>Ga0116180_1001635_pt1 | contig 18702 bp, 18 predicted proteins | sample AD_UKC073_MetaG_FD_89804 | JGI IMG/M metagenome (GOLD analysis project Ga0116180, IMG submission 89804) | Active sludge microbial communities of municipal wastewater-treating anaerobic digesters from USA - AD_UKC073_MetaG | ecosystem: Engineered > Bioreactor > Anaerobic > Digestate | place: USA...
CCCTTGTGTCACCTTCCCGAAAAAGTCCTGCGCCTCTGCCGACAGGTAATCGTCGATCTTCGGTGCGGCTGCCGTGAACGGCTTGTCGCGCGAGTCTTTCGAATCGAGGATGCGCAGCGGATTGCGCTCCAGCCGGTCCTGGCTGTCTTCGGACAGATCGGCGCGGTGATCGCGGAAATATTCGATCAGCGCCGCGCGCCACGCCTCGCGGCTGGCGGCATCGCCCAGCGTGTTAAGCTGCAAGGTCACGCCATCGGCAACGCCCAGTTCCTTCAGCAGCTGGTCCGCCATCACCAGCAGCTCGACATCGGCCTGCGGCTCACCCGCGCCGATGATCTCGGCGTCGATCTGGTGGAACTGGCGATAGCGGCCCTTTTGCGGGCGTTCGTAACGGAACAGCGGGCCGTGGGTCGCCAGCTTGACCGGGGCATATTGCTGCCACCCGTTGGTGAGATAGGCGCGCGCGATCCCGGCGGTGAATTCGGGCCGCAGGGTCAGCGATTCGCCGCCGCGATCCTCGAACGAATACATTTCCTTGGAAACCACATCGGTGGTTTCGCCGATGCTGCGCGAGAACACCTCGGTCTTTTCGAAGACCGGCATTTCGACCCGGCGAAAGCGGTAGAGCCTGCGCACCCGCTCAAAGGTTTCGACCACATGGGCGAAAGCCTCGGCCTCGGCGCCGAAGATGTCCTGGGTTCCACGGATGGCTTGCGGTGTTTTCATGGCGCCTGCCCCTAGCTTGTATGACCTTTGTCGAAAAGGGGCAGGTGAAACTTGCCCCGCGCGGCGCTTGCCGCCACAGTCGCTGCCCATGAACAGGACAACAGGGACCGCCATCGCTGCGGCCGCGCTCGCCCTTGCCGCGCCGGCCATTTCCGCCACCCTTTCCGCCCCCGTGGCCGTGCCGCTTTCGCGGATGGTGCCCGATGCGGCGGACAAGCCCTATCCGGGCGGAACGATGACGCTGGACATCGACGCGACCGACGTGACCCGCGGGGTTTACCGCGTGACCCAGACCGTGCCGGTCGCCCCCGGCACGGGCAAGCTGATCCTGATGCTGCCGCAGTGGCTGCCCGGCAATCACGGCCCGCGCGGGCCGATGGCCGAACTGGTCGATGTGCATTTCTTCGCCGGCGGGCAGGAACTGAAGTGGAAGCGCGATCCGATCGAGGTCTTTGCCTTCCATATCGACGTGCCCGAAGGCGCGAAGGAAGTGGTGGCGAAGTTCATCCACACCAGCCCGCTGCAATCGAACGAGGGCCGGATCACCATGACGCAGGAGATGCTCAACCTGCAGTGGGAGAAGATGAGCCTCTATCCCGCCGGGCATTATGTCCGCCAGATCCGGGTCAAACCCAGCGTAACGATTCCGCAGGGCTGGACCGCGGCAGCCGCGCTCGACGGGGCGAAGCAGCAGGGCAACCGACTGAGCTGGGATGAAACCAGTTACGAGATTCTGGTCGATTCGCCGATCTTCGCGGGCAAGTTCTTTCGCAAGTGGGACCTGGGCCAGAACGTCACCCTTAACGTCGTGTCGGACAAGCCCGAGCAGTTGGCCGCCAAGCCCGAACAGATCGAACCCTATCGCCATCTGGTGAGCGAGGCGCGGCTGGCCTTCGGCGCCAACCATTTTGATCGCTATGAATTCCTGCTGGCGCTGACCGACCGGATGGGCGGGATCGGGCTTGAGCATCACCGCTCTAGCGAGAACCAGCTTGAGCCGACCGCCTTTACCGAATGGGACAAGTTCGATTGGGACCGCAACCTGCTGCCCCATGAATATTCGCACTCATGGTCGGGCAAGTATCGCCGCCCGTCGCGGCTGTGGACGCCGGACTATCGCCAGCCGATGCAGGACGATCTGCTGTGGACCTATGAAGGGCAGGACCAGTTCTGGGGCACGGTCCTGGCCGCGCGGTCGGGCCTGCAGAAGAAGGAAACAGTGCTGGGAATGCTGGCCAGCTGGGCCGGCGGTTTTGCGATGCAGCCGGGGCGGCGTTGGCGCTCGGTAGAGGATACCGGCCACGATCCGATCTTCGCCGGTCGCAAGGCCAAACCCTTTGCTAGCCTGGCCCGCAACGAGGACTATTACACCGAAGGCGCGCTGATCTGGCTGGAAATTGATCAGATCCTGCGTGAAAAGACCGGCGGCAAACGCTCAATCGACGATTTCGCCAAGCTGTTTTTCGGGATGAACGACGGCGATTATGGCCAGCTGGCCTTTGAGACTGTTGAAATCGTCACCAAGCTCAACCAGCTCGCGCCTTATGACTGGGCGGGCTTCATCGACAGCCGGATCAATAGCCCCGGTCAGCCCGCGCCGCTGCGCGGGATCGAGATGGGCGGTTACAAGCTGGTCTGGAAGGATGAACCTAACCCCTATGACAAGGGCCGGATGACCGATTCCAAGACGCTGTCGCTGGCCTGGTCGATCGGGCTGACGCTGGACAAGGACGGCAAGGTTACCGCTACCCAGTGGGATAGCCCCGCATTCAACGCCGGGGTGGTGAACGGCGCGAAGATCGTCGCGGTCAACGGCGCGGCCTATGAGGCTGACCTGCTCAAGACCGCGATCACCGCCGCCAAGGACGGGGCCCCGCTGGAACTGCTGATCCAGCGCGGCAGCCGCTATCAGACGGTCACGATCGACTACAAGGGCGGTCTGCGCTGGCCCTGGCTGGAACGGGCCGCGCCGGGCAAGGCGCCGACCGGGCTCGATCTGCTGCTCACCCCCAAGCGGCCGATCGCAAAGGCCAAGGGCAAATAGGAATGGCGCGGACGGCGTACCGGCGGTCCGGCAAGCTGCTGCCGCCGCGCTTTATGCTGTTCCTGCTGCTGATGGCGGCGATCGCGCTGGGGCTGATGGCACTGCACGGGCAGCCGTGGGCCAACGCGCTGGTGATCGGCTTCGATATCGCCGCATCGGCCTTCACGCTTTCGCTGCTGCCGCTGCTGCGCGATCGCAGCGCTGCCGATATGCGCCGCGATGCAGCCGGCAACGATGCCGGGCGCGGACTGGTGCTGCTGATCACCAGCGTTACCGCCGCGGCGATCATGGCGGCGATCGCGGCAGAGCTGCCCAGCGCCAAGCAAGGCGATCTGCTGGCGATCACCAACCTGATCGGCACGCTGGCGCTGTCATGGGCGTTCACCAACCTGATCTTCATGCTGCATTACGCCCATATGCATTATGTTCCCGCGGACGATGGCAGCGGCGACCATGGCGGGTTCGATTTTCCCGGAACGAAGTCCCCGGACTATTGGGATTTCCTCTACTTCGCCTTCACCGCCGGGATGAGCTTTGCCGCCTCTGACGTGAATGTCACCAGCAAGCGGGTGCGGCGCGTGGTGGTGGCGCACTGCCTGCTGTCATTCGTGTTCAACATCGGCGTGCTGGCATTTTCGATCAACGTCCTGGCCGGCGCGGCCGGCTGAACCGATTAGACAAAGGTCGCTGTTGCGGCGCAGCATCGGGACGGCTATGGCGCGCGCACTATGCGCATCGATCTGATCCCCGTTGGCGATAATCCGCCCGAGAGCCTGAACGTCATCATCGAAGTACCCGTCGGCGGTGAGCCGGTGAAGTACGAATTCGACAAGGAATCCGGGGCGCTGTTCGTTGACCGGATTCTGCACACGCCGATGCGCTATCCGGCCAATTACGGCTTTGTTCCGCACACCCTGTCCGACGATGGCGATCCGCTGGACGCGCTGGTCGTCGCCCGCTCGCCCTTCGTTCCGGGCTGCGTGGTGCGGGCCCGGCCGATCGGCGTGCTCAACCTTGAAGACGAGCACGGCGGCGACGAAAAGCTGATCTGCGTGCCGGTCGATTCGACCTTCCCCTATTATTCCGACATCGGCGAACAGAAGGATCTGCCCTCGATCGTGCTTCAGCAGATCGAGCACTTCTTCACCCACTACAAGGATCTGGAAGCTGAAAAGTGGGTCCGGATCGGCAAGTGGGGCGATGCCGACGATGCCAAGCGCGTCGTGCTGGAATGCATCGCGCGCTATGAGGCGGACAAGGCCGCCAAGGGCTGAAGTCAGGCGGGCGCGTGATCGGCGATTACGCCCGCTCTAATCGCCCGCCACGGTCATCCCGTCGATCCGGATCGTCGGCACGTTGACCGTGCGGTGCCATTCCAGATCGTCGGCGACGCTGAGCTGGCGGTACATCTCGATCAGGTTGCCGGCGATGGTGAATTCGGCGACCGGGCCGGCCAGTTCACCCTTGACGATGCGAAAGCCTGAGGCGCCCCGGCTGTAATCGCCGGTCACCCCGTTGACGCCGTGGCCGATCAGTTCGGACACGAACACGCCCTCTTCGATATCGGCGATCAGTTCGGCGACGCTGACCGATCCGGCGGAAAGGTGGACATTGCTGGTGCCGACGCCGGGCGATCCGCCCGCACCGCGCACGGCATGGCCGGTCGGGCTGCCGCCAAGCTGACGGGCGGCGGCGCTGTCCATCAGCCAGCCGGTCAGCCGTCCGTCCGCAACCAGCGCGCGGGGAGCTGTCGCCAGCCCCTCGCCATCGAACGGGCGCGAGGAAAGGCCGCGCAGGCGCAGTGGATCGTCGTGGATCGCAATGCCGGGGGCAAAGATCTGCTCATCCTCACGGCCCAGCAGAAAGCTCGCGCGGCGGGCGATGGCATTGCCGCTGATCGCCCCGGTCAGGTGCGAGATCAGGCTGCCGCCAACCCGCGGATCGAACACCACCGGCATCGGGCCACTCTTGATCCGGCCGGGATTCAGCCGGTGAACCGCGCGCTGCCCGGCCTGACGCCCGATCTGCTCCAGATCCGGCAGGTCTTCCAGATGGTGCGCCATGCGCCAGGCATAGTCGCGCTGCATCGCGCCGCCTTCTCCAGCGATCGCGGTGGCGCTGATCCCGTGCATCGTGCCGCCGAACGATCCGGCAAAGCCATGGCTGGTGACCAGCGCGAAATTGCGCCCTGCCAGGCTGGCATGGCCGCCTTCGGAATTGGTCACGCCGGGCACGGCGCGAGCCGCATCCTCAACCGCAAGGGCGCGTTCGCGCAGCTCGGCCGGGGTCAGTTCAACCGCGTCGGTTACGTCAAGATCCGGCAGGGCGCCGCGCAGCAGCAGGTCTTCGGCGGCCAGACCGGCAAAGCGATCATCCGGCGCGGCGCGCGCCATATCGACCGCGCGGGCGGCCAGTTCCTTCAGCGCCGCATCCGACAGGTCGCTTGAACCAATCGAGGCCGAACGCTGCCCGACGAAAACCCTGAGGTCGAGGTGCTCGCTTTCCGAACGCTCGACATCCTCAAGCTGGCCCAGCCGCACCGCGACGCTTTCCGATGATGACCCGGCATAGACCGCGTCGGCGGCGTCAGCCCCGGCGGCGCGCGCCATATCGATCAGCGCGGCGGCGCGGTCTTGTGCAGATTGGGGGCTGAGCATCGAAGGGGCAACTCCTGAACTGGAGCCGCCGATCTAGGGATTATCGATCAGAAAGCAATCAGCCGAACAGCCGGGCCAGCCCCATGAACAGCCCGGATACGACAAAAGGCAGCCCGATTGCCAGAACCCAGAGCCAGACCTGATCGCGCCGGAAGTGCCGGGCGAATTGCGGATCAGCAGCCTGCGCGTCGCTCAACCGGTTCCACCGCGTTTCGAACCGGCGACAGGCCGGGATGATCGCCGCGACCAGAACGATCAGTGCAAAATAGGGCAGCATCGATCCGCCGTGGCCGCTGATCGTCCCCATCGTGACGAAGATCTGAAGCGCGGTGTAAACCAGCAGGGCATAGGCGATGTTATCGCTCATCCGCTTGCGCCAATCGAGCGCATGGCTCCCCGGCGTTGCGGAATCGTCGAACACGCTTTCGATCTTGGCCATGGCCCATCCCCTCTTGCGTTCCCCAAGGCCTGAGTAAATCACCGAAGGGGGGATCGATCAACCCTTGTTAAGCATTCCCGCCGAGAAGGTGCCCATGGCCCGGCAAACCCCATGCATGAAACCTGCCAGATCGATCAACGGTGCTTGCCGCCGGGGCCAAGCCCGCCTAAATCGGCTGCTGTCATGAGCGAAGTTCACCATCTGGTCGCCCCCAACACCGATGCCATGAAGCCCATTCCACAGGGCGGGCTTGAGGTGATCTCGATCGCCAAATCCTACGACAAGCGTGCGGTGCTGACCGACATCTCGCTGTCGGTCGGCAAGGGAGAGGTGCTGGGCCTGCTTGGCCCCAACGGCGCGGGCAAGACCACCTGTTTCTATTCGATCATGGGGCTGGTGCGCCCGGATTCGGGCCGGATCCTGATGGACGGGATCGATGTCACCCAGCTGCCGATGTACCGCCGCGCGATCCTGGGGCTGGGATACCTGCCGCAGGAAACCAGCATTTTCCGCGGCATGACGGTTGAACAGAATATCGCCTGCGTGCTCGAACTGGCCGAGCCAGATGCTGCCACCCGCGAGCGCGAATTGCAGCGCCTGCTCGATGAATTCGGGCTCGATCGGCTCCGCTCCAGCCCCGCCATGGCGCTGTCCGGCGGTGAACGCCGCCGCTGCGAGATTGCCCGGGCACTGGCCGCCAACCCTTCGATCATGCTGCTTGACGAACCCTTCGCCGGGATCGACCCGCTTTCGATCAGTGACATCCGCCATCTGGTGACCGACCTCAAGCAGCGTGGAATCGGCGTTCTGATCACCGATCACAACGTCCGCGAAACGCTGGATATCGTTGACCGGGCCTGCATCATCTATGGCGGGCAGGTGCTGTTCGCGGGAAGCCCCGAAGAGCTGGTCGCGGACGAGAATGTGCGCAGATTGTATCTGGGCGAAGGGTTCACGCTTTAGGCCGACCGACCATGGCTCTCGGCCCGCGCCTTGATCTTCGGCAATCGCAATCGCTGGTGATGACGCCCCAGCTCCAGCAGGCGATCAAGCTGCTGGCGCTATCCAACCTGGAAATCGAAGCCTTTATCGGTGAAGCGCTGGAGGCCAATCCGCTGCTCGATCTCGGCGGCGGCGCCCCCGCCGATCCGGCCGAAACGATCGCGCCGGATGAAGTGCGCCGCACCACGCTGGAAAGCTCCCCGGCCGATCAGCTGATCGCTGAAGGCCGCGCTGCCGATGACCGTCCACTCGATATTGATCCCACTGCGCTGGACCGCGATCACGACACCGGCGACTGGAGCGCCGATTTCCGGATGGCCCCGGGCGAGGACGGCCCCGGAATCGATGAACGCGGCGGTGAAGCGCCAAGCCTGGCCGAACACCTCTTCGCCCAGATTGGCCCAGCCGCAACCGACCCAGCCACGGCCTTCATTGCCCGGCACATCGCAGGAGAACTGGACGAGGCCGGATACCTGCCCGCCACCACCGCCGAACTGGCTGCCGATCTGGGGGTGGACGAGGACGAGGTCGAAGCGGCGCTGGCGTTGGTCCAGTCGCTCGATCCCACAGGGGTCGGCGCGCGCAGCCTGGGCGAGTGTCTGGCGCTTCAAGCCAGAGAGGCCGACCGTTACGATCCCTGCATGGCCCGCCTGCTCGACAATCTCGAACTGTTGGGGCGTGGCGAACTGCCCCGGCTGAAACGGATGTGCGGGGTCGATGACGAGGATTTCGCCGATATGCTCGCCGAGCTGCGCGGCTATGATCCCAAGCCGGGGCTGCGCTTTTCCAGCGGCGGTGGAGATCCGGTTACGCCTGACATCCTGCTGATCCCCCGCGCCGACGGAGGCTGGGATCTGCAACTCAACCAAGCCACCCTGCCGCGGCTGGTGGTCAACCGCAGCTACTATGTCGAAATGCGCGGTGCGTGTGATGATAAGGCCGCGCGCGGCTGGCTTTCAGATAAACTGGCCGATGCCAACTGGCTGCTGAAGGCACTGGACCAACGCGCCAAGACCATCCTCAAGGTCGCCAGCGAAGTTGTGAAACAGCAGGACGGCTTTTTCCGCCATGGGGTTTCGCACCTGAAGCCGCTGACCCTGCGGGCTGTGGCCGAAGCGATCGAGATGCACGAATCGACCGTCAGCCGGGTCACCAGCGCCAAATACCTGTCCTGCCCGCGCGGCACCTTCGAATTGAAGTACTTCTTCACCTCGGGCGTGGCTTCGGCTGACGGCGACGGCGCGGTCTCAGCCGAAGCGGTCAAGGCCGCGATCCGCGCGTTGATCGACGCAGAAGACCCCAAGGCGATCCTGTCCGACGACACCCTGGTCGATCTGCTGAAGGACAAGGGCTTCGACCTTGCCCGCCGTACCGTCGCCAAATACCGCGAGGCGATCGGCCTCGGCTCCTCGGTCCAGCGGCGGCGGCAAAAGGCGCTGGCAGGATTGCGCTGATCGGCTAGTCTCCCTGCCATTGCATTGCAGGGGAGAACACCATGAAGCCGTTTCACCTGATTGCCGGATGCGCATTGGCCGCGCTTGCCGCCGCGCCCGCCCTGGCTGACCGCCTGGAATACCGCGTACTGGTGCAGAGCCGCGACATCGGCCACTACACCGTGGATCGTGAAGGCGGCCGGGCCGTGATCGATTTCGATTACAAGGAGAATGGCCGCGGGCCGACCATCAAGGAGGATGTCCGGCTCGACAAGCAGGGTTTCCCGGTCAACTGGACGATTACCGGGCGCACCACCTTCGGCAATCTGGTGAATGAGAGCTTCCGGCGCGGCCCCGGGTTTGCGATGTGGCGCGATCTGGCCGGTCCCGGCGCGATCAAGGGCAAGGACGCGCCGCTGCTCTATGCCTCGCAGAACGGATCACCGTTCGACATCTCGGTGATGGCCAAGGCCCTGCTCGCCGATCCCGATCACACCATGGCGGTCGCGCCGGGCGGCATCGCCAGCCTGACCGAGCGCGGTCGTTCCAGCTTCGATGGGCCGGACGGCAAAATCGAAGTGATCACCTATGAACTGACCGGGCTCTCGCTCAACCCCAGCTATATTACGCTTGATGCCAGTGGTGAGCTGTTCGCCGTGGCCAGCGCCGATTTCATCATGGCCCGCAAGGGTTATGAACAGGCCGCCGACGTGCCGCTGCGGGCTTTGTCCGAAAAGCTCGAGTCCGAGCGTTTTTCCCGCCTGCAAAGCGAATATGCGCACCGTTTCGATGTGCCGGTGCGGATCCGCAACGTGCGGATTTTCGATCCGGTCAAGGGCACCCGCGGCGAACCCAGCGATGTCGTGATCCACAAGGGCCGGATCACCGGCATTGTCCCGGCCGGCAGCCCGGCCACGCCGGGCGAGGCGGCGATTGACGGCGCGGGCGGAACGCTGGTGCCGGGGATGTTCGAAATGCACGGGCACCTTGCGCAGCAGGACGCGCTGCTCAACGTCCTGGCCGGGATCACCACGATCCGCGACATGGGCAACGACAACGCCGTTCTCGACGTGCTGATAGACCGGATCGGCAAGGGCGAAGTGGCCGGGCCGCACATGATCCGCTCGGGCTTTATCGAGGGCAAGAGCCCCTACAATTCGGCCACCGGCATCCTGGTTTCAAGCGAGGCCGAAGCGATCGAGGCGGTGCGCTGGTACGCCGCGCGCGGCTACTGGCAGGCCAAGCTCTATAGTTCGATGGACCCCAAATGGGCTCCGGCCGTCGTGGCGGAGGCGCACCGGCAGGGAATGCGCGTGGCCGGCCATGTCCCGGCCTTTTCCAGCGCCGATGAAATGATCGCGGCGGGCTATGACGAGCTGACCCACGTCAACCAGTTGATGCTGGGCTGGGTGCTCAACCCCGGCGAGGATACCCGCACATTGTTCCGCTTTACGGCGATGCGGCGTTTCCCCTCGATCGATCTCGATTCGCCGAAGGTGCGCAAAACCCTGGATGCAATGGTTGCCAAAGGCGTGGCACACGAACCCACTATTGCGATCCACGAGCTGGGTCTGACCGCGGTGGACGGCAAGCCCAATCCCGGCGCGATCGACTATATCGATCATCTGCCGCCAGCCGAACAGCGCCAGCAGAAGCAGGCGCTGTTCGGCGCCGATACCCCGCAACAACGAGCCGAATATGTCGCCGCCTATGCCAAGATAATGGACACGCTGCGGCTGATGCATCGGCGCGGGATCCTGCTGATCCCCGGGACCGATCTGGGCGGCGGCTTTACCTATCACCGCGAACTGGAACTGTTCGGGCAGCTGGGGATGACTCCGTCCGAAGTGCTGCGCCGTGCAACCTGGGACATGGCCCGCTACACTGGCCGGGACCAGCAGCAAGGCAGTATCGAGCGCGGCAAGCTGGCCGATTTTTTCCTGGTGCCGGGCGATCCGACCCAGGACCTGAAAGCGATCAAGAAGGTCGCCATGGTATCGATGGGCGGAACAATCTATTTCCCCGACGAAGTTTACCCGGCGCTGGGAATTCGGCCATTCGCCTTCGTTCCCAAGCTGACTGTTCCGGCCACGAAATAGTCAGTCGCCCTCCGTCTCATCGATCAAGGACTTACCTTCGTGCATGAATCCGCGCTCAGCCCGTTTGATGGCGCCGCGATCCTGATCGTCCTGGCCGCGTGCCTGGGCTATCTCAACCATCGGCTGCTGCGGCTGCCCTCTTCGATCGGGCTTACCGTGATGGGTGCGCTGGCCTCGCTGCTGGTGGTCGCGATCGATCGTTTCGTGCCTGGCGTCAGCCTGGCCGGGCGGGTGGTCGATTTCCTCAACGGGCTCGATTTCCACAAGACCCTGATGGAAGGAATGCTCTCATTCCTGCTGTTCGCCGGGGCGCTTCATGTCGATTGGTCGCACTTGCGCAAGGGTGGGCTATTGGTCCTGGCGTTCAGTACCATTGGTGTGCTTGTTTCCACCGCCCTGGTTGGCTTTGGCTTCAAGCTTCTGGTTGACCTGGCGGGCGTTCCGGTCCCGCTGATCTGGTGTCTGGTTTTCGGCGCCCTGATCAGCCCGACCGACCCGGTTGCGGTGATGAGCGTGATGAAACGCGCCGCCATGCCCGAAACGCTACAGGCGACGGTCGCCGGGGAAAGCCTGTTCAACGACGGGATCGGGGTGGTCGTTTTTTCGATCCTGCTGGCGATCGCGCTGGGTACGGATCAGTTCACATTATCAGGCGCATTCAACTATTTCCTGCGCGAAGCCCTGGGCGGTGCGCTGCTCGGGCTGGGGATCGGCTGGATCGGTTTCCGGATGATGAAAAGCATCGACGATTATCCGATCGAACTGCTGATCAGTCTGGCAATGGTGATGGGCGGCTATAGCCTGGCGATGGCGCTGCACGTCAGCGGCCCGGTCGCCATGGCCGTGGCCGGACTGCTGATCGGCAACGCCGGTCTGACCTATGCGATGAGCGACCAAACCCAGGATTACATGGTGAAATTCTGGGAGCTGGTCGATGAGGTGCTCAACGCCGTTTTGTTCCTGCTGATCGGGCTGGAAGTGATCGCGATTGCCGGGGAACCGGCCTTGCTGGTGCTGGGCCTTGCCGCGATCCCGCTGGTTCTGGCGGCCCGGGCAATCTCGGTCGGCGCTCCGCTCGCGCTGTTCGGGCGCAGCGTGCAGATGGGGCCTTTGGCCATGCCGACACTGATCTGGGGCGGATTGCGCGGCGGCATTTCGGTCGCTCTGGCCCTGTCGCTTCCGGCCGGCCCCGAACGCACCGCGATCCTTGCCGCGACCTATCTGGTGGTGATGTTCGCCGTGGTGGTGCAAGGCGGCAGCATCGGCGGTCTCATTCGGCGCCTCAGCGCAAAGGCAGCCGCTTCAGCCTAGGCGGCATCGGCTGCCGGCGCGAGATCGCCTGGCCCAAGTCCAACGCTGAGAACCGAACGAACAAAGCCGGGAACGATGCAATTGACTCGGGTTGATGCGAGCCATTCGCATTTTCCCGATCGAGACTTCAATACGGTCAGAAACCCCAAAATCTATCATGGTTAATTTGCGATGACGCGCTATCATTTAATAACAACTACGACACGTGGCAGTAATCGGAGCAACCGAAATTTTGCCTAAAAATGATCGGAATTGCTGAGCGAGAGGTCATTTTTGCAGAACACATTCGAATAATGTTTTGATTTTCAGCCGTTTCGATCTAGGGGGCCGGAAATGGCCCAGAACATTTCAGACGCTGCTCGCAATCGGGGTCGCCCGGTCATGTCGGATGAAGAAGCGTTGGCTATGCGCAGCCACATTGCCGATTGCGCGCTGCAATTGTTCCGACAAGAAGGTTACGCCGCAATTTCGATGCGAAGACTGGCTGAAGAGGCCGGTTGTACGGTGATGACGATCTACCGTTACTTCGCACGCAAGATCGATGTCTTGCAGGCACTGTGGGTGGCAGTGTTCAACGAATTGTTCGACAAGCTGGACAGCATCGCCGCAGCAGAGACGGATCCCGTTCGGAAGCTGGGTGCGGTGGCGCAGGGATATGTCGATTTCTGGCTGACCAACCGCGAACATTACTTCCTCGTTTACATGGCCAGCGGTGTGACCCAGGCCGACGTGCGAATGCTGGTTGACGACAAGGCGGTGATGGCACGATTTCGTCTTATTCCCGATTGTCTCGCGGCCGTAGTGGACAACGCCGACCGCGAATTGGTCAACTTCAAGGCGGAATACCTGCTGTGCGCGCTGAACGGCATCTGTCACAACCTGATCACGATTAGTTCCTACCCCTGGTCCGCAGCAGACCGACTGGTGCAAGAGGCCATCCACGGCATTCTGGCTTCGCCGGTTCAGGCTTCCAGCTCGACATCCCAGTAGAGCCAGTCGCGCCAGGTTTCGTGGAGGTAATTGGGCGGAAAAGCCTTGCCACGTTCGTGCAGCTGCCAGTTGGTCGGACGGATCGGTTCAAGCAGCAGGGGCATATGTGCCTGCTGCGGGGTGCGGCCGCCCTTCTTCAGATTGCACGGCGCGCAGGCCGTCGTCACGTTTTCCCAGCTTGTCCGCCCGCCCAGCCGCCGCGGCACCACGTGATCGAAAGTCAGCTGATGTAGGCTGCCGCAATACTGACACTGGAACCGATCGCGCAGGAACAGGTTGAAGCGGGTAAAGGCCGGATATTCATTGGGTTTCACATACTGCCGCAGCGCGATCACCGAAGGGATCGGCATCGACCAGGTCGGCGAATGCACCTCTCTTGCATAAGAGGCGACGATATCGACCCGTTCAAGGAACACCGCCTTGATCGCGGTCTGCCAAGGCCACAAGCTGAGCGGATAATAGCTGAGCGGTGTGTAATCGGCATTGAGAACCAGCGCAGGGCATTCACTGAGATGCCGGAAGGGATCCTCCTCCGCGCTGCGGAACCGGGCCGCGCGCTCGATCAGCTCCGCCTTGAGCATGGCCCCCTGTAGCTGGCCGGGATGACGGTTTGGCTACAATCCATGGACCACACAAAACATCGCCCGACTCCGCGCGTCAAGCCTTGCCACCCGGCGCAATCCACAGGACAAGCGTCTGCGTGACCAACCGCACGCGTTTTGCCCCCAGCCCCAACGGCCTGCTGCACCTTGGCCATGCCTATGCAGCGGTGATCGCGCACGATCTGGCGCGCGCCGGAGAGGGGGAGTTTCTGGTGCGGATCGAAGACATCGACGGCACCCGCAGCCGCGAGGATCTGGCCGCCGAAATGCTTGCCGATCTTGAATGGCTGGGGCTGCCCCGCGACCGACCGGTCCTGTACCAGTCAAGCCGGATCGATGCCTATGCCCGGGCGGGGGAGGAGCTGATCCGGCGGGGGCTGCTTTATCCCTGCACCTGCACCCGCGCGGAGATCGCGGCGGCCGCGCGCGAGATCGGGCCGGATGGGCCGATCTATCCCGGCACCTGCCGCGGGCGTGAGCCAGACCAGGGGATCAGCGCAGCCTGGCGGCTCGACGTTGCCCGCGCCAGTGCGCTGGCCGGCCCGCTGTGGTGGCATGACGCACTGGCCGGGGAGCAGCTGGCACGGCCCGATCTGCTGGGCGATGTCGTGCTGCTGCGTAAGGATGCCCCGGCGAGCTATCATCTGGCGGCAACGCTGGACGATGCCTTTCAGGGTATCAGCCTGGTGACCCGGGGGATGGACCTGTTCGCCTCCACCCACATCCACCGGCTGCTCCAGGCGCTGCTCGATCTGCCGGTGCCGCGCTGGCATCATCACCCGCTGCTGGTCGAAGCGGATGGCCGCAAGCTGGCCAAGCGGCGCGGTTCGCCCGCACTCAAGGACCTGCGCGATGGCGGCGCGGATGGCCTAGCGCTCGCCCGGGCCTTGCGCGACGGGCGCTTCCCCGCTGGCATTTCGCTGGGCCAGGGGTTAGATACCGCGCCATGAGCTATTTCCTTGGCATGGTAATCGTGATTCTGGTGGTGATGACCGTGATCACCCTGGTGCGCGGGATCGCCGCCTTCCTGCAAAGCACCCGCGAAGACCTTGAACGCCCCGAAGGCAGCGGTCCGAGCGAAATGCAGCTGAAGCAGAATTCCATGATGATGCGCCGGATCATGTTCCAGGCCGCTGCGATCCTGGTAACTGCGGTGCTGATGATGGCCAGCCAGAAATAGGCAGCCCGGCACTTGGTAAAGCTCAACCGGATCTACACGCGCACCGGCGATGACGGCACCACGGGTCTTGTCGATGGCACCCGCCGTGCCAAGCACGATGTCCGGATGGAAGCGATCGGCGCGGTTGACGAGGCGAACAGCGCGGTCGGTTTTGCCGCTGTCTCGCTCGATCCGTCGTGCCCGCATGGCGCAGTCCTGCAGCGAATCCAGAACGATCTGTTCGATCTGGGCGCCGATCTGGCCACGCCAGGCGAAGATTTTACGCCGTCTGAGATGGTTCTGCGCATGGTCCCCGGTCAATCCAGCTGGCTCGAATCGCAGATCGATATGGTCAATCAGGATCTTGCCCCACTGACCAGCTTCATCCTGCCGGGCGGGAGCGAGAGCGCGGCCCGGGTGCATCTGGCCCGCGCAGCTGTGCGCAGGGCTGAGCGGTCCGTGGCTGCGTTGGCAGCCGATGAGCCGGTCAACCCGGCCGCGCTGGCCTATATCAATCGCTTGTCGGACTATCTCTTCGTCCTTGCCCGCGCAGTGAATGCTGCAGGTTCGGGCGACGTGCTGTGGATTCCGGGCCAGAACCGCTGACAGCAAAACCGCTGGATTTAAGGCCGCGCCGCCGCTAACCAGCCGCCTCTGCTGCACTTGCGAAGAGGAACGGAACTATGCGGATCGTCGGAATTATCGGAGCCGGACAGATGGGATCGGGCATCGCCCAGACCATCGCCCAGAACGGCATCAAGGTTCTGCTTTCCGATGTCGATGTTGCCCTAGCCCAAAAGGCCAAAGCCGGGATCGACAAGGCCCTTACCCGCATAGTCTCGCGCGAGAAGATCACCCCGGCCGATGCCGAGGCCGCGCTGGCGCGGATCACCCCGGTGGGGGATTATGCCCCGATGGCCGATGCCGACCTGATCATCGAGGCCGCGACCGAGAAGGAAGAGATCAAGCGCAAGATCTTCGAAGCGGCCGGCAAGGTACTGCGTGACGATGCGATCATGGCATCGAACACCAGCTCGATCCCGATCACCCGCATGGCAACCAGCTCACCCGATCCCAAGCGCTTCATTGGTCTGCATTTCTTCAATCCGGTCCCGGTCATGGGCCTGATCGAGGTGATCCCTGGTCTGGCAACGGCCAAGGAAACTACCGCCCGAATCCGCACCTTTGCCGAAAGCCTGGGCAAGCAGGTTGTGATGGCCGAGGACGAGCCGGGCTTCGTGGTGAACCGCATCTTGCTGCCGATGATCAACGAGGCGGTGTTCGTCCTGGGCCAGGGCACGGCCAATATCGTCGATATCGACAAGGGCTGCCGCCTTGGCCTGAATCACCCGATGGGACCTCTTGAATTGGCCGATTTCGTCGGGCTGGATACCTGCCTCGACATCGTCCGGGTGCTTTACAACACCACTGGCGACAGCAAATATCGCCCGGCGCCGCTGCTGGTCAAATATGTCGAGGCTGGCTGGCTTGGACGCAAGACTGGCCGTGGTTTCTATGACTATTCCGGCGAGGCACCGGTTCCGACGCGGTAAGGCACCGGGCGCAGCGTAATCCATCGCCACTAGCGCATTGACCGAGCGGGAAATTCGCCGTTTGATGTCCTTTCCCTCCGGCCCGGTGGATTCGCGCAGCCGGTTGCCGTCACCCCGCATCTCGTGCAGGTGCTGCAAGGCTCATTGGTCACGGACCTGAAATTCGTCAGATGAAACCGCCCCCCACCCTGCTTGCAACCGGTTTCGTGGTCGATGCCCCACACGAAGGGACCATATTTCCCTCAGCCGGGGGCAATTCGGCAAATCCCAAGGTTCAGGCAATCTATTGGCGCTGCCTGGTTGCGCTGTTCGCCAGCGCGCGGATCACCAATCCGGGTCAACGCCTGGCCCTGTTCTGCAATGTCCGCCCGCCTGTCATCGATGGCGTTGATCTGGCCATGGTGCTGGAACGCTATGGGGTGGAACTGCGCCTGATCCCGCTGACCGCCAGACTGGCCAAGGACCGCACTGCCGCCTGGGGCAACGTGCTCTATTTTTTCGATATCCTGACTGCGCTTGAAGCTGAGCCGGACGATCTGCGTTTTGCCCTGGTCGATAGTGACGTTCTGGTGACCGGCACGGTGGAACCTTTGTGGGCACTGCTCGATCAGGCCGATTTTGCCGGATACGTGGTCGACACTGCGGAGGATGAGCCAGTCAACGGCATGACCCGGCGTGGAATGGCGGAGGCGGCAGGTGGACTGTCGGGTCGGAGCTTCGCTCCTATCCCCCATTTCGGCGGCGAACTGTTTGCTACCACGATCGGCGAGTGGAAACGCAATCGCCAACTGTACGACCGGATGCTCGATCAAGCGAGCCGTGGAACCGGGCCAGCCGCCGGGGTGCTGACCGAAGAACATATCTATTCCATTGCATTCGCACTTCAGGATCGACCGGTCGCCGATGCGCAGCGTGTGATCAAGCGGATCTGGACCAGTCCGCGCCACAACACTGCAAGGCCAGGGGACGAGGCGCTGCCACTGTGGCACCTCCCCGCTGAAAAGCGCTATGGTCTGGCGGATTTTTATGCCTGGCTGGCCGCGCAGGATTTTCCCACCGCGCTTGATCCTGCGATGCTCAGGACAACCGCGATGCGGCTCTGCGCGGTGCCTCGCAAACGGCCAGTGAAATGGCTGCGCGATGGTGTGCGCCAGGTCGCAGCCAAGCTCGGGCTGCGGCAATGAAGTGCCACCTATCAATCGCTTGCGCTGCCATACCGGCGTGCTAACTCCAGCGACATTGGCCGATCAGCCACCAGAGGCGAAATGAGCGAGGGCAGCCAGAGTAGCGGTGAAGGCCAGCGGCGCAGGCGCCGGCGGCGAAGCGCGGCGAAAGCCAAGCCGCAAACCATCGGGCTGACCGACGTTGTGCGCAGCCGGGCATTCGGCTGGGCTTTGCTGGGTATCACCGTACTGATTGCGCTGGGGCTGGTCTGGACGTCTTGGCGCCAGGTTGATGCAGCGCGGTCGCGTTATGGCGAAATTGCGATCGGAATGGACGGGCCAACGGTGCAAGGCTTGCTTGGTTCGCCGCAAGCTGAGGCGGACCGGGAATGGCAATTCCGGGAATCCGGCCGGACGCTCCGCATTGCCTTCGGTGCGAACGGAAAGGTCGCGATGATTTCGTGCCGGGAACAAGATCTGACCGCACTGGCCTGCCCCGACTTTCTCGGCGTAAGGATCGGCGATGGTGCTGCAAAGATCACCGATCTTCTGGGACAGGATGACGGCAGTCCGGAAGATCGCCGTACGCAGCTGGCCTATTCCGCGCTGGGGGTGCGGTTTGCACTCGATCAGGAAAAAGTGGCGGCAATCACCGTTGCCCACCACGATCGCGCAGCCAGTCCCTGGCCGGTCATCCTATCGCGCGTGCTGCCCTGAACCCCGCATGATGAAGCCCAGCCCGTGCTCTCGTGCCACGTCGGCCAGCCACCAGAAAACCTGGGGCGGGATCAGCAGCAATACGCGCTCAGCGGAGAGCGCGGCGGACCCCCGCCATAGCGCCAGCACGGCCAGGACCAGCACCAGCGATAGCAGGTGGGCCAGAGTAATTCCCCTAGCTTTGCGCAGGGGATTGGGCAGCCGCAAGGTCAGGCGGCTGACCAGATATGTCAGCACCAGTCCGCTAAGCAGCCTTGCATACAGCCCCATGATCTACCCCCAGCCCGCCTTGCGCCGGTCTAGCACAGCGATTTGCCCCGACAAGCGGCGAAAGGCTGCGGCATGAGCCGTCGCCGGATCGCCCTGGGGGTTGGCGCCAATGCCCTCGACAAGGTCGTGGCAGCGCTGATCCAGTTGCTGATGGTCCCGATCCTGGCATCGCATTGGGGGCTGGCTCGCTATGGCGGCTGGGCGATCCTTACCACGGTTCCGGGTATCCTTGCGCTCAGCGATCTGGGTTTCGCCAACGCGGCTTCGGTTCGCATGACCATGCAGGTTGCCCGGGGCGAGTTGGCCGCGGCACGCACAACGGTGCGCAGCGCCAGCCAGGTGGTCGCAGTGGCCTGCGTGGGTATCGTGGTACTGGCAGTGATCCTGGCGCTGGTTCTGCCGGCAGAAGTGATCCTCGACGTCCCGCAAACCGGTGATCAGGAAATGCGCTTGGCGATCGTAATGCTGGCTATCTATGCCGCGCTGATCATGGTCTGCGGGCTGCTGCAGGGCGTGTTCCGCAGTACCGCCCGTTTC
>Ga0116180_1001641_pt1 | contig 18679 bp, 14 predicted proteins | sample AD_UKC073_MetaG_FD_89804 | JGI IMG/M metagenome (GOLD analysis project Ga0116180, IMG submission 89804) | Active sludge microbial communities of municipal wastewater-treating anaerobic digesters from USA - AD_UKC073_MetaG | ecosystem: Engineered > Bioreactor > Anaerobic > Digestate | place: USA...
CAGCGCCCGGCGGTAGGGCTCGTCCTCGCGGTGCGGGTTCTTGTCGGGCGAGGCATCGGCCAGCGCGGCCATCGCCGGTGTCACGCCGGCCAGCATCTGGCTGATCGACAGCTCGGCGCCCAGGGCATGCACTTCGGTCAGGTAGAAGCGCAGCGCCACCTCGCTCTGCCGGGCCAGCGCCATGCGCAGGGTCTCGGCGGTCACGTTGGGGTTGCCGTCGCGGTCACCGCCGATCCACTGGCCCATGCGCAGGAAGCTGGGCACGTCGAAGCCGGCCAGCTGCTCCTCGATCTCGCCGTACAGCCGCGGGATCTGGCGCAGGAAGGTGCTCTGGTAGTAGCTCAGCGCGTTCTCGATCTCGTCGGCGACGGTGAGCTTGGTGTAGCGCAGCATGCGCGTCTGCCACAGCTGGGTGATGCGGGCGCGCATCAGCGCCTCGTTGGCGCGGCGGTCGCGCTCGGTGGGCAGGTCGTCGCGCTCGCCCACCATCTCGGCGATGGCCCGCTCGGCGTCCAGGATGCTCTTGCGCTGCACTTCGGTGGGGTGGGCGGTCAGCACCGGGCTGATGTAGGCCTGGGTCAGCGTCTGCGCCACGTCGGCGGCGCGCACGTCGGCCTTGTGCAGGCGCTCGAAGGTCAGGCCCAGGCTGCCGTCCTGCAGGTGCCCCTGGCGCTCGTGGTGCTGGCGGCGGCGCACATGGTGGCGGTCCTCGGCGATGTTGGCCAGGTGGCTGAAGTAGCTGAAGGCCCGGATCACGCTGACCGTCTGGTCGGCCGACAGGTTCTTCAGCAGCCGGTCGAGCACCCGGCCGGCCGAGGCGTCCTTCTTCAGCCGGTAGGCCACGCTGAGCTGGCGCACCCGCTCGATCAGCTCGAAGGCCTCCTTGCCCTCCTGCTCGCGGATCACGTCGCCCAGCAGCCGGCCAAGTAACCGGATGTCCTCCATCAGCGGCCGATTCTTGGCCGCGGCGTCACCTGCGTCGGTCGCGTTCACTGCAGGCTTGGCTGGTGAAGCCGGGCGGACGGCACGGCGGGCAGGGGCAGGGGACATCGGCATGGGAACCTCCGGAAGGGGTAACTATGTTACCAATCGCTGCATCTTCAGTGCCGGCGCCGTTGTGGACGCAGGCCGGCCGCACACCCGGGTCGGCCCCGGGCGGCGGCCAGGTGGGCCTAGCGATAATCGGGCCACCATGACGCATGCCTCCGCCAGCACCTCCGGGTTCGACACCCTGATCGCCACCCGCGAGAGCCGCCTGGCGCTGTGGCAGGCCGAGCATGTGCGCGACCTGCTCGCCGCGCGCTTCGGCCTGAAGGTCGGCTTGCTGGGCATGACGACCCGGGGCGACCAGATCCTGGACCGGGCGCTCAGCAAGGTCGGCGGCAAGGGCCTGTTCGTCAAGGAGCTGGAAGTGGCGCTGGAAGAAGGCCGCGCCCACCTGGCGGTGCATTCGCTCAAGGACGTGCCGATGGAGCTGCCCGAGGGCTTCGTGCTGGCGGCCGTGCTGGAGCGCGAGGACCCGCGCGATGCCTTCGTCTCGCCGCGCCACGCCAGCGTGGCCGACCTGCCGCCAGGCGCCGTGGTCGGCACCAGCAGCCTGCGCCGCGTGGTGCAGCTGAAGAACCTGCGGCCCGACCTGCGCATCGAGCCGCTGCGCGGCAACCTGGACACCCGGCTACGCAAGCTCGACGAGGGCGGCTACGACGCCATCATCCTGGCCGCCGCCGGGCTGAAGCGCCTGGGCCTGGCCGAGCGCATCCGCGCACCGTTCGACGAGACCGCGATGATCCCCGCCGCCGGCCAGGGCGCGCTGGGCATCGAGGTGCGCGCCGACGCCACCACGCTGCGCGCCCAGCTCGCCCAGATGGTGCATGCGCCGACCTGGCTGTCGGTGCATGCCGAGCGGGCGGTGTCGCGCGCGCTGGGCGGCAGCTGCAGCATGCCGCTGGCGGCGCACGCGGTGTGGCAGGGCAGCGAGCTGGTGATGACGGCCGCGCTCGGCCATGCCGAGGACACGGCCCGGCCTCTGCTGCGCACCAGTGCCCGCGCCACCATCGCCGCCGACAGTGGCGCCGCGTCCACCGAGGCCGCCGACGCCCTGGGCCGCCAGGCCGCCGCCCAGTTGCAGGGCCTGGGCGCCGACGCCTACCTGGCCGCCGCGCCCGGCGCCTGAGCGCCTGGCCGCGCCACCGACCGGGCGACCCGCCACCCCGGCATGACCGCGCAGCCGCACCTGATCGTGACTCGCCCGCAGCCGCAGGCCGACGCCTGGGTGGCGCGGCTGCAGGCCCTGGGTCTGGCGGCCGGCGCCTTGCCGCTGCTGGGCATCGACGCCCCGGCCGACGCGGCGCCGGTGCACGCCGCCTGGCAGGCCATCGTCCGCGGGCAGGACGCCGCCGGCCGCCCGCTGGCGGTGGTGATGTTCGTCAGCCCCAGCGCGGTGCAGCGCTTCTTCGCCCAGCGGCCGGTCGGCCTGGCCTGGCCCGCCGATGTGCTGGCCGCCGCGCCCGGGCAGGGCACACGCGACGCGCTGGCGCAGGCCGGCGTGCCAGCGCTCGCGTTGTGCAGCCCGCCGGCCGAAGGCGGACGCTTTGATTCCGAGGCGCTGTGGGCGGTGCTTCATGCGCGCTGCCACTGGCCCGGGCACGCCGCCCTGGTGGTGCGTGGCGAGGACGGCCGCAACTGGCTGGCCGAGGCGCTGCGCCAGCAAGGCGCGGCCGTGCACTTCGTCGAGGCCTACCGCCGCACCGCGCCGGTGCCCACCACGGCGCAGCAGGCGCTGCTGGCGCAGGCCCTGGCGCGGCCGGCGGCCTTCTGCTGGTTGTTTTCCAGCAGCGAGGCGGTCGGCCAGCTGCCGACGCTGGCGCCGGGTGCCGACTGGTCGGCTGCGCAGGCCCTGGCCACGCATCCGCGCATCGCCGCCGCGGCACAGGCCCTGGGCATGCCGCCGGTGCCGGTGATCGAGCCCATGCCCGAGGCCGTGGCGGCCTGGCTGGGCGCCCGGTCGGCACATGGGCCGTCGATACAATCCCGCCGAACGTGAACGACACCGCCGCCACCCCCGACACACCTGTTGCCGACACCGCGGCGGCACCCGCACCGGCGGCTGCCGCGGCGCCCCGTGCGACCGGGTCCACGCCCTTCTGGATCGGCACCGCGGTGCTCGGCGCGCTGGCCATGGTGGCGATCACGCTGGCCCTCATCGGCCAGCAGCGCATCAAGGCGCTGGAGCAGGAACTGGTGCGCCGCCAGCAGGACAGCCAGGGCCAGGCCATCGAGGCCCGCGCCCTGGCCCAGCAGGCCCAGGACCTGGCCCGCGCCGCCGAAGGCAAGGTGGCCCTGCTCGAAGGCCGTGTCGCCGAAACGGCGCTGCAGCGCACCCAGCTCGAGGAACTGATCCAGCAGCTGTCGCGTTCGCGTGACGAGAACGTGCTGGCCGACGTCGACGCCGCGGTGCGCGTGGCCGTGCAGCAGAGCGCCATCACCGGCAGCGCCGAACCGCTGGCCGCCGCGCTGCGCCAGAGCGAGGAGCGCCTGTCGCGCATGAACCAGCCGCGGCTGGAACGCGTGCGCCGCGCCCTGGCGCGTGACCTGGAGCGGGTGCGGGCGGTGGCCGTCAGCGACGTGGCCAGCCTGACGATCAAGCTCGACGAGGCGATCCGCTCGGTCGACGACATGCCGCTGCTGGCCCAACCCGATCCGCGCCCGGCCGCCGCGCCGCGCCCGGGGTCTGCCGCGGCACCGCGTGCCGCCGCGCCAGCATCGGCCGCGTCGGCACCTTTGGCCCTGCCCGGCATGGCTTGGTGGACCTGGCTGCAGGCGCAGGCTGCCTGGGCCGGCGAGCAGATCTGGAGCGAGGTGCGCGGCCTGGTGCGCGTCACCCGCATCGCCAATCCCGAGGCGGTGCTGGTGGCACCTGACCAGGCCTGGTTCCTGCGCGAGAACCTGAAGCTGCGCCTGCTCAACGCCCGGCTCGCGCTGCTGTCACGCCAGTACGACACGGCGCAGGCCGACCTGCGCGACGCGGTGGCCACGCTGGAGCGCTACTTCGATCGCAGCGTGCGCCGCGTGGTGCTCAGCACCGACCTGCTGCGCCAGGTGGCCGGCCAGGCCCGGCAGCTGAACCTGCCGCGTCCCGACGAGACGCTGGCGGCGCTGTCGGCCGCGCAGGCCGGGCGCTAGGCGGGCGACGGGCGAACCGACGCGATGCGCAACGTCGTCTGGCTGGTCCTGCTGTTCGCCGTGGCCGTGGTGGCCGCGCTGACGCTGGGCGACAACACCGGCATGGCCTCGTTCTACTGGGGCGGCTGGCGGGTCGACCTGTCGCTGAACTTCTTCATCCTGGCCGCGCTGGCCACCGGCTTCGCGCTGATGACGGCGGTGCAGGCCGTCAACGCCCTGATCGGCCTGCCGAAGCGCGCCCGCGAGTGGCGCATGCTGCGGCTGGAGCGCGCTGCCCAGGCGGCACTGCGTGACGCGCAGGCCGAGTTCTTCGCCGGCCGCTACGGCCGCGCCCACAAGGCCGCGCAGCGCGCCATCGCGATCCAGGACGATCGCCATGACCCGGGCGAGGACCAGGACTTCCGCACCCTGGCCCTGCTGCTGGCCGCCGCGAGCCTGCACCGCCTCCAGGACCGCGGCCGCCGCGACGCCCTGCTGCGCCAGGCGCTGCAGCGCGGGCGGCGCGGCAGCGGCCAGGTGGTCGACGAGGGCGTTCGCCTGCTGGCCGCCGAATGGGCGCTGGACGACCGCGACGGCCCCCGCGCCCTGGCCCTGCTGGCCGAACTGCCGCCCGGGGTGGCGCGCCGCACCCAGGCGCTGCGCCTGAAGCTGCAGGCCGCCCGCATGGAGCGCCGCCCCATGGACGCGCTGCACACCGCGCGCCTGCTGGCCAACCACCAGGCATTCTCGGCCACCGCAGCCCAGGGCTTGCTGCGCTCGCTGGCGATCGAGGCGCTGGAGTCGGCGCATGACGCCGACCAGCTGCGCCGCGCCTGGCAGCAGTTCGACGCAGCCGACCAGCGCGACCCCTTCGTTGCCGCCCGCGCCGCCCGCCGTGCCGCGCAACTGCTGGCGGCCGAGGACGGCCGTGCCTGGCTGCGCCCGCTGTGGGAGCGGCTGGAGACGCTGGGTGCCGATGGCCGCGCCGAGGTGGCGCTGGCCCTGGTCGACGCCGCAGCCGGCCTGGGACCGGACTGGCTGGCGCGGGTGGAAGCCGCCCAGCGCGCCTGGCCGACCGAGCCGGCGGTGCAGGCCGCCGCCGGCGCCGTGCTGGCCGAATGCCGGCTGTGGGGCAAGGCCCGCCGTCCGCTGGAACTGGCCGCCCGCGACCCGCTGCTGCAGCCGCGTGCGCGACGCCTGGCGTGGCGTGCGCTGGCCCGGCTGGCCGAAGCCGAAGGCGATGACGCCCGGGCGCTCGACTGCCTGCGCCAGGCCGCCGAGCAAGATTGAAGCGGCCTCCCCCGCACGCCGCGCCCCACTTTTTTCAACAAGACGCACGTCGAACTACCCAAATCGGAATTTTCGATGTATAGTCTGAGGCTTCGCGGCTGTAGCTCAGCTGGATAGAGTACTTGGCTACGAACCAAGGGGTCGTGGGTTCGATTCCTGCCAGCCGCACCAGAACATAGCGTTCTAGATCAACGGGTTAGCTCCACAAGGGCTAGCCCGTTTTTCTTTGTGCGCTCGGTGAATGGGCGTTCGTTGCTTCGTTGCCCCACAAATGCCCCCACAGCAGGCGACGCTGCGGCAGAGATCACACCGGTCTGGCGCAGCTCAGGTCGGACAAGAAGGCCTTTTGGTTGAATGCGTAGCAGCAACCCTTCGCTGAAGGGTGGGGTGGCGCCCAGTCAGGCGCACTTCCTGAGCCACCGCCGGTGGCTCAGATGTGCATCGGCGCCCACACTGCAAGGCCATTGCGGTGTCCAAGGCCTCGACGAGTCCTGAGCCCTCTGACCGCCTCCCACGGCATTCAAGCAACGCGGCAAAGCCGCATTGGCGGAGCACTCAGACACCGATCACCGACACGGCCTTGGTGTTCAGATAGGCCTCCAGGGCCTCTGGCCCGCCCTCGGTGCCGTAGCCGGACTCCTTGATGCCGCCGAACGGCAACTCGGCGGACGGCGTGGCAGGCTGGTTGATCCAGAGCATGCCTGCCTCGATGCCGTTCGACAGCAGTTGCACGTTCCTGAACGAGCGTGTGAACGCGTAGGCCGCAAGGCCGAAGGGAAGGCGATTGGCTTCGGCGATGGCTTCTTCAAGTCGATCGAAGGCACGGATGCCGGCAATGGGGCCGAAGGGCTCGTTGTTGAACAGATCCGAATCCAGCGGAGGGTTGCCGATCAGGGTCGGCGCGAAGAAGTTGCCGGCCTCACCGATCCGTTGGCCGCCGGTGAGAATCTCGGCACCGCGTCGGCGTGCGTCGTCCACAACCTTGGCCATCGCCGCCACGCGGCGCGGATTGGCCAAGGGGCCCATCGTGGTGCCTTCGGTAAGGCCGTCTCCCAGCCGCAGTGCCTGTGCATGCCTTGTCAGCGCCTGGCTGAATTCGTTCACGAGGCTGCTGTGCACCAGGAAGCGCGTCGGCGAGATGCAGACCTGCCCGGCGTTGCGGAACTTGGCCGCTCCGGCTGCCTGCACCGCCAGCTGAACGTCCGCGTCTTCGGCCACGATCACGGGGGCGTGGCCACCCAGTTCCATGGTCACGCGCTTCATGTGCTGGCCGGCCAGCGCGGCCAATTGCTTGCCCACGGGGGTTGAGCCGGTGAATGTGATCTTGCGGATCACGGGGTGCGCAATGAGGTGGCTGGAGATCTCCGCGGGGTTGCCGTAGACGAGGCCCACGGTGCCGGGCGGGACGCCGGCATCGACAAACGCGTGCAGCAAGGCCGCCGGTGACGCCGGTGTCTCTTCTGGCGCTTTGACGAGGAAGGAGCAGCCGGAGGCCAGCGCAGCGCCAAGCTTGCGCACGATCTGGTTGACCGGGAAGTTCCAGGGCGTGAAGGCAGCCACCGGACCGACAGGCTCCTTGAGAACGAGCTGCTGCGCTGCCGGATTGCGTGCCGGCACGATGCGCCCGTACACGCGACGACCCTCGTCGGCAAACCACTCGATCATGTCGGCGCCCGCCAGGACCTCGGCGCGGGCTTCGGCCAGTGGCTTGCCCTGCTCCAGCGTGAGCAGGCGGGCGATGTCGGGCGCCCGCTCGCGCAGCAGTGCGGCGGCGCGCCGCATGGTCGCGGCGCGCTCGTGGACGGACAGGCTGCGCCATGCCTCGAAGCCCTGCTGCGCTGCCGCGAGCGCGCGCTCCAGGTCGGCGATGCTCGCGTGCGCCACCCGGCCGATGGGCTGGCCAGTCGCGGGGTTGAACACGTCCTGGGTGTTGCCGTTCTCGGCATCCACGCATGCGTTGGCGATCAAGAGGCGTGTGTCAGGGTAGCTGGCGAAGGTCATGCGTGTGCTCAAGTGAAAGCTTGTTCAAGGGCTGCAATCCCGGGTTGCTTTGCACCCGGATCCACGAACTCCACCACCTTCCGGTACTTGCTCGGCGCGACGCCCTGCTGGCCGGTGAAGAAGCGTGCGAAGTTGGCCGCCGAGTCGAAGCCGAGCTGCGCGGCGATGTCCTGCAGCGGGGCGTCACGGCGGCTCACGGACAGGACCGCGGCTTCGAGTCGAAGCATGTTGATGAAGGCAAGAGGAGTGAGTCCGGTCGAACTGCGGAACAGGCGGAAGAAGTGCGCGCGCGACAGCCCGCTCGACGCGCAGAGCGCCGGAAGATCGACCGGCGCGACGCTGTCCGACAGCAGGCGTCCGATGGCGTGCCGGATGCGCGCGTCGTAGCCCAGCTCGCCGTGCACGCCCAGCGGCAGGGCTCTGTCCGGCGGCGTCGTCAGCGCGGTGACCTCCTCGAAGATCCAGGCGATCCACTGCTCCACGATGTCGCTCGACGGTGCCACCTGCTGCAGCATCAACTCCAGCACGTCGTCCTGCAGGCGCTCCAGCCGGGGTGTCATCGACACCAGCGGACGGGTGAAGAACTTCGGGTGCGCGCTGCGTGAGAACCGCCTGTCGACCTCCTTCAGCCATTGGGAGTTCAGGTACAGCGCGAGAAGAATGGTTGGCGCCGCGCTGCTGCGGTGGTGGTAGAAGTGCGGCTCCCAGGCGTTGATCAGCAGGGCATTGCGGACGGTGACCGGGTGTTCGCGTTCGCCGATGCCGAACAGGATGTCGGGCCCGCCGATCTTGAGCACGACATGGCACTCGCGATGCGCATGCAGCACCATGGATCGGTCGAGCCGCAGCAGAGCAGCGCGGCCGAAAGGGCCATGCAGAATTCGCAGCGGATCGGACATCGCGGCTCCTGGCGGCCCGGCGGGCCAGGGCGCCATGCTGACATCCGGTGCGGCAGCGCGCAACCGAAGTCGACCGACTACTTGTATTCGACGAGGACTTCGCGGTAGTGCGTGGAGCCCACGTTGCGGGCCTTGTGGGTGGCCGGCACCGTCGCACCCTTGCCGTTGTCCGACAGCACTTCGATGATGCCATTCTCGCACTTCAGCGAGAACACGCCGCCGGTGGGCACGTCGAAAATGCCAATATCCTTGCCGTGCTCGTCGTAGATCTGCAGCGGTGCACCTGCGATCGCGTACCACACGTACGACCGCTCGTGGGTGTGCACGGGGGTCTCTTCGCCCGGGGCCAGCTCGAAGTTCCAGACGATGACCTTGTCGTTCTCGAACACCTTCTCGGTGCCGACGCCGGCTTCCCTGGGGGCTTGGGTGGATGCAAGCATTGGAGTCTCCTGGTCGTGTATGGGGTGGCTGTTTGAACATCCCGGGTATTGCCTGCAGGCAAGCCGAGGGGGCGAACCAGCGTCTTGCGATCACTTATCCTGCCCCGTCGATGATGCTAGGACGCCGGAAGCGCAGCGGCTTGCTGTGGTGTCCACCGGTTTGTCTCATGGACTTCGGACTTGTCATTTGGTCTCATAAAACTGTCGAGCCCCTCCTCCGCGCCTTCCCCGGGCACCGATCGAACAGGTTGTCCGACGCGGGACACCAATCGGACACCTTGATCGAACACAAGCCACCGTCGCCCGGCTGAGGCATGCGGCGTACCCCTGGGGGAAAGCGGCCTCAGCGCCGTTGGCGCAGAGCGGGAGAGAGCAAGGCCTGGCGGGCTCCCTGCGCCGGACTGCGCCCACCAGCACCCGGTACCCAGGCGTTCGGGTCAGCCCCAGCAGCCAAGCCGGCTTGAGCGGGCTGGACGGCCAAGCAGCGCTCGGACGCACTCGATCGCACCGGCAGCGAACTGCTGCTGCGCGCCGAGGAGTCGGGTGACCCGTTGTCGCGCGAGGAGGGGAAGACACGCGGCGAGGGCATCGACGAGGTCGCTCGTGCGGGGCGCATCATCAAGCTCTTCGCGGACGAAGCGCTGCGTCTTGCCGGGGGGCTTCCACCCATCCGCAAAGGCGTCGAGGTCGTGGTTACCCGCGAGCCGTAAAAAAGGGGGTGCGGACTTCACGCGCGAGGTCGAGGAGCGCGTCAGCCAGGCCATCCGCGAGCTGGGCTACAGCGCCGACCCGTTGGCGCGCGGCATGATCACGGGTCGCACCGGCAACGTCGGCTATCCCGTCGCGCGCTGGAGCGCCGACCGCTTCCAAGGCCTGGCCGACGCCTTTGCCGGCAGCGACGCCCGCCTGGTGCAGCACGCGGAGGACGACGCGGTGGCTGCCGAGGGCGAGCGCATTGCCTCGTCGGTGCTGGTGGGCGCCGAGCCGCCGGATGCGGTGGTGGCCTACAACGATCTGATCGCCCTGGGCCTGCTGGGCCAGAGCCACGCGCTGGGCGTGCCGGTGCCACAGGCGGTGGCCATCGCCGCCTTCGACGACATCCTCGACGCGCGCTACGCCTTTCCCGCGCTGACCACGGTGGACATGGGCGGCGAGCGCATGGGCGAGGTGGCGATGCGGCGCCTGGCCGCGCGCATCCAGGCCCCGCAACCCGAGCCCGGCCACGACGACCTGGCGCCACGGCTGCAGGTGCGGGCGACGACGCGGCGGCGCGGCTGAAGGCACCGCAGCGCGGCCTGCGGACACAGCCCTTACCATCGGCCGCCCCGCTGCCCGTGCTGCTGCCTGCCGATGGTTTCCGACCCCACTCCCGCCGACGAACAGGGCATGCGCCTGGCGCTGGACCAGGCGCTGAACGCGCAGCTGGCCGGCGAGGTGCCGGTGGGTGCGGTCATCGTGCGCGACACAGGGCAGGGCCCCCAGGTGATCGCCACCGGCTACAACCGGCCGATCACCACGCATGACCCGACCGCGCATGCCGAGATCGTGGCCCTGCGCCACGCGGCGCAGCTGCTGCAGAACTACCGTCTGCCCGACTGCACGCTGTATGTCACGCTGGAACCCTGCGCCATGTGCGCGATGGCCCTGCTGCATGCGCGCTTCAAGCGGGTGGTCTTCGCCGCCACCGACCCCAAGACCGGCGCCGCCGGCTCGGTGGCCGATCTGTTCGCCGAGCCGCGGCTGAACCACCACACCACGTTGGTGGGGGGCGTGCTGGCCGGGCCGGCGGCGGCGCTGCTGCGCGGCTTCTTCGCCGAGCGGCGAGCCCAGCAGCGGGCCGAGCGCGATGCGCTGCGCGGTCTGGCGTCTGCGGGCAGCGCTGCCGTTGTCGATGCGCCGGCCATTCCGGTCGGCGAGACCACCGAACTGCCGCCTGCCGATCCTGCCCCCTGATGTCCCCGCCTCTTGATGCCCCCGCCATGACCGAACCCTCCAGCCTCCACGTCTACGCCCCGGCCGGCGTCGAGTTGCGCACGCCCGCGCTGAAGCTGGCGCGCCAGCGTCTCACCGCCCTGGGCTTTGCGGTGACGATGGACCCCGGCCTGCGCGGCCGCCACCAGCGCTTTGCCGGTGACGACGCTGCGCGCCTGGCCGCCATCCACCGCGTGGCCCAGGCAGCACCATCGGTGGCGCTGGCCTGCCGCGGCGGCTACGGCCTGAGCCGGCTGCTCGATCACATCGACTGGCCGCTGCTGGCCGGGTCAGTGGAGCAGGGCACCCGCTGGGTCGGCCACAGCGACGTCACTGCATTGCAGCTGGGCCTGCTGGCCCACACCGGCGCCGTCAGCTGGCAGGGCCCGATGGCCTGCGACGACTTCGGTCGAACCGACGAGCAGGGTGGCACCGACGAAGTGACGGTGGGCTGCTTCACCGAGGCGATGCGTGGCGAGCTGGAGGCGGTGGGCTTCCGCACCGAGGCCGGCTTCGACGGGCTGGACGTGAAGGGGCGGCTCTGGGGCGGCAACCTTGCCATGCTGCTGAGCCTGCTGGGCACGCCGCACTGGCCCAAGGTCCATGGCGGCGTGCTGTTCCTCGAAGACGTCAACGAGCACCCGTACCGCATCGAGCGCGGCCTGCTGCAACTGCACCAGGCCGGCGTGCTGGCCAAGCAGAAGGCGGTTCTGCTGGGCGACTTCAGCGGCTGGCGCAAGAGCCCGCTGGACCGCGGCTACACGCTCAAGAGTGCCATCGCGCACCTGCGCAGCGTGTGTGCCACGCCCATCCTCACCGGCCTGCCCTTCGGCCATGTGCCGACCAAGCTGACGCTGCCCGTGGGGGCGAAGGTGCAGCTGGTCGTCGACGGCCGCGAGGTGCTGGTCGGCTGGTGACCGGTACGCGGTTGCAGCGCTCTGGAGGCGCCCCTCCAAAGCGGTGGCCATGGGCTGAAACCCGGGTAGACCCGGCATGGCCCCCCTCTAGAATCCCGAGATCGCCTCGCAAGGGTCGGCCACAAGCGGGCCCTGCCGAGGCGATGTCATTCATGGCTGTGGCGGTGGGGTCGACCTGGCCCCACGGCTGTCTCTGGTTCCAGGAGCTTTCCGCATGCGCGGCATCGCTGTTCTTCGCCAATTGCTGACGCGGCTCGGCCGCCAGGCCGCGCCAGCGCTGGCCGTCATGGCGGCTGCGCTCGTCGCAGGCTGCAACAACAGCCCCTACCCGGTGGGCGCCGAGCGCGAGAACACGCTGTTCTATTCGTTCGACGAGCGCTCGCCGCGCTACCTGGACCCGACGGCGTCGTACACCAACCCCGAGACGGCCTACACCATGCAGGCCTACGACCCGCCCTACGGCTACCACTATCTGAAGCGGCCGTACCAGCTGGTGCCCAAGTCGGCGGCGGCGGTGGTCAAGCCGCGCTACCTGGACAAGAACGGCCAGGCCCTGCCCGACGACGCGCCCGGCGAAAGCATCGCCGAGAGCATCTACGACGTGCCGATCAAGCCTGGCATGCGCTACCAGCCGCACCCGGCCTTCGCGGTCGATGCCCAGGGCCGTCACCTCTACCACTCGGAAAACCCGCTGAGCCGCGCCGCGCTGGGCGAGCGCCGCACGCCCTTCGACTTCGCCCAGCTGGGCACACGCGAGGTGGTGGCCGAGGACTTCGTCTACGCCCTCAAGCGCCACGCCACCACGCGCATCGAGGCGCCGGTGTACGCCGTGTTCGCCGAGTACGTGATCGGCCTGAAGGACTACGCGGCACTCGTCAAGCGCGAGGACGCCAAGCTGCTGGCCGGCCTGCCCGAGGACATCCGCGACAAGCCCTTCCTCGACTTCCGCCGCTGGCCGCTGGCCGGCGCCACCGCACCCGAGAAGCACCTGCTGCGCATCCGCCTGAAGGGCAAGTACCCGCAGTGGAACTACTGGATGGCGCTGGCCTTCACCGCGCCGGTTCCCTGGGAGGCCGACGCCTTCTACGCGCAGCCCGGCATGAACGAGGCCGGCCTGAGCCTGAACCAGTGGCCGGTGGGCAGCGGGCCGTACATGATGAAGGAGTTCGTGCGCGACCGCCGCCACGTGATGGTGCGCAACCCGAACTACCGCGAGGACCTCTATCCCTGCGACGGCATGCCCGGCGACCGCGAGGCCGGCCTGCTCGACGACTGCGGCAAGAAGATGCCCTTCATCGACAAGCTCTACGTGACCATCGAGAAGGAGAAGGTCGCGCGCAAGGAAAAGTTCAAGCAGGGCTACTTTGACGTGCCCGAGATCGAGCGGCCGGAGTGGGGCGTCGATTTCCGCAACGATGCCGACGACTCCGATGCGGTGGCGGCGCTGTTCAAGGCGCGTGGCTTCCAGTTCCCGCTGATGACCGACATCAGCAACTGGTACCTGGGCTTCAACATGCTGGACCCGGTGGTGGGCAAGGGCGCGACGCCCGAGCAGGCCGAGAAGAACCGCAAGCTGCGCCAGGCGCTGGCCATCGTGATCGACTACGAAGAAGGTTACGGCCGCATCTTCAAGCACAAGGGTGGCGTGGCCGCGCACAGCCCGTTCCCGCCGGGCCTGTTCGGGTCCCGCGAGGGCAGCGGCGACTTCCACAACCCGGTGACGCACAAGCTGGTCGACGGCAAGGTGGTGCGGCGCTCGGTCGACGAGGCGAAGGAGCTGCTGGCCGAGGCGGGCTACCCCGGTGGCCGCGACGCGGTGACCGGCAAGCCGCTGGTGCTGAACTACGACTTCCAGCGCGCGGTGACGCCCGAGTTCAAGAGCGAGAACGACTGGATGGTCAAGCAGTTCGCCAAGCTGGGCATCCAGCTGGAGATCCGCGCCACCGACTTCAACCAGTACCAGGACAAGACGCTCAAGGGCAAGCACCAGATCTACTGGGCCGGCTGGCTGGCCGACTATCCCGATGCGGAGAACTTCAGCTTCCTGCTCTACGGCCCGAACTCGAAGAGCAAGAACAACGGCGAGAACATCAGCAACTACGAGAACGCCGAGTACGACGCGCTGCACCGCCAGCTGCAGCTGCTGGACGACGGCCCGGCCAAGCAGGCGGCGATGGACCGCATGACGGCGATCCTGCAGCACGACGCGCCCTGGCTGTTCGGCTACTTTCCCTGGGGTGGTCTGGCCTTCCAGCAATGGGTGCACAACGGCAAGCCCAGCATCCTGATCCGCGACATGGCCAAGTACTACAAGGTCGACGCCAACCTGCGCGCTGCCAAGCAGGCCGAGTGGAACGCGCCGGTGCGCTGGCCGCTGGTTCTGGTGGCGCTGGCCGTGCTGGGCCTGGTGTGGGTGGGGCGGCGCAGCGTGCGTGCCCGCGAGACCGCCACCGCCCGCCGCCACGCGGCAGCCTGAGCCGGAGGCAACCCCACCGATGTTCCGCTACATCCTGCGCCGCCTGGGCTATGGCCTGCTGATCCTGATCGGCGTCAACCTGCTGACCTTCTTCCTGTTCTTCACCGTCAACACGCCCGACGACATGGCGCGGCTGAACATCGGCGGCAAGCGCATCACGCAGGAACAGATCGACAAGTGGAAGGCCGAGCGCGGCTACGACCGCCCGCTGTATTTCAATGAGCAGGCGCAGGGCAGCGAGAAAGTCACCCGCACCGTGCTGTGGGAGCGCAGCGTCTCGTTGATGCTGCTGGACTTCGGCCGCAGCGATTCGGCGCGCTCCACCGACATCGGCCACGAGGTGGCCACGCGCATGGGCGTGAGCCTGCAACTGGCGCTGCCGCTGTTCCTGCTGCAGCTCATCGTCAGCGTCAGCTTCTCATTGGGGCTGGTGTACTTCCGGCACAGCCGCATCGACTTCTGGGGCGTGGTGCTGTGCGTGCTGATGCTGTCGATCAGCAGCCTGTTCTACATCATCGTCGGCCAGTACTTCTTCAGCCGCGTGCTGCGCCTGGTGCCGATCTCGGGCTTCGCCGCCGGGCTGGACGCGGTGCGCTTCCTGGCGCTGCCGGTGTTCCTCAGCCTGCTGGCGCGGCTGGGTGGCGAGGCACGGCTGTACCGGGCGATGTTCCTGGAGGAGATCGGCCGCGACTATGTGCGCACCGCCCGCGCCAAGGGCCTGGGTGAATCGGTCGTGCTGTTCCGCCACGTGCTGAAGAACGCGCTGATCCCCATCATCACCAGCGCCGGCGCCTACCTGCCCTACGTCTTCATGGGCAGCCTGGTGTTCGAGAGCTTCTTCGGCATTCCCGGCCTCGGCGCCTTCGTCATCGAGGCCATCTCGGGCCAGGACTTCGCCATCGTGCGCACCATGGTCTTCCTGGGTGCGGCGCTGTACATCGCCAGCAACGTGCTGATCGACATCGCCTACACGTGGGTCGATCCCCGCGTCCGCCTCTCATGATCCCGTTCAAGTTCGTCGTGTTGTGGACCGACGTCGCGCTGTGGACCCTGTTCGCGGCGATTGCGGGTTATGCGATCCGCGTCGCCCGCCACGACAACCTGCGCGCCACCTGGCGCCGGGTGCTGCGCGACACGCCGGCGCTGTGCGCTGCCGGCGTGCTGCTGCTGTTCGTGGGGGTGACGCTCATCGACAGCGTGCACTTCCGCCGCGCGCTGCCGGCAGCCGAGGGCCAGGCGCCTGGCAAGGTGTTCTACGACACGCGCACCGAGAGCCTGCTCGACCTGGTGCTGGCGCGGCAGATCGCGATGCGCGAGGTCTCGTACTCGGCGCCGCTGGGCTACCTGGCCATCACCAAGCAGAGCGTCGAGCGCGACGGCCAGGCGCTGCGCGAGTACCCGCGCCTGGTGCACGGCGGCGCGCACCTCGCCGACCCGGCCAGCAAGTGGCAGGCCGATGTGTGGCAACGCAGCCTGGGCGGTGCGGCGGCGGGCCTGGCCGCGGCGCTGCTCGCGGCGCTGGGCACGACGACGCTGCTGGCGCGCAGCCACGGCGGCGTTGGCGGCGCCGCGCGGGCCATCTTGGCCGACCGCACCAGCTACCCGGTGCGGGCGCTGCTGGTCACCACCACGCTGCTGTTCGTGTGCGCCGGCGCCGTCATTGCGCTGATGGGCCATTACCACGTCTTCGGCACCGACCGCACCGGCAACGACGTGCTGGTGCTCACCCTCAAGAGCATTCGCACGGCCTTCGTCATCGGCATGCTCAGCACCCTGGCCACCCTGCCCATCGCGGTGGTGCTGGGCATCCTCGCCGGCTGGTACCGTGGCTGGGTCGACGAGGTGGTGCAGTACCTGTACACCACGCTGTCGAGCGTGCCCAACGTGCTGCTGATCGCCGCCTGCGTGCTGATGGTGCAGGTGGCGCTGGACAAGCACCCCGAGTGGTTCGAGACCGGGGCCGAGCGGGCCGACCTGAAGGTCTTCCTGCTGTGCGTGATCCTGGGCGCCACCGGATGGGCCACGCTGTGTCGCCTGGTGCGGGCCGAGACGCTGAAGCTGCGTGAACTGGAGTTCGTGCAGGCCGCCACCGCCTTCGGCGTGCCGCCGACCAGGATCATGGCCCGCCACCTGCTGCCCAACGTGCTGCACCTGGTGCTGATCACCACGGTGCTCAACTTCTCCGACCTGATCCTCTACGAGGCGGTGCTCACCTACGTCGGCGTCGGTGTCGACCCCAGCACCAGCAGCTTCGGCGGCATGATCAACCTGGCCCGCAGCGAGATGAGCCGCGACCCGGTGGTGTGGTGGAGCTTCGCCGCCGCCTTCGGCTTCATGGTGGCCCTGGTGCTGTCGGCCAACCTGTTTGCAGACGGCGTGCGCGACGCCTTCGATCCGCGTGCCCGCGCCTTGCGGCCGCGGCTGGCCGTGCGCAAGCCGGCAGCGGGAGGCTGACGATGCTGGCCATTGACAAGCTGCAGGTGGAACTGGAAGCCGAGGCGGGCATCGTGCGCGCCATCGACGGCCTGGCCCTGGCGATCCGCCGCGGCGAGACCTTCGCCCTGGTGGGTGAGTCAGGCTGCGGCAAGAGCATGACGGCACTCGCCCTGATGCGCCTGCTGCCCGACAGCGGCGCGGTGACGGCGGGCGACATCACGCTGGACGGCGACCACCTGCTGGACCTGCCCGAGGCGGCGATGCGCACGGTGCGCGGCGGGCGCATCGGCATGATCTTCCAGGAGCCCGGCACCAGCCTGAACCCGGTGCTGACCGTCGGCCAGCAGATGCGCGAGACCATCGAGACGCACACGCCGTTGCGCGGCGCGGCGGCGCGGGCCAAGGCGATCGACTGGCTGCGGCGTGTCGGCATTCCCGAGCCCGAGCGCCGCATCGACGACTACCCGTTCCGCATGAGCGGCGGCCAGAAGCAGCGCGTGATGATCGCGATGACCCTGGCTGCCGAGCCCGACTACCTGATCGCCGACGAGCCGACCACGGCGCTGGACGTCACGATCCAGAAGCAGATCCTCGACCTGCTGCGCGACCTGCAGCGCGAGCAGGGCATGGGCCTGCTGCTGATCACGCACGACCTGGCCGTGGTGGCCGGCATGGCCCAGCATGTGGCACTGATGTACGCCGGCCAGATCATCGAGGTGGCACCGGCCGCACAGTTCTTCGCCAAACCGCGCCACCCCTATGCCCAGGCCCTGCTGCGCGCGCTGCCCGACGCCGGGCGGCGTGGCGAGCCGCTGGCGGCCATTCCCGGCACGGTGCCGCCGCTAACGCAAGCCTTCGGCAGCTGCCGCTTTGCCCCACGTTGCGGGTATGCCCAGCCGGCCTGCCTGGCGCAGCCGCCGGCGCTGACCGGCGAGGCCGGCAACCAGGTGCGCTGCGTGCTGCTGGAACCGGGCGGCCCGGGCCTGGTGACCGCGACCCCGGCAGATCCCACCGCAGCTGCGGCGCCCGCCCCGGTGCCGCGGGACGACGCGGGGATGCCGCTGCTGCAGGTCAGCGGCCTGAGTGTCAGCTTCCAGCTGCGCAAGGGTTTTCTGCAGAAGCAGCCGCCGCGCTTCGACGCGGTCAAGGGCGTGTCCTTCCAGGTGGCGGCGGGGCAGACGCTGGCCCTGGTCGGTGAATCGGGCTGCGGCAAGACCACCACCGGCAAGGCCATCGTGCAGCTGCTGCGCGGCCAGGCGCTGATCGAGGGCCAGGCGCTGCTGGACGGGCGCAACCTGTTCGACCTGGACGGCGCCGCGCTGCGCGAGGCCCGCAAGGCGGTGCAGATCATCTTCCAGGACCCGTTCGCCAGCCTGGACCCGCGCATGCGCGTGGCCGAGATCCTGGACGAGGGCCTGGCCGCGCTGCAGCCCGACCTTCCGCCCGACGTGCGCCGCCAGCGCATCACCGCCATCGCCGAACAGGTGGGCCTGCGCCGCGAGGCCCTGCAGCGCTGGCCGCACGAGTTCTCGGGCGGCCAGCGCCAGCGCATCGCCATCGCCCGCGCGCTGGCGGTCAGTCCGCGGCTGATCGTTTGCGACGAACCCACGTCGGCGCTGGACGTCAGGGTGCAGGCGCAGATCCTGAACCTGCTGCGCGAATTGCAGCGCGACCTGGGCGTGAGCTACCTCTTCATCACCCACAACATCGGCGTCGTCGAGTACGTGGCCGACCAGGTGGCGGTGATGCGGGCGGGGCGGATCGTCGAGCAGGGGCCGACAGCGGATGTGCTGCAGCGGCCGGTGGACGAGTACACGCTGACCTTGCTGGCGGCGGTGCCGCGGTTGTCGCCGGCGGCGCCGATCGGTTTGTCCGACTGCGGCTGAAGTGCCCTGAATTGATGTCAAGACACTTCGCAAGCGCGTGGCTCAACTTGCCACTCGCAACCTCGAAGACGACGCCAAGGTGCGGGTGAGGCGGCGTGCGGCTGCCCATGGCACCAGCCAGGAAGGCGAAGTTCGACGGGTCTTGCGCCATGCGGTCGCCGGCGACGACACGCATGCCAGCGTGCTGGGCAGCCCGATCACC
>Ga0116180_1001647_pt1 | contig 18646 bp, 16 predicted proteins | sample AD_UKC073_MetaG_FD_89804 | JGI IMG/M metagenome (GOLD analysis project Ga0116180, IMG submission 89804) | Active sludge microbial communities of municipal wastewater-treating anaerobic digesters from USA - AD_UKC073_MetaG | ecosystem: Engineered > Bioreactor > Anaerobic > Digestate | place: USA...
CCCTCAGCAGCGGCATCAGGCGCCCAGGCCGGCAGCGAGCCGGGCGAAGTTCTCCCGCGCAGCCGGGGACCGCTCCCCGTTGATCGCGTCGCCGACGGACGGCAGGTCGATCTCGCCTCGGGCGACCGCCGAGGCGACCGCCGACGCCAGCGACGTCCACCCCCCATCCACCATCAGCTCCCAATCCCCCCGGAGCAGTTCGACCAGGGCGATCTCGGCGTACCGCAGGTTCCTACGCCGCATGTTGTTGCGTTTGGACACCGAGACGCCGGGGACGGACGTGGGGACGGTGCCCGCGATGGCGAGAGCCGGACGGGCGGGCAGCTGAGTCGTCAGACCCAGCGCTCGCGCAGCGGAAACCCCCGTGGGGCCGACGCCGGTGACGCCGAGCACCTCCAGCGCGACGGCTTCCGCCGGGGGCCTCGTCATCCCGTAGCGGGTCTGGACGCCCTTGAAGTACAGCCCGTTGCGGATCGGCAGCAGCATGCCCGCCTTCCGCGCGCGCGACACCGCGCAACTGCGCGCCGCCGGAGAGCCCGGCAGGTCGTTCACGCGCACGAAGCTGCCGCTGGGGATCGCCTCCAGCGCCTTACCCGGACTTCCCGCGAGCATGGTCGTCATAACAGGAAAGTGTATCGAGTTTCTTTCGCTGAAGCATCCGTGGTCAGCTGGTCGCCACCCACAAATGTCTGCACCGGCAACGCCGCCTTCATGCCCATCGCGAATGCCGGTCAACGCCCGGGTAGCCGTCGGGATAGCCTTCGGCCTTCCCGGCATCATTGCGCCGGCGACGTTCCGTGCGCTTCCGAGACCTGCTCAGGCCGCCAATCAGGTCATTTCGTCGGCGTCGCACGGGTAGCCATCGGGGTAGCCATCCGCCTCCGGCAGGAACAGAGCGTCGGTGTCAACGGTGTCCACAAATCCCTGGTGGAGATGCATGCCCGCCCACGCCGCCGTCGGCGACAAGACAGTTCATGAAGGACGAGTACCCAACGGGCAAGGCCGACCTCATGACGGCGTTCATGCTCAAGGCCCAGATGCTGACGACGCCCGGTGGGACATGGGCAATGATCAATCTGCCGTCCTGGATGTCACTCAAGTCCTTCGAGGACCTGCGGCACGACCTGCTTCGTGACCAGCGGATCTCCTCGATGGTGCACCTCGGTCGCGGCGTCTTCGGGTCTGACTTCGGATCCGTCGCGTTTGTCGTGGCCAACGCCAAGGACGACGGAGGTCGAGCCGTCTATCGGCGCCTGTTCGAGCAACACGTTGACGTCCGGCCCGTCGCCGCCATCGAGGCGCTCTTCCGCGACGCCAACTACAACCGATTCGAGGTGTCCCAGGCGGACTTCACGGCGATCCCCGGCTCGCCGATCGTCTACTGGCTCAGTGAAAAGATGCGGGCGACACTCGCAGGCGTACGTACGCTCGCCACATTAAGCCCGCCTCGACAAGGGCTATCGACCGGTGACAACAATCTGTTCACGCGTCTGTGGTGGGAGCCCTCGGCGAAGAGGGTGCTACTGGGCGCAACGACTTCGTCCGAGGTCCAATGCAGTAGGGCCGGATGGGTTCCCTATAACAAGGGTGGCGAGTTCCGAAAATGGTATGGCAACCAGGAGTACCTGGTGAATTGGGCTGAGGACGGAAAGGCAATTCGGAACCTAGGGCGCGGCGCAGTGCGAAATACAAGTACGTACTTCCGAGCGTCGGTTTCTTGGACGAACGTTAGTTCGGGCGCGCCCGCATTTCGTTTCTATCCTGAGGGATTCATCGCGTCCGCAAGCACTGGAGACGGCGTATTTCCGGAGACGCCTGGTGACGCCACCTTCTTGGCTGGCGTCCTTAACTCATCCGTATCGCTGGCACTACTTGCTGCTGTGTCGCCTGGACTGACATTCAATGTGGGAACCATCTCGGAATTGCCGCTGCCTGAATCTCGATCCGCGGAGTCGCTGCTGGAGCGAATTGAGTACCTCGTCGCAGGGGCGAAAGACGACTGGGACTCGTGCGAGACCTCCTGGAATTTCGAACGAAGCCCCTTGGTCCAGGACTCCGGACATGGCGCAGGGGCGACTGGTCGGCGTGGGCGCTGTGAGCTGCTGATTTGAGGTGTGTTGGGGTCGATTTCCCGCGTGTTTAGCGATATAATTCCTGAAGGGTTTCCGGAGGGATGGTGGGGTGCGACGATGGCGGTGATGACCACCCAGCAGCCCTTGCCGCTGGCCCCGGCCGAGGCCACCGAGATCAGTGCCGCGGCGGCGATGATCGAGGATGCCGAGGGGGGCCGGGTCTATGTGCACGGCAACCTCTGTTTCGCCTGGAACGCCGGTGACACCGCGGGGCGCCGGTTCGCGGCGGTGTCGTTGATGCGGACCAAGGCGGCCACCCAGACCCAAGTCGCGGCAGCGTTCGGCACCTCGGCGTTGACGGTGTGGCGCTGGGATCAGGCACTGTCGGCGGACGGGGTCGCAGCGTTGGTTCCACAGCGCACGGGGCCGCGGCGGGCCTCCAAACTCACTCCCGAGGTGACTGCCACGATCGCGGCGCTACGCGAGCAGGGCCTGTCGCTGCGGGCGATCGGACAGCGGGTCGCGGTCTCGGAGGCCAGCGTCCGCCGAGCACTGTCGGAGAACTCCACGCCCGGAACCGAGACCGAGACCGAGACCGATTATCCGGCAATGGTTTCCGATACCGACCCCGATCTCTGCGGGCAGACGCCCTCGACACCGGCGACACCGGTGATGGCCGGCGGGGATGCGGTGGCGGTGTTGGCCGATCCGGTCGACCGTTCCGGGGAGCGGGTGTTGGCGGCGTTCGGGATGATCCCGTACGCGGCACCGGTGTTCACCGGGTGTGGCCGGGCCCCGTTGGCGGGGTTGTTGCTAGCGGTGCCCGCACTGGTCGCGACCGGGCTGATCGAGTGCGCGCACCAGGCCTACCCGGACTTCCCCAACGGGTTCTACTCACTGGACACCATGGTGTGCGAGGCGGTGTTCCGCGCCCTGCTCGGTGAGGCCCGCGCCGAAGGCTCCACCCGGATCGACCCGACCGCGTTGGGCCGGGTGCTGGGTTTGGACCGGGCCCCGGAAGTGAAGACGATCCGCCGCAAAATCAAGGCCCTGGCCGAGGCGGGTAAGGCCGGCGACTGGATCGCGGCGATGGCCGCGCGCCACCTGTGCGCCCGTCCCGAGCAGGCGGCGGTGTTCTATGTCGATGGGCATGTGCGGGCCTATCAGGGCACCCGCAAGATCTCCAAAACCCATGTGCCGCGGTTGAAGTTCCCCGCCCCGGCCACGGTGGAGACCTGGGTCACCGACGCCGCCGGGGACCCGCTGCTGGTCGTGATGGCCGAACCGGCCGCTTCGTTGGCCTCCGAGTTGCGGCGGCTGATCCCGCAGCTGCGGGCGATGGTCGGCGACGAGCGCCGGGTGCTGGTCGGGTTCGACCGGGGCGGCTGGTCACCCACCCTGTTCGCCGACCTCGATGCCGCCGGATTCGACACCCTGACCTGGCGCAAAGGCACAAGCGCCGATATCGCCGAGGATCTGTTCGCCGAACACACCCACACCGATGAGCACGGCCGCACCCACACCTGGGAACTGGCCGACACCGACGTCGAACTCGAGATCACCGACGGCCCCCGCAAAGGCCAAACATTCTCGATGCGCCAGATCAGCCTGCACGACCGGCCACGGGCCCGCCAGATGCACATCCTGACCACCCGCCGCGACCTGACTGCTGCCGAGGTCCGCTACCGGATGGGATCACGCTGGCGCCAGGAGAACCACTACCGCTACGCCCGCATCCATTTCGACCTCGCCTCCCACGACACCTACCAAGCCGGTGAGGACGACCCGACCCGCATGGTGCCCAACCCCGCCAAGAAAACCGCCTACGCCCAGGTCGAAAAAGCCCGCCGGACACTGCAATCAGCCCAACACACCGCCAAAGCCGAACTACTGGCCGCGCACTCACCCAAACCCGGCACCACCGTCATGCTGACCAACACGATGATCAACACCATCAACACCAACGTCCACACCGCCGAGAAAACCCTCGACACCGCCCTGGCCGCGCACGCAGCGATACCGACCCGGCTACCCCTATCTCAGGTCAACCCGGGCCAACAAGTCCTGGACACCGAGACCAAGCTGATCCACCACGCCATCCGCATCGCCGCCTACAACACCGCGCAAACCCTCGCGCGGACCATCGTCACCGACACCGGTTACAGCCGCGCCGCCGATGAAGCCCACACCCTGATCCGCACCGCCCTGGCCGGCTCCGGCGACATCATCCCCGACCCCGCCACCAGCACCCTGCACATCCGTCTCGACCCGCTACCCGCACCACGACACACCGCCGCCATCGCCGAGCTCTGCCAAGCCCTCAACGACACCAACACCATCTACCCCGGCACCAACCTGACCCTGCGCTACAGCATCAAATCCCACCAGTGACCCCACACCAATTCCTACGCCATGTCAGGAGTCCTGTGGTCGCACTTGCGTGAAGGGCCTCAACCCTGGTCGCACCATACTAGAGAAACGAGGGGGTTCACGGTGAAATCCCAGGAGGTCTCGCACGAGTTCCAGTCGTTACGCGAGACTGAGACCATCTCCTCAACCCTGCGCGCGATCTGGCGCGACCCGATTGGTCCCGGCGGGACGGGGAGCGCTCTGACGTCGCGCAGCTGAAGATGCAATGTCGAGTTCAGGATTAGGAACACTTCGGTGGCGAATGCCGAGTTAACGATGCCTAGAACGCTGTTGTAGTCGTTCGAGTCGGCGAGATATGCAACAGGTCCTGACATGTCAAAGGTTCCTCCAGCGGGCATCCAGCGAAAACTTGAACCACCCGAGGTGATGTCTGTCCACGTGATCCCCGGCGAGTACCAGAAGCGACAATCTGTTATTCGACATGAGGGGTCTTGCCGGTAATGAGTCCGCGCGGCTTCGGACCAGTCGACGAGGTGGTCAATGTTCCCGAACCATCTCCGAAATGGACCTCCTTTCGCGTAGGGAATCCAGCGTGCCTGGCGGTCAGCCAGTGATCTCGATACTTCCCAGCCATACCGGAGGTAGCGGTCGTTGTCAGCCGTCTTGTGCTGCCCCTCGGTGGTGACTAGGGAGCCCAGTTGATCGGGGCACTTGAACGCTCCCCACATCTTTTCACTGAGCCAGTAGACGATCGGTGTCCCCGGGATCGCCGTGAAGTCTGCGTCCGACGCGAGGTGGAAGCCCGCGTCCTTGGTCCGGACCTCAAGAGCGACACTCAGCGCGGCGACCTTGTCCGCTTCGGAGGTCCCGTCGACGAGCCGGATGAAGGTGCCCGGACGCTTGCGGGCGGAGCTACGGGCTTCGGACGGCACGTTGGCGAGGACGAACGCTGTCGAGGAGACGACCTCTCCTCCGATCGAGTCGAAGGCGCGAGCGCCAAGGTGCAGCATCGAAGTGATCCGCTGGTTGGAAAGGAGTGAGGCGCGGAGCTTTTCGTAGGAGCTGAGGAACATCCAAGACTGCATCGTGATCATGGCCACCGTTCCTCGTGGCCCGGCGAGGTCGGTGCATCGGTCGATGAAGCCGGCGAACAGGTCGGACTTGCTGTTCCGGTACTCGTCCTTCATGAACTGTGAAAGCAGGGCGTTCATCTGCTTGCTGCCCATGTAGGGGGGGTTGGCGACCACAACCGCATAGTCGCGCGTGAGGTACATAGCTTGGTCGATCACGCGCTGGGCCCACCTGAGTGCGTAGGCGCGGAAGAGGTCGCCACCGTCGTCGAGCGTCGCGAGGTGCTGCGCGAGTCTGACGGTCAGGGCCGGGTTGGGCCGGATGAGGGAGCCGAAGGTGTCGGCTTCGGCGAACTGGTTCCAGAACGCCTCTTCCGCGTGGCGGTCGCCGTCCTTGGTCACGAGATAGTTCAGCTCGTCGGCGCTGAATGAGATCGGGTCGAGCACGCAGACGTTCGGCTCGACCGGGTTCTTGAGGAAGAGCTTGCGCTTGGCGGCGGCCTTCATCGTCAGCGCGAAGGCGGCGAGAGCACCGGCACGCTGGTCGATCTCGGTGCCGAAGAGGTTGTTGGTGAGGATCAACCTCGGGATCTGCGACGGGGTGTAGCCCTCCTCCTCGTAGATCGCGTAGAGGAGGTCAAACGCATAGGTGAGCATGTGGCCGGAGCCGCACGCCGGGTCGATGACCTTCAGCTCCTCCGGCGTGGTGATCGTGAGCAAGTCGGTCTCGTCGTCGACCGGGGCGATGTAGTAGTCCATCTGGTCGACGAGTCGGGACTGAGGATGGTTGAGCATCCACAGGCGGCCGAGGGAGTTCTCGACGAGGTACCGGACAATCCAGTGCGGGGTGAAGAGTTGCGTGGCGGCGGGGATCTCGTCGGCGCCGGCCTTCCTGTTCTTCTTGAAACCGGCGAAGACCTCGTCCTTCCGCTCGGAGATGTAGAACTGGTAAAGCCAGCCGATGACCTCGACGTCCCGGCACACGTCCTCGGTGAGCACCTTCACCGAGCGGCTGAGAGCAGAGTCCCCGGCGAGCAGGTTGGCGGGGATGAGCAGCTCGGTGTAGTCGCCCTCACGCTCGAACATGAACGGCATCGCCCGGTTCCAGTAGCGGCAGTAGTCCGCAAGGAGGAGCGCGTAAGCCTCGGCCTGGGCATCGACGCCGGGTCGCGGCTGGCGGGTGCCGTTGAGCAGTCCCGCGATCGTCGCCGCGTTCGCGCCCTTCACGACATCAACATCGATCTGGCCGCGCTTGGCTGCGGCGAGGACTTCTGGCTGGCCGACCTGATCGGCTGCCGGCGAGACGACGCCGATGCCGGTATAGCCGTTGGCGTCCATGAAGCGCAGGGCGATGATGCGGTTGAACCAGGTGTAGGCCACCTTGTCCGCGACGTGCGCCTTGCCCTTCTCGCCGCCGCCCCCGGCGGCGATGGCCCGCTCCAGCGCGGTCACGGCTCCGGGCTGTTCGACGCGCTCGGGCGCCCCCTGGGCGAGCACGGCGGTGATGCGCGCGCCGACCTCTCGGATGAGTTCCGTACGCGCCGACGTGGCAAAGGACTTCAGCGGTGCGGTGTCCATCAGAGCGTGATTCGCTTTCCGTCGTTGAGGGTCGCGACGAGTGCGGCGCGGTACTTGGCGAGGTAGGTGTCGACATCCGCCTCGGACTCCAGCACACCCGACGCACCGGGCACACTGATCGACTTGACCGACACCATCGGCTTTGGCGGCGGGGTGTCATCGCCTGCCCCCTGCTGCGCCTCGACGAGCCGGCTCAGCAGCGCCGGGTAGTCGTCCTCCTCGAAGGTCGCTCCCGCCTGGAGGATGAGCGCTGCCTGGGCCTCGCCGCGGACTCGCACAAGAATGGCGTCGATCCGCCGAATCACGGTCTCCTGCGCATCTGAAGTGGCGTTGGCGTAGTAGGCGCTTCCGAGGATCTCTGCCTTGCGACCCTCGATCGCCTCGGTCACGTCGGCGCGCTTGTCGGCGACAACGTCGTCGAGCTGGCCGCGCAGGGTGTCGGCTGCGGCCTTGAGCTGGTTCATCTTGTTGCCGCGGAAGGCGTTGCCGTCTGCGAGCAGGGTCTTGACGGTGTCGGCGCTGCCTGCGGGGAGGTAGCCGAGGTTTCCGGTGTTGGCACTCACGAGGGCGTGTGCCTCGTCGAAGATCTTGGCCTGCTGGCCGTTGAGGAACGACTTGATCGGGTCGATCAGGTCTTCCTTGGCTTCGAGCAGCTCGTCGGCCTTGTCGAAGGCGCTGAGGTACCAGTCGGGCTGCTTACCGATGACCTCGTCGAGCAAGACGACGACGTCGGAGAGCTGGCTGACGAAGGGGTACCGGCTGTTAGCGACCAGGGCATTGAGTTCGTCGCGTCGCGCCGCGAGCTTGTCCTTGCCGAACCGTGCCAGTTCGGCGGGGTCGCTCGGTACCGCGCCCTCGTCGAAGAAGTCGGCGCAGAACTTCTTGAACCCGGCGACCTTCGCCTGGTCATAGGCCTTCTGCGGCGCGACGACGACGTGCTGGTGCTTGCCCGTGTTGCGGATCAGGGTGGCTGCCTCGGTACGGACGACTGGGTTGGAATCGACGCTCAGAGCCACCTTGCCGTTGCCGACGAGCCAGCCCAGCACGACCTCGATGGATCCGAGATCCCAGCCGTAGGGCTTGGTCTCGAAGCGGTCGACGATCTTCTTGATCGTCACCTGCTCGCCCAGACCCGTCTGGGTGATGATCCAGGACTCCATCTCGGTGCCGGGCGAGCTGAGCGCGCTGAGCGTCGCCTCGTCGAACAGGCCCGTGTCGTTCTGAATGGCGCTGGCAACCTGCTGCTCGGAGAAGACCTTGCCGCCAAGGAGTCCCAGACTCGTGTAAGTGCGGCCGATGAGGTTCTGAAGACCATCGGACACACGTGCGAACGCGTCCTGGGAGCTGGACGTGACCTCGGCTGCGTTGATGATCAGTTGTGCCTTGCCGACGGCCTGACGGAGTCGCTCGATGAGTTCCTTCTCGCGGTCGGCGTTGAGCAACTGCTTGGACTGGAGGATGGCCTGCATCGACGGAGTTGCCCCCGAGTTGGTGCGCTGCTTTGTGTATTTCTCGGTCTTCAGAAGCAGGCGCAGGTCGGCGAGCAGCCGCTTGTCACGGCCGAGGAACACGCGAAGCTCGTCCCTGCCCATGCTCTGCGCAGCGATCTCGGCGTCGCTGTAACTCGTCTCGGGCGTGATGAAATGGATGGTCAGCTCGCGTTGGTTCCCTTGCACGATGTCGTCGAGCTTGTAGCCGAACGGGAAGTCCTGGCCATTCTTCGCGTATTTGAGCTTGTTGGTCTTCAGGATGTCGGAGGAGAGGTATTTGAAGAGCTTGCTTGAGAGCTCCGAGGAGTCGATTTCGACCCCCTTGATCTCCTTCTCGATCTCCTGCTCCTCGTTGGTGAGGTACTCGTACACGTTGCCGTTGCGCTGCACGTAGGACTGCGTCTCCAGCAGGTTGAGCGCCTCCTGCACCAGATCGGCTAGCGCCTTGAGATCGAGACCGAAGCGGTCGTACACCAGCACCGTGATGTTGCGCGGGGTCGCCTTGAAGGTGTCGACGTACTTCACGAGGAACAACGCCTTCAGCAGCCGGTTCGCGATCACCGTTACGTCGGAGGCCGGGTCTGGCAAGTGCTTCTCGGCCTGGAGGATGGCACTCTGCGCAGCGGACTTGAGGGCCGCGCTGATGCCGGCGAACATCTGGTCGAAGGTGGCAAGGTAGCTAACCTGCTCGTTGCCGATGCGCTTGGCGACCTCCTGAACCACGCCGAGCATGGAACGCTCGCCGACCGAGCTGTTCTTACCTTCGAACATGTTGTGGTCCGACAGCCCCTCGATGGCGGCCTGAAACATCGGTATTTGGTACGTCACGAACGGGTACGTGCCGATGAAGTGATCCCCATCGACGTAGTTGCGGTACGTCTTCGCCCCGTCAACGAAGTCGAAGATGGTTTTGAAGTTCGCGGCCTCCTTGGCGTGGATGGCCTGGAGTTCGGCAGCGCCGGGGTCGTTCTTCTCCAAGAGACGCTTGCTGATGACCTCCTCGACATCCTGACTGGTGAGCTTGACACGGATGCGGAAGCGGGCCTGGATCTTCGAGAAGTCGTTGGCCTGGTTCCGTGTTTGGTCACCGATGACCTTCTCCATGTCCTCCTGGGACGTGACGAAGACCCACGACTGACCCTTGCACTTGGTGTTGAGGGACTCCGCGATGGTCTGGAGGTTGAGCATCAGCTTCACGTCGTCGGCGATAAACTGGCCGACCTCGTCCACGAAAAAGTTGAGGCGGAAGCCCGGCGTCTGCTTGTCGATCCACTCCTTGACTGACTCGGCGAAGTCTTCGATCGAGACGGCGTAGGACTTCTGGTACTGGGCGATGATGCCGGGGTTGGCTTCGCCGTTGACCTCGACGAACGCCTTGTCGATGTTGTGGGCTTCGAGGGCGGTCTGCTCACGACCTTGCCGCCAGTCGATGCCCGCGTGCTTCTGGAAGGCGGCCTTGAAGTGGTTGTACTGGCCACGCTTGTCGAGGTCCTCCTCGAAACGGGCGACAGCTCCGTCGTTGCCAAAGTAGCCACGGCTCTCGTCGAAGACCTTCACGAAGACCTTGAGCAGCGCGTCAGTCTGGTCCTTGGCGATCAGCGTCGCCTTCTGGTCGATGTTGAACAGCAGGCTCTTGGCCGGGATCGTCGCTGCCTTCTTCAGCGATGCGACGAGGAGCGCGTCGTCCGTCTTTGCCAGGAAGCTGTCGCTTACTTGGCTGCGGGGGAAGGCTTGGCCCTCGACATCGCCGAGCAAGTGGGCAAGCATCTTCAAGAGGTGCGACTTACCGGAGCCGAAGAAGCCCGAGATCCACACGCCGTTGGCGTTCGAGTAGTTTGTGTACTCCTCGAGCAGCGGAGCCACACCCTTGGCTGCGTCGTTGGTGAAGACGTACTCCTCGACCTCGATACCGAGGTGGTCGACGTCGTCGGCCTTGACGACGCCCTCGATCGAACGGGCGACGTCTTTGAGGAAAATCTCATTGAGTTTCATCGGGTCATGCTTCCTGGTCGAGGATGCGCTTGGCGCGGTAGAAGGAGTCGTCCTTGAGCTGGCCGAAGAGGACCAGGGACGAACCCTGCGTAGCCGACACGTCGTACTTGCCCGGGAAGAACATGAGCATCGGCTTGTCCGAGACGACGGTTTGCAGGTTGTTGAGCACGGTGTGTGAACGTACGAACGGGAACACCTCGCCGATGCCGGTGAGGAAGAGGATGTCGAACGACTCTGCCTCGATTCGCGACTTGATGGCAGGAGCCAGATGCTGCTCGGGGTCAAGCATGTTCTGGAGAGTCTTGAGGAAGTCGGGCTTGTCCATCGTCGGTTCGAGTTCGAGCACGCGATCCCAGACGTTGCGCTCCCTGAGCAGGTCGACGCAGAGGTCGTAGAGGTTGATCTCGAAGACCTTGATGCCCCGCTCGGTGTCGAGTTTTTTCATGATGCGCTTCTTGGCCCGGGCCACGTCGAGCGCCCATGCGGGGTCATAGTCGTAGATGAAGTGGGCGACCTCGTTGCCAAGGCCCTCCATCTTGAGGAAGCGCTCGCTGCTCAACACGTTGAACAGGTGCTGCTCCTGCTGAGCGAGTGTCGCCTTCGCCAACATCGTCCTCACACCCCCCTGGCCGGAAAGTAGCGGATGTCGCTCGGCGTGCGTTGAGTCAGGCAGTCTGCGACTCGAGATGAGAGAAGCACGGGCTCGATGTGCCCTTGCTTGGTCAGGAGGCCGGCTTCGACCATCATCCTGAACAGCACCTGCCGAAGCTTCTTGTAGGAGTGGTCAGTGACTTGGCCGAGCTCGTCGTGCCACATGCCCTTGGAGCGATAGAAGGAGTCGTACTCCTCGTACGTAAGCGTGCCCACCAGCGTTAGGAACCGCTCGTGCAGCACCTCCTCGGCGAACTCCCTGATGAGGCTGTAGAAGCGGCACGCCGCCACCCACATCACATGACCACGCTCGGTGGACGTGCCATCAGCGACGATCTGGAGCTCGGCGTCCGTGAGACATTGGAGGCGCGGGATGAGAGCGCGCAGGACGCGGGTATTCGAACTGGCGACGCGACTCTGCAGCAGATTTTCGTGCTTGACCCGTGCTCGGGTTGAGGTCCAGTCATGCTCATGCAGGTAGATGGGCGCAACGAGGGCGGCTTCAGTCGAGAACAAGCCGCCAGTGGTAAACGAGAGCGCATAGCGCGGTTTAGGCGGTGTGTCCGTCATCATGCGCACCTCCTCCGGGGCGATTAGTAAGGTGGATCAAGATAGCGGGTCCCTGCGACACAAATGCCCGTGTTAGACGGGCGGACTCGTCCCATCGGAGACAGCAGCACCGCCAGATCGGACCCACTCATCGACTTCGCTGGCCTGGAACTTCCAGAGGCGGCCGACCTTGTGGGCCGGCATTGCCTTATCCGCGATCCACAGATAGACGGTGTCCTTCGTGACGCCGAGGTGGGCGGAAATATCGTCGGCGGACAGCCAGGGCTCAGACATGGCGATGGGCACCTCCGCTTCGGCAACAGCCACGGTGTGACCGCGTTTTGCCGAGCTTAGGCGAGGATGATGCCGGTTTCGGGGTGGATCGACGGAGTGCCGAGAATCGGAGCCTGGCAGCTCCTGCAAAACGCGCGCCGCCCATCGTCAGCGTGAAACGCCTCCCGCTAGCAGTGGCACCACTTTGCCTTGAACAGCTCCGACGGACCGGAGGTCATGGTTCTTCAGGGCCGGCACCTGAATGCTGCGTTCGAGTTGGTGAATCGTCGCGTTGAGAGCGGTGACGTCTGCCGTTAGTACCTTCACCTTCTCCACTGCTTCAGCCTTTTCCTCCTCCGCAACCTGATCAAGTGTCAGCCCGGCGCGCTCACGTTGCCGGCGCAGCGCTACGCCGGTGGCGACGTCCGCCTCGGAGACACGTTTCGGGACTCACTGCTCTGCTTGCTCGTCCACCCACGCTGACCATGCTCCAGGGCGAGGTGGCCTCGTGGTTGTTGGCGCGACGGGCCCATCCGAATGGGCAGCAGCATGCGGCTACACCGAGGTCATCGTGGGCGCCGGTCCGCCGGGGCGCATACGCCTGACTCCGAGGTTTGCTCGCGCTGCGCGCACCAACCCGACGAACTTCGCAGGGTGAAGAACCCTCGTGTGGCCGCTGAGCTTGCCCAGCTGGGCCGCTTCGAGGAAGGGGCGGTCACGGGTGACGCAGTACACCGTCGCCAGCGGGTCCTCGCCGGCCAGGTACTTGCACGCCCCGTAGACCATCCCGTCCTCGTGGTCGAGCGGAGGGTTGCCGTCGGGTACATCGGTCGGTACGCAACCGCCTGAAGAGCGATCGCCGACCTCCCACACGAACCCTTCCAAGAGCGCGTCCGCATCGCTGCGGTTCCACCCCAGACCCTTGAGGTCGCTCCCGGGAGCGGGTGCGACAGGGTGCTGCGCCTTCGCGTGGACCATGCCCTCGATGTGGTCGTTGGTGAACACCTCGACGGTTTCCGATCCCGCGAAGGTCCCGGACTGGCAAGTCGCTATTGCCCGAAGCGAGTCGTAGTCGCCGTTCGGGTGCGGGACGGGTACCTGTGCGATCGACGCGGCAATCGCATCGAATGATTCCCAAGAGAATGGTGCACCTGTGAGGAACGCGGCGTCGAGGTACACATTCACGTCGAACACGACGAGATGCCGATGGCCGTCCGTCACTGGATCAGCAGCGGACCCGATGGGGCCTGCGGGGACGATCACCACTGCGGGGAGCTACGAGGTTCGCGCCGCCCCACGAAGAGTCGTCCGTCGCGGTGTCATGGTCGTCCAGGTCACCGAGCAGCGAGTCGACGTCGATCGCATCGCTGACGTTCGGGTCGCGGACGTACACGCCACCCGCGGCGAGATCGGCGGCGGTTCGACCCGCTAGCGATCGGTGGGCGCGGTAGAAACGGGCCATCGACTCAGGCGACAACGGTGTGTTGCCGGGCGCGTCGGTAGGAAGATCGCCCCGAGCCTCCAGCCACGGCCGCTCGGCGTGGGTGAGTGCGCTGAGTTCCTCAGCGGACATCGACCCGTAGCTCGCGATCACCAGATCCAGCAGGTTCGAGCTCAGCTCGTCGAGTTCGATGCCGGTGAGATCCTGCCCGCTGCGCTTTCGGCTGGACTGCTCCAACCGGGTGTGACGCACCTGCGGGACCACCGGTCCGTCCTTGTACGCCTTGAATTGCTCGTCGAACAGGGGCTCACCGGTGACGGCCAGGTGCCATGCCTGCGCGTAGTAGAGCAGCTTCTGCAGCGACATGGCGTCGGTCCAAGGCTTCACGTTACGAGCGATGATCACGCTCGCGACTTGGTCAGCGGTCGGCATGATCCTCCCTCCGCGAGAACTGGGCTGTGAATACACCAAGTGTGTCACATCAACACACCTGGCCTGGGCCGCATTCCGATGCATGTCCTCGCAGCCCGGCGGCGACCTTTCCGGAGACGGTATCGGTGGGTACCGACAGACTGCTCCGACGTGGTCAGGTTATTCCTGTTCGAACACCTTCGGCCACACGCTCCGCCAGTTCCTCGCATCGCGCTCGAAACGGCTATTCGCGCGAACCGCGCCAGCCAAACGATCCGATGGAACACCCGCCTCCAGCAAAAGGCACACAGTGAGGACCCACCGCAGGGACCGGGTAATATAGTGCATCGCGGCGAGGTCGGGACTCTTCTCCTCCGACCGGAGTCCGTGCGCGAGAGTGTTCCGCTGATCAGTCACCGCGCGCTTCCAACGGTTGATCCGACCGACACACTCCGGGACCGCCGCGGCCGCCCGGCTCGCCAATGCCTCGATGCGGCTGGGGAACGACGGCTCGTAGAGGTACTGCCCAACTGCCTGCGTCACCGCCTTTCGCACCTCGTCGGGCATGTCGGCGTCCTTCAACCCGGCGGTGGCCTCGTCGACGGTCTCCGCCGTCCATCGACGTTCGCCCGGATACAGCCGCCTGTGAAGATTCTCCGCGGCGGTGCACAGGCTCAGCGCTTCGGTCTCCACCGTCTGGAACTCTCCGGCGTAGGACGCCGCGAGAATCTGCGGCACCGGCGATACCCGCTGTGAGAGTTCGAGCCACCGACTGATGAAGTCGGCGCCACCGGCACCTTCGAGCGTGAGGAGAGATTCCTCGGCGCAGTCGCGAGGCGCAGACGCGTCGACCACGTGGCCGTACACGTCTGCGGACTCTCCGCTCGGGACCGACAGGTTCAGTCGTCGGACGCGGCACTCGGTCCCGTTGAGGATCGAGAGCGCCGTCGCGATGGGAATCGCGACAGTCGACACCATCGTGGACAGCGGAAGCGCTTGGTCGAATGCCAGCTTCAGGCGTGTACCGGTCGTGAGAACGATGTCGGGCCCACCGATTGTCGGGATTGACGCCAGGGGCTCGAACCGCACCTTCCCGACCGCCGGGATCGACACAACACCTTCCGCGGCGTCCGGCGGGTCGTAGACCCATCGCATCGGCGTCATCCCCGTGTCGGGCAACTCGGTGTGGACCGAAGGCAGGTTGGCGAACGCATGCAGTCCAGTGACATCCAAGGTCACCGCGTCGAACTCGGTCTCGTCGTCCGGGAACAGCGCGCCGACGAAGCACCAGTCCGCGCGCAGCACCTCACGGCTGCGTGGTGCGTCTTCCTCGGGCCTGGGGAACCCGAGCAGGTGGCGACGCATGGAACGCAGACCCCACAGCGATACTTCGCCGGGGTTGATCGCGGTCGCGCCCAGCACGACGGCGTCGTCGGTGACGCGGTGTTGCAGAGGGCTTCCGGCGAAGGATCCGGGTCCACGCTGTGTCCACTCGACGATCGGGTTGAAGCTCGGACTGACCTCGAGCTCGACCCGATTGTCGCGGAATCGGAGCACCCCGGTACGAGGCGGTGTCGCCGTCGTCGCGGCTGCCGCAGCCTTGGACACCACCTGGAACTGTCCGATGGTCTCGGGGGTCTGCTCGGGGAACCGATCTGCCATTCTCAGCTACCGCTCTTCGAGTACTGGTTCTGGCGATTCCCCGAACGGGCGGCGCCAGAGCGCTCCCACCTCGTCGGCAAACTGGATGTCGGCGCGCACCTCGGCATCGCCGTCGACCACGTACAGCACACCCGCCGACAGGCCGGCGGGGACAACCTGCGGGAACCTGTCGACCATCTGTTGCTGCATGTGTTGGAGCACCTGGGACCCCTGCGCTGAGTTCATGAACTGGCCGGACAACATGGGGCCGAAGCTGCCCAGCTGCACCATCTGAGAACCGAAACCGAACCACCGAGTGCGATCGCGGTTGCGATCACTGTGACGGTTTCCATCTCCACCTCCCGGCCGTGGCTCCGCGTCGCGGGCGCCCTGCATTGAAGGTAGTCACCGGTACCGACATTTCTGTCGTTGTGAGCGGGTGGAGCATCCTCGGGCTACGCGGCTCCGAGCGTGTGCTCAGATTGGTCGATATGCGCGGTCAATCGACAGCGCCGCTGACAGCCGCGATGCAAACGCTGGACCGTCATTCACCAGCGCATAGCCGCCGGCCAGGCCCCCTTGGTTGCACAGCGTCCGTCGTCGTCGAGCCCGCCGAAGTTTCACTACGCCGGTGTCGCGGTCGACCCGCGGGACCAGACGAACAGCAGTGCGTGGCACCACGGCAGTGGGGAAGCGGCTGGCCGAGTCGCCGTACGCAGCCTGGCCCCGTGACCAACGTCGCACGATCCGGCGCGCAGCCAGATACACGTCCTGGACCACCTCCACGACGGCGATCGCCTTCTTGAGTCCATACACGCCCCAGAATCTGCCAGGGCCGCGTCCATGCTGCCTCCACAGTTCGGGAACGATGTGCTGATACTCCTTGTTCCCGTGCAGGTTTGGCGATGAGTGCTTGGTGAAGTAGATGGCCAACCGCTTCGGATCGCAGGCCTTCAGTCCGTTACGCACGTCGATCGCAGTTCCGGCAACCCTGTGCCGCGCGTTCTGCTCGGGGTCAGGATGGCCGACAACCTGAGTCCAGGTCTCGGAGAGCCACTGCGCGAAGCCCCGCCCTGATCGTCCTGGCAAGATCGGCGGCGCCATCCACAGGTGAATATGGGGCGCGCCACGGCGCTGAAACTCCAGCTTCCAGATGTAGCGGGCTGGCTCGCCGTACTCGCGTTGGAAGCGCTTGCGCCACAACACCATGTGCCGCTTCACGCTGGCTCCATCGGGCGCGACGGTCTGCCAGTTGCCGGGGTAGGTGAGTGTGACCATCGCCGGGACACGGCCCGATTCCACCAGCGGGCTGTAATCAAGTTCGGCGAAGGTGCGGCACATTGAGGATCGTGATTTCCGGGACCATTCGGTGATGACACCACCGGAAGTTCGCTGGTCGTCTTCCGTACGACTCCGTCGTGTCGAAGACACGACGGCCCGATGATCGTCCCCGGCAGCCAGGTCGTCCTTGACTCGAAGCTCGGCATCGTCAACGTCACGTTGGTGATGGCCAACGGCCCGTTCGGCGGCCTTCTCGACTCCAACAGGATTGGTCCAACTGAGTCGCACAACACCGGGGCCGATGGAAATGCGAAACCGTCCGGATTCTGGCTCGACCCCGCGACGGGCAGGACCAGATGCCCACGGCGCTGCCGGTTCGAACAATGCCGCTGCCGCCGTGACCATCTCGGGACTCGGGAACCGCAGCCCCAACGCGTCGATCGCCCGCAGCTCCCCGGTCGCGATCCTGTCGGCAACCGGGTCGCGGACATTTTCGGCACATATAACAAGCCCGCCGGCCGCGGCTGGGTTGAGGCCTGGCGCCTCGGTTGACGTACGGCCGACCACTGTCGCTCTCGCTCCCTGCGGCCTGGCGGCCTCGGGCGCTCGCGACCTCCCGTCAACCGAGGCGCCGGCAGAACCGGACGCCAATGGCGGCCCATCAGGTGCCGATGTCGAGCCATCAGTCGACGGTGTCGAGACGGTGGCTGAAGATGCGATGCTGGGCATCGGGATGCCTGCTCCCCGGAGCCTCCGATGCTGCTCACCGGGCAAGCGGCAGCACGAAGCCCCTGGTTGGGAGTGCAAGCACCGTGTCCGGTTTATGTCCGTTCGCCGGACAGCCTCAATACGTCAGCGCAGCTCAACGCGGCGCATACGACGCACAGACGCAGATAAACGGCAGGTCAGTGGCTATCTAATCCGCCTGAAAAGCGGAAGGTCGCCGGTTCGATCCCGGCCCTGGCCACCATCGTTTCCCATATCGGCACGGGTCATGCGCTTCGGTTGTCGGTGCGATTCGTCCGGTTCATTTGTCGGGTCGTTGGTGTCCCGTCTCAGTCGCTACCGTCCGAGTCGTTGAACTGATTCACTGGGGAATGCGAACTCGGTGGAGCGGTCTCACGATCGACTGCGCGGACCCCGGCAGGATCGCCGAGTTCTGGGGTGCGGTGCTGGACTGCGATCTTGAGCCGGGATTGCCGGGATGGGTTCAGCTGAAGTCTCGCAACGATCAGCCTCGGATCAACTTCCAACCGGTTCCGGAGCCCAGACGCGGAAAGGTTCGCATCCATCTGGACATCACCGTCGATGATGTCGACCAGGCGATTGAGCGGGTTCTGGAACTGGGTGGCAGCGACACCGGCGAGCGCCATGAGTATCCGGAAGGCACCGTTGTTGTCCTGAAGGATCCTGAGGGCAACGAATTCTGCATCGTCCACTACCACGCGTCGCCCCAACCCGAATCGTGAGGCGCGGCCGGCCGGGCCGCTGTGGACCCCAGCCTCGTCTTCGGCCGGTGCCGACCAGATCTACACCGTCACGACATCGTTCAACGCGCTGTGGTGGCGGCCCCAGACGAAGTAGAACACCAGCACCACGAAGACCCAGGCGGCGAACGCCAACCACGTGTACCACTCCAGGCTGAACAGGATGTACCCACACGCCAGGACCGACAACACCGGGGTCACGGGGTAGAGCGGCACCTTGAAGCCACGCGGCAGATCGGGTTCGCGCACCCGCAAGATGATGACGCCGACGGATACGACGATGAACGCGACCAGGGTTCCGATGGACACCATGTCTGCCAGATAGTTCAGCGGGACGAAG
>Ga0116180_1001648_pt1 | contig 18634 bp, 19 predicted proteins | sample AD_UKC073_MetaG_FD_89804 | JGI IMG/M metagenome (GOLD analysis project Ga0116180, IMG submission 89804) | Active sludge microbial communities of municipal wastewater-treating anaerobic digesters from USA - AD_UKC073_MetaG | ecosystem: Engineered > Bioreactor > Anaerobic > Digestate | place: USA...
GCTTGTAGATGTCGTCCACCGCCACGCAGATGCCCAGCAACGGACCAATCCCATCCAGGGAAGCCAGGGTCATCCCGTCGAGGCTGCGCCGGAAGGCGTCCCGGGTCCGATCCGCCTCGCTGGTGATCAGGCGCTCGACGGTGCTGCCAGTGCGCTGGATGTGGGTGCCGATGCGCTCCACCGCCTGCTGCAGCACCACCGCGCTGGCGGCCACGCCGATGGCCAGGGCAAACAGGCTCACCCGCAGCAGCAGGTGACGTTTCAGGTTGACTGCGGCGGCCTCCTGCACCTCTTTCATATGCTCACTCATGCTTCCCCCGGCAGCCGCGGAACCATACCATACTGAATTAGTCGGATTTACCGGACGGCGCCCATGGCGCCTCGGGGCGCAGCTTAGCCGATCCCCCGCAGGCAAATTGCCCGACCCACAACCACAACGGCCCCCCAACCATCATGCACACCCTCGAAACCCTGCCCTTCGACAACGCCTTCGCGCGCCTGCCGTCCGCCTTCTACACGCGCCTGTCCCCCGAACCCCTGCCCCGCCCTTACCTCGTGGCGGCCAGCGCCGAGGTGGCCGGGCTGATCGGGCTGGACCCGGCCGAGCTGGCCCGCCCCGAATTTCCCCAGGTCTTTGCCGGCAACCGCCTGCTGCCGGGCAGCGAGCCCCTCGCCGCGGTCTATTCCGGCCATCAGTTCGGCGTGTGGGCGGGCCAGCTCGGCGACGGGCGCGCCCACCTGCTCGGCGAGATCGCCGGGCCGGGCCGCGGCTGGGAGATCCAGCTCAAGGGCGCCGGCCAGACGCCCTATTCGCGCTTCGCCGACGGGCGCGCCGTGCTGCGCTCGAGCATCCGTGAATACCTCTGCTCGGAGGCCATGGCGGCCCTCGGCATCCCCACCACCCGGGCCCTGTGCGTGGTCGGCTCCGACGCCCCGGTGCGCCGGGAGACGATCGAGACCGCCGCCGTCGTCACCCGCCTGGCCCCCAGCTTCATCCGCTTCGGCTCCTTCGAGCACTGGCGTGTCCTGAGCCAGATGGACACCCTGCGTCAGCTCGCCGACCACGTGATCGATCGCTTCCGCCCCGAATGCCGTGACGCCGCCAACCCCTACGACGCCCTGCTGCGCGACGTGGGCCGGCGCACCGGCGAGCTCATCGCCCGCTGGCAGGCGGTCGGCTTCATGCACGGCGTGATGAACACCGACAACATGTCCATCCTCGGCCTGACCCTCGACTACGGCCCCTTCGGCTTCATGGACGCCTTCGACGCCGGCCACATCTGCAACCACTCGGACGACCACGGCCGCTACAGCTACAAGTCGCAGCCGCAGATCGGCCACTGGAACCTCTACGCCCTGGGCCGCGCCCTGGCCCCGCTGATCGGCGAGCAGGGCGCCGTCCAGGCGGCCATCGAGGAGAGCTACGCCCCGGCCTTCGAACATCACTTCATGGAACTGATACGTGCCAAGCTCGGCCTCGCCCAGGCCCTGCCCGGTGACGAGGACTTCATCGGCGAGACCTTCGGCCTGCTCCAGGACCACCACCCCGACTACACCCAGTTCTTCCGCCAACTCGGCCGCCTGCCGGCGCAGGTGGACGAAGCCGGACGCGTTGCCGCCGACGCCCCGCTGCGCGACCTCTTCATCGACCGCGCCGCCGCCGACGCCTGGCTGGCCATGTGGCGCGCCCGCCTGGGTGCCGAGGCCCGCCCCGACGCGGAACGCCAGGCCGCCATGCAGGCCGTGAATCCGAAATACGTGCTGCGCAACTGGATCGCCGAATCCGCCATCCGGGCGGCACGCGCGGGCGACTACAGCGAGGTGCGCGCCGTGCATGCCTGCCTGTCGCGCCCCTTCGACGAGCAGCCCGACTACGAGCGCTTCGCCGCCGCCCCGCCCGACTGGGCCGAAGGGCTGGCGGTGAGCTGCTCGAGCTGAGGGCAGGACGGGAGTTTGCGTCGGGATTTTTTACAGCACGCACCCCCATTTCGACGAGAGCCACAAAATATTGTTAATTTTCATTGACATAAAATTCTGTGTCATATGGTCTGAGAATTGCTTACCTTGCATATCTGTCAGGTTCGCCCAGCACATCGCTGCTCTGCCTGGGAGACAAAGCAGCCTGACCAACCCCAGAACCTGATGATTACAGGCGCAATCTCGGAGACAACCCATGAATAACGCCGGCCCCCGCGCCACAAGAAAACACCTCTCCCTGCTGGTTTCCATGGCCGCGCTGGCCATGTCCGGCGCAGCCTCCTCCGCCCACGCTGCAGCTGATCTTTCCCGCCTGGAAAGCCTGCTCAGTGCGACCCCTGAAGGGGGATGGGTGAAAGCCAGCATCGGCACTTTCTCTGAATCCTGGGCTACGGACTCAACAGCTGTTCCCCTCAGCAGCTACAGAAACCCTGGCTCGATTGTCTCTGCATGGAGTTCTTTCGCATGGGACTCCACCAGGGGTGATCTGCTCCTGTGGGGTGGAGGCCACGCCAACTACGCGGGTAACGAGATGTACGTCTGGGATGGAGAGACGGGCAACTGGAACCGCGGATCCCTGGCAAGCCGCCTCGACGCCAACAACTTTGTTGTCGACAGCGCAGCGCCCCAGTCATCCCACACCTATGACAACAATCTGTACTTGCCGGTCAATGGTCTGTTTCTGACTCTTGGCGGAGCCGCCTTCCAGAGTGGGGCAGAATTCAAGACTTTCGACGGTACCACTGTCAGCGCATCCGGCCCGTGGCTGTGGGATCCCAGCAAGGCGGATCCGAACAAAGTAGGTGGCACAACCGGCTCCGGTTGGGATCCGAGCTCCGTCGGCGGGGAAATGTGGATTAACCGCATCGCCCAGACCACTGGCAATGCTCCGGGCAGTTTCGTGAACGCGGCCACGGCATACCGCACCGAGAACGGCAAGGACGTGGTGTACGTATCCACTGACAAGAACGCCTCCGGTTTCCCTTCCCTCTATCGCTACACGCTGGGTGACGTAAAGAACGGCGGGCTGGACACCTGGGAAAAGATCGGTGAGATGTTCAACAGCGCAACTTACGCCGGGACCGGCACCATCGATACGAAGAACAATCTGTTCATCCGGACCACGATGATTACCGGTCAGTACACCTCCAATCTGGCAGTGTGGGATCTCAGCAAATCCAACCCCGCCAATCCGAGCGCGAACCTGGACATCGGCATTCGCTTGGTGGATGAGCTCGGCAACCCCTTCCTTATGACTCCCGAGTTTGCGGTTGAGTACGACTCGGCGACCGGGCAGCTTCTTCTGTGGGATGGCTCCCAGCAAGGCACTGTATGGACAGTCACCCCAACCTACGATGCCAACGGCAAGTTACTTCCCACCTGGGTCGTCAAAAAGCTGATCAGCACCAGCTTCACCCAGCCAGGTGGTGATTTCTCTACCGGCGTATTTGGAAAACTACACTATATCGACGAACTCGACGCCTTCATGGCCCTCAACGAGTTCTCACCGATCACAGGTGACGCGGAGGTATGGCTCTACAAGCCTTTCTCGAACACGACAACAACGCCTCCCAACACCGGCGGCGGAACTGGCGTGGGTACGGTCGACGAACCGAATGCCGCCGCGCTCCTGCTTGCCAGCCTCGGCATTCTCGGACTTGCCCGACGTCGTCGCGAAGCACGTAATTGAGTCATCCCCGCCCATCCTCGCCAGTTCGGCGTGGGTGGGCAGGAGGAGCCTCCGGGCTCTTCCCATCATCCCTCCAGTCCCGCAGCTCGAAGGCAAGCTCGCCCTCTACCGTGTGTCATACAGCACGGCCTTCTCTGAATAGTGCTGAACTCGCACCCCAAGCATTGGGGCACAGCATGGTCTACGTGTTAAATTCGGTGCTTTAGCAACCTGCGCCCAAGCGTAGACTTGTTTGCTGCCAGCATTCCCAAACACAGAGACGCGCAGTCTGGCTTTGCCGTACTGTGCAGAAGGATTGCGCCGCCAAGGAGAGGCCAATGAGCCATACCGACAAAAGGATCGGTTTCGTCCTGCTGTCGAACTCAGCGTGCCCCTTGCCGAGCACCCGCATCGCCGTGCTCAACCTTTTTCCGCTCCTGAGGGCCGCCGGCTACGACCCCGAAATCGTTTTCGAACCGGCCAGTGCCACCGAGACACCCGAGCTTGCAGGGCTCGCAGAACGCGCCAAGGCCCGGGGCTGCAGCCTGGTCTTCTTTCAGAAAGTCCATGGTGCCAGCGTTCTTGCCGAAATGCGCAAGCTGCGCGGGCTGGGGATCCGCACGGTTTACGGCGTGTGCGACCGCATCGACGACGAGATCGTGCGCGCCACCGATGCCACGACGATCGTCACCGAGTTCCTGCGCCAACAGCACGCGTCCGAGCTGCGCGAACGGATCCACATCGTACACGACGGCATCGAGCGCCCCGACATCTGCCACCCTCACGACAGCGACGCAGGCAGCACACCGGCCTCCCGGCTGCGGGCAGTGCTGGTCACATCGTCTACCCTGGAGACGATTCCGGTCATCGGGCGCCTCCCGCGCGATCTCGATCTGACCGTCGTCGGCCGCTACCCCGAGAGCCCCAGCCTCAAGCAGGCCATCCGCGGGCACCTCAAGCGCGCCCTGCTCCAGCCCAGCCAGCCCGGCCTCGGGACCCTGCGCAGCGCCGGCTTCCAGACCCGCGCCTGGCACCCCGAGCGGGTCTATGCCGACCTCCTCGACACCGACATCGGCATCATCCCCGTGGACACCCGCTTCGACCCCCTGCCCGGTCGCGAGGTGTCTTACTGGGAGGTCAAATCCGAGAACCGCCTGACCCTCAAGATGGCCCTGGGGCTGCCGGTCATCGCCAGCCCGGTTCCGGCCTATCTCGACATCGTCGAACAGGGCGTCAATGGCTACATCGCCCGGACCCGCGCCGAATGGCTGGACGCCATCGACGCCCTGCGCAGCCCGGAACACCGCCGGCAGATCGGGCTAGCCGCCCGCCGCACGGTGCTGGAACGCTTCTCGATGGAAGCCCAGGCCCGGAAGCTGATCGGCGTCTTCGAAAAGCTGCTGGCCGGCGCCGAGCTGACCGCCTGAGGCAGACGCCTAGGCGAAGACGAATCCCCCGTGGCTGCCCGCCACGGCCCCCACCAGCACCACCAGGCTGACCCCCAGCAGGATCCCGTGGAGACGCTGAATGGTGGCCATGGCACCGATGGGATCACGCCTGGCCCGCGCCTCGAAGACCCGGTGCAGCACGAAGGGCTCGAGCACGAAGAGCATCAGCGCAAACGCCGTCCATACCGCCACCATGCCGTGCATCCACCACCAGCTGGCCGGATCGGCAAAGCGCGCCCAGGCATCCAGGCGCCAGACCAGCCACAGGCCCGACGCGCCGGCCAGCAGCACGCTCCAGCGGGCGATGGCGGCAAAACGCTGCTCCAGGCGCTCGAAGAGATCCAGCTGGGCATGCCCGTCAGCCAGCGCGCGGCAGGCCGGCAACAGCACCCAGGTCACAAAGGCCACGCCGCCGATCCAGATCAGCACCGCGAGCACATGCAGGGCTCGGGCGATGGCAAAGTCATTGAAACCGCTCACGGGATCTTCCTTTCCGATTTTGGCGCATTGAAGGCCGCCTCGTTGTGGCGCGCCGCCTCACCGGCCACCCACTGGAGCAAGGGCCCCTCCGGGTTGTCCCGCTGGGTGGTCTCGCAGGCGCTGACGCACTGGGCACACTGGGTGCAGGTAAACATGGCCCGCTTGATGTTGCGGGGCTTGAGGCGCATCGGGCAGACGTGGTCGCAGGCACTGTAGCAGCTGGCGCAGTCGGCCGCCCGGTCGCGGGTGAAACCCACCACCATCGCCGAACGGTTGCCCATCCAGGCCAGACTCTGGAACAGCCCGACGGCGCAGGCATAGCGGCAGAACAGGTGCCGCGCGAACAGGAACTCGGCCGACAGCACCAGCGTCCCGGCGGTGATGAAGATGAACTCGTTGCGGGTCGGCGCCCCGGCCAGCAGATGACCATAGACCTGGAACGGCGGCAGCAGGTAGGTCAGCAGCACCACCGCCCACACGAAGGCAAAGCCCACCGCCAGGGGCACGGTCACCAACCACCACGCCCGGTCGTAGCGCACTGGCGTGCCGTCGGGCTCGCGGGGTGGCAGCGAACGCGACTCCCACAGGCTGGGCCGGCCGGTGGCACGGCGCATGTAGGCATTGATGGTTTCGACCACCGAGAAATGCGGGCACAGCCAGCCGCAGTAGAGCCGCCCCCAGCGCCACGCCACCCACAGCAGCAGCGCCCCCACCCCGAGGATGGGCAGCAGCACCCGGCCGATCACCCGCGCCACGGCCCCCGGGGCATCGATGCCCCCGCGGGTGAAATCCTCCAGACCCGCGTGCCACTCGAAACCCAGCAGCCAGGCATGCCCGGCGACCAGGTCAAAGCGCAGCAGGTCAAACACCGGCGCCAAGACAAAGAGTACGAAGAAGCCCGCCTGCGCCCAGCGACGCAGGGACTGGCGCGGCCGCCCCGGGGAGGCCACCGGCACGATGGGGATGACCCGCGGCGAGCCCATCAGCGCGGCCCGATCAGCGGGAAGCGGAAGGGCTTGCCGGCCAGCGCCCGGGCCAGGCCGATGGCCCCGCAGAAGATCAGCGTGGAATGGCAGGTGGTGAAATACAGGATCACCACGACCCAGGTGGAAGCAGACCCATAGCCGCCGGCGAGGATGATCGCCCCGTTGGCCAGCACCAGCAGCGCACCGGCCCACAGGCTGGCCGCGACGGTCTGGCGCAGGTGGCCGCGGGCCAGCGCCGGGGCGGTACGGCGCTGCAGCCACCACAGCACCAGCAGGGCAGCAAAGCCCAGGCCGGGGATGAGCATCAGGTTGGCGAGGTACAGGGCCTCGGCGGCAACGGCAATCTCGCGGCCGGGGATGTCCGGATCGGGGTCGGTAGCTTCCATGGGCAGGCTGAGCTTAGCCCGGCCACCCTGGAAGGAACTTGACCCGGGACAAACTCTCCCGGCGATGGGGTCAGATCACTTCCAGCAGCTTGCTGCGCAGTTGTTCCGCTTCCCGGCGGCCATCCCGGGACGACACGATGGCGTGGTACCACTCGTCAAACAGCGAGCGCAGCTCCGCCGGGCTGCGGGCCGCCTCGACCCGGTCCTGGAGGGAGCTGGTCCCCAGGGCACCGACAAAGGCGTTGAGGGTGTTGAGCATGAAGTTGCGGGCCTTCTGGAGGCGCACCGGGTCGTCACCCGGAGGGTGCAGGCGGAAGGCAGTCAGCGAAGCCTGGGGCACCGGCGTACCCACCGCGCCCTGCCCGCCGGCCGGGCCGCTCATCTCGATGAAACCGTCTTCTTCGAGCAGGCCCAGAGTGTGTTGCAGGTCGTCGTACTGCAGCATGCCGCGCAGCGCTTCCACGCTGCGCTTCCCGTCCACGAAGATCAGCACCCGGCGCACCCGGGGGCTCAGGCCACCGGAGCGGGTTTCAATCTCCTCGTGTCCCTTGCGGGTCTTGGCAAAAATGACACCCATGGTCTCTCCTCTGCTCGCGCCGGCCTTCCACTGCTGCATCCGGCCCTCCGGTGGCAGCCATTGTAACGACACTGGAATGTCCCGGGCGATCAGCCGCCGCCCGCCTGGGCCTGGAGGGCCGTCTCGCCCGGGACACCCGTCCGGCGAAGGGGGTAAAGTGGGGTGACCCGCTTCGATCCGGAGGAGAACACACCATGCGCAGCACTCTGCTTGTCAGCCTGGGCCTGCTGGCCCTGCTGGGCACCACCCCGAGCCACGCCGTCGACGTGGACCTGAGCATCCGGGCGCCCGGCGTCTCGCTCTATATCGGCGACCGGAATCGCGACGGGCGCTACTGGGACGGCCGCAACTGGCGCGACGAGCGCTGGTGGCACGACAACTGCCATCGCTACGAGAAGCACCGCAAATTCCGCGGTCATTGCGCGCCGCCGGCCCATCACGACCACCCCTCCCACTGCCCGCCCGGGCAGGCCAAGAAGGGGCGCTGCTGAGGCCGGGCCTCAGTGCTCGGCGGCCAACTGGACGGCCAGCCGCCGGGCCTGGGCAAGACGTGATACGCCCCCCTCCAGACCATCGATGAAACGGCGAGGGATGCCCGCCAGCCCTACCTGGGCGCCGGCCAGGGCGCCGGCGAGGATGGCCCGGGCCTGGTTCTGCCCGCCACCGTTGACCGCATGCAGCACGGCCGACTCGAAGTCATCCGCAAAGCGCGCGGCCAGGTAGTAGGCTGCGGGAAACTGGTGATACACCGCGCAGGGCATGCCATAGACCAGCGACACCTTCCACGCCGGCTCGATGCGGATGTCCGGGTCATGGGCGGCCGCGGCCATCGCCGACGGCCCCAGCAGGGCATCCGGTGAGGGGAAGCGCCCCGCCACCGCCGCCTCCTGCTCGCCGGGCCGGGGGGCGCCGAGACGGCCGCGGGTCACCGCATGAAAGGGGAGCTCCCCGCTCTTGACCCGGGCCATCAGCTTGCCCGACAGCGCCCCATCGAGGGGATGCCCCTCCACCAGCATGCCCAGCACCGCACCAAAGGCCACGGTCATGGCCACCACGGTACCGTCGGTCTGGGTGAGCAGGGTATTGCGGGTCAGGGCGGCGGCCAGCTCGGCGGGCCGCAGGGCGTAGCGCACGGCAATGGCCAGCCCCCGCTCGGCGGCCTCGGTGGTGTCGGCATTGCCGCCGCACTGGCCCCAGGGCAGACCCTCGCCCACCCGGCGGCGCCAGGCTTCGCGGATCGACTGACTGGTGTAGCCGCCTGGTCCGGCCATCGGCGTGCCGTCGATATGCGGAAAGAAATCTTCGTCCAGCCGACGGCAGAAGTCCGCCTCGTCGTAAGCCCCCCGGGCCACCAGCGAATCCAGGGTCAGGGCCAGCAGCACACCGGCCTGGGATGGCTGGCCGGCTTTCAGGCCGGCGTGATAGCGCCCGGGGCGCGGGTCGGTGTAGTCGCTGATCCAGTCGCCGTAGTCGGCGCGGAGCTCATCCAGGTCGTAATACCAGTGGGGGCCGAGGGCCAGGGCGTCACCGATGAAGGCGCCCATCAGGGCCCCCGCGGCACGGTCCTGCAGGGATTGGGTAGGCATGACGGACTCCGCAGCTCAAAACCATCAGACGGCTTTGTCCGGCACCCGTTCCATCACCCCAGCGAAGAACTGCCAGGCCAGGCGCAGGGCATCGGGGCCTTCCGGATCGGAAAACGCCTGCCCGGCGGCACCACCGCTCCAGGCATGGCCCATCCCATGCACGCGCAGCAGGCGCACATAGGGCCGGCGCCCCAGCTTCCAGTCCTGGCGGGTGATGCGGCGCCGGCTGCCGCGGTTGATCTCGCCACTGCTCAGGCTCATCTTCGTTCCCTCGGGGAGCAGGTCGGCCCACAGACCGGCGGCGGCCTCGGCGTTGGCGTAGGACACCACCGGATCGAAGTCCCCGTGGATCAGCAGCACGGGCGGGGCGGCATGCCCATTGAGGGCCCGGGCGACGGGTTCGGCATCGGGAGAGCGCCGGCCACGCATGGTCTGCCCCGCCTGCAGGGGGGTGACCGCGCTGTAGGGCGCGGCGCCGGAGTGACTGCCGACGGCGACGAAGCGATCCGGGAATTCAAGGCCAAGAGTCAGGGCCATCGCCCCCCCGGCCGACAGGCCGAGCGCGCACAGGGGCCCGCCGATGCGCGGGTGGGTGCTCACCGCGTGATCGACGATGGCCATCAGGATGCGGGTCTCCATGCCCACCCGGGCGTCGCTGCCGAACCAGTTCCAGCAGCGCTGGGGGTTGGCCTCCTGGGCCTGCTCGGGCATCAGCACGGCAAATCCGCGCTCCCGGGCCACCGCGGCACACCGGGTGGACGCCGCGAAGGCCGCCGTATCCTGGGCACAGCCATGCAAGAGCAGCAGCAGGGGGATCGGGCGGCGAGTACTCGCCCCGGTGGGGATGAAGAGCCGGTAACGGCGCATGGCCAGCGGGCCGAGCCCCCAGCGCCCCTCATGCCAGCGCCCGCCGCTTAGCGTGGCCGGCGCGTCGGCAGGGGTGGCAATGCCCGACATGACATGACGGGCCGAACTGGCCAGGCGGCCGCCCGCGGCGATGCCCTGGCGGGTGGCCGCCTTGCCGATCTTCGTCGACTGGCGCACCCCGGCACGGGTCAGCTTGAACAGGGCGGAGACAAGGGGTGACTTGCGACGGGCCATGCGCGGCTCCTCGGAAATGCAAAAAAGGCCCCGAAGGGCCTCTTTTGCGTCAATCCGCAAGGATTGATCGGCTCATCAGGCGACCTTGAGGGCGCTGGCAGCGGCCTTGGTGCCCTTTTCGACGTTCTCGACGGCAACCAGGGTGGCCTTCTCGACGCTGGCCTGGGCGGCAGCGGCGACTTGCTTGGCAGCCTTCTGGGCACCTTCGTAGGCCGAGCTGGCGTTGGCCAGGGCGGTCTTCACAGCCTTGATGGCGGGCTCGGAGCCGGCCGGGGCGTTCTTGAAGAGGTTTTCCAGGGCGCTATCCACGTTCTTGGACAGGGCGGCGGCTTCGGCTTCGACCAGCTTGGTCAGCTCTTCCTGGGTGTCACCACCGATGCCGGACAGGCTGCGGCCGTAGGCCACGGACTTCTCGACGGCGGGGGTCACGGCGCCCAGGTTGAGGGCGGCCAGGGCCTGCGGGTCCTTGGCGGCGAGCACGGCCTTGGAGAAGGCGACGCTGTCGTCGAAGGCGGCGCGGGCGGTCGCCAGGTTCAGGCTGGAAACACGCTCGACGGCGGTGAAGAGTGTCGTCACGAAGCTGGTGGCGGACTTCAGGCCGGCTTCAGCGTTGGCTTTGGAGGCGGCGACGATTTGCTCGGGGGTAACGGACATGATGATCTCCTCAAGTGGGTTGGCTTGCGATCACCGAAAGTGATTCGGTATGGCGCTATGTTGCACCGCACAAAAAAAGAATGCAAGCGTTTTTTGTGCGGTGCACAAAATATTTTGGGTACGCCTCCCGGCGCCCCGCATCACGCCTTTCCGTCCACCTCGAAGGCCTCTCCGGTCGCAAAGAACTGACCGCCGGAAACGTAGTGGATGCTGCTGCGCCCCTGCTCCGGAAAATGCCAGCGACCCTCCGAATACATGTCGGGGTCGGCCCAGGCCGCCACCACCTCCCCCAGGAAGAGATCATAGGTGCGCTGGATGTGCGGCTCGTCGATCACCCGGCACTCAAGCCAGCCGATGCACCCCGCCGGCAGGGACACCTGGACCTGGCTGGCCGGCAGCACGTCCAGATCCAGCGCCTCGAACTTGTCGCCCTCGCGCCCCGAGCACGAACCGGCGGCGAGGGTCCGCTCGGCCAGGTCGCGCCCCGGGATGGCGAGCACAAACTGGCCCGAGGCTTCGATCAGCTCGCGGGTCAGGGTGGCCTTGTCGATGACCACCGCCACCTTGGGCGGGTCGAAGTCGAGGGGCATGTTCCAGGCCGCCGCCATCACGTTGCGGCGGTCCCCGTGGGCAGACGAGACCAGCACCGTGGGGCCGTGATTCAACAAGCGGTAAGCCTGGGACAGGGGAACGGACTGGAGGGGAGACGGGGCATTCATGGTGATGGAAGACGACTCAAGTCGGTGAGGGGGACTGCCCCCGGGGCATATCCCGGCAGTTGACGGACACCGGGCACAGGGCGGCGGCGATGACCTGCACCGCCCGCTCCGGCCGCGCGGCGCCGCACATGAACACATCCACCGCGGCAAAGCCGTGTTCCGGCCAGGTGTGGATGCTGATGTGGGATTCCTGCAGCAGCAGCACGCCGGTGACGCCCAGCCCCGGACCGAAGGGATGAAAGTGCCCACCCACCGGCGTGGCACCGGCGGCCCGGGCGGCTTCGCGCAGCAGGGTCTCGATGGCGAGGGGGTCATGCAGACGCTCGGCGGCCACCCCGTGGAAGTCGGCCAGCAGGTGCAGCCCCCGGGGCAGATGGGTGTCGGCGCTCACTTGTGCCCTCCGCCGCCGGACGACCAGCTGCCGGAGCCACTGCCGCCACCGCTGCTCCAGCTACGGCCACCGCTGCGCTCGCTGACGTGCTCGAGGTTGAACAGCGTGACCATCACCAGCACGACCACCCCGAGAACGATATAGCTCATCCGTGACATCGTTCAGTCGTCCAGTACGTCGGTGTAAACCGGCAGCCACAGGACGCCGACGGCGATGAGGATCAGCACCCAGCTGTACAGCCCGCCCATGAAGGCGATGGGCACATTCACCAGCAGCACCAGCACCGTGAACACCCAGGCCAGGGGGCGCAGCGCGTCGCGGTCGATCCGGGTGCTGCTGCCCGCAAGGGCGCTGAGGGCAGCAGGCGCAGTGATACGCCCCTTCTTGCCGAACCAGCCATCCACGGTGGCAGCCGGCACCCGCTGGGCCAGGGACCAGCCCAGTTCGGACGGGCTGCGCTCGCTGGTGAGGGTGCCGCGGCTGCCCCGGTAGTCGGTGATGGAGACGCGGTCGCCGACCTTCACCCGCCAGTTGAAGGCGCCGGCGGCCCGCACCACCTCGGCACCATAGGCCTGCATGCGGGTGTAGGCCGCGCCCTCATGGCGCACGGCGCTGGACGACACGGACTCCGGCCAGGTGTCGAGCACCCGCACCTTGTCCCAGCCGGCCGTCGACTCCACCAGCCACAGAAAGCCGGCGCTCTCGTTGAACAGCAGATACTCGGTCCACTCTTCCGCCGCGCCGGTTTCACGGCATTTCATCAGGCCGATCAAGGTCCAGGGCTTGCCGTCGATGCGGGCCTCGTCGCCCAGGGACAGGGTGGTGGCCAGCATGGCCTCCCGGCGGCTGGCGTCCATCAACTCGGCAGTGCCGGTGGTGGCGTCGCTCTCGGTGCCGCAGGCCGGGCAATGCAGATGGGCTGCCACCGCCGGACGCCAGGCGATGGATGCACCACAGGCCGGGCAAGCCAGGGTCGCCGCCTTGCCCTTGAGGCGGCCGGCGCTGCCGGAGATCTCCCCGGGCGAGCGCAGCAACTGGCAACGCAGGTCATCCAGTTGCACCGCCTTGCCCGCATAGCGGCGGGGCTTGGGGCCTTCGGAATAATCCAGGGTGAGGAAGCGCACGCCCTGGCGATAGTCCGCCACCTTCGCCTGCCAGCCGGGGCCGACCTGGAAGGGCAGCTCGCCCTCCCCGGCGGTGCAGCGCGCGGTGCGCAGGTCGGAGGCGGTGAAGGTGGCGCCGTCCCAGGCGTACTGCCCGCCCGGCACGATCTGACCGAAGGGCGGGGCGTCGTCGGCCAGCCCGGTGTCGAGGGTCACCGCGTACTGGCCGGAGGCATCCGACAGCCAGCCGGCGCTGCCGTCATCGAAGAGGATGTACCACTCGTTCCAGAAGCCGTCCTCGTAGCGCAGCTGGATGCGCCCGACCACGCCGAAGGCCTGGCCGGCATACATGCCCGAGGTGGTGATGCGGATGGGCGAGTAGTCTTCCAGCACCACCGCCATCTTGCCCGCATCGCGCACCGCCTCGCCCTCCCGCAGCAGGGTGCTGCGGCAGTACTCGCACACGGCCATGGCCGAGGTGGCCGAACGGAAGGCGACCTCCGCGCCGCAGCTGGGGCAGGCGAGCTTGAACACCCGAGGCTTATCCGATCAGCTTCTTGAGGATCTCCGCCTTGGCGGAATCGTAGTCGGCCTGGGTCACCAGGCCCTTGTCGAGCAGCACCTTGAGCTTGCCCAGGCGGGCTTCCGGATCGTCGCCGCCCGCTGCCGCCGGCGATGCGGGGGCGGCAGCCGGCGCCTGGCTGCCGCGCAGGGCATCCATCATCACCTGCCCCATGCCCACCCCAGCCGCCAGGCCGGCACCCACGCCCGCCAGGCCACCTTCGTTCTGGGCCGCCAGGGGCACCGAGTTGGCCACCTGGTACTGGGTGTACTTGCCCAGGTCGCCCACCATGCCCATGGAGATGCGGGTGTCGATGGCCTTCTGCAGCTCCTCGGGCAGGGAGATGTTCTCTACCGCGAAGTTGTCCAGGCTCAGGCCGTAGCGCTCGAAGGTGGGCGTCATCACCTCGCGCATGCGTTCGGCCAGCAGCACCTGGTTGGCCGCCATGTCCAGGAAGGGCACCTCCGCCCCCCCCAGGGTAGCGCTCATGGTGGCCACCACCAGGTTGCGCAGCTGCTGCTCCAGCTCGTCTACGGTGTATTCGGCACGGGTGCCGCTGATCTCGGTAAAGAACCTGCGCGGGTCCGCCAGCTTGTAGGAATACATGCCGAAGGCGCGCAGGCGCACCATGCCGAAATCCTTGTCGCGGAGAGTGACCGGCTGGGGCGTGCCCCACTTGCGACCGAGCTGCAGGCGGGTGCTGAAGAAGTAAACGTCGGACTTGAAGGGCGACTCGAAGAGCTTGTCCCAGTTCTTCAGGTTGGTCAGCACCGGGATGGTCTGGGTGGTGAGCGTGTACATCCCCGGCCCGAACACGTCGGCTACCTTGCCTTCATTGACGAAGACCGCCATCTGCGAGTCGCGCACGGTCAGGCTGGCACCGTACTGGATCTCGAAATCCTCCATGGGGTAGCGCCAGGCCAGGGTGCCGTCGGCGTCCTCGTTCCACTGGAGGACGTCGATGAACTGCTTCTTGATGAAGGATCCGATGCTCATGCTTGCTCCCGGGCGTGTCTGTTCAGATATTGGATTTGAATGGCCGCAGGCCCCAGACGTGCATCGCCGGGGCTGTCACGACATGCAGGCCGCATTCAGGATGCCGACCACCAGCGCCACCGTACCGGCGAAGGCACCGGCGGCCACGTTGTTGGCGGCGAGCTGCTCGGGCAGGCGCGGCACCAGCCGGCCCAGCAGCACATAGGTGAGCAGCTGCACCGACAGGCCCGCCACGCTCCAGATCAGGAACAGCTGCAGGCTGTCGTTGTGGAGGATGCTCGAGGCCACGGTGAGGGAAAAACCGATGACGGCGCCCCCCAGGGACAGGGCCGGCGCAACGATGCCCTGACGGATCAGGGACAGCTCGCAGAAGGGCGTGACCCGCAGGTAGATGCTGGCAAAAAGCAGCACCATGAACAGGCCGGACAGCAGATGCACGACGTAATTGTAGAGCGGCTCCATCAGCGGAATCCTCGGCGACCGGGCCAGTATTTAGCCAGCATTCCCCGTGCCCGGCAAGCGCTTTCCGGGTAGAGTCCGCAGCCATGCCCGAGCCCCGAACACCTCCCGTCTCTCCACCCGCCGCCCGCCCGGAAAACGGCCTGCCCGACCGCCTGCTGATCCTGTCGGTCTTCGTCGTGGCCTCCTGCGGCCTCGCCTACGAGCTGATCGCCGGCGCCCTGTCGAGCTACCTGCTGGGCGACTCGGTGCTGCAGTTCTCGTCGATCATCGGCTGCTACCTGTTCGCCATGGGGGTCGGCTCGCATCTCTCAAAATACGTGGACGACCGGGACGTGCTGGCCCGCTTCATCGACATCGAGCTGCTGGTGGGGCTGATCGGCGGCGTGTCGGCAACCCTGCTGTTCCTGCTCTTCGCCTGGATGGCGGCGCCCTTCCGCAGCGCCCTGTACGCGCTGGTGTTCATCCTCGGGGGGCTGGTGGGCATGGAGATTCCGCTGGTGATGCGGGTCCTGTACACCCGCCAGGCCAGCTTCAGCGAGCTGGTGAGCCGGGTGCTGACCTTTGACTACCTGGGCGCCCTGGCGGTGTCCCTGCTGTTTCCGCTGGTGCTGGCGCCCAAGCTGGGCCTGTCCCGCACCGGCTTCCTGTTCGGCATGGCCAACGTGGCTGTGGCCCTGTGGACGCTGTGGTACTACCGCCACGAAATCCCCCGCCTGCGCAGCCGCCTGACCCGCGGCGCCCTGGTGCTGGCCTTCCTCGCCGCTGGCCTGGTGACCTCCGAAAAGCTCACCCACTGGGCCGAGCGCGGCCTGTTCGGCGACGAGGTGATCTTCGCCACCACCACGCCCTACCAGCGCATCGCCGTGACCCGCTGGAAGGACGACACCCGCCTCCACATCAACGGCAACCTGCAGTTCTCCAGCCGCGACGAGCACCGCTACCACGAGGCCCTGGTGCACCCGGCCCTGCAGCGCATGCACTGGGCCCGCTCGGTGCTGGTGCTGGGCGGCGGCGATGGCCTGGCGGTACGCGAGATCCTGCGCCACGCCCAGGTGGAGCGGGTCACCCTGGTGGACCTGGACTCGGCCATGACCGACCTGTTCACCCGCAACGACTACCTGTCCGGGCTCAACGGACAGGCCCTGTCCAGCCCCCGGGTCACGGTCATCAACGCCGACGCCGGCCAGTGGCTGGAGACCCACAGCGAGGTCTTCGACCTGATCATCGCGGACTTCCCCGACCCCTCCAGCTTCGGCCTCGGCAAGCTCTACTCGGTGCCCATGTACCGCCTGATGGGCAAGCACCTGTCGGCCCGGGGCGCGCTGGTGGTCCAGTCCACCTCGCCCTGGTTCGCCCCGCGCAGTTTCTGGTGCATCGACGCCACCCTCCGCGAGGCCGGCTTCCACACCCATCCCTACCACGCCCACGTGCCCTCCTTCGGCGAGTGGGGCTTCAACCTCGCCACCCGCCAGCCGGGCTACACGCCCCCCACCACCTACAGCGTGCCCACCCGCTACCTGGATGCGGAAACCACCCGACTGATGTTCCAGTTCCCCCCGGACATGCAGCGCCTGCCCGTCTCCCCCAACCACCTCAACGACCAGCGCCTGGTGCATTACTTCCAGCAGGACTGGGGCAACGTGGTGCGCTGATGGATCGGTCAAAACTTGGAATTTTTCCAAACATTGCCGATAATCAACATAATTTTGTTGATTAATGGCTTTAACCATCATGCTTCACAGTTACACCTTCTCCAACTTCCAATCGTTTCGGCAGCAAACGGAGGTGTCCACCAAAGTCGGAGAGAAGGTGGTGGACAGCGACTGGATCGCCACAAGCCCAACCGGTGACCGGGTCAATAAAGTAATGGCGGTGATGGGCGCCAATGGCAGCGGCAAGACCACGCTGCTCAAGCCCCTGGTCTTCGTGGACTGGTTCATCTGCCACTCCTTTGGCCTCGCTCCAGACGCTCCGATTCCCCTTACCCCCCACTTTTCCGCCGAGGATGAACCCGTCGAGTTCTCGGTTACCGGCGATCTCGAAGGCCACGTGTGGCGCTATGTACTCCGCTGTACACCTCAACGGGTCTTGCACGAAGCGCTTTACAAGAAGAAAGAGCGTTTCAGCTACGTCTTCGTCCGGCACTGGGATGAGAGCCTGCAGAGCTACCTGATCAAACAGCAGGATTTCGGCTTCGCTTCCGGAGAGGCCCGCAGGGTCAGGGAGAACGCCTCGCTGATCTCTACTGCCGCGCAGTATGGAGTGCCCCTGGCCAAGCGCCTGGCCCAACCCAAGGTTCACTCCAACATCACCGCACTCGGCCGACAGCCTTTGTCACAAGACCTGCTGCTCAACGCGGCGACCCACTTCAGCCAACAGATTGAACAGAGAAACCTGATGACCCGCCTTCTGCGGGATTGGGACCTGGGCCTCGATAACGTGGAACTGGAAGAAATCCCGGTTCCCCAGCCGGATGGATCCAGCCGCAAGATCTGGTTGCCCATGGGGGTTCACCAAACCGGCGCGGGCCCCCGAAAACTGAACTTCCTGCTTGAATCGAGTGGCACCCAAGGCGCACTTGTTCTGCTCTCCTACCTTCTACCCGCATTGCATCATGGTGGACTGGCGATCATCGACGAATTCGAGAACGACCTGCACCCTCACATGCTTGAGCCCATACTTGGCCTGTTTGCGAGCCCGGTGACGAACCCCGGAAACGCACGCCTGCTATTCACTTGCCACTCCGCCGAGGTGCTCAACCTTCTCCACAAATCCCAGATCCTGCTGGTTGAGAAGGACCAGAACTGCGAAAGCACCGCCTGGCGTTTGGACGACATAGAGGGCGTACGCAACGATGACAATTTCTACGCCAAGTACATGGCCGGCGCCTATGGCGCAGTGCCTCGCCTATGAACGCCAGCAAACGGACGCCGCCAGGTCGGGCGCTGCGCAAGACCTTGCTGATCGTCGGCGAGGGAGACGCGGAAGAGGCGTTTCTCAAACACCTGAAAGCCTTGTTCGTCGGCCGAGCAGGCGGAATTGAGGTGAAAGTCGGGAATGCCCGTGGCAAAGGGGCGAGAAATGTCATCAACCACGCCCGCAAGCAATGGGCCTCCATCGCCTATGATCAGGTCGCTGTGCTGTTCGATACGGATACGGACTGGTCGCCCGAGGTCGAGAAACTCGCCAGAGATGCCGGCATCACCATACTGGCTTGCACGCCCTGCCTGGAAACCGAACTCTTGCTTCTTGCCGGAAAGCCCGGGCCGGAGCGTACTCTGGATGCGAAGCGGGCTTTTCACAAAGCGTTCAACACCGATGCCCACCGGCCGGATCTTTACCCCGAGGTCTTTCCCATCGCACTGCTGGAAAGGCATATGACCGCAAGACCCGACGGACTCGTATCCCGCGTGATTCGGCTGATGACGCCTACCGTCTGAAAGCACGCGTCCATGCGCCGCAGATCCTTTCTAGGCCTTGCTGGCACAGCCTTCGCGCTGTCCGCTTGCCGCCGCCTCGAACACCTGGGCATCCCCA
>Ga0116180_1001652_pt1 | contig 18598 bp, 28 predicted proteins | sample AD_UKC073_MetaG_FD_89804 | JGI IMG/M metagenome (GOLD analysis project Ga0116180, IMG submission 89804) | Active sludge microbial communities of municipal wastewater-treating anaerobic digesters from USA - AD_UKC073_MetaG | ecosystem: Engineered > Bioreactor > Anaerobic > Digestate | place: USA...
AATAATAAATCGTATTTTTGTATTCATGAAGAAGAGCCAAATATTAAAAGATAAGTCTGTTATTGATGTTTTGTTTGCAAAAGGTAAATTATCTGTACCAAGCATTTCAAATGACTTAATTATACTTAAGTTTATGGATTCGACTGATCCTAAATTCCTTTTTGCTGTTTCATCTGCTAAGTTCAAAAGAGCTGTTGATAGAAACAAAATTAAAAGATTAATGAAGGAGTCAACAAGAAAATTATTAGGTGAAGTATCAGGTAAAACAATTGCAGTTGTTTATCGTGGTAAAGAAGTACCTAATTATGAAGATGTAAATAAATCTATTATTGATTTAATTAAGAAAATAAAATGAAGATAGGTTATGATATAATTAAACAAAATATTGCCACTTATGAAGAGGCAAAATCAATTCTACCTGTTATATCTCAATATGAGAAGGGAGAAGTCTCTGCTTCAGCTTTAGTCAGTTTAGGTCTAAGAGACTTTCTCGATTTTCACAATTTCAAAAAGAGTGTTGAGGACAAGGGATATTCTTTAGTAATGGATATTAACTGGAGAAAGTTAAAACCGATATTAGTTGATAAAACTGATACTCCTAGATTAAAGAAGTATATTTTTAATAGAAGTAAACCATCATTTGATGGAATACTTAACGATAAGGAGGTTTTTGATAGATTAGTTAATGGTAGATGGATCAGTAAACCGAAACAAAGGAGTAATAGGTCTCGTCGCGGCGGATACACATCAGGACGTAGATCAGATGAAAAGGTTGAGGCATTAACATATGCTATCGCTCCATTAATTAACTATATAATTATCAATGATTTAGAGGTAGTTGATGGTGTAAGATATGAGAACAATGCCTCTGTTTATGTAAAGTGGTATACTGAACGTAAGTTATCACTTGATGCTGTCCCTAAAAGAGAGATAGATATCACCAATAAACTTTTAAGTAGTCTTGATAATATCATAGAGGAGTCTAAGATAGACTTTAGAAAGTTAAACCTTGATTATATAACAAATGCCATAAATACAAAGATATCAAAGTTAATGACCATACCAGATGGTACACCTGTTAAGTGTCTTAGGGATGTCATAAATGACTTTGGTAGTAAAATATTATCAAAGGATGTATATTATGAGACAAAGGGTACAAATATATCTGGTGGTAAGTTAAGAGTTTATATAGCTGATAATTTTAATAGAAATAATTGGTTTGACTATTCATATTTTGAAGATATGGCAATGCACCGTGATGATCTACTAAACAGTTTATTTGGAGAATGAGACTTATAATCGTAGGAAGAACTACCTATTACATAATTGAAGAATTTAATTCAGCATTTCGAAAGAATGTTATGAATGGTAGTGGAATGCATGATTATACTAAAGAGTATCTTATTCTAAAAGACGGAACTATTTTCTATGCTAGTCAACTTGTAGAAAAACCTTGGGCTAAACATCTTGATATAAAAGAACTAAGAGACGTTATATCAGAGTCTAGTTCAAAAACCTGGAGAAATGAAGATACGAAGAAACGACAATTAGAACATCTTAGAAGTGTTTTATCTATTATGATAACACATAGTAGAAATATGAGGATAGATGAATTATTAACTAAAGAAAGTCATTACGATACTATATGTTACGCTTGTTAAACAATGGATTATATAGATTAAACTACTGGTTAGATAGAAATGAACTATCTAAGTTTTTAATAATGATATCAGTTGTTGGATTCTCTAATGTAATGTTAGTGTGTAGTAATTCACTATATGGTATTATTCCAATACTAATTGTTTGTGCATTTACTTTGGTTAGAATAAAATTTCAGACAGGTGACTGGGATTTTAAGAAAGATATTTATAAAGTACCAGAGGTTGGTGATGTATTTGTTATAAAGAAAGATTTTTATTGGGATGGTGGGTTTAAGAAATTCATAAATCTATCAGACCCAAGTAGAAAACCTTGGTATTATTACATAAAGGTTGGTACAGAATGGAGAGTAACTAACGTAAATGATCAAGATGGTGATTGGGAAATATATTTAGTTTATACAAGAAATGACTCTTATCTACAAGAAGATACAGATATAAAAATTAAGTATTTTGAATCAAGAAAATATTGGAAAACAAAAAGTGATATAAGGGATGAGAAACTTAGAAAAATCGGAATTTAAGAAACTAACTTGGAAAGATAATGCCACTGAATTTGGCAAGGAAAGAGGTCTTGCTTATGTTGTTGGTGAATTTTCAATAGATGATAAGCCTACTTATTTTATTGAGTATAGGATAACAAACAACTATGGTGCTTTATTAGATATAAAACCCGATCTTAGAATATTCTGTTCTGAAAAAAACTTCAAGTCTTTTGACTTCAAAGATATGGAAGAGGCTAAGAAATACTGCCAAAAACATTTTGAACAATTTATAATTAATACATTTTTTAAATGAACATAGAAGAAAAAGGTAATAGAATACTTGCACACTTTATGAAAGTAGAGTACTCAAATGAACTAAACTATCATGAAGATTGGAATAAGTTGATGTCTGTTTGGACAAGTCTACCAGTTAAATATCAAGATAATGGTAATAGAGTTAGTATGGACTATATAATAAATAGTATTTTAAGTGGTGATATCCGTAATACTTGGAGTGTTATAACAGGATATATTAATAAGTATGTTCTAACAGAAGAAGAATATTTAAAATTTATATAATATGAAAAGAGAATCAATAAAAGATATTTTAGAATGTGGTGGCACAATTGAACTACCATATAAAACAAAGATAAATGAGTGGTACTCACAGTTAAAGATATCAAAACTAAGTAAAGGAGAATATGTAATACAACCACATTGGCAGAAATTCTCAGATATTGATGATGCTGTTAATTGGTTTATGGATATCGGATTAACTTCAAAAAACAAAGGTTATATTCAGAATAGACTAATGGATAAAGGTCTAATAAATGATAATAGTGATATTGAAACTCCAAGTGAGGAAGTTAAAAAACTTTTCAGAGAAGAAGGTAGACTTGTTAATAAAGAAGCTAAACTACTAAACATAGTTGTTAAGCCATTCCCTAAAGAAGAAGATGCGGTTGCTCATATAGAATCAATGATTAAGAATCTAACCATTGACAATCTTAAAGATAGTTTATCTGAATTTGAAAAGGAATATATGTCACTTGATCCTTATATCTCTGTTAGTTTTGTTTATGATACAGAGACATCAGGTAAAAAGCATGAGTTTAGTAGTGGTATTGATTATGAATCATTTTCTAAAAAAGTATATGATAGATATACTAATAAACTAGGATCTTCTACTTTTAATTCTAGTGTTAATACTGAATATAAGCACATCAACTTAACTATAAAACTTAGAAGAAGTGATGAGTATAAAAGATACGAACTAAATTTTTAATATGAGCACAAGAGGACTATACGGATTTATAGAGAATGGTGAATACACAGCAACATATAATCACTCAGATTCATATCCAAGTGGATTAGGATTAGAATTTTTCACAGCTGCAAAAATAAAGGATTTCTCAGGAATGGAAATGACTCAAATGGATGGTATAAATTTCATATTGGATTCATTATTTTGTGAGTGGGCTTATTTCTATAACAGGGACAATGATACATTTGAGGTTTGGAAGGGATCACAAAATCAACCAGATCCAACTAATATATTTGGACAAGAGGGTGAGTCTCCATTTCCTGGATCAAAAAAGTATTACCCTTGTAGATTGATATTTAGGGATAAAATAGAAAATATATCTGAGGAGTTATTTAAGGATAATAGAAACTTCACAAAGATTATTGAACGCGATGATAAGTTAAATGACATACTTAATAAATAGATTATGGTAATACCAACATTAGATACAATTATAAAAGCATCTGGATTACATCCTAGTAGAGTCTTCAATGTCTATATATTTGGTTCTCAAGTATATGGAACATCAAACAAAGATTCTGATTGGGATATTATAATGGTTGCTAACAACTCTGTTGAGTCAACTGAATTATCAGGATTAAAGATGGGTTTATTTAATATACACATTTATACACCTAATAAGTTCAAGGCTGACTTAGATTGGCATAGAATAAACAATCTGGAATGTATATTTGCACCAGACTGGGCTAGGTTAAAAGAAACTATAAAATTTGATTTCAAATTAGACTTGGCTAAGCTAAGACACGCAACATCACATGTTAGTTCAAATAGTTGGGTAAAGTCAAAAAAGAAACTTGGACAAGGTGATTACTACATAGGAGTAAAATCATTATTTCATTCTATTAGAATACCTATGTTTGCTACACAAGTTGCAACAAGTGGTAAAATAAATGATTTCACTTGTGCTAATTTTATATGGGATAAGTTAACCTTCAAGAGTGAACCAATGTACATGAGAGATAGAATGAAATGGACTTGGGATGAATTAGATAATGAATTTGGACCAATACATAGTCAAGTAATGACAGATTTTAGAAAGGTAGCTGCAAAGCTATGAGTGATAATATAGTAATAAATTTACCATCAGCAAAACTTGGTGGGTTCGGACCAAACTACCCATCATCTATTGTAATGGTATTTGGAGGTAGGCGTCATAGAAGAAAACAAAGTATCAAAAATATATTCGAAATAGTAAAATGAATTGTATCTTTTTATATATAGTATGATGAAATATTTATTATCATATAAACTATACGAGGCTTCTGGTGGTGTAAACCATTTGAAAGACAGAACAAGGGAGGAAAAGATAGGAGCACTTTTACATTTATATGGATCAATACCTGTATCTAAAGAGAAAGCGGCTGTTGTTATAAGCAAAATAGTTTATTCAAATAAAGGTGGTGAATATTTTAAATTATCTGATAAGTATATAATACCCGGTGCTAATAAACTTCACGATCAATTAAGATTTGCTGATTACTTCGATTCATTACTAACATCAAAAGACACAAGAGGTCACAACTTTGAAGGACTTATTGCTGGTTTATTCGGGGGTTCTCTAACAAAGAGAGGTAGTAGGTCTGATGTTACCATAGATGATACAGAGTGGAGTGTTAAATTTGTTAATAACAAATCTGAAAGTCCTGTTCTTGGATCAATAAAAGCATCTCTTGATAGACAACAAAAGATGGTTGATAAGTTCAATAAAGGTAAAAGAACTGGTAAGAAAGTCAGTCTATTACAAAGGATAGGAAGTAGAGGAGTTGTTGATGTATTCAAATCAAATGATGAATCTCTTAAAGATGAAGTTTTCAAACTTGCTTTTAGAGGTACAAATGGATTTATAATTGGTTATCCTGATAGAAATAGTAACGGAGACGATATAATAATTTTAAATATTCTATCAACTGAACAAATGAAAGAAATCGTTTGTAATGGTGGTGTTGTTAATCCGAAAAACTCAACAGATATGTGGAGTCTAAGAATAGCATCATCTTATAGAAGAAAAACTATAAACCAAATAGAAATAGATGTTCCTATAATAACAAATGAGGAACTTGATGAACTTATAGCAACCAAAGATACTGAGTGGGCTAAGGATGTATTTGGTTGGGATATAGCCAGAAGAATGAGACCTGATGTAGTACAGGATATCAGAAAGAATAAAGCAAAGATACTACATAACTTAGATATTAATTCATAATGGTGGAAATGACAATTAACTTTGACTTCACTTCATTGTACCCAAATACAATGAGACAATTCAACATTGTCCCAACTGAGATAAGAGCTATCATTCGAAAGAATAAAATTAATAAACTATTCGATTTAGGTTAATATAATAGACTATGTATTGTATTTGTTGTAAAAAAGATAATGTCAAGCCTGTTGACTATGGTTCTGACGATAAACTAACCGAGGAAGAATATCTTTGGATGGATCAAGAGTATGGTAATAAAGAAAAGCGTAGAAGAACAATTGATAATATCAATACAGATTCCGGAATAATTCAAAGAGTAAGTGCTGGTTATGGTAGTGGACACGATACAAGTATGTTCATAATTGCTATATGTGATGATTGCATAACTGAGAATTTAGAAGATGGGACACTTTTATTCTGGGGTAATTATATGAGTCCGAATTCAAAGTGGACTCAAGAAGATTTAGAGAAGTCAAAATTAATATATCGTAGAAGAAAAAACCTTGATAGTCTAGTCTAATCTTCTGGGTTGAAGTTCTCATTATCTAACATTTCTCTATAATCTCTCATTATAGATTCAAATATAAAGTCAATCATTTCTTCACTACAATCAAAGCAAGACTCAGCTATATCACTCATCTTTTGATGATTAAGCTTTAATACAGATTCGTAAGTCATTTCTGATTCAGGTGCGTATTTTTCAAACCATTGCAAGTGTATTTCAGACATTTCACAAAGCATGTCCATTTGTTTATCAGTTAGTTCCATCATTCAAGTATTATTTTATTGATACCGTTGTTTTTGAATAGGTATTCAAGAGTTATCTTTAATCCTTCTTCGTAAAAATTACCACATTTAAATGTATCAACCTCTGCATTTTTATTAAATACCGCTGTTATTGAATCTAACTTACCAATATACATTTCATTGTCTTTAATCTGATCACTAATATAGATTGATATATGTTCTATTCTACCACATAAAGATAATCCTTTAATAGGAATTGTGAATTTTTCTGATATAGATGTTTTTAGTTTATCTGATTTAGATAACTCATCAAATATTTTATTTGATATTATAACCCAGTTACAGTTAACTAGTTTACTTATTATTTGTTCTGGATCTCTTTTGGAAAACAGATTACTTATAAATCCTCTGTCAAAGTATTTAATCGTATCAACTACACAATTATTATTAAGTGATTCGATGAATGATGTGTTTATATTCTCTGATATTTCATCACAAACTTTCTTGTTACTCATAACAGTTTCCATACCCAACTCATCTGATATAACAATATTAGAATCACAAGATTGTTTAACAATAATTCTATGAGGTTTAAGTTCATATGATTTATGATTTCTAACCTTTCTAATATGTTTATCTATCTTGATGATCTCTACTGATTCTATATTTGCTGGATTAGAATGTGTGTAGTAAACATCTCCTATTAAATCAGAACATGATAGAATTGATGAGTCTATAACATCTTTGACTAGTTCGAATTTATACTTTACCTTATTTTCCATAAAGATTTTATTCAAAAAACTATTTTAGTTGCAATTCTTTAGCTCTGTTGTGGAATTTCTCAGATATCTTATTGAAAAGTTCTTTAGGGTATTTACCCTCTGATGCCATATACTCAGCAGTTATTGCTCTTAGGTGTGCTGTATCAGCTGTTTTTATCTTACTTACAGAACCTTCAATAACCTTAAGAATCATTTCTTCATCCCCATTGTAGTTATTGAATATAGTAGATAATCTATTTCTATGTACCAATGTTTTATTATTTTCTTCCGATTCGTTTATTTTACTTTTAACCTCATCTATTCTAGAATCAATAACATCCCAATCATTAACACTAGATTTAAGATTCTCTAATAATTTAGCTTGTTCTTTAAGTGATTTATCACTCATCATAGATAACAATGCTTCTAAAAATAACTCTTTACCTGATATCTTAATTGTACCAGCTCTTTGATATCTATCAACAGGACCATATGTTCTAATAGTAAGTAATTGATCCATTAGATTCATTATCTTAGCCTTGAAAAGTTCCTCTTCGTTTAACTTAACGTCCGCCATTTTTGGAGCTTCTCCAACTTTTTGTCCTGTTATATTACTGAACTTCTTTATCATAGTCATGTTTATTTCTTTTTATATCTCTATTTACCTTGCTACAAAGTGGTTGTAGATTTGTGTAATGATTTAGTTTTAATATTTCCTCCTCAATACTTGCAGATGAAATAGGAACAATATGATCTATATCCCATCCGTGGTTTAATTCACCATTATATAGTCCTTTATTTTCCCAGGTCATCCAAGGTTCAAACTTGGATTCTATATAAGTTTTAAATTCATCAAATGAACACCCAAGTATCTCACAAGTTTTAGATGTTTTTCTATAACCATTATTTGACAGAGATAATGAAATTATACTCCTAACCGATTCACTTATCCTGTAAATAGTATCTGTTTTCTTTCTATTACGTCTATATGAGTTATAATTATCTTTTAAAATATCCCTATTGTCATCTCTATATGACTTTTGATATTCTCTTCTCTTATCAATTATCTCTTCTTTATTATCTATAAAGTAATTTACTTGATACTCTTTTATTTTATCTTTATTAACAATTCGATAATTAGAGTGGTAATTGTTAATATATTCTTTATTATTTGCCTTATATTTACTATAATATTCTTTTATTTTGTCTTTATTCTCCTTTTGATATTCTTTAAAATATTCCTTTCTACTTAGTGAAATTTCATACTCACAAGATTTACAATTAGATCTATAAGACTTTCCTCTTTTATAGAAGTCACTAAATTCTTTAAAATTGGAGCATTTTCTACACGTCTTCATAAAACTATATATTAAAATCGTTTTATTTGATTTTGGATTTTAACTAAAAAAGTGATATATTTGTTTTTATGAAGAGACTACTAAATCGAATCAACATATGGTTACTTATGACTTGTTTCAAAAACAAGTTCTTTGAGAAGAGAGTTAGGTGGCAATTACACTCATTTATAAATTACATACTATACCCAGAATTTAGAAGTTCTTGGGATATGGGTAAGATATTATATTCCAATAGGTATATTTTTCTAATATCAAATACATTCCTAATATTATTAACTTCTATGTTCTTTTTTGGTAGATATACCAACTACAACAGAATATCCGAATTAAAAGAAAATCTATATCAAAGGAACCTTGTTGTAGATAAACTGACAGATGAAGTTCAATTAAGAGACCTAAAAATATCCAACCTATCAATTGAGTTAAAGTCAAGAGGGTACATTGAATATAAAGTTATAAATGAATCAAAAATAGAATATATTGATAATCTTAGATCTATACCAGATTCTATTTTCTTTTTAATGGTAGACGAAGCTGATAAGTATGGAATACCATACGTTATATTTTTCAGAATAATGGAGAAGGAGTCAAAGTTCCAATTCATTGCTAATTCAGAGGGTTCAGGAGCATTTGGATATATGCAGGTTGTTAAGTCTACATTTTCTAAGTATTACAATAAACTCGATCTAGAAAATGGACATACAGAGGGTAATAATATTAGAGTCGCTGCTAATCTTATCAGTTCAATTCATAGTTTTTGGTCTAATAAGTTCAAGGATGAAAGAACAGTTTGGGAATACACATTAGCCGAGTATGGGTGTGGAAGAGCACCAATGCAAGATGGTAATGGTGGGTACTTTATACCAGATAGTGTTAAACCAGGTATAAATTATGTTATGAGGTGTTATAAAACAAAAAAGTCGAGTTAAACTCGACTTTTTTTATTAGATTTTATCTTTGTATTCTTGAACATCATTTCTGACCTCTTGTGAAACCTTTTTAAGTTCCTGCATTACTCTTCTGATACGAGTCCCAGCTGTTTTGTTTCCTTTAACAAAGAACTTATCAAAGTCTTCTTTTAGATTATACTTCTTACCCTCTATTTCAACTTCTTCGGTAAGTAATTTAACCAGATTGTCATATTTGTCTAAATATTCCATAATTTGTATTTATTTTTTTGTTTATTTGATGGTATATATTATAAATTTACGTTTACCTTGTTTTTTGTAAAATTTTTCACTATATTTGTAAATCAAAGTCCGCACTATGTACAAACTAAGAGAAGTTACTGACAAGGTATGGGTAGTTGAATTTGATTCTTACTACAATCTAGCCATGACCTTTCTCCGATATCAAGAGTATTACGAGTCACCAAATCCAAAATTCTTTAGAAACCCATTTATGATAAATGAGTATGTTGAATGGTATTCTGGTGGTGAGGAGTTCACATATCATATGGACTGGTTAGGGTTTAATATACCCTCTAAGTTCATACTTGACTGTCAAAGTAATATTCCAGACCCAAATGAGTGGGATATTATTATGAATGATATAATTACAAAGATTAAAGAAACATCTGGTGATATATTCTATTTACTTGGTATTAAAGAGGGTGATGATGATGTTCTTGAACACGAAGTTGCACACGGGTTATTCTTTACAAATAAGGACTATCAAATTGAAATGATGGAGATTTATGATACCTTACCTGATAAAGTTAAGAATAAAGTTAATTCATATCTTAGAGAGAGTTCTGGGTATTCAGAAGAGGTTTTTATGGATGAAACACAGGCTTATATGTCTACTGGATTACCACATGAATTGAAGTCACTAGATAATTATTCAAAATCGTTTAAGGATGTTTTTAAGAGATACTTTAAGGGAGGATCAATATACTAATATATAGTATATGACAACTGAACAAGAAATTGAAATCATTCAAAAAAAGAAAAATGGAGTTAAAATAAGACAGATAATGTCTGAATACTCGATTAAATCAGTAAAGACCATTTATGATATAGTAAAAAGAAATGGTATAAAAAGGATTGGTAATAAAAAGTATCAAGTGGATGATGATTATTTTTCCAATATAGACACTGAGGAAAAGGCATATTGGTTGGGATTTCTATATGCTGATGGATATGTTAGATTGAAATATAATAGATCTGGTCAATTAAAACTTAAACTATCATCTAAAGATAGGAGTCATATAGAATTATTCAATAAATGTCTATCGTCCAATTATCCTATAAAAGATAGCATTTCAATTATAAAATATAAGGGTAGTGAAAGTAAATCAAATGTATCAGAAGTTAGTATTTATAATACCAAGATTGTAAATGATTTAATTTATAATGGATGTATTAGCAATAAAACATTCTTAATAAGAATACCAAGTATTGATATATCAATAATTAGACACTTTATAAGAGGGTATTTTGATGGTGATGGTTGTATATCAATTTCAAAGAAAGGACATCCCAGTATAAAGATTATAAGTAATATAGACTTTATTGGTGATATTAGGGATTATCTTATAAGTGTTGGTATTAGTTGTATAAATATAAGGGATAATGGTAGAGTAAAAAACTTGATGATTGAGAACAAAGTAGATTGTATAAGGTTCAAAGAATTAATATACACTGACTCCAGAATATTCTTAAAAAGAAAGTTCGAAATATTTGATAAGTTGTCTAATAATTCATAATTATCACTTCGGTTGTCTCCTTTTTACCAACCCTCGAAACTTTATTGTAATTAAATTCTAACTCTTTATATCTATATCCATCAGATATTAATTTACTCAATAAGACTGATTCAACGTTATTATGTTTTATAACACCCGAAATCATAAATGATGAACCACATCTATCTATATTTTTAAGATAGTCATATAGCTTATCCTCATCCTCATTTTTCCAATAGGCATTGTATCCAGCCTCTGAGTTTTTATATGGTGGATCACAATAGAACATTATATTATCAGATGATATTGAAACTTCACTGAATGGCTTAGAGATATATTTTATCTTATCTTTATACTGTCTAATATGATTAGTGAATAGTTCTACTTTCTTATCAGTATTAGCATTCCATCCTCTATCACCATAAGTTTGGTTATATTTGAACTTCTGATTAAACCTCATCATATTATTAGTTGATGATAGCATAAGAGCCCAAAGACCTGCTGGTGTTGGGTTATCATTGTAATTACTTCTAAGAATTGCGAACCCTTCTGGGTTTCCCTTACCTGGACAAATAGACTTTGTTTCGGTTATGATATCATCGCCATCAGATAGACACTTATGTATACCTATTAGGTCTTTGATAACATCATTTGTTATTATCTTTTCGTATTTATCAACTACATTTGTATAAACTGAACCACCTCCAGTGAATAGATCGACAAAGTAAGGCTTTGTGTAGTCGAATTCGGGAAGTATTTGTTCTAGTAGTTTGAATTTAGATCCTGTGTAGTTAAATGGTGTCTCAATCATCTGTTTTTATCCAGTTTTTAACTTCATCTACTTTCATCTTTGAAGGATATGATATAAATTTATATTTATCCTTTTGCATTTTAGATATATTCTCTTTATCAATATCATCTAGTATGATCATAATAGGTTCTTCATTACTATCATAGATTTTATTTCCTACTTTAACTTTCATTTTAGTAAATTATTTAATTTATTATCTCTATTTTTATCTAGGTGTTCAAAGTTTTCATCAGCATACTCATAATAACATCCGTATATAGAATCATTAAAGTGAATACATCTTTTACCATAATCACTGTCAAGTTCGTCTATGAAGTAATCAACTGTTGAAACTTTTGATATTTCATATTTGTGATTCTTTATGAATTTTTTTGACTCACCTACAAATATAAGGATATCTCCGGATTTATATCTATCATCCGATAAACTCATTACTGGATATTAAAATGATTTTTTAATATCTCAAATGCAATATCCTTTTGTTTAGCTATGTATCTAGCACTACCACTAGATTTTATTATATTCAAGTTTATAGATAATTTTAAGAAATCTGTTATATCTTTTGGTAATACAAGAATATCGTTAAGTTTACACATCTCAATAAGATTTTTATTAGATGATAACTTATCATTGACTTTAGCATCATCACCATATATCACAGTAAGTATAGAGTCATATAGCATCCACTTTTGATAGTTAGGATCTCTTTCAATCTTTCTTCTAAATTCAGAGTATGATCTATATTTATAATATTCGTTGAAGTAAACACCAGCTAATATAATTAGCTCAATGAGTGTTGATAGAACAACAAACATAAATGAGTTCTTACTATTATCCTCTTTCTTATCATTAGTCTCGTTTGATAACTCAGTTTCTTTTACCTTTATAACATCGTTAAGTTCGGTCTTAACAGATGATACATCTCCTTCTAACTTTGTTATGTCAGTTCTTAATATAATCTTTTCGTCTTTTAAGTCTTTTACTCGAGCTCTTTGTTGACGAGTAAGTGGTTGAATAGATTCTATTTCTGTTTGTTCTTTATCCTTTTGTTCAGCCTTAGTCTTTATAGTTTTTATCTCATCTTCAATTAATTTAACTTTATCATTATAAACAAGAGTAACACTATCTTTATAATGTGTTAGTATTTCCTTTTTATCAGTTTCCAATTCCTTAGCCTTTGATGAGAATTCTTTAGCTCCACTAATAGATGAATAGAATGATATACCTATTATAAATGCACTCAGTAAAAACAGAGGCATAACATCTTTTCCAAAGCTTTTTGTTTTAAGATGTTGAATACTAAACTTGTCAAATATATCTCTTTTAAGTAATTCTAATCCACATAATATGATTACAGATGCTATAAATACAGCAATGGGATTGTCTGTCATAGCTCCTGCTAAAACTTTTGATAGCATAAAATATGCCAGGAATATAGAAGCAAGATGACCAAAATATGATAAAACAACCATTACGATGTTTATCGTTTTGTAACCTTGATTAAAATCCTGACCATTTATCTTCTGTTCAAGTTTCTTAAAATCATTTATCTTCATCAGTTTTGATTATAATTTGTCCTGAAAATCTTTCCTTCCAGGTAAGTTTTCTCTTCTTCATACTATCTATTATCGTGTCTTTATCAACATTACTAATTTGTGTAGAAGTTAATTGATTTTTAAGATTTTCTATTTCTGTTTTAAGTGTTCTAACATCACCTTCGTTATCTGTTTTGAACCTTTCATGTGAACCATGTAGAACTCTATAAAAGTATCTCCACTTAGTTAGTAAATACTTAAGTTCTTCTGGTGAATAGTCACCTTCGAAATCAGAAGTCATTAAAAAATCTAAAATATCATCATCTTTTAATTCGGATATCATCATTTATATATTATTTTTAAAAGCCTATGTCAATAGTGTCTTTTGTTTTTCTCTTTTTTATTATATCAATAAGTTTGGTTTTGTTTTTGTAGTTCTTATCATGCCCAAGGTGCTTAGACAATTCATTCGCCTCATCATTTGATAATTTATCAAATTTTATGGAGTCAATTAGATTGTTACATTCAAGTAATGAGTGATCTATTTCCTCATCATCATCAACATTAAATATAGCTATTATATTAACCTCTATTGAGTCTGATAAGAACCCATCAACCATTTGAAGTAAGTTATTTACAAATATATTTGATTTAGTAAAAGCCTCATTGAACAACATCTCACAATCATCTATTACAATGACAGGTTTACTATACTTCTTTAGAAATTTTCTAAACTCTGGATTGTTTATAGTATGTTCAATCATATTATTTGGTATGAATATAACAATTCTGTCTAGTTTGGAAGCTATATAGTTAACAACTGATGTTTTACCATTACCTCTTTCACCATATAATATACTAAGTCCTTTATCTGACTTTTTAATATTTTTTGAGAGCTTATCTATATCTTTTAGTGTTGAACTTGAATAGTATAATTCTATATTATCAATATCAATCTTATGATTATCCATAGGTTCTATTTCCAAACCATTTTGTGATATAGATATTGTATTAACATTATTTCCTTGTTCTTCACAGAAGTCAACAAGACATTCATTTAGTTTTTCAATTATATCTTGAATCTTTTTGAAGTCTATATCGTAGTCTTTGTAGAGAAATGTTATCTCATTTATAATAGAGTTTTCTTGATTTCTATCGATTATAATATAAGAAAGGTATAGACCATCATCAATCTTAGCAAACATTTTATCATTTATGACAAAACTTTCATCTGATGGTATTACTTCTGTAAATACGTTTCTTTCAACTACCATCTCTGATATTAATGTATTGAAGCTAGATGTTGAGTAAGTATTATATAGTGTTATTTTATTTGGACGAGATCCAAAATTAGACCAACAGTAAAGGAAATCATTTATGTGAGAATCATCCTTGTTGACATTTATATTTAGTGTTGTTTTATCCACGAAAAAATCTATTTTTTATATTTTATATATATCACCATAAAAAGTTTTAACCCCGATGAGGAAACAAGATATAGACTCAATACTATTAGCTAATTGGTATTTCACCAAATGTAAGATAGAGAGTCCTGCTAGTGATAAGACAGAATTGGCAAGAAAGTATTTAGTTACAAAAGTAGGAAAGGCTATAACTGATAGGACTACACAGTCTTCTTCAATTAGAGCCTTTTTTATTTTACCACTAATTACTTTTTTTCTATTTTAAATAGATGGTCCTTCTATTGTCGGATCTATTTGAGGAACGTCAATAGGATTGATGTTTGGATTATTATCAAACATACCCTTAGCTTGTTCTTGTTTAATTAAATTCATAATGAATTCTCTCTGCATCTTCTGCATTTTAGCCTTATCCTGTTGTAATCTATTCTTTCTTGCTTGAAGTTTCTTTTTGTGGTCTTTTCTATGTTTGGTATTTCCTGCCATAACTTATGATATTTTTTTATTTTATATCCGTAAATAACCAAATGTTTTATCTATCAAACAAAAATTCAAAACTATATCCAGAATTCTCATCCATCCAATTTTGTAATTCCTCAGTATTCAGTTCTCTTATATCTCTACCATCACTAGTTTTAATTTCGTATATGAAATCATAAGCCGGTTCATCCATAATTGCATCAGACTCACCTGAGAAATAGTTATTAGCTGGTTCAGATGGATTATTACTATCTTTATAATCACCATTTAATAAGTCCATTATATCTTTTGGTTTAATATTATTAGCTTTGAATTTCTTACAAAGGTTTATATGTGGTGGTGGTATTAATACTTCTAAGCCTAGTATAGACCAGAATAAATCTATAACAGCATTTATTATAGCTTCTATAAAACATATAAACTGAGCTATTAGTTCAATTATAGGAGGTATACCAATTAACTTAAACTGGTCATACTTTATCTTAGTAAATTTCTTAAACAATGTTAATATGTGATCCTTTGATAAAGACTGAGCACCAACTGGGAAGAAGCTATTACCAATAGTTGGTCTCTTCATAAATGGAGTAAAACTAAGCTTCAATACCTCATTAAAATCAAAGCTACCATTTTTAACAGGCATTTCAGGTATTGAAGGTTTTTTAAGATTAGGAGCATCTGGTAGAGCTCCTGACATATATACCGCAAACTTAGCAGCCGCTGCATCCCAAGTAGGTGAACCACCAGCAGTTGGAGGTATAATAAGTGGTAGTACTTCAAGACCGAATGTTTTGAAAATAACATTTGGTGAAAAGAAACCACCTTTTAGACTACTCCAACTATAATCATCTTCTTTTATTAACCAAGAGAATGTTATAAATTTAACAATGTCAGTTGGTAATGTTGAGAAGCTTAGGTTTTGGAAGAAGTCCAATATAAACTGAACAACATCGGCTATTAATTGTAAAGGACCAGTAACAAGTGCCAATAGTAAATCCATAATAGGTTGTATATAGTTTGGGATTTTATTCATTAAACTATTAATTCTATCTATTATTAACTGATTATTTGGATCTTCTTGTAAAGCAGCATCATATTTACCAAGTGCTTGATTCATTTGATCTGGATCATCTGAGTCAGCTAAAGCATCAGCGTCTTTAATCAAACCAGCAACATACTCAGTAACATAGATGTATTGATATTTAACACCTTCTATGTACTTACCAGTAGAATATGTTATTGTAACTTCCTCACCATCTAATACTGTATTAACTGGTTGATTAGCACTAACACCATTTGAATAACTAGTATTACCACTTGGTGATGTTGACCCATTTACAGCACTTAGGTTTTTATCTTTAGATGTACCCTTTAATATTGAGTCTAAACTATTTGTAACCAATGGTGCTAAATCAATTTTGAATATTAGTTTAGGCATTGCTTTCTTAACCTCTATACCAAATGTAAGAGTAGCTCCAAATAAAGGACCTAACTTTTTAATAGCAGCTCCATCAAATAGAACACGATACTCACCATTTATAGGATTAACATATACATACTCACCAAGTGATGATGAGTAACCGAAGTCTTTCCTCTTAATTGGATCCTTTATACCATCTAACTTACTTAGGTCCTTAAAGAAGTCCTTTGAGAATATTAATGAACTCTCTCCTAGTTTTTCCTTTATTATTTCAACAATAAAGCTAGCTGGGTTCTTAAATAGTTCTATTAGTTTATTTATAGCTGGAACAAGTTTTGAAAACACATCAGTTAACATTGATAAGAATACCTTTATAGCGCCAAGTGAGTGTGGTTTCTTGTAATACCCACCGCCTCCACCAGAACCAGATGACCCAGACGATCCAGAGCTTCCACTTGGTGTACTACCACTTGGGTCATTTTCATCAACTAATACTCCCTCAACTATATAATACGTTTCAGTATCATACTCAGACTTCATATATCTGAATAATCTTTCAATTTGTTGTTTCCTTTCACTTGAAGCATGTCCATACATTCCATTTGAATATTTACCATCTATTGGATTATCTTCAGCTAAGTGACTATTTGTTATCTTTCTAGGATCTAGAAGTCGACCAAATGGATTATTATTCTCCTTCAATCTTATTTGATTTGGTGGTATAGTAACTGGTGATGTAGATAAAGCAGTCTGTGTGCTATAATTACCAATCAAGTTATAATCAATTACCCAATTAAATTTTTGACCAACAATAGTTGGTACTCTTGATGTATTTGTTGATGGACTTGAGCTATTAAATAAAAAGTATTCCCATTTATTTATTTCATATGTGTTCTTATTAAAGTAAGCATATGAACCATCTGGTAACTTATATCTGCTACCAATTGGTAAATTACTACTACTAAAGTCAGAATCATCTGCATCAAATGAAATTGAACTAAATGTTCTAACAGTTGTCTTTTTAGATATATTTAATTTATATCTTTGAAGATTACCATCACTTTTTAATCCGAATGTTTCGTTGGTACTATCTGTCTTTTTATATTTATTTCCTGTTATTTTATAATTTGTTAATATATTGGTATATTGATTACCTGGATTACCTATTATATTTGGAATATCACCATTTGATGTATCATAATTCATTATAGTTATTGAGTTACCAGTAGCCCAGCTAGATGGTGGAGTACCAGACCAAGTACCATTAAAAAACCAAGATACAATTGTGTCCTTATCCACATCATAAGTACTTCCATTTGTGTCAGCAATGTCCCTAACTTTAACTTTAGTAACTAAAGAATCATTTATAGGTATCTCAACAATATTTTGATATGACCAAGATTTAACAGTGTCATTTGTTATATTATCTGAGTATCTTCCTATTTTCCATTTCTGACCAACCTTTCCTAAAACAAACTTATCGCCATCATCCCAGTTGAAAGAAGACTTATTATTCCAAAATGTAGTTGGTGTTGTACTAGTAACTCTCAAATACATCTCCATGCTATTAAATAACTTTTCATTAGCAGTTGATAGATTGGAATCGGGATCTTTGTAATTCCAATTATCCATTGTAAATTGATTTATATTCTCATATCTACCAGGTGTGCTAGTTTGAAAAACTACATATGGTTCCCAAGGATTATTATTATCAG
>Ga0116180_1001654_pt1 | contig 18592 bp, 17 predicted proteins | sample AD_UKC073_MetaG_FD_89804 | JGI IMG/M metagenome (GOLD analysis project Ga0116180, IMG submission 89804) | Active sludge microbial communities of municipal wastewater-treating anaerobic digesters from USA - AD_UKC073_MetaG | ecosystem: Engineered > Bioreactor > Anaerobic > Digestate | place: USA...
GACATTGCGCTGGTTGAAGACTATCTCGATGCGATCCATGCCCGGGTCCCGTCGATGGCGCTTGCAACGACCGCTCAAAACAAGGGCGCGGACGTGATCGCGGCGGCCTGGGCATCGCGCCACAATGTACCGGTGATCCTGTGCAAGCCCGATACCTCGCGGGGACCTTCGGCGCCCTATCAGCGCAACGCGCGCATGCTCGCCTTCAAGCCTGTCGAGGCGGTGGTGTGCAGCGGTGGCGGCATCCAGGCGAACCTTGCCGACCGGCTGCGCGAAGCACGCATTCCCTTGCACATCGTGCGCGACGCTTCGGTCCAGAACGAGGCTCCGGCGGCGCGGACCAAAGTAGCAGCGCAAGCTGAGCGGCCTGCGATGAAGCGCACGGCTTGTGGCACCGTCAATGCCGATGAACTCCCGCCATTCTGAGCAGGGACTGCTCCGATTGCATCAACCAGAAGGGTGTCCGGCCTTACCGCCGGATGCCCTTCTTTTTTGTCGATCGGGACGCACACTGTCATGGCCCGGCTCGCTCGCTTCTTGCCCCCGCCAGTAATGGCCTGACGGCCTGCTGGCGGGCACGCGAAGGCTTCGCATCGGCCGGGCGCTCGAGACCCGTGCCTGGGACCACCGGGTGTGCTGCCCAACAGGGTTAAATACTCTCGCAGACTTCCAAGCATGATGGCCGCCATTGGCCCGCGTCAAGAAGGGCGGTTCCCCCAATTTTTACGCCTGAAGAAGGCGAAAAAATCGGCTCCCCCACCCCCGCTCACGCGGCGGGCCGCGGGCGGCCCGTTCCTGACCCGGGCCAAGCTCGGCCATCCCGAAGGAGACCTCTTCAATTCCTTTGACAGGAGGCTCACATGAACGCTCTTACCAAGACCCTCGACATCCCGGCTTTCGACCACATCAGCTATGACGCAGCAGTGCGCGCCGCGACGATGCGGGCCCAGCACAGCTTCTTCGACCAGCACGTCATCGAGGACGAGTTCGGCTGCTTTCTCGCCATCGACGAGGGCGACTACAACGCCCTGCCCCAGGACCTGATCGACCGGATCGTCCATTCCGTCCCGGGCATGATGGCCGACGACTTCGACGAAGCGAACATCGCCCGCGCCGCGAGCTTCATGAGCGTGGTGATGGACCCCGACTGGGACGCCGACTGCCCGTTCTGACATGCCGCATATCGCACCGCGCCGGAGGGCTCTTGAGGGGCTCTCCGGTCCCTCTTTTTGCGTGTGTTCAATAAAGCGCAGCCGGGGCATCGAGCCCCGGCTGCGCTGGCCTCTGCCGAGGCCGGTTTCAGCTTGCCCGCAGGCGCTTTTCCGCTTCGTCCAGACCGAGCTTTCCGAGAGCGGCGAAGAATGCTTCGACCCTCTCAAACGGCGCCTTGCCGAGTACTGACTTGTGCATCAGTTCGACGCTTGCCGCCCGCTCGCTATCTCGCAGTTTTGCCTCGCGCGTTTCCAGCGCTTGACGTTCCTTTGCGATTGCCTGTCGTTCCGCTTCAAGGCTTCCTTTCCTGGCCATGATGATACCTCGTGGGTTGGTGCTGAAACCTCCCGCGCGCGAGGATCATGATCCCTCCCCTGTTTGGCAAGCCCTGATGTTACGGGGCTGAGATCGCCCCCGGTTTCCGAGTGCAATTCAAGCCGGGCACGACGCCTGCGGACGTCCTGGAAGGCCAGCTACGGATTCGCGAAAAACCACCAAACCCGCGAGCCATCACCACTGCAGGATCAAGGGGGAAGGATGCAGACCGTACACGGCACGACCGTAGGAAAAATGGCGCAAATGCGTGAGTTTGCGATGTCGCCACCTGTCTGACTGTGTCGGACCATCCCGCAAAGCCGCAGACTTCCGCCGTTTTGCGGTCCGACTGTGTCCGACAAGGGGCACCGCACCGCTGCGCGATTGCCAGACGGCCCATGCTGGCCTAAAAGGGGTCCGCGCAATTCCCACCAGGCCTCCACGAGGGGTCTGGGTATGGTTGATGAAGTCCGGATTACGGTACGGATACCGCGCGAACTCGCAAAAGGTGTCGAGAAGGTCCAGGAGGCGCGCGGGCTGACGCCCTCGATCATCCTGCGCAATGCGCTGACCCTCTACCTTGCGACCATCGACGGCAGCACCGAAACCGAGCGCCGGCGCCAGTTCTCTTCCGAGTATCTGTTCCTCGGAATCGATCTCCTCATCCAGCGCCAATTTCCCGATGCACACCAGGCCCTGATGGCGGAAGCCGACCGCCGCGTGGAGGCGCTCTATGCGGCGTCCTGACACCTGGTCCGACCAGGCCCGGCCGGGTCAGCTCAAGCATCATTCAGCGCGTGGAAGCATGCCGCGCAACGCGGGCAATTTCACCCGCGGCTCGCAGCTCATCACCCATGAATTCCTGATGTGGTTTGCCTCAGCCAAGATGCCGCTGCTGGTGTGGTTCTTCACCTTCCTCCTGGCCCTCTCGATCGTCCTCGCCCTGCTGCTTCACGAGCACGAAGTGCAGATGATCCTGATGCGGATCTACGCCGCGGGATGGAGCTTCATGGAGTTCAATCCGAAGAAGATCCTGAACCTCACCCTCCCCTCCGGCGAAGTCGTCCGGGCCCCCATCAGCATGATCGCCACGCACCCCGACGTGGTCATTGCCTGGAACAAGCTGATGCGCGCGATTTGGGGTTCGCTGTTCATCTCGCTGTTCATCGCAATCCCGCTCTCGATCTGGTTCGTCAATCTCTCGCACCGCCGGGGCAAGGCGATCCTCGAAGAGCGTCACCAGCGCGGCGCCATGCTGGTCGATGCCGCCGACCTTTCCGCCGTGATCAACGAGCACAACCGCGCTGCGCTTGCACAGGAAGTGACCGAACGCATGCCCGGCAAGACGCTCGACGACGTCCTGAAAATGAGCTTTGCCGAGCGCAAGGACGCGGGCATCCACCACGTCTACAACATCGCCGGCGTGTCGTTCCCGTGGCGCACTGAGCAAGCCCATACGATCATGATCGGCTCGACCGGGACGGGCAAGACCACCCAGATGCGGGACATGATTGCCCAAATGCGCAGGCGGCGCGACCGGGCGGTCGTGTTCGACCTCACCGGCGCTTACGTCGAAGCCTTCTACAACCCCGAAACCGATACGATCCTCAACCCGATGGACGAGCGCTGCCCAAGCTGGTCGCTGTTCGACGAGGGCAAAAATTACGCCGACTTCACCGCGATCGCCGCAGCCATCCTGCCGACCGACGGCGGCGGTGCGGACCCGTTCTGGATGTTGGGGGCGCGAACCCTGTTCGTGCAATCCTGCGTCCAGTTGATGAAGCTCGGTCAGGCCACCAATGCCGCGCTTGCCTACCGGCTGATGATGGCCGATCTCGAAGAGGTCCACGAGCTTCTCCGCAACACCATTGCCGAACCGCTCACCGCTCCGGTTGCCGCGCGCATGGCCGAGTCCGTTCGCGCGGTTCTCAATACCAATGCCCAGGCGCTGCTGTTCCTGCCCGAGGGCAAGGAGCCGTTCTCGATTTGCGATTGGATCCGGCATCAGGACAAGCCAGGCTCGATCCTGTTCATCACCTCCTCGCACAACGAACTGGTGCTCAACCGGGCGCTGCTTTCGCTGTGGATGAACCTCGCGGTCCACACACTGATGCGCCTGCCGCGTACCCGGTCTTTGCGCACGTGGTTCTTCTTCGACGAGGTTCATGCGCTCCACCGCCTGCCCGCGATCGAGGACGGCCTGCAGACGGCGCGGGGCTTTGGCGGGGCCTTCGTCCTCGGCATCCACTCCTTCGCCAAGCTGGCCGAGACCTACGGCAAGGAAGGCGCGCAGAACCTCGCATCGCTCGCGCGGACCAAGCTGATCCTGGCCGCCGCCGACCGGGACACCGCCGAGCACTGTTCGGACTATATCGGCCACCGCGAAGTGCGGATGATGGATGAGGCCTACAGCTACGGCTATTCGAACATCCGCGACGCTGCGACCATCACCCCGCGCTCCGAAGTGCAGCCGCTGGTCCTTCCTGACGATATCATGCGCCTGCCGTCGCTGCGCGGCTTCCTGGTCTTTCCAGAAGGCTTCGACGCGGCGCGGATCAAGCTCACCTACAAGGACTATCCCAAGGTCGCCGAAGGCTATGTCCTTCGTGAAAATGTCCAGCCCATCGAGTTCGTGCCGCCGCCGGTAGATGACGCCGAAGAGACGGAAGTCGGGGGCCGAGAACCGCGAGGCGAACCCGAGCGTGAATTACACAATGACGATCTCGAAAGCAGTCCTGGCCCGCATGCATCCGAGCAGGGTGATCCGGAACATCCCGCCTCGGAAAACCCGCTGCAGGGGCCCGAACAGGATCCCAGTGTGGGCAAGCAGATGGCCTTCAGGCTCGAGCAGGCTCCGCAGGGCGAGCGGAATGGAGGGCGCGAACAGGAAGTGCCGGACAAGACCGCGGATCATGCTTCGGCCAAGGCTGCGGCGCAGCGCGCGGGCGTGACCCGCGAACTCAATGACCCCGTCCAAGACGAGAAGCCCGCCGAGCGCGGCGGCAAGGCTGCACGCGAGATCGACGATCGCTCACATTCCCGTGACGACGGACCGGAGATGTAAGCCATGCACTCCATCGCATCCGTCAGGTCCTCGAGCGGGGCAGCCGCCTATTTCGCCAACGATAACTATTACACCGAGCAGGAACACGCGGAAGCCGGGGTCTGGGGCGGCGAAGGTGCGCGCGCACTCGGACTGGAAGGCCAGGTCGAGAAGGGCGCGTTCGAAGCTATCCTCAATGGGCGGCTGCCCGATGGCGAGATGGTCGGGCAGGTCGAGGGGCGGCGCCTGGGTCTCGACCTCACCTTTTCGATGCCGAAGTCCGCCTCGATCCTGGCACTGGTGAGCGGCGACAAGCGGATCCTCGATGCGCACCTTGCCGCGGTCAAATCGACGATGGCGCAGCTCGTCGAGAAGCAATTTGCCGAGAGCCGCAATTACGACCGTTCGCGCAGCGGCGAGCCGCAAAAGACCGGCAACCTCGTCTATGCGCTGTTCGCCCACGACACGAGCCGAGCGCTCGATCCGCAGGGCCATCTCCATGCCGTTGTCGCCAACCTGACGCGCGATCCCAAGGGGACCTGGAAAGCGCTGTGGAACGGCGAGATCTGGAAGAACAACACGACGATCGGCCAGTTCTACCATGCCGCCTTCCGCGCCCAGTTGCAGAAGCTTGGCTACGAGACCGAGGCGGCGGGCAAGCATGGCTCGTTCGAGATCAAGGGTGTGCCGAGCGAGGTCATCAAGGCGTTCTCGACCCGAACCACCGAGATCGAAGCCAAAATCGCGGAAACGGGCGCAACGCGGCTCGAAACCAAGAAGCAGATCACGCTCTACACCCGCGACCCCAAGCTGGCCGTCGATGACCGCGGCGCGCTTACCGAAAGTTGGCAGCAGCGGGCGCAGGAATTCGGCTTTGACGGGAAATCACTTGTCGCAGAGGCACGTGAACGTGCCGACTTGCAGGCACGTCCAACCTTCCGCGAAACCGCGACCGCCGCGCTCGGTGAAGTGTCGACCCGGATTGGCGCTGCGCTGCGCACGCCGAGCCCGCTCGCGGCCAGCGGCGCGGCGGCCCTGTTCCTCCCCGCCGGCACGATCAAGGCGCAGCACGCGACCGCCTCGGCGATCCGCCACCTGTCCGAGCGCGAGGCGGCGTTCTCGCCAGCAGCCATCCTCAGCGCTGCGCTGGGCTTCCAGATCAAGGGTCTTGAGGGCGGAGCCGTGGTCGAACGAATTGGCGAACTCATCCGCGATGGCCACCTGATCCCGGGCAAGTCGGAGCGGCTTGATGGTCACTTCGATCTGGTGACGACGCCGACGGCGCTCGCCATGGAACAGCAGATTCTGGACCGCATCGATGAGGGGGCCGGAAAGGGCCGCGCGTTCATGCCGCCCGAGCATGCCATGGCGCGGCTGCAGGACGCGGCGCGCGAACTCGGCCAGACCCGGGCCGGGGTCGATACCTGGCAGCTCAACGAAGGCCAATTGGCCGCAGGCGTCGCGATCCTTTCGGGCACCGATCGCTTCCTCAATGTCCAGGGCGTTGCGGGTGCGGGCAAGTCGACGCTGCTGGGCGCGCTCGACAAGGTGCTCGGGCAAGAAGGCGTCAAGCTCGTCGGACTTGCCTTCCAGAACAAGATGGTTGCGGACCTGCGCGGCGGCGGCGGCCAGGGCATGTCGGCCGAGCAGATGCGCGAGGCGGGGATCGAGGCCTACACGATCGCCAAGTTCCTCAGCACCTATGGCGGGGCTGCGGCCGCAGGATCTGGCGAGCGCTTCGAGGCCGCCAAGGCGGCGCTCGCCAACACCGTCATCATTACCGACGAAAGCTCGATGGTCTCCTCGCGCGACATGCTGCGGCTGACCGCGTTCGCCGAGCAGCTCGATCTCGCCAAGGCGCCGTTCATGGGCGATCGCCAGCAATTGTCGGCGATCGAACAGGGCAAGATGTTCGCCGTCAGCCAGGCCGCGGGGCAAGCAACCGTGCGGATGGACGAGAACATCCGCCAGAAGAACTCAGCCCTTCTGCTGGCGGTCGCCGGACTCTCGAACGAGGGCCATGCGAGCCTCGCGCTCGACCTTCTTGCCGCGCACGGCCGGGTGATCGAAGCGGGGCCCGATCACGTCGCCCGCGCAGCCGAGCTGTGGTTGTCGCTCAGCCCCGACAAGCGCGAGGCGACCGCCATCTTTACGGCCGGGCGCGAAGACCGTGCCGAGATCAATGCGCGGGTCCAGACGGGGCTGCTCAAGGAAGGCACGCTCACAGGATCAGGCCTCACCCTCACCACGCTCCAGAGCGCCAACGCCACGCGCGAGGAGCTTCGCTTTGCCTCGACCTACCGGGTGGGCCAGGTGTTTGACGCGCGGATGGACGTGCGCGAGCTGGGCCTGAAGCGCGGGGAATACGAGGTTCGCGAGATCCGCAAGGACGGCAAGGTCGTGCTCGAGGCTGGCGGGCGGCGCAAGGTCATCGACCCGACCCGCATCGATCCCGATCACCGCTTCGACCGGATTGGGCTCTACGAGCAGAGAGAGCTCAAGATCCATGACGGCGAGACCGTGTTCTGGCGCGACAAGGACCAGGGGCGGGACATTGCCAAGTCGACCTATGCGATCGTGCTTGAGGCCCGTCCCGAGGGGGTGCGGGTCGAGCTTGCCGACAAGCGGCAACTGGTGCTCGCGCCCGGCGACCCGATGCTGCGCCGGCTCGACCTCGGCTATGCGCTTAATGCCCATATGGCGCAGGGCATGACAAAGCCCGAGGCGATCGAGGTGATCTCCTCCGCGCAGCGCAACCTCGCGACCCAGCGCACGCAGAACGTGCTCAACACCCGCGCGACCGACGACATGATGGTTGTGACCAACAATCTTGAGGGGCTGAAGCAGCAGCTCGACCGGACGCCCGGGAACAAGACTTCCGCACTCGAGGTGACCGGCAGGCTTGAAGTCGAACCCCGCCATCATAACCCGGTCGACGCGCGGCAGTTGCCCGAACTCAAGATGAGCCCCGAGCTCAAGGCCAAGCTCGATGCCGTGCTGGGCAAGGTGCCAGAACCCCCGGTGCGGCAACTCCCCGTGCCTGAAAAGTCACTGGGGCTCGACCTGTGAGGTCCCTACCCGCCCTCGCCCCTGCCGCCGCCACCGAAGTGTTCGACCGCGCGCATTCCACGCTCGTCTGGTTGGCCGTCCTCGCCTTTGTCCTGCCCGAGCCGGCGGCGCGCGGCCTTGTCATCCTGGCAATGATCGCCGTCGCGCTTGCCGCGGCGGCGGTCGCGTTCCTTGCGCCGGCTGCGCCAGATCCAAAGCCCGATGCCGATCCCGAACCGCCCGTCAGCGAACCGATGGAGAGCGACCGTGGCCTATGAACACGAGGAAGTCGGCGACTTTGCGAGCGAGCGCGATGCCCAGGATTGGGCCGAGCGCAACAACATCGATCCCCAGGATCTCCACTTCCGCGCCCGCGGAAGGCGGGGCGTCACCCTGAGCGTGCGCCGGTCAGCGCTCGGGGATTCGTCGCGCGGCGACCTCTCATATGGCCGCCGGACCGGCTTTTTCTGAACCAAGGAGACTAGCCATGAAACGATATGCCTATGTGCTGGTGCCGCTGCTTGCGGCGGCCGCAACCCCTGCCCTCGCCGCCGAGCCCGCTTCCAGGGCGGCTGCGGCGTCAACGTTGATCGAGAGCCAGCTCGATAGCCGGGCGGGCTCCGAACAGACCAGCTCTGACCAGACCAGGGCGACCCTCGCCCGCCTTCGCGAAGCGCTCGAGGCGCGCAAGCAGGCGCTGAAGGATGCGGCCACCCGAGCCCAGCAGGACGCCAACGGTCTCTGTCCGGACTGCCCGGACAAGGCGGCTCCTACCCATCACCATTCCGTCAGCGAAGAGCGCAAGGTCGACTGCATCCATTGCGTCGAGCAGGCCATCTACGCCTGACCGGAACGTCGGCGCGGTCCGGGCCACCTCCCACCGGGCCGCGCCGACCCTCTAAGTTGCTGCAATTGCGAATAAGGCGAACACTTGGCATGTTGCAGTTGCGACATGGTTTTCTAGGGGCACTTACCCAACTCGCTCCATTCTAGAGTCATTTCGGCAAATTTAACACGGTGCAATATTGACAGAATGTCTATATTGCACAATCGTTTGCGTTATTGGCTTCGGGGGCGGCTTTGATGCGCATGCAGCGACTTCTGATCGATCGAAGTACGCTCGACCTGATCGTCTCCGACGGCAATGATTTTCTGGGTGTTCTGAATGCCGCCGGGCTCCACCAGGCCGCCAATCTGATGATGGCGGTGCTTCAGCAACTCGAGACCGACCAGTCGCGGTTAACCGAAGACGGTCCGCCCGCCGCGCCGACAAATTAGCCCTAGCTCATGTTCCTTGCGGGAACGCCGAAGGGAACGAGGCGCCCGTCCACTCCGGCCTCGCGTGTCCCCTGCCCGTAGAGGCGACCATCGATTTCCAGGGTCGGCGCGAGCCGGACCACGGAGGCAACCTCGCCTTCGTGCGATCCCATCCCGGCGATTGCTGCGAGTACGGCCTCGCGCGCCGAGTAGATGTCCTCGCGCATCAGCAGCCGGGCCATCGAGGCCGAGCGCTCGGCAATGGCGGTCGCGATCTTCTGGTGCATGCGCAGCGACTGCTCGGCATCCTCGGCACGCTGCGACCAGGCGATGCGCCGGTGAAGCGCATTGGGAAGCGCCATGCGCGCCATCTCGGCGAGTTGCGGGATGCGCGACATGCGCATGACTTCGATGTGGAAGCGCAGGTTCTCGTGGATCACGCGCTCGAGGTCGTCGGGGCTGTCGGGCGCGGCTTCGCGGGCCTCGGCAACAAGCGCACCCAGAAGCGAAATCTCGGCCGCACTGGCGCGCGTTGCCGCCCGCGAGGCGGCGTGACCCTCAAGGTTGGCGCGCATCTCGAAGAGATCCTCGACCTCTTCGGCTCCCCAGGTGCGCACGACGAATTCGCTGCGCGACTGGCGCGTCAGGTAGCCTTCGAAGGCCAGTGCATTGAGGACTTCGGCGACGGCGGCAGGGCGGCATTCGTAAAGTTCGCCGAGTTCGCCCTTGGGAATGATCTGGCCCGGCAGAAAGCGCGCCGACAGCACCCCGAACCTGAGTTCGAGGAACATGCGTTCAGCAAGTGAATGCGCCTTGGCCAAGTGACGAGCCCCCATGGGCGAGTTCTGGCCCGCCGCATAATTTCCCTCTCCATAGCACAGGATCGATTTGATTTCCGAATCCTGCCGCTTCGGATTATCCCGTTTTTGCGATGAAGGAGTAGTTCGGAGCCTTGGGAACACCGACAAAATTGGACGGCGTACGAACAATTGCGTGTCCGGCGCAGAACCTCTTTGCTGTGCTTCGCGAGCCCCACAAGCGTCGCCGTTTCGACAGTCCGTCCAACATTCCCGGGCTGCACACCCTTGCGCTCGGCACTGCCGAGCATTTTGCCCAGGAACTCGTCGACCTTGGCCTCCTTACCCGCGACCACGGCCGCTATTCGATCAACGACTGGACCATCGAGCGGATCGTCGAGCACCTGGGTCTTGCCGGCGCGATCCAGGCCATGGCCGCAGCGCAGGTCGCGGGCGTGGCGGCGAGCGCGGACTTCACCCATCTCGAACGGCTGAACGGCGTGCTGCGCGGCATGGACGACCGCGATCCGGGCAACCTCCTCGCCGGAGCCTACATCGACTACCAGTGGCACCTAGAGCTGGTGCGCATCAGCGGCAATCGGGCAGCACTCGCCGCCTATTCGAGGGCGATCCCGCCCGCGGTGTGGATTGCGGGGGCGAACTACTTCCAGCTCGAGGAAGCGCGCAGCTCGCTGACCGAGCACGAGCGCCTTGTTGCCTACATGAAAGCCGGCGACACGCTGCGGGCACGCGATGCGGTGGCGTTCCATTTTGAGGAAGCCGCGTCCCAGATCGGGCGGGCCGGCGAAGCGCGAATCGAGAGCTATCCCGCCGGCGCTTCCTGACTTCCAGCGCTTGACGCGCTGCGAAGGAGAGAGGGTGCAGTCGTGGCGCGGGGGCTCCAATTGTTCCTGGCACATGATTGAAAAGAAAGTACGTTTGGGGTAATCATGGCCAAGGCGAGGAGACCCTCGATGGACCATGATCGATACGGACTGGATGGAACCCCAATCTATTCTCATGGGGTAGACGTGGACCCCGTAACGGGCGAGCAGCTCGGCGGACAAGGTGCCAGCGGTCGGTTCGCCCTTGAGCCCCACACAATCGTGTTTGCCGTTCTCGCAGTGGGCTTCGTGGTCTTCTTCGTGATCGAAGCTCGCGTTTTCGGATAATTATCAGGTTCGACGTTTGGCAACGTGGAGATGATCCCTGGCGGGATCGTCCGGGAACCGCTCGAAGTCGACAGCATAAGCGCTCCCCAAGCGTCCTTGGACCTTGGCAGCCCATTGCTCGCCTTGCTCATTCGAGATGTTGTTGCCGCGAAAATCGAGCGCGCGATCGTCATAATGGGCAGACCCGGCCTTGTGCTGGGTGCTGTCATTGCCCGAGGTCACCACGGGCGTGGGCAGGCCAAGGGACCGCGCTTCTTCGGCCACAACGCCCATCGCCGGCACCAGAGCGCCGTCCATGTGACCGAGCCGCGCGCCAGGCTTGACCTTGATACCAAGGTCCTTGGCGAGGGCTGCTCCATCGACCGGTCCATCGGGAACAGCCATGAGAGTTCCCCCTTCGAGCGGTGAAGACACAAGCGCCGGGGCATTCGTGCCCGACGGCGGGCGCGGCGTGCCCGGCATGCCGAGGTCGCCGTTCGAGCCCAGTGCCCCTGTCCCGGCAATCCCGGCGACATCGCTGAGTTCGTTGATCCGGTGGGCCCGAAGATCGCCCATCAGGTCGTCCATGAGATAGGCAATGGCCTGGTCGCGGCGCGAGAGGTCGCGGTAGTCGAGCCGCGGGTTGGACAAGTCCGGCAAGTGCCATTCGGGATGCTCGCGCTGCAGCGTTTCGTAGCGATCCTGGATGAGGTTGGACATATCGCTCGACACCTGGAAGCCATGCGTCTCGGCGTAGCTCGCCTCCGACATCATCCGGCTGCCGATCTCGCGATAGCGCGCGGCAGCAGCCCGCCGCTCCTCGGCTTCCGAGGTCCGCCAGTCGGTTCCATCGGTGCTGGTCCGCGAACGCGAATGATCGGCGTAGTCCGAGTTCTGGTTGTAGGTGCCCGATGACTCGACGTCGCCGCTCGAGCCGCTGACAACCACGCGGTTGCTGGTCTCGTCTGATTTGTCGGTCCCTCGGGTGGTCTGATTGGTTGAGGAACGTTCGGACGAGGCGCGCGAATCTTCCCCCCATTCCTTGCGACCATAGCCATTCACACTTAGGGATCCCGAGAGTCCCGCGCCCTTCCCTCCCTTTGTCGTGGCACCGCCATCTCCGGCTCCTGGCGTGCTGCCGCCGAGCCTGCCGCCCAGTCCGAGTGAATAGCCGAAGGTGCGGTTCTCGAAATCGGAGTAGTTCCTGCTGTTCCCCTCGCGGAGGATGAGGTCGTTGTTGGTAACCTCGCGGGTCGAACTGCCCGAGGCGCCTTCGACCACGACATTGCCCCCGACATTGTGCGTGTCCGAGGCCCGCGAGCCGTTTTCGCGGCGCGAGCCCGATACGTCACTGGTCGCGGTGACCGCGCTGCCGAACCTGCCCTTCGAACTGCTCCAACTGGTAGAGGTGCCGTTCTCGATCTTGTCGGCCTCGTTCATGTACCACTGGCCCTGCGAGCGCAGGTCTGAGGCGTAACCTCGCGTCATGGTCGGCTTGAACGGCAGCTGCGAGATCGCGGCATTGGTGTCGATCACCGTATGACCGGAGCCATATTCGTTGAACATGCGGCCATCGGCTTCGCGGAAGCCCGAGTGCGCGCTGCCTGCGAGCAGGTTCGGTGCCGTGTTCCACTGCGACATCTGGCGGTTGTCGGCATTGAGGTTGCCGTAGCTGACGTCGCCATAGGCATAGTTGCCCGTGGTCCGCTCGAGCGCGGCGGCATCCGAACCCGCCTGGACCGGCGCCAGCATTGAGCCAAGGTTGTTCGCGACCGACATGGTGCCGCGCATCACCATCAGCGCCAGCACTGGCACCGACATCATCAGGAACCCCGCCATGGTGGCGACGTCCTGGTTGACCGCATCGATTCCCGCCCAGTTGGCGAGGTTCACGCTCCCGGCGGCAAGCGCGTTGGTCTGGCTGGCGAGCCGGTCCATGATGAACGAGTGAATGAGGACGTAGATCGGTCCCCAGGCCGACAGGTAGAAGAACCCGGAGAAGTAGCCCTTGAGCGTCGCGATCCCGGTGCGCGGGAAGAGCAGCAACGGAAAGACGATCGGGAACAGCGCGTAGAACACTACCGTGAGGACGACGCCAAGCACCGGTATCCAGATCAGCCCCTGCTCGGCCGCAGTCGTCATCGCGTTACGGGTCTGGGTGTCCGCGCGCTGCAGCGCGAAGGAATCCGCGTCGGCATTTCCAAAATCGAGCTGCGCGGCCTCGAAGGCATCGACCATGCTCTTCTGCTTGAAGAACTGGTTCCGCGTCATCGCCGTGCCGGTCAGGAGCTGCGAGACCACCGGTACATCGGCGGCGAGCTTGGCCCCGGCGGCGGCCTGGGTGAGCTTGGGATACATTGTGTGGGCAAAGGGCAGCGCGTAGGCATTGATTTGCGCATCCCACTGGTTGTTGATCAGCGTCCAGGCCTCGGCACAGGTCTTGCCCTCGATATCGACGGTGCCCGCGCCGGTATCGGTCAGGTACTTCATCCCCCGGTTGGTCGCGGCATTGACCCCGAGCTCGGCCCAGAGATCGGACGCTTCGCTGAGCAGTTTCAAACTCTTGGTGCCGAGCAGGATATCGTAATAGGCACACTGCTTGAGATAGCCGTCGACGTTCGCCTTGAAGACCGGATCACGGATCTCGAAGCCGCGGACCTTGTCCCACATCCGCGCCCCGTAGACGAAGCCGCCGGTCGAGTAATTGAGCGCCGCGGGCATGACAAAGACGGTCTCGGCGGTGCGGGTCAGGTAGTCGCTGACCTGGCTGGTGAAAGAAGCCATCGCGGCAAGGCCGATCGGCACGTTGTCGACTGTCGCGGGGGCCAGCCCCGGGTTGACGCGGTCAGTGACCTTCACCGTCACGGTCGGGACCATCAGCACGAGATAGATGAGGGTCGACTGGATGAACCAGCGAAACCAGGCCCGCCAGTCGAGATCCATGGCGGTGACAAGCAGCGCGTAAATCAGCCCCATCACCATGCACACGCGGATCAGCGCCTTGAACCCGCCCGAGCCAGTCCAGGCGGCGATCGCGTTGAAGGTGTTGACGAGGTAGTCGCCGCCCCCGACCGTGAAGACCTCGAGCATGAGGGGTGCCTTCCTTCGTCGCGGTCTACTGGACCTGTTGGTTGAGGGTGCGTGAGAAGCGCAGCGCCGCCGACATCTGCGGGGAGAGCTGCGTGCGCAGGGTCTTCTCCAGCATCTGCGTGCGCTGGATCAGCGCGAAGGTCTGGTCGAAGCGCTGCGAGGTGCGAGCGGCGATCCCGAGGAAGTTTCGCCGGGTCTCGTAAAGCCCCTCGCGCCACTCGCGTAAGCTATCCGCGTCCGCCCCGTTGAAGTCCGAGCGTGCGTTCACCGCCATGTCGATGAACCGCATGGTCATGGTGGTGACGAGATCGACCGCGACGATTTCCGAAAGGTCGTTGATCTCCTGCGCGGAGATACCGAACTCGGCCGCAGCGCTCACGGTGATGATCTTGTAGACCGGGACGCTTGCCATGCCGAGGAGCTGCACCTCGGCCGGGGTCAGCGAAGCGCCGGGATCGCGCACCTTCAGCGCCATGCTCTCGATCAGGGTGCGGACCCGCGCCTTGATCGCCGCATTGGGGCCGATCACCATGTCGGTCTCGGTGGGCGCCATGCATTTGGTGGTATCGCCCCCGCAGTTCCAGTACTTGTGCGGGGTAGCCGAGGTGCCATCGAGCATGGCGCTGATCAGCGCCGGATCAGCCGGGCCGATGAATTGCACCCGCGGTTTGCCGCCCGAGCCCTGCGGGTCGTAGATCACGGTGCCGACCAGCGTCATCAGGAACTCTCGGAACTGGGTGTCGAACCCGCCGTACTTCTTGCCGAGCGCCTCCCAGGTGTAGTTGTTCGGCATCCCGGCCTGTTCCTTCATGTCCGGGTCGGAATTGGCAGCTTTCAGCGCCTCACGCTGGCCGCCGTTGTTGCATTGCTGGCGCGCGCGGGCCCAGTCGGAGACCGCGCCCTGGCTGTTGGCGATCGCCTCGCAGATGACCGAGGAGGCCGTGTCGGTCTTGGGCCAGAGCCCGCCGACCAGCGCCTGCGCGGTCTCGCAGGACGAGATGTTCATCTGGTTCATCTGCTGAACCTTCTGGGCAAGCTCATCCATGACCTTGCCGATCTCGGGCGAGATCGTGTCGATCGCGAGCTTGAAGGCGAAGCCCAAGGCATTGTTGGCGGTCGCCTTGAGCATGGCGACGAGTTCGGCGGTGTTGATGAACGAGAAGCTCCCGGCAAAGAGGTCGATGCCGCCGCAGCCAGCGCGTGCATGGGGCAGCTGGATATTGAAGGGCTGGATGTTCTTCTGGGGAAATCGCGACCAGACCGAGCCCATCGAATAGTAGCCCGCCGACTGGCCCTGGTAGGCGCTGGGTCCGGTGACATTGGCCTGGGCTCCCATGTCCGACATGAAGCTCTGCATCTCGCCCTCAACCCCGGCCACGGCGGGGGCTGGCGACGCCAGCAGGACGGACACGCCGAGCACGGCGCCGAGCGCACGGCGCGAGACCTGGTTGACCCGCGCGCGCATCAGTAGTCGCTCCCGGGCTGAACCTGGGTCAATTGGAACACGCGGTCCATGATCTCGTCCTGGCTGAGGATGCCGTAGCCGATCGGCATTGGCTGCTTGGTGACGGAATCAAAGAGCACCAGCGCCGGGACCTGCCGCTCGGTGCCCATCCCAAGCTTCTCGTACTGCCCGCTATCGACCATGTAACCGGGGAAGGTCGCCGACGGGCCGCCGTCCATCGAGACCGCGAGAACGGCGAGCCCGAACTTGTCGCTGACCGCTTTGAGGATCGGCGAGAAGATGTCGCAGGCGCCGCAGCTCGAGGAGAAGAAGTAGAACACCCCATAGCGCTGCGAGAGTTCGCCCATCACGCGGTCGCGGTCGGACTTGCGTTGGTCGATCCACGCGCGCTTGCCGAGCGTCGAGACCGGGCGCTGGAGTGTGTAGTCGAGCCCGGGATCCTGCCACAGCGCGCGTTGCCACACGTCGGCGAACATCGAGGAGCGGTCGAGCTGCTCGCGCTGGAAGCGCACATAGGCAGTGACGTTTTCCGGGCTCGGCTCAAGGATCGCGCGCGCCTTCAGCTCCTCAAGCTGGGTGCCGATCGCGGCGAGGCGCTCGCGCGCCGGCGGCTGCGTAGCCGTGACGGCCTTGCGCGGCTCCTCCCTCGGCTTCTCGCAGTAGAACCAGGTCCCTAGCTTGCGCTCCTTGCAGTAGAGCGCGTCCTCGGACTGCTTGACCTCGACGCCGTCCTCATTGGCGGCGTGAAGCGGGGCCGTGCCGGAAAGCATCAGGCTGACGCCGAGGCACAGGGCGGCAATGCGGCGTCTGTACATATGGCGGGGGTTCATGATCCGCTCCTCTCGAATTCCTTGATCAGTGACATGAAGACAGCGAGGTCGAGCAGGCGGCGGCCGCCGTCGAGCATTCGCACCAGCGCGTGGGTGAACGGGGTGAGCGCGGCGGTGCCTGCCTCGCTCAGCGTGTAGCTCTCGGCATCCGGCGCGATCCAGCCACGGCCGAGCATGGCATCGAGCGGCCCCTTCAGCGCGCGGGCGCGCACCGGCCGGTCGAACCAGGCCGAGACTTCCGCCGCCAGTTAGCCCGCACTTTGTGGCGCGCGGCGGGAAAGCGCCATGCCGAGGAAGAACTCGACCATGCTTATGTCGGCAAGCGCGCCGACGGCGCTGAGCGGGATGACCGTGGCGCCAGGTGCTGAAGGGGGCGAGGTGCCCCCGCCGTTACGGCTTGTGGGCGGCATAGTAGGCCTCGATCTTTACCTGGATCTCGATGAGCGTGGCGGCCTCGTCGGGGAGCTTCGCCGCGTCGACGAACTCCGCGTAGATCTCGCGGAAATCCATCACCGAAAGGTCGAGCTGCTGGAACTCGAAGATTGTGAACCCGTCGCAGAGCGGTTTTTTCGGCGTCCCCCAGGTCTTGCCGATCTGCGGGCGGCCCTGCTCCTGGAGGATCCGGCTGATCTTCGACTGAAAGCAGCAATAGACGTCGCGCTTGGTGAGGCAGATGCCAAGAAAGCTCGACGAACAGTAGGTGCCGATCTTGTGGCACAGGCCGGCATCGTCCTTCTGGTCGAGCAGGACTTCGGACGGACTGCACAGCAGCGGGGTCAAGAGCGGCACGCCCTTGCCCGAACAGCAATTGGCGAGCCCGAAGACCTTGTGCGCGCAGCTCTCGGCGGTGCCCTTGAACAGCGTCAATGTGCTCTCGTCGAACTCGGCGTTGGCCTGGCCGAGCGCGTTCAGCGCCACGACCGCATCCTTGAACTCGTCGGAGGCCTCGCGCACGATCGGCTCGCAGTCGCCATTGACGCAGTAGACGTCGCCGCCGCAGATGTACTGCGCAGGCTGCTGGGTGCTCCCCGGGATCGGGCACTTGTAGACCCGCTCGGCAACCTTGCACGAGCCGTCGCTGCTGGGCGGATCATCGAGACAGGTCTCGTGGTCGAAGGCGCAGCCCGGTGTAGCATCGAGCTTGCCGCAGTCGTTGCCGCCGCCAACCACGGTCTGGCACTGGTAGGTCCGGGTAGCTTCCCAGCAGGGCCGCGTCACCGGCACACCGTCGATCAGCCGGGTTTCGCCCGGCGCGGTGCAAGTCTCGCTGGCGAGCGTGCAGGTGCCGAGATCGACCGAACAGGCATTGTCGGTCCAGGTTTCAGTGAACCACTTCGAGACCGAGCTTTCGGGCACGATCCCGGCGACATTGGCACTGCAGGCATAGACCTCTTCGGGGGCGGCCGGCTCGGCGCAAGCGAGGTAGCCCCCGCCGCCGAAAGGATCGCCGATGAAGTCCCAGGTCTTGCACAGCTGCCGGTCGGTCAGCCCTGCGGCGCTTGGCGTCGTCCGGGTGCAACTGGGCTCAGACGCGAGCGAGCCGCACTGCTGGAGCCCCGTCACATACTGCAGCGGGAAGCCGGTCACCGGATCGAAAGTCAGCGCGGCGGTCAGGCCTTCGGTGTTGCAGCGGTAGACGTTGCTCACGACCTGGAAAGCGTTGGCCGGCGGCGGCTTGGGCACCGTGCCCATGAGGTACACGTTGGGATCGGTAACGGCCGCGTCGCAGTCGTAGTAGTCGACGGTGAGGTTGTACTGCGGCACCGGGTAGGTCCCGGTCTTGCGGCAGAGGCTGCTCCCTTCGAGCGAGGCGCAGCCGGCAAAGCTTGGGCTTGTAACGCAGAGGTACTGGTAGAGTGTTTCATTCCACGCCGAGACCGAGAGACTGCGGGTGCAGGTCTTGGGCTGTTCGACCACGGTTGAACCGACATTGCAGGTCCACTCGGCCATGTTCGCTCCGCCAGAGCCCGGGGGTAGCGGCACGCAGTTGCCGGTCGAGCCGTCAGCGCTCATGCCTTGCAGGTAAGCGTTGGGATCCTCGGTGACCGTGTTGGCTCGCGAAAGGTCGCTGCGCTTCACATCGACGGTCGGCCGCGTCGTGGAATTGGCGGTGCGGTAGGCATCGCTGCCCACACCAGCAGCCGCCCCATCGGCATACATGTTGCCGGGATTGTCGTAATACTGGGTGAGCCCGGGATAGTTCGCCTGATAGCCCGGAATTTGCCCGGCAGCGCCCGGGGCATCGGTGATCCCCTGGTTGGCGCCGCGAACCGTCGATCCGAGCTCCCGCGCCTCAGCCTTCGCCTCGTCCCAGGTCATGGTGGCCGGCGCGGAAGGCGGTGGAGGTGCTGGCGGGGGGACGCCGGGGTCGGTCGCGGGCGGCA
>Ga0116180_1001658_pt1 | contig 18555 bp, 19 predicted proteins | sample AD_UKC073_MetaG_FD_89804 | JGI IMG/M metagenome (GOLD analysis project Ga0116180, IMG submission 89804) | Active sludge microbial communities of municipal wastewater-treating anaerobic digesters from USA - AD_UKC073_MetaG | ecosystem: Engineered > Bioreactor > Anaerobic > Digestate | place: USA...
CAATGTCACCCGGCGCGAGTTTGGTCGCTGCCGAGCCGGCCCGGGCGTAACTGAACTGGTGCCCGGCAGGTCCGTGGTGGATGAAATAGCCACCGGTGCTGGCGCGATCATCCACTTCGACCTGCGAGCAATCAATGCCCTCGTCCTCCCACAGAACGCGCAACTGCGCGCCGAATGGGTCGTTACCTACCCGCGTGATGTAGCCGACACTGGCGCCCTGCCGGGCGGCGGCAATGCAGAAATTCATGGTGTCGCCACCGTAACCCAGCGTGTACTTGCCTGGCTCGGACGGAATGGCGCTCATTTCCCACAAGGGTTCGCCGAGGGATAGGATGTCAGGCATGGCGGTAATGGCTCAGGAAAGAGGCGCCATTGTCGCCCACGGCTGCGCCGACTCCAGCGCCCGTGCCGCCCGCAGCACCAGTGCGTCGCCGTGCATCGGGCCGACAATTTGCGTGGCGAGCGGCAGGCCGTCGTCGTCAAAGCCACAGGGGCAGACACACGCAGGCTGCTGCGTGAGGTTGAACGGGTAGGAGAATGGCGTCCAGTCGAGAAACTGCTCGATCGGCGTATCCCATTCGTTTGACGCCCGCGCCTTGAACGCGGGCACCGAGACGCCCGGCGTGACCAGCAGGTCGTAACGCTCGTGAAACTTGCGCATGAGGATGCCCAGCTCGCCGCGCCGTTTGGTCAAGGCCTGCAGTTCGGGCACGGTCACGCGGGCACCCGCCGCTGCCTGTGCAGCGAGCGCCGGATCGACCAGCGCCTGCTGCTCGGCCGTCATGCCGCCGTAGAGCGTGGCGGAGCCAATGAACCAGAGCTTCATGGTGATTTCGAGCGGATTGTCGAAACCGGGATCGACCTCCTCCACGTGGGCGCCCAGTTCAGCGAGCTTTTCCGCCGAGCGGCGGACGGCGGCGGCGACTGCCGGATGCACGTTGTTCACATAGCCAAGCTTCGGGCTGAACGCCACATGCAGGCCACGGATGCCATCGTTCAGTCCCACCGTGTAGTCACGAGCGTCAAATGGCAAGGACGTCCAGTCGCGCACGTCCGGCCGCGAGATCACGTTCATCAGCATCGCCGCATCGGTCACCGTGCGGGTGTGCGGCCCGAGGTGCGCCACGGTACCGAAGGGCGACAGCGGCCACGCCGGTACGCGGCCAAATGACGGCTTGAGCCCGAAACCACCGCAGAACGCCGCCGGGATGCGGACACTGCCGGCACCGTCGGTACCGATCGATAGCGGCCCGATGCCCGCCGCGACCGCCGCCGCACTGCCGCCGGAGGACCCACCAGAAGTACGATCGGTGTGCCAGGGGTTGCGGGTGACGCCGGTGAGCGTATTGTCGGTGGTGCCCTTGATGCCGAACTCCGGCGTCGTGGTTTTGCCGATGATGACCAAGCCCGCTTCCCGACAGCGCGCAACGCTGGGCGCGTCATCGTTCCATGGCTGCGTGGGATTAATCGTGCGCGAACCGCGCCGCGTCGGCCAGCCCTTGGTCAGGATCAGATCCTTGATCGAAATCGGGACGCCGTCGAGCGGCGACAGCGGTGCCCCCGCCTGCCAGCGCGCCTCGCTAGCCCGGGCGTCGGCCAGCGTGCGCTCGCGATCCTCGAAGCAGAATGCGTTGATCTTTGGTTGCCACTGGTCCAGGCGGCGGAACACGGCAGCGGCGGCGTCAACAGGAGAAGCCTCTCGGCGGCGGAAAGCGCGGGAGAGCGCCTCAGCGGAAAAGTCAGCCAGATTCACGGTGATCCTTGTCTGTTGCCAGCGGTGTGCGGTCCAGTGACAAAGGCTATCGCAGAGACCTCAGCGCCGACGGCGACCGCATCGTTTGCAAAGACAGCTTTCGCGTGAAATGGCCATTCGATGAGGGCTCACCGAGCTATTCGCTTTAAGTCGACTTTTGACTAAAGACTGCCTGAGCCCTTATCGGATGATGGATTCATCGAAAAGCTGATCAGGTGGTCGGTGGCTCAGCACCTTGCTCAAAGGCGCCGGTTGCACCTCACCGGGGCACGCCGCGCAGCAGCCGAACCCAGAAGACAAACTCCAGAACGCCGCCGAGCACCGCAAGCAGGACGAACCCCTTGTGGAAGCCAACGGCATAGCAGGCCGCCGCAGCCGCCACCAGCAACACAAGTAGCGCGATGTGGCGTATGACCGGGCCGGCCAGCACAGGTCAGCCCTTCGACACGCGACCGATGCCACTCACGCTGGTTGACACGTCCGTCGCCGCGCCCTTCCAGGTAAGGCTGCCGACGCCACTGACGTCTGCCTTCAGGGACTTTTCGGCACGCACGCTGCCGCTGCCGACGCCGGACATCTCGGCCACCACTCGATCCGCCGCCAGAGCTTCGGCGTCGACGCTGCCAACACCGGACAGCGCCAGTTTCAGCGAATCAACCTTGCCGGCCAGCGTCGCGCTGCCCACGCCGGAAGTCTCGAGCTTGAATTCGCCACCGTTGAAGCCGCTGGCGTCAATGGAGACAGTGCCCGAGTTCTCGATCCGCTTGACCGACTTCGCCGTGACTTCGAACAACAAATTGCTCTTTGGCGTGTAGCCGCCCTCCGTTGACAGCACCAGCACGCCGTCGCGGACTTCGGTCTTGATCAGCGGCAGGATGTTGTCGTCGGCCGTGACCTTGAGTGAATCGGTGTCACCGATGCGCAACTTCAGCTTGCCAGTGCCGGTCGCCTCGATCGGTTCAAAGTGCGCCACAGCACGGGACTCGCTGGCGCTGACGCCGCTGCCCTTGACAGATGGCCCGTCGCCAAAAGTGATCGAAATGTCACCGCAGCCCGAAACTGCCGCCAGGCCGACCAGCGCGCCGGCAGCGAGCAGCGGGCGCAAGAGTGTTTTCGGCTGAAATTTCATGATGCCTCGTCCCCTGCTTACTTCGGCTGCGCTTTGAGTACGCTGGTGGCGGTGGTCACCAGACCAGCGATGTCGGTCAGGTTCTGCGGCACCACGATGGTGTTGCCGGTACGGGCGATGTTCGACAGCGCCGCGACGTACTGCTCGGCGACCTTCAGATTCACCGCCTGCAAGCCACCTTCCGAGCCAATCGCCATCGCAATCTTGCGGATCGCCTCGGCATTGGCCTCGGCCTTGGCCAGGATCGCAGCGGCTTCGCCCTGCGCCTGATTGATGTCAGAGATCTTGTCACCTTCCGACTTGGCAATCGCGGCTTCTTTCTGGCCCATCGCGATGTTGATCTGTTCCTGCTTGCGGCCTTCGGATGCCGCAATCAGCGCACGCTTCTCACGCTCGGCCGTGATCTGCGCCTGCATCGCGTGCAGGATTTCCTTCGGCGGCGTCAGATCCTTGATCTCGTAGCGCAGCACCTTGACGCCCCAGTTCATTGCGGCCTGATCAAGCGCCGAGACGACAGCGTGATTGATCATGTCGCGCTCTTCAAACGTCCTGTCCAGCTCCAGCTTGCCGACCACGCTGCGCAGCGTGGTCTGGGCGAGCTGCGTGATGGCGACGATGTAATTGGACGAGCCATAGGTGGCGAGCTTCGGGTCCGTCACCTGAAAGTACAGGATGCCGTCCACCTGCAACTGCGTGTTGTCCTTGGTGATGCACACCTGGCTTGGCACGTCGAGCGGCACTTCGCGCAGGTCGTGCCGGGAGGACACGCGGTCAATGAACGGGATGGTGAAGCGCAGCCCCGGCTCCAGCACGCGGTCGAAGCGGCCCAGCCGCTCCACCACCAGCGCACGCTGCTGCGGCACCACACGGATGGCCTTGATAACGAAAATGATGCCGACGATGAAAATCGCCAGCGGGACGATGGAACTCATAAAACCACTCATGGTGATCTCCCCAAAAAATCCACTAATGACACTTGTGATGACGTCGCTGAAATCCTGGCCGTTGATACCGCCGAATTCCTGAAAGTCGGTTCGTGGCTTCCACTTCACACCGACGATGAATTGGTTGAAAAAGTACTTGCCGACGCTGTAGGCAGGAAGGAAGCCGAATACACCCCACAGGATCCATTTGCGCAGCTTTGCCTCGAACGCCTTGCGCTGCGCGCTGCTATCGCTTTCCGCATTGCCCGGATCACGCTGCCCTGAAGGCGCGGGAAAGCCCGATGGCTGGCCGGTACTGGCACGGGTCCTGGTGATGCCAGGTTTGCCTGAGGACTTGGCAATCCAGTCGCGCAACCGGGCATCCATCTCCGCCCCGGCCTCCAGCAGGAGGCGCTTCAGCGGGTCCTCGCCCGGTGGTTTCTTCTGTTCGGCCATCGTGCCGTCAATCCCCCGTTTGCGGTTGGCTGTCGATCAGGCCGGCAGCGGGCCCAACACCAGTTGCGCCCCGCGCATGTCGACAATGACCATCTGTTCGCGTCGCGGGGTGCTCGCCGAATCAAGCACCGCATCCCAGTGGGTGCCTCGGTAGGCGACCCGTGCGGTGCCGTCATCGCGCCACTCCAGCACGCTCACCCGCTGGCCGACGTCCAGATTGTTCGACAGTCGCGGTTTCGACATGTGGCTGCGCTTCCAGCGGTTCACCGCCAGCGTGCCAACCACTTCCACGACCGCCGCTACCCCCCATTGCCAGCCAACGTCGAGGCCAGCGACAGCGGCGATGCCACCGGCGACGCAGGCCAGGGCCACAATCAACAGGTAGAACGTACCTGTCATCATTTCCACGCCAACCAGGATGGCGGCGGCGATCCACCAGAGGTATTGCAGTGCCATGTCTTATCTCTCCGTCATTGCAGTCATGATACGGGTAGATGGGGGCGCCGCAAAGGATGGCCTCCGCGACTGGCGGCTACGTCCCCGCGACTGGTCGCAAGAGGCCCCCTTTGGGCCTGCTTTGCCGCCGAAAACGTCGTGACAGCCGGCTTTTGTACGCGCCTGCAACACTTCAATGCCGCTGCGGCTTGAGATGTGCCGCGCCGCACAAAAATAGCGCTTGTCCCCGTATAATCAATGGTTTAGCGGCGTCCGCCGCGGCCCGGTTGCTATCGGATTCACGAACATGCCCATCTACGAATACGCCTGTCCTGAGTGTGGCGCCCAAAACGAGCACATGCAAAAGCTCGCCGACGCGCCAATCGCTGCGTGCCCGGCCTGTGGCAGCGGCAAGTATTTCAAGAAGATTTCCGCCGCCGGCTTCGCGCTGAAGGGCACCGGCTGGTACGCCACCGATTTCAAGGGTGGCGGCAGCAAGCCGGCCGAGAGCAAAAAAGAGGCTGAGAGCAAGCCCGCCGAGTCGGCCGCGCCCGCGTGTGGCGCCGGTGCCTGCGGCGCCTGCGCGACGCCAGCCGAGTAGTCGCAGCGCACTGACAACCAATAATTTGACCGGAAACAGCAGCGCAGCATGATCAAGAAGTACCTCCTCGCCGGGCTTCTCGTCTGGGCACCGATCGGGATCACGATCTGGGTGCTGCATTTCCTCGTGACCACGCTGGACGCCACCTCACACCTGCTGCCCGACGCCTATCGCCCCACCTTCCGTGGTGAAACGATTCCAGGCTTCGGCATCGTGATCTCCTTCCTGCTGCTGTTCGTCACCGGTGCCATCGCCAGCAATGTGTTCGGCAAGCAGCTCGGCAAAGCCTGGGACGGCATGGTCAACCGCATCCCGGTCGTCGGCGGCATCTACAAAAGCGTCAAGCAACTGACCGACCCGGTGCTGTCGGAAAACGGGCAGGCCTTCAACAAGGCGGTGCTGATCGAGTTTCCGCATCCTGGCGCGCACTCCATCGCCTTCCTCACCAACAAGGTGCAGGGCGAGCTGCACGACAAGCTTGGCGAAGAGCACGTTGCGGTCTATATCCCCACCACGCCGAACCCGACTGGCGGCTACATGCTGCTGCTGCCGAAGTCGCGCGTGCAGGAGCTGGACATGAGCGTCGATCAGGCGCTCAAGTACATCATCTCGATGGGCGTCGCCGCGCCGCCGCCGCGCGCCAATGGCGAGCTGGCCCGCTGGGCCGAGGCCAACCAGTCGGCGCTGGCCGCCCCGCCTCCCAATCAAGGTAATACCAACGCGTGACCAGGTCGGCGGCGCCTGTGTCATCTGAGCCAGCCGCCGACACTGCCAGCGACCCGGCCACCCGGTAGCTCGGCAGCACACCGTTCCCGATTCTTTGCCTTGCCGTTTGCGTTCCGCGTGCTTCGCGATGGCGTTGATTGCGCCGACCCGCCGAAGGCTTGGCAAACACCAAATACTGCTACCGAGAAAAACCATGCGTACTACCTACACCGGTCTCGTCGACCAGAAATACCTCGAACAAGTCGTCACCCTCACCGGCTGGGTGCACCGTCGCCGCGACCACGGCGGCGTGATCTTCGTTGACCTGCGCGATCGCGAGGGCATCGCCCAGATCGTGATCGACCCGGACCGCCCCGAAGCCTTCAAACTCGCCGAAACGCTGCGCAACGAATACTGCATCCGCGTCACCGGCAAAGTGCGTGCACGGCCCGCCGGCACCGAGAACAAGGACATGGTCTCCGGCGGCATCGAAGTTTTCGCGCACGAGATCGAGATCTACAACGCCGCGCAGACCCCGCCGTTCATGATGGACGAGGACAACGTCAACGAAGAGGTGCGCCTGAAATACCGCTACCTCGACCTGCGCCGCCCGCAGATGGCCAAGAACCTGCTGCTGCGTGCCAAGGTGTCGGCCGCTGCACGCGAGTATCTCAACGAGCGCGGCTTCGTCGATATCGAGACGCCGTTCCTCTACAAGAGCACGCCGGAAGGCGCGCGCGAGTTCCTGGTGCCTTCGCGCATCCACGACGGCCAGTTCTACGCGCTGCCGCAATCGCCGCAGCTGTTCAAGCAGCTGCTGATGGTGGCCGGCTTTGATCGCTACTACCAGATCGTCAAGTGCTTCCGCGACGAAGACCTGCGCGCTGACCGCCAGCCCGAGTTCACGCAGATCGACATCGAGACCTCGTTCATGACCGAGCACGACGTACAGGACATGATGGAAGGCCTCATCAAGTTCCTGTGGAAGAAGGGCCTCGGCGTCGACCTGCCCGACTTCCCGCGCCTCCCCTATGCCGAGGCGATGGGCAAGTACGGCAGCGACAAGCCCGACCTGCGCGTCAAGCTCGAGTTCACCGAGCTGACCGACATCATGAAGACGGTGGACTTCAAGGTGTTCCGCGGTGCGGCCGACATGAAGGACGGCCGCGTGGTCGCACTGCGCGTCCCGGGCGGCGCCAAGCTGTCGCGCAAGGAGATCGACGACTACACCGCGTTCGTCGCGATCTACGGCGCCAAGGGCCTGGCCTGGATCAAGGTCAACGATGTCACCAAGCTCAACGACGAAGGCCTGCAGAGCCCGGTCGTGAAGTTTCTGACGCCCGATTCGCTGAAGGCGATTGTTGAGCGCAGCGGTGCGCAGAACGGCGACATCCTCTTCTTCGGTGCCGACCGCAAGAAGGTCGTCAACGATGCGATCGGTGCGCTGCGCGCGAAGATCGGCCATCAGCACGGCGCCGAGCTGGGCTTCTTCGAGAAGGGCTTCAAGCCGTGCTGGGTCGTCGACTTCCCGTGCTACGAGTACGACGAAGAGAACAAGCGCTACGTCGCCGCGCATCACCCGTTCACGAGCCCCAAGGACGATCACTGGCCGCTGCTCGACACCGACCCAAGCCAGGTGCTGGCCAAGGCGTACGACGTCGCGATGAACGGCTGGGAGCTGGGCGGCGGCTCGGTGCGTATCCATCGCCCCGAACTGCAGGCCAAGCAGTTCGCCACGCTCGGCATCAGCGAGGAAGACCAGCGCGCCAAGTTCGGCTTCCTGCTCGACGCGCTGCAGTTCGGCGCGCCGCCGCACGCGGGCATCGCCTTCGGCCTCGACCGCATCGTCACCATGATGTGCGAAGCCGAATCGATCCGCGACGTGATCGCCTTCCCGAAAACGCAACGTGGGCAGGACTTGATGGTTGATGCGCCGACGCCTGTGACAGAGAAGCAGTTGCGGGAGTTGCACGTGCGGTTGCGGAATGTGCAGGTGACGGGATAGTTTGAAATGCGGGGAGACGACATTGACACCTTGACACTCCGGGTTGGGCAACTGCCCGGAGTGAGTGGTCATGTCGAGCTGGCCCGATTGCCGTGGTGCACCGTCGTTTGTGGCCCGAACAATGGCGGTAAGACCCGACTTCTTCGTGGAATGATTGGGAAAGGGAATCTGGAGCGCGGGCTGTACATTACCGACAAAGTCATTGAACAGTTCGCCATCCCGTTCAATGAGAATAGTTTTGGTAGCCAACGCTTCCGGAGCTCGCATGTACCTAGTAATGGCTTGATAGCCGCGACGGCGGTGCTTCGACATCGCTCATACTTTTATCCGTCTGACATTGACGACTTCGTCGCACAAGCAACGCAGGAGTACACGAACAACTACGGGGCACTCGCCACGCAGGACGCGGCGTTGCTATTTAACGGCACTTTCCGCAGCATGACGGGCGCGCTCGCCGTGCCGCGAGTGATGTACTTGCCTCCGAAAAGGAGGTTGACGTCGCCGAGCGGTTTGACCGAACCAGACGCTCAAGTTGAAGTGGACGCCGCGACGCTGGTTGGGCAATTGTTTGCGCTGAAAAATGCTCCGTTGGACGACTCGAAGTACGCTCGCTTTCGTGCAATTGGCGAAGTGTTCAAGCGAGTCACTGGAGCAGACTTTGACACGACTCTCCAAAGCGGGGGCGGCGGCAATATTTACCTGCGCTTCAAGCCGCCCAAATCTCGCGAGTATCGAGAAGCAAACGACGTTGGACTAGGTTATCAGGATGCGTTAGCGATTTGCTATTGTTTGACGCAGCCGGATATCGACGTCTTGATTCTCGAGGAGGCTGAAAATCATCTGCATCCCGATATTCAACGGAAACTTTTAAACGAGTTCTGCACCGGTAAACATAACAAGAACATCATAGTGTCCACGCACTCCTCGGTATTTTTGGAGCGACCCGAAAAGACTAGGATATTCGTGTGCCGAAGTGATCGCGCGCCTTACGTGTTTGACACAACTAATAATGCGGTCGCGCTAGCCTCCATTGGCATCACCAACTTAACTCCTCTAACGTCGGGACAAATATTGCTTGTCGAGGGCAGCAGCGACGTGGGTGCTTATCGCGTGTTGCTTGATAGGCTTCAGATATCACAACGGGAGCGAATCACGTTGATCCCACTTTCCGGCGACAACATGATTCACTTTCCTTTGGAAATCTTTAAGGAAATCGGTACGGTCAAAGCCATCGTTGACAGCGACCCAAAGAGTGCGAAGAACAGAGAAATATTCATTGCGAGTTGCGAGCAACATTCCATCGCGGTACATAAGCTGGAGCGCTACGCGATCGACAATTACTTCGACGCTGCGGCCTACCGGGCCGTATTTCCCGAACATGCAACGCAGATTCCGGAGAAAGTAACCCCGACGCAAAAAATCGAAGCGCTCCTGGGCTTCAACCCCAAGTCTCAGCTTTCCAAAGTTGCCGACTCAGTCGATCTGTCGCAAATTGAGTCAAGTGATCTGGGAGTGGCGCTTCGTTCCTTTTTCCCCAATGAGGACGCGATCAAGGCGTAACGCGATTTACAACACGTGTCCTGAACCGCCGCGCGAAGCGCATTTGCCCAATCCAACTTGGCTGGTATCAATTTGGGTGCGATGAGATAGCACCCTACTATTCGACACGATGAAACCTTCCGCTGAAACGCTGACCGTCTGAGCAGCCGCCGATGACGACACCGAAGCCAGGTAGGGCGGATACGCGAAGCGTCATCCGCCTTTCGTGGCAGGTCGGCAAATCCAATTTCTCCACTCGCGCACAATTTTGCGACCGGTGCATGACGCATCGCGTATGTACCCTACGATCGCGAACCGGCGCGAACGGTGGAGTGGATCACTGCGGCGCCGCCGCACGAGCTTGTCCGTATCATTTGCCCTTGCGGATTGCTATTTGTCCCAGAGACTGGCAACCCGCCCCGATCTCTCACTGAATTAATGGAGCGGCATTCATGCTTGCAAAGCGACTCTCGGTAGCAGTGACACTGCGCCTTCTGATCTCGATTGCGGCGCTGTTGTTGTCATGCGCTCCGCATGTCATACAGGCGCAGGGGCTGCCACTGACGATGGCAACGTCGTTTAGCCCTTCCACTGTCGTGGTTGGTGGAACGTCGACCACGACGATGACCGTGACGGTCACCAATCCGAACGGGTTTTCCGTCAGCGGGATCGCCTTCAGCGATACCTACCCGGCGGGCCTCGTTGTCGACCAGATCGGTGCCTACACGTGCGCCGCAGGCAGTGCGGTGTTCAACGGCGCGGGCTGGTCGATGGGCAGCGTGACGCTCGGCGCAGGCGCGTCCTGCAGCGTGCCCGTCCGCATGCACGGCACGATCATTGGCTCGATCACCAATGTCACCTCGCAAGTCACGGGAACCGGCGTGCCACCCGGCGGGCCGGCCTCTGCGGTTCTCAACGTCACGGCTGCACCAGCCGCCGTGGTGCCGACGCTTTCAGGATGGATGCTTGTTTTCCTGGCGATCGGCATCGCGACCATTTGCGTCATTTCGATCAGGAATCGCACCGGTCAAGGCTCCAGCGCATAGGCCAGGTGCGATGCCAGGGCGCCTGGTAACCCGCCGAGCGAACCGCATTGGCACAACCCGCCTTGGTTGGTTTCAATTTGGTAGCGCTGGAAGCGCCTCCCGCGATTCGACCCCATGAAACGATCCACTGAATCGCTCGCCATCCGCCCGGCTGTTGCTGTCGACGCCGAAGCAATGGGCGTCCTGCTCAACGAAATCATCCGCATCGGCGGCACCACCGCGATCACCACCGAGTTGTCGGCCGACGAGATGCGAGAGTGGTTCATCTCCGGCGCGAACGTGGTGTCCTGTTTTGTGGCGATCGATGCGGGCGGTGAGATTCTCGGCTTTCAGTCCCTGAGCCGATACGGCGATCTGCAGGAAGGCTGGGGGGACATTGCGACTTTCGCGAGCCGGTCGCGGCAGAAATCCGGCGTCGGCGGTGCACTCTTCGCGCATACGCGTGCGGCAGCCGCGCAGTACGGCTTTACGACGATCAATGCATCCATCCGTGTCGACAACACGGGTGGCCTGGCCTACTACGGCAAGATGGGCTTTGTGACTTATCGGGTCGAAGACGGCGATCCGCGTTTGCAGGGCCGCACTTTCAACCGTGTTCACAAGCGCTACGACACTTAAGCCAGTTCGAGGGCGTCCTGCTCGGTTGCTGCGGAACGGTTACCCGCCCCAAGGCTTAAGGCAAGGCTGGCGCGCTATGGCCAGCAATCGCGTCTTTCGTGGTGTCTTCATTGCATCAGACGGAGATCTCCATGCTTTGCTCCCCTCGCCTCAAGTGGCTGCTATTGGCCTCGCTGGTGGGCGTCAGCCCATCACTGTCGGCCGAGCCTGCAAAGGGCACACTGAACCACGCGGCGAAGTCCGGTCCGGTGGTCGTCAACGTGAAGTACGCCTTTCTGGTCAAGGGGCCGGACGACATGAGTGGCAAGCCGATGCGACAATTGATCCTGTCCGACGTTGATCTGGCCAGCCACATCAAGGGCTGTGCCACCCTGTCCTGCGCGACGAACAAGCTGGAAAGCGGCATGACGGTGGACTTCGACACCGGGCCGCGGCTCAACTTCTGGTTCGTGGGCAACGGCCAGCGCGTGCAGGCGTCCGGCACCGCGCAACCGGAGACGATGAAGCTGACCGCCAATACACCGCAACGTCTGGCCGGCAAGTGGACGCACGACGCCTCAGCGCAAGGCGGCCCAAAGATCGATATTGAATTCGACGCCGCCCTGAGCAAGGAGTTTGCGAAGGCGCGCTGACACATCCGCGCCCGCCGCGCGAGCGATTGGCGTAATGTCCGAATTCGGCGCGACACGCCGTAATCCACGTTATCCACCTCAGCACAAGGAGTCAATACCGTGGAACCAGACAAGCCGATCGAACTGCACATCAAAAACCAGGGCGGGCTGCCATTGCCTGGCGTCATCCAGGGCATCATGTATGTGGTGTTCTCGTTCCCGCTGATCGTGATTCCGATCACCTTCAGCGAAGTGGGCAAGAACCCGAAGATCCTGCTGTTCTGGCCGTTGCTGTTCATTCCGCTCGGCGTGATGTATTTGCTGCGCCGCGCTTTCACCCGATTCGCGATGACGCTTTACCGCGATGGCAGCGTCAAGATCACGCAGCCATTCAACGCGCAGTCGATTCCGCGGGAGAAGCTCTCCGTGATCGTTGCCAAGGCGAACAACGCGCACATTGGCGGCAGCAGCGCGCCGGTGCGCGTGGCGATCCCGTGGCTGTTCTTCTTCGATGCCTCACACAAGGAGCTGGCGCGGGTCTCTCCGTCAGGATACGAAGCGGATGACGTGAACAACATGCTCGCCGCGATTGAGCGTTTGCGGCCTGACGTCAAGATCGAATATCAGTAGTCATCCGCAGGGTGCAGCGCTGCTGTGCCGCCGCGCTTCTGCGCCCTCGCGCTGGCAGCGAACCCGCCTAACATTGCGCCTCTCCCGCTGATGCCAATGAGGTCGCAATGCAAATTCCTGTCACGCCACTGCCCGACGGCAACGCCATGCCGCGCTTTGGTATTGGTACCTGGCGAATGGGCGAGCAAACCACGGCGGCGGCCGCCGAGGTCACGCTGATCCGTGCCGCCATCGAGCGCGGCGTATCGCTGATCGACACGGCCGAGATGTACGGCGAGGGCGGCGCCGAATCCGTTATTGGCCAGGCCATGCGCGACGCCGGCGTGCCGCGCGAGCAGCTTTACCTTGTCAGCAAGGTTTATCCGCACAACGCGTCTAAGCGCGGCGCCATTGCTGCCTGCGAGCGCAGCCTCAAACGGCTGGGTACCGAATACCTCGATTGCTATCTGCTGCACTGGCCGGGCGAGCATCCGCTCGAGGACACCGTGGCTGCCTTTGAACTGTTGAAAGCGCAGGGAAAGATTCGCGCCTGGGGTGTATCGAACTTCGACGTCGCCGACATGCAGGCGCTGCTTGCCGCCGGCGGTGACGGCGTAGCCACCAATCAGGTGCTCTACAACCTTGCCCGACGCGGCGTCGAGTTCTCGCTGTTGCCGTGGCAGCGGGAGCGCAGCATCCCGACCATGGCGTATTCACCCGTCGGGCAGGCGCGACTGCTGGATTCGCACAAACTGAAGGCCATCGCGCGCGACGTCGGTGTCTCACCAGCGCAGCTGGCGATTGCGTGGCTGATGAAGCAACCGGACGTAATCGTGATCCCAAAGACAACGCACGTCGCCCGGTTGGACGAAAACCTGGGGGCGCTGGATTTGCGGCTCGACCCGTCAACGCTAAGAGCGCTGGACGCTGCCTTCCCGGCGCCAACGCGGCGTACCCCGCTGGAAGTGCTCTAAGGTCGGTCGGCCGTCGAGATTAGTGGTCGAGCCGCGCCGCGGCGCGGACAGTCTCCACCAGCAACTTGGCAGCGCCTGCGCTACAGCGCTCGGTGACGGCGGCCTTGATGCCGTCAATGGCGTCGCGCAGCATCGCCGAATCCTGGCAATGGATCAGGCCGGCAATAAAGGGGCGCGCAGCGTCGCCGAGCAGCTCCATCGTGGCATGCATGGCAGCGCGGCGGGCAGCCTCGAACTGCATCGGCGTCAGCGACCGCTGCATCGCGTCGACGCCTTCCAGCGCCGTGTCGCCCGGCAACTCGGACAGTGATACCGGCTCAATCAGCCCCAGATTGAGCAACTCGCTGACGAGTTCACCCAGTTCGGCCGGCCGAAAATGAGGCAGTAGCGCGTCCAGCCCCTGCTCGCCGTCAATCAGATCCAGCAGGCGCCTCAGTTGCGGGCGACTGAGCACATGATGATGCTCGGACTCGTTGTAGCCAAGTATGGTCTTGCGAAAAACTGCGTCCATGACTTCCACCGCCCCGCTTTCGCGGGTGGTTGCCTGCTCTTCTGCCGCGTACGTCATTGTTGTTGTGGCGCTTTGGCGCGTTTCCCTCGATACCAAAACCATTGACATATTTATTTTTGTCAATGTTCATATCGTATCTGAACAACCGCCAAATCAGCATCGGTTGAGCAAAAGGATGCTGCAGAGCACCGCAGATGCACCAAAAAGCCACAGCGGAGGCGACGCCAGCCACTCGCCGAGCCATCAGCGATGTCGCATTCGGCGCTACGATACGTCTACTAGGCACCCTTTCTGATTTCCGGAGCACCGCCATGAACGCTGTCCAATCCACCTTTGCAAAGACGTCGCGCGCGCTGGCGGCGATCAGCGCCATTGGCGTTGCGACGGCCCTGAGCCTGGCAGCCCCCGCCCACGCCGTGGACATCAAGTGGTCCCCCGCCGACACCTTTGAGCACATGGTGGCGATCCAGCCGGGCAAGGCCGCGGAAGTTTGCGGCACCATCGAGCCACGGCTGCCGGTGGAATGGCGCTTCACGGCCAATGGCCCGTTGACGTTCGACATTCACCGCCATTCCGGGAGCGAGGTGATCTACGCCACCCGCAGCTTCATGACGCGCGAGCTCAATGGTCGCTTCAGCCCGACCTTCAACTTTGACTGGTGCTGGATGTGGAGCAACGAGTCGGAGGCGCCGGTCACCGTTCGCGTTGAACTCAAGCGCTAGGCACGCCGGATCGATTGGCCAATCGGCAGCAGCTTTTTGATGGATTCACGTCCATAAGAGGCCATCAGCCCCATTCGCGGCGAAGTCGACAATTGGCCAAATCGGGCTTCAAGCCCATTGTGAATGAGCTTTTCGGCAAATAGCCATAAGCCCCCTCACGACGCGTGGGGTGGACGGACAGGCCAACCTTGCCCTCCCGCCAACGCAGTCGGCGGCAACTCAGGCGTTGCCGCTCAGCGCTTTCGCCAGCGCCAGGATTTGCTTGTTGGTCAGGCCGCCAGCCAGCGCCCGCACCACGCCATCGGGCCGTTGCACGACAAGCATCACCTGAGTGCTGCCCTGTATGGTCGCGGCGCGTCCACCCATGCCGGTAACGGCGTCGCGCTTTTTACCAGCCACTTCTTCGCCAGCGGTCAGCAGCATGTCGGCGTAGCCTTCCAGCGTACGCGTCACCGAGCTCGACTGGATTGCCGCGCGATCAAACCATTGCAGCGTGATCGTCGCGCTGTCCCCTTTGGCCCAGGCACAATCCGTGACATGCTCTTCGCGCTGCCGCTGCGGCTGCGCCGTGAAACCGTTGCCGGCAACTGCGCGAACGGTGTCCGGCGGCAACAACACGGTGCAACGTGGCATCACTACTGCCGCACCCGCCTGCGCATGAGCATCGCTGGCCGCCAAGGCCATGACGCACAGCGCGCACAAAGTCGCTGCCAGCGTCGCTCGCCATGGCCCCACGCCCGCCCGCGGGCAAGGCCCGCGTTCGTTCGGCAAATCACCCATCGTCAATTTCACCATCACCTCCCGGTGCGCCAGCGCGCACCTGCCCGTCAAACCCACCCCGTGTGACGTGCCGGATTTTTATTGGTCACGCCATCGGCTCGCGCCGATCCATCGAAAAACAAGTATGCCACCCAAGCCTTTCGCCGTCATGCGTGGCAGCCCCAATCAGGCGGACGCTTGATCCAGCGCGGCGATGCGCGGCTCGCCCGCCGCGCACAGGAAATGACGACCGCATTGACCGAACCGCCTGCGCAAGGCAAGATCAGGATTGATGACCGTCAAGCTCGAGGCACGGTTGCGGTGCGCCGCGAGCCAACCCGTGCGACATTGCGGCCATCGTCATCACGCCCTTGTTCAGGCAGGCATCATGTTCAAGCACATTCTCGTACCCGTTGACGGTTCAACCATTGCCATGCAGGCAGCACGCTCTGCCATCCGCTTTGCGCAGGCTGTCAAAGCGCGATTGACAGTCATTCACGTGATTCATGTTTACCCCTACGCTGGCTTTGGCGAGGGCTTCGCCGAAGGTCTCGCCGAGTATCTGGCGGCGGCCAATGCAGCCGCCGCTGAAGCCATCGCCGGTGTTCGCGCGGAAGTTGAGGCCGCAGGGCTGCCGTTTGAATCACGCATCGCCGAGTCAAACACCATCTGGCGTGGCGTGGTCGAAGCCGCAGAATCCGCCGGCGCAGACCTGATCGTGATGGGCACTCACGGCCGCGGCAAGATCGACCGCCTGCTGCTGGGCAGCGTGACCCAGCGTGTGCTTGCGCACTCGCCGGTGCCAGTGATGGTGGTGCACGGCGAAGGTTAAAGCCGCGCGGGAGAATTTCTCGCCGCTGCGGGCTAATCCGGCAGTCAGTGATCCGGCTGGCGACTATCATCGCCATCAGGAGGAATTGATCGATGCCCGCGCCCCTGAACGCGCACGGCGCTGCGCGCGCTGCTGCCCACAAGTCCAAGCTGGTCTCTGCCGATGAAGCGGTCCGTCTGATTCATTCGGGCGACACCGTCGCCACCGGCGGCTTTGTGGGCATCGGCTTCGCGGAGGAGATCGCGATTGCGCTGGAGAAGCGCTTCGAAAGCGAACAGGCGCCGCGTGACCTGACACTGGTCTATGCCGCCGGGCAAGGCGACGGCAAGCACCGCGGCCTGAACCATCTCGGTCACCGGGGGCTGCTGAAGCGCGTGATTGGCGGGCATTGGGGGCTGGTGCCCAAACTGCAGGCGCTGGCGACGGCGGGCGAGATCGAAGCCTACAACCTGCCGCAAGGCGTGATCACCCATCTGTTCCGCGATATTGCCGCTGGCAAACCGGGCTCGCTCACGCGCGTGGGGCTTGGCACCTTTGTTGACCCACGCCACGGCGGCGGCAAGGTCAATGCCCGGACCACCGAGGAGCTGGTGCGGCTGATGCCGATCGACGGCACGGACTACCTGTTCTACAAGGCGTTTCCGATCTCCGTTGGCATCATTCGCGCGACCACCGCTGATGCCGACGGCAACCTCACCATGGAGCGCGAAGCGCTGACGCTGGAGGCGCTGGCGATAGCGATGGCCGCACGCAATTCCGGCGGTGTGGTGATCGCCCAGGTAGAGCGTGTGGCCGAGCGTGGCTCGCTGAACCCGCGTCAGGTGAAGGTGCCTGGGGTGCTGGTGGATGCGGTCGTCGTCGCCACCGACCCTGCGCATCACATGCAAACCTTCGTTGAACCGTACAGCGCTGCGTTCGCCGGCGAGATTCGGGTGCCGATGGATGATGCGCCGGTGCAGGCGCTGAATCTGCGCAAACTGATCGCGCGCCGCGCCGCGCTGGAGCTGCGTGCGCACAACGTCGTGAACCTCGGCATCGGCATGCCGGAAGGCGTCGCGGCGGTGGCGGCCGAAGAACGCATTATTGACCTGATCACGCTCACAGCTGAACCCGGCGTGATCGGCGGTGTCCCGGCTGGTGGCCTCAACTTCGGTGCGGCCGTCAACACCCAGGCGGTCATCGACCAGCCGTATCAGTTTGATTTCTACGACGGCGGCGGGCTGGACGTAGCGGTGCTGGGCATGGCGGAGGTGGACGCCGAAGGCAACGTCAATGTCAGCAAATTTGGGCCGAAGCTGGCCGGCGCCGGGGGCTTCATCAATATCAGCCAGAACGCCAAGGCCGTGGTTTTTGTCGGCACCTTCATGGCGGGCGACCTGCGGGTGAAGGTGGGCGATGGCACGCTGAACATCGTTCAGGACGGCAGCACCGGCAAGTTCGTGGCTGGCGTGGAACACCGCACCTTCAGTGGCGCCGAGGCACTGCGTCGTGGACAGCCGGTGCTCTATGTCACCGAACGTGCCGTTTTCCGGCTGATCGATGCGGGTGGCGGCAAGCCGGGACTTGAGCTGGTCGAACTGGCACCGGGTATCGAACTCGAACGCGACGTTCTCGCCAGGATGGCGTTCCAGCCACGGCATGCTGCCAACGTGGCAACGATGGAGGCGGCGCTGTTCAACGAGGCATCGCTCGGTCTGCGCGAGCGCATTCTCGCCACGCCGCTGGCCGACCGCTTCGACCTCGACACGGCGCACAACACGCTCTATATCGACTTCAGCGGGCTTTCGATCAACGCACCGGCGCAGATTGATGCCATTGAGCGTAGTGTTGAAGCAAGGCTCGGCGGTCAGCAAGCGCGCGTCGCCGCCGTGGTCAACTACGATCACTTCAGCATCGCGCCAGAGCTGGTCGACCCCTATGCCGCGATGGTGAACCGCCTCACCGCCCGTTACTACAGCCGCGTCACCCGCTACGGCACGGGTGGCTTTCTGAAAGCACGACTCGCGACGCCAGCGCCCGCGCACCACTGAAAATTCCCAGGCAAACATTCAACTTGCATCAACCGAAACCAGCACGACCAGCCAGGATTCACCATGACCCACGCCCTCTTCCCCACCTCCATCGCAGGCAGCCTGCCAAAGCCGGCCTGGCTGTCCGAGACCAACAAGCTGTGGCCTCAATGGCGGGCACAGGGCGACGAGCTCGACGCTGCCAAGCGCGACGCCACCCTGCTCTGGATCAAGGAGCAGGAGGACGCCGGCGTTGACATCATCACTGACGGCGAACAGTCCCGGCAGCACTTCGTGCACGGCTTTCTCGAATACGTC
>Ga0116180_1001659_pt1 | contig 18553 bp, 19 predicted proteins | sample AD_UKC073_MetaG_FD_89804 | JGI IMG/M metagenome (GOLD analysis project Ga0116180, IMG submission 89804) | Active sludge microbial communities of municipal wastewater-treating anaerobic digesters from USA - AD_UKC073_MetaG | ecosystem: Engineered > Bioreactor > Anaerobic > Digestate | place: USA...
AGCACGTCGCGGCGGCTGAAGCCGGCGCGCAGCGGCGCGAAGCCGTCACGCTCGAAGCTGCGCAGCACCTGCACCAGGGGCGGCAGCACCCGCGCCAGCACCGCGGGCGCGTCGGCGCCGGGCCACAGTTCCTGCACCGCGGCGCGGCCCCAGCTCAGGCCGGGCGGCAGGGCCTCGGGTGGCAGCACGCGCACGTTCAGGCCCATGCCGATCACCGCGATGCGCTGGGCGCCGGCCTGCACCGTCTCGATCAGGATGCCGCCCAGCTTGCGGCCGATGGTCGGCGAGCCGGGGTCGGCGTCGCGCAGCAGCAGGTCGTTGGGCCACTTCAGGCCCAGGCGGGGTGGCTGGCCGGCAGTGGCCGCGTCGACGATCGGGTCCAGCGCGTCGGCCAGGGCCAGGCCCACGGCCAGCGACAGGCCCGACCAGTCGCGCATCGCCAGCGGCAGGGCCAGGCTGAAGGTCAGCGCATCGCCGATGCCGGTGTGCCAGGTCTTGCCCTGGCGCCCGCGCCCGGCGGTCTGCTGCTCGGCCACCAGCAGGGCCGGCACCAGCGCATCGGTGGGCGACTGGCGCGCACGCTCCAGCAGCGTGGTGTTGGTCGAGCCGATCTGCGCGACGATCTCGACGGTCAGGCCCGGCAGCTGCGGTTCGAGCTGCTGCCACAGTGCCTCGGCACCCCAGCGCAGCGGGGGCGCGGCCGCCGGCTGGTCGGGGCCCTGGCTCAAGCCTTGGACGCGCCGGATGCGCGTTGGGTCTTGGTGGCCTTCTTGCTCGTTCTCCCGTCGGCCTTCTTGCCGGCCGGCTTGTCCTTGGCCTGGTCCGCCGCCTTCTCGGCCTTGCTCGCGCGCTTGGGCGCCAGCATCGTGCCGCGGCACTTGCGGGCGCCGCAGCGGCATTCGAAGCGCTTCTTCAGCGCCGGCGTGTAGCGCTCGTCGATGACCAGGCCGTAGTCGAAGAACAGTTCCTCGCCGGGCTGGATGTCGCGCAGCGCCATCAGGTAGACCTGGCCCGACTCGTCGTCGGCCTCGACGTTGGGATCGCAGCTGTGGTTGATCCACTTGCTGGCGTTGCCGTCGACATTGCCGTCGATGACCAGCTCGTCGGTGAGGTGGAAGTAGAAGGTGTGGTCCGGCTGGCTGGGGTCGTGCGGATGGCGGCGCAGCGCCTCGTCCCAGGTGATGACCTCGCCGACGTACTCGATGACCAGCTCGTCCTTCGGGATGGGCACCAGCGCGAACACGCCCTTGCCGTGCACGCCACTGGCGCGCACCTGCAGCCGGCCCTTGACGGTGCCGGGTGCCGGCTTGCGGGCCGGCCCCTTGGCGGAGGCGGGGCCGGCGGCCTTCCTGCGGTCGGCTTGCACGTCGTTTGTCATTGGTTAAAGTGAATTCATGGGCGCGCGCGTGCACACACAGGTGGGCAGGCGCGCGTGAACGCGCGTACGGCGCAGCGGATTGTAGGCACGGGCCTGGAGGCTTCATCCGGGCACCGGGCCACCCTCACGGGACGACACTGGACACATGAGCAAGACCCTCATCATTGCCGAGAAGCCCAGCGTGGCACAGGACATCGTGCGTGCGCTGACCCCCGTGGCGGGCAAGTTCGACAAGCACGAGGACCACTTCGAGAACGAGCGCTACGTCGTCAGCTCGGCCGTGGGCCATCTGGTGGAGATCAAGGCGCCGGAGGAGTACGACGTCAAGCGCGGCAAGTGGAGCTTCGCCCACCTGCCGGTGGTGCCGCCGCACTTCGACCTGGCGCCCATCGACAAGGCCAAGAGCCGGCTCAACGCCCTGGTCAAGCTGGTCAAGCGCAAGGACGTGACGGCGCTGATCAACGCCTGTGACGCGGGGCGCGAGGGCGAATTGATCTTCCGGCTGATCGTGCAGTACGCCGACAACCTGAAGACGAAGCTGGACAAGCCGGTGCAGCGCCTGTGGCTGCAGAGCATGACGCCGCAGGCCATCCGCGACGGCTTCAACCAGCTGCGCAGCGACAGGCAGATGCTGGGCCTGGCCGACGCCGCCCGCAGCCGCAGCGAGGCCGACTGGCTGGTCGGCATCAACGGCACGCGGGCGATGACCGCCTTCAACTCGCGCGACGGCGGCTTCTTCCTGACCACGGTGGGCCGGGTGCAGACGCCCACGCTGTCGATCATGGTCGAGCGCGAGGAGAAGATCCGCAAGCACGTCGCCCGCGACTACTGGGAGATCAAGGCCGGCTTTGCCGCTGCAGCGGGCGACTACGAAGGCAAGTGGTTCGACCCGAAGTGGAAGAAGGACGACGATGCCGACCGCCGCGCCGACCGCCTCTGGAACGAGCGCGACGCCAATGCCATCGCCGACGCGGTGCTGGGCAAGAGCGGCACCGTCACCGAGGAAGCCAAGCCCAGCACCAGCAGCTGCCCCGGCCTCTACGACCTGACCACGCTGCAGCGCGAGGCCAACAGCCGCTTCGGCTTCAGTGCCAAGACCACGCTGAGCATCGCCCAGGCGCTGTACGAGAAGCACAAGGTGCTGACCTACCCGCGGACCGACAGCCGCCACCTGCCCGAGGACTACCTGGGCACGGTGAAGAGCACCTTCGAGATGATCGCCGGCGAGGACCTGCCCGGCCCGCTGCGCGAGCTGGCCCTGCATGCCCGCAAGGGCCTGAACGCCGGCTACGTGAAGCCCAGCAAGCGCATCTTCGACAACGCCAAGGTGTCGGACCACTTCGCCATCATCCCCACGCTGCAGGCGCCCCGGTCGCTCAGCGAGACCGAGGCCAAGCTCTACGACCTGGTGGTCAAGCGCTTCATCGCGGTGTTCTATCCGCCGGCCGAGTTCATGGTCACCACGCGCATCACCGTGGTCGAGGGCCACCACTTCCAGACCAACGGCAAGGTGCTGGTGAACCCGGGCTGGCTGGCGGTCTACGGCAAGGAAGCCCAGGACGAGGATGCGAGCCTGGTGCCGGTGCAGCCGGGCGAGCAGGTCACCAACGAGCACATCAGCGTCCATGCACTGAAGACCCGGCCGCCGGCACGCTACACCGAGGCCACCCTGCTGAGCGCGATGGAGGGCGCGGGCAAGCTGATCGACGACGACGAGCTGCGCGAGGCCATGGCCGAGAAGGGCCTGGGCACGCCGGCCACGCGCGCGGCCATCATCGAAGGGCTGCTGACCGAGAAGTACATCCTGCGCGAGGGCCGCGAGCTGGTGCCCACGGCCAAGGCCTTCCAGCTGATGACCCTGCTGCGCGGCCTGGCCATCGAGGACCTGACCAAGCCCGAGCTGACCGGCAACTGGGAGCACCAGCTGGCCGAGATGGAGAAGGGCAAGCTGAGCCGCGAGGCCTTCATGCAGGAGATCGCGGCGATGGCCGAGCGCATCGTGCGCAAGGCCAAGGAATACGACCGCGACACCATTCCCGGCGACTACGCGACCCTGGCCACGCCCTGCCCGAACTGCGGCGGCGTGGTGAAGGAGAACTACCGCCGCTTCACCTGCACCGGCCAGTCGGGGAACGACGAAGGCTGCGGCTTCTCGATCACCAAGATCCCGGCCGGCCGCAGCTTCGAGCTGCACGAGGTGGAGACCTTCCTGCGCGACGGCAAGATCGGCCCGCTGGAGGGCTTCCGATCCAAGGCGGGCTGGCCCTTCACTGCCGAGCTGAAGCTGGCGCGCGACGACGAGCTCAACAACTGGAAGCTGGAGTTCGACTTCGGCGACGACGCCAAGGCGGCCGAAGGCGAGGGCGAGCCGGTGGATTTCAGCGGCCAGCCCAGCTTCGGCGCCTGCCCCAAGTGCAAGGGGCATGTGTACGAGCACGGCAGCAACTACGTCTGCCAGCACGCCGTGGGCGCGCATGTCACCTGCGACTTCAAGACCGGCAAGATCATCCTCACCCAGCCGGTGAACCACGAGCAGGTGACCAAGCTGCTGGCCACCGGCAAGACCGACGTGCTCGACGGCTTCGTCAGCAACCGCACCAAGCGCAAGTTCAAGGCCCAGCTGGTGTGGGACGAGAAGGAAGGCAAGGTCGGCTTCGAGTTCGCGCCGCGCGGCGACGGCAAGGTGATCCCGGCGCGCAAGACGGCGGCGAAGACCGCCGCCGCCCCGGCGAAGAAGGCCGCCGCCCGCAAGAAGGCGAGCTGACTTGGCGGTGACCGGCCCCGGCTGGCCCTGCCTGCGGGCGGCCGACGACGGCTGCGTGCTCGACCTGAGCGTGCAGCCCAACGCGAAGAAGACGCAGCCCGACGGCCTGCACGACGGCGCGCTGCGCGTGCGCCTGGCCGCACCGCCCGTCGACGGCAAGGCCAACGCCGCGCTGCTGGCCTGGCTGGCGGCTGAGCTGCGCTGCCCCAAGCGCGACCTCAGCCTGTTGCGCGGCGAAGCCTCGCGCCGCAAGCAGGTGCAGGTGGCGCTGCCGGAACAGGCCGTGGCCACCTGGCTGGACCGCGTGCTCTGCCCCTGATCCGCCGTGTCGCTGCTCGTCTTCAACAAGCTGCTGGGCATCTTCTGCACCGTGGCCCTGGGCTGGGCTGCCGGGCGCATGCGCTGGCTGGGCGAACCTGCCGGCGGCATGGACCCGGCGCGCTTGCTGGGCAACACGGCCTTCTACATCTTCGTGCCGGCCCTGCTGTTCCGCGCCACCGCGCGCATGGACCCGTCGACCATGCCCTGGACCGCGCTGCTGGCCTACTTCGGCCCGGCTGCGGCCTATGTGCTGGCGGTGTACGCCGTGCAGCGCTGGCGCCAGCCGCCGGCTGCGGCGGGCCATGACCTGGAGGCCAGCGAGCGCCTGGCCGCGCAGCCCGCCACGCGCGCCTTCGCTGCGGTGTTCGGCAACTCGGCGCAGGTGGGCGTGCCCCTGGTGGCGGCGCTGTACGGCGAGGCCGGCCTGGCGATCCACGTCGCGCTGATCAGCCTGCATGCGCTGGTGCTGCTGACGCTGTGCACCATGCTGATCGAGCTGGACCTGGCGCGGGCCCGCTCGCTGCACGAGGCCACGGCCAGCCTGTGGCGCACGCTGACGAGCACGGTGCGCAATGCCGTGGTGCACCCGGTGACGCTGCCGGTGCTGCTGGGCGGGCTGTGGAACGCCACCGGCCTGGCCCTGCCCGGCCCGGTCGACGAGACGCTGGCCCTGCTGGGCAGCGCGGTGGCGCCGCTGTGCCTGGTGCTGATCGGCATCACGCTGGCCTACACCGACGTGGCCACGGTGCGCCGCGCTGCCCGCCGCGCCTTCGGCACCACGCTGCTGAAGCTGCTGGTGCTGCCGGCGCTGGTGCTGGTGGCGGCGCGCTGGGGCTTCGGCCTGCAGGGCCTGGCGCTGCAGGTGGTGGTGCTGATGGCGGCCCTGCCCACCGGCAGCAATGCGCTGATCTTCGCCCAGCGCTACCGGGTGCTGGAAGCCGAGGCCACCACGGCCATCGTGCTGTCCACTGTGGGCTACGTGGTGACGGTGACGGGCTGGCTGAGCGTGCTGGCCTGGCTGGGTCGCCGAGGCTGATCAGCCACCCGTCTGCGTCTGCCGATCGTCGTCGCCCAGGTTCGACGACAGCACCTTGCCGTCGGCGTCGAAGGTCACGTCGAAGACCTTCTTGTCCTGGCCGCGCTGCACATGCCAGCGCCGCACCGTCTCGCCGGGCCTGGTGGCGTAGCGCAGCTCCTTCGCATGGCGGCCCAGCAGCTTGCCCACGGCCAGGTCGCTCATGCCTGGCTGCACCTTGGCGAAGTTGGCCTCGGTCAGCAGCTGGCGCAGCGCGGTGAGCTTGCCGTCGGCCCCGACCTCGGCCTCGTAGTTGGTCCAGCCTTCGGGCTGGCGCGGGTAGCTCAGCAGCTTGCTGCCGTCGGCCCGCTCGGTGATCTGCGCCGGTTCGCCGAACTGGCGGCGCACATCGCTCTCGGTGGAGATGCCTTCTTCCAGCCTGGCGGCGCGCTGCTCGTCGCAGGCGGCAAGCAGGCTGGCGGCGGCAAGCAGGGCGATCAGCAGGTGGCGCATGGGGCGATGCCGGGGCGGCGTGGGTGGCGACCTGCCCATTCTGCAGTCGCCTCACGGGGCCCACCGGGTCGGCCAGGCGGCCCGGCGTCGCACCTTGAACGAAAATCCGGGCCATGAACCCGACCGACATTCCTGCCTACATGGCCCATGTGGGCGTGGCCGCCCGCGCTGCCGCCACCACCATGGCCGCCGCATCCACCGCGGCCAAGAACGCCGCGCTGCGGGCGCTGGCCCGGCGCCTGCGCGAGGCCGGTGCCGACCTGGCGCAGCACAACGAACTGGACCTGGCCGCCGCCCGCAGCGCCGGGCTGGCCGAGCCCCTGGTCGACCGCCTGAAGCTCACGCCCGCGGTCATCGCCACCGTGGCCGAGGGCTGCGAGCAGCTGGCCGCGATGCCCGACCCGGTGGGCGAGCTGATCGGCATCAAGCGCCGGCCCACCGGCATCAGCGTGGGCCAGATGCGCGTGCCGCTGGGCGTGTTCGGCATGATCTACGAGAGCCGGCCCAACGTGACCATCGAGGCCGCCAGCCTGGCCATCAAGAGCGGCAATGCCGCCGTGCTGCGCGGCGGCAGCGAGGCCCTGCACAGCAACCTGGCGCTGTGGCGCCTGGTGCAGGCGGCCCTGGTCGAGGCCGGCCTGCCCGCCGACGCCGTGCAGCTGGTCGAGACCACCGACCGCGCCGCCGTGGGCCGGCTGATCGCCATGCCCGAGTACGTGGACGTGATCATCCCGCGCGGCGGCAAGGGCCTGATCGAGCGCATCAGCGCCGAGGCCCGCGTGCCGGTGATCAAGCACCTGGACGGCAACTGCCACACCTACATCGACGCCGAGGTCGACATCGCCCAGGCGCTGGTGGTGACCGACAACGCCAAGACGCAGAAATACAGCCCCTGCAACGCCACCGAGTCGCTGCTGGTGCATGCGGCGCAGGCCAGCGCCTTCCTGCCGCGCATCGGCGCCATCTTCGCGGCCAAGGGCGTGGAGATGCGCTGCTGCCCCGAGAGCAAGGCCATCCTGGCGGCCGTGCCGGGGGCGCAGCTCGTCGACGCCACCGAGGCCGACTGGGCCGAGGAATACCTGGCGCCCATCATCAGCGTGAAGATCGTGGCCGGCCTGGACGACGCCATCGCCCACATCAACCGCCACGGCAGCCACCACACGGATGCCATCCTGACCACCAACCACCCGAATGCGATGCGCTTCCTGCGCGAGGTCGATTCGGCCAGCGTGATGGTCAATGCCAGCACGCGCTTCGCCGACGGCTTCGAGTACGGCCTGGGCGCCGAGATCGGCATCTCGACCGACAAGTTTCACGCCCGCGGCCCGGTGGGGCTGGAGGGGCTGACCAGCCTGAAGTGGGTGGTGCTGGGGCAGGGCGAGATCCGCGGCTGACGCGCGCCGGCGTGCAGCCTGCGTCGCGGCGCCGGCGCTGCACTGCGGCAAACTGCGCGGCATGCATGCCCCCGTCCCGCCGCCCGACCCCCGCCACGCGCTGGTGCTGTTCTCCGGCGGCCAGGATTCCACCGCCTGCCTGGCCTGGGCGCTGCAGCGTTTCGCCCACGTGGAGACGGTGGGCTTCGACTACGGCCAGCGCCACCGCATCGAGCTGGACTGCCGCGGCGTGGTGCGGCGTGAACTGGCCGCGCAGTTTGCGCATGGGGGCGCGCGGCTGGGTGACGACCACCTGCTCGACCTGTCGCTGCTGGGCGCACTCAGCGACACCGCGCTGACCGCCGAGCGCGCCATCGCGCTGCAGGCCGACGGCCTGCCCAACACCTTCGTGCCGGGGCGCAACCTGCTGTTCCTGGCCTTTGCCGCGGTGGTGGCCTGGCGCCGCGGCGCCAGCGTGCTGGTCGGCGGCATGTGCGAGACCGACTACTCCGGCTACCCCGACTGCCGCGACAACACCATGAAGGCGATGCAGCTGGCGCTGTCATTGGGCCTGGGCGGGCCGATGACGGTGGAGACGCCGCTGATGTGGCTCAGCAAGGCCCAGACCTGGGCCCTGACCGACACCCTGGGCGGCGCGGCGCTGAACGACCTCATCGTCGAGCACACCCACACCTGCTACCTGGGCGAACGCGGCCTGCGCCACGCCTGGGGCCGCGGTTGCGGCACCTGCCCGGCCTGCCGCCTGCGCGCTGCCGGCCATGGTGAATGGCTGGCGGGCCAGGCCAGCGGCGGCGCTGCGCCATGAGCCTGCCCGATCTGCCGGACCTGCCCGACGGCAGAGGCTGGGTGCTGCTGCTGGCGCTGCTGCTGCTGTGGACGCTGGGCGCGCACAACCGCATCACCGCGCTGAAGGCGGCCGTGCTGGCCGCCTGGCAGCAGGTGGACAGCGCCCTGCAGGCACGCGGCCAGGCGCTGGCGGTGCTGCTGGGTGCGGTGACCGGCCCGCTGGCCACCGAGGCCGCGGCGCTGGACGCCGTGACCCAGGCGCAGGCCCAGGTGCAGGCGGCGGCCGATGCGGTGCGGCGCGCCCCGGTGGCGGCCGACGCGGTGGTCGACCTGGGCAAGGCCGACGCGGTGCTGGGAGCGGTGCTGGTGCGCCTGCTGGCGCTGGTCGAGCAGCAGCCGGCGCTGCTGGGCGACCCGACCGTGGCCGAGGCGCTGAAGACGCTGCGCGAGTCGCCGGCGCGGCTGGCCTTCGCGCGTCAGGTGTTCAACGAGGCAGGTGCGGCCTACAACGCGGCGACCACGCAGTTTCCGACGCGCCTGCTGGGCGGGGTGCTGCGCTTCGGGCGGGCGGGCCGGCTGTAGCGTCCCACGGCCCCGCAGCGCTCGGCCGGTTCGCCAGGCACGAAGCCACCTCGGGAGGCCTTGTGCCCGGGCTCACCCACGTTCGGCCATGACCGAGGCCGTGGCCACCAGTTCCTCGAACAGCGCCAGCGACGCCCGCCCCGGCATGCCGTAGGGGTTGAGCACGGGCGTGGTCGAGTACTTCAGCAGCAGGGCCGGGTTCAGCCGGCTCATGTTGACCAGGCCCATCGACCAGCTGGAGAAATGCCGCTCGGCGATCTCGCCGTAGTGCAGCAGCTCCACATCGGCATGGCGCGGGTCGTGGGCGATCTTCAGGTACAGCCGGTTCACGGCCGCCCGGCTGCCCTCCAGTGCCTGCATGAAGATGCCGCTGCGCGGGCAGTGGCACAGCAGGCCGGTGATGCCCTGGGCGGGGTTGTTGTCCTTGCACTGGCGCAGGATGGCCGACAGGGCGTCGGCATCCAGGTCGGCCGCCGGGCGGCTGGCGTACATCAGGCGAACGAGCATGGTCAGCGATCCTGGTTCTTGTTGGGAAGCAGCGAGAGGAATTCGCGCCGCAGGTTGGGGTCCTTCAGGAAGGCGCCGCGCATCACGCTGTTGACCATGGCGCTGTCGTTGTCCTTCACGCCGCGCCAGTGCATGCAGAAGTGGTCGGCCTCCATCACGATGGCCATGCCGTCGGGCTTGACCCGCTCCTGCAGCGCATCGGCCAGCATCACCACGGCTTCTTCCTGGATCTGCGGCCGGCTCATCACCCAGTCGCAGACGCGGGCGTACTTGCTCAGGCCGATCAGGTTGGAGTGCTCGTTGGGCAGGATGCCGATCCACACCCGGCCCAGGATGGGGCACAGGTGGTGGCTGCAGGCGCTGCGCACGGTGATCGGGCCGACGATCATCAGCTCGTTCAGGCGCGAGAAGTTCGGGAACTCGGTGACCGCGGGCATCGGCACGTAGCGGCCGCGGAACACCTCCTCGACGAACATCTTGGCCACGCGCTTGGCGGTCTCGTTGGTGTTGTGGTCGCTGTCGGTGTCGATCACCAGCGCACGCAGCACCTGCTGCAGGTGCTGCTGCACCTCGGCCTTCAGCTCGGTGAGCTCGCCCTCGCGGATGTGCTCGGCGATGTTGTCGTTGGCGTGGTACCGGTGGCCGGCGCCGACCAGCCGGTAGCGGATGCGTTCGCTGGCGCTCAGGCGCGCCAGCTCCTCTTCGGTGCGAAAGATGGGGTCGGTGTCCTGCATGGGCGGCTCGGCGATGGGGGGTTGTCTCCGTGGGCGCCCATTGTGCGGAATGCGACCCGCCGGCGCAGCGGCGGGGCTTCAAGCCGCCGCTAGACTGCCCCGATGCCCCCCTCGTCCCCCAAGCCACCGCCGCCGGTCGGCGCGTCGCCCCCGCTGCACCGGCTGCTGGTGCAGGTGGGCGATGCCGTGGCCGGCGTGCGCGCCGGCCGCTCGCTGACCGACCTGCTGGCGGCCTGTCCGCCGGCGCTGCGGTCCGGCACCCAGGCGCTGGGCTTTGCCGCGCTGCGCCACCTGGGCGGCGCGCTGGCCGTGCGGGCGCTGCTGGCGCCCAAGGCGCCGCCCCCGGCGGTCGACGGCCTGCTGCTGGGCGCCCTGGCCCTGCTGTGGCCCACCGGCCACCCGCCGCCCTATGCCGAGCACACCCTGGTCAACGAGGCGGTGACGGCCGCCCGCACCCGCGTGCCGGCCGCGGCCAAGTTCGTCAATGCGGTGCTGCGGCGCTTCCTCCGCGAGCGCGAGGCCCTGGTGGCGCAGGCCCTGCAGCAGCCCCAGGCGCTGCACCAGCATCCGGCCTGGTGGATCGAGCGTCTGCAGCAGGACTGGCCGGGCCAGGCCGCCGCGCTGATGGCCGCAGCCAACCAGCCGCCGCCGATGGTGCTGCGCGCCCATGCCCGCCGCAGCACGGCGGCCACTTACCTGGCGCGCCTGGCCGCTGCCGGGCTGGCCGCCCGGGCCGTCGACGAGCCGGCCTTCGGCGGCCAGGCGCTGGTGCTCGACAAGCCGGTGCCGGTGCAGGCGCTGCCGGGTTTTGCCGACGGCGACGTGTCGGTGCAGGACCTGTCGGCCCAGCGTGCCGGCCCGCTGCTGCTGGGCGGTGACGGGCCGGGGCAGCTGCCGGCGCTGCCGCCCGGCGCCCGGGTGCTGGACGCCTGCGCCGCCCCCGGCGGCAAGACCGCGCAACTGCTCGAACGGGCCGACCTCGACCTGCTGGCGCTGGACGCCGACGCCGGCCGGCTGCAGCGCGTGCAGCAGAACCTGGACCGCCTGCGCCTGCCCGCCAGCGGCGGCACGGTGCGGCTGCAGGCGGCCGACGCCCGCGACACCGCCGCGTGGTGGGACGGCCGGCCCTTCGACGCCATCCTGCTGGATGCCCCCTGCACCGCCTCGGGCATCGTGCGCCGCCACCCCGACGTGCGCTGGCTGCGCCGCCCGGCCGACGTGGCGACGCTGGCCGCCACCCAAGGGCAACTGCTCGATGCGCTGTGGCCGCTGCTGGCGCCGGGCGGGCGGCTGCTGTATGCCACCTGCTCGCTGTTCCGCGCCGAGGGCCAGGCGCAGATCGACGCTTTTTTGCAACGCCATGCCGGCAGCAAGCCATGCCTGGCCGGGGGCTCACCCGGCCATCTGACGGGGCTGCCGGACAATCCCGACAGTCCCGCGGCCGGCTTTGCCGGCGACGGTTTCTTCTACGCCCTGCTGCACCAGCCGTAGTTCCCACTTCCCTTCCTGCCGCCGCCGATGCGCCGCCAGCCGCCCCCGCCATCACCGCTGCCGCGCATCCTGCCCCGCCGGATGGCGCAGGCGCTGCTGCGCGTGCTGGCGCTGCTGGCCGGGCTGCTGGTCGTCGCGCCGGTGCTGGCCCAGGCGGTGGAGCTCAAGCAGCTGCAGCTGCAGCGGCGTGACGGCGAACTGGCGCTGGAATTCAGCGCCCGGCTGACGCTGGGCAGCGCCATCGAGGACGCACTGCACCGCGGCGTGCCGCTGTACTTCAACGCCCGCGCCACCGTCTACCGCGACCGCTGGTACTGGCGCGACGAGCGCATCGCCCGCGTCAGCCGCACCTGGCGCCTGGCCTGGCAGCCACTGACGGCCAGCTGGCGCCTGAGCCTGGGCGGCCTGTCGCAGAGCCACGGCACGCTGTCGGAGGCGCTGGCGCCGCTGTCGCAGATCAGCGGCTGGCGCCTGGTCGAGCTCGACAAGCTGGAGAGCGGCAACCGCTACCACGTCGAATTCAGCTTCAGCCTCGACAACAGCCAGCTGCCGCAGCCCATGCAGATCGACCTGGGCGGCGACTGGAAGCTGGGCATCGAGCGCAGCCTGAAGGTGGAATGACGAAATCAGCACGCTGGGCGATCGGCATCTCCGCGCTGGCGGTGCTGGGCGCCGCGCTGGTGCTGGCCTTCGTGCTGAGCCTGTCGACCAGCGGCTGGCTGGCCGAGCGGCATTTCGTCTGGCTGTTCTGGGTCAACGTCGGCGTTGCCTCGCTGCTGCTGCTGGTCATCGGCGTGGGCGCGCTGCGGCTGTTCACGCGGCTCAAGCGCGGCAAGTTCGGCAGCCGGCTGCTGGCCAAGCTGGCCGGCGTGTTCGCGCTGGTGGGCGTGGTGCCGGGGCTGCTGATCTACGGCGTGTCCTACCAGTTCGTCAGCCGCAGCATCGACACCTGGTTCGACGTGCAGGTGGCGCGCGCGCTGGACGCCGGCCTGGTGCTGGGCCGCAGCACGCTGGATGCGGCGGTCAACGACCTGGCCGCCCAGGCCCGCACCGCCGCTGACCGCCTGGCCGACAGCCGCCCGCTGGAGGCCCGCGGTGTCGATGGCGTTCGGGCGGCGGTCGGCCCGCTGGCGCTGGAGCGCATCCGCCAGCAGCTGGATGTGCGCGACCTGGCCTTGCTGGGCGCCAACGGCCAGGTGCTGGCCAGCGCCGGTGGCAGCGCCCTGGCGCTGATGCCCGAGCGCCCCGCCGCCACCCTGCTGCGCCAGGCCCGGCTGCAGCGCAGTGCCGGCGTGCTCGAAGGGCTGGACGACGAGCCGCAGGCCGGTGCCCGGCCGGCGGCGCGGGTGCGGGCGGTGGCCCTGGTGCCCAACACCGAGATCAACCTGGCCGCCGCCAACGAAGACCGCTTCCTGATGCTGGTGCAGCCCCTGCCCGACGCGCTGGTGGCCAATGCGCTGGCGGTGCAGGCCGCCTACCGCGACTACCAGCAGCGCGCGCTGGCCCGCGACGGCCTGCGCCGCATGGTGGTGGGCACGCTGACGCTGTCGCTGGTTCTGTCGGTCTTCGGCGCGCTGCTGCTGGCCGTCAGCTTGGGCAACCAGATCATCCGCCCGCTGCTGCTGGTGGCCGACGGCGTGCGCCAGGTGGCCGAGGGCGACCTGACGGCCAAGCCGGTGTTCGCCTCGCGCGACGAGCTGGGCGGCCTCACGCGCAGCTTCGCCCAGATGACCGAGCAGCTGGCCGACGCCCGCGCCCAGGTGCAGCGCGGCGTGGCCCAGCTCGAAGGCGCACGCACCCGGCTGCAGACCATCCTGGACAGCCTGAGCGCCGGCGTCATCGTGCTCGACCGCCACGGCGCCATCGACACGGTGAACCCGGGTGCGACACGCATCCTGCGCCAGCCGCTGGGCGCCTGGCGCGGCCGGCCGCTGGCCGAGGTGCCGGGCCTGGCCGAGTTCGGCACCGCCGTGTGGCAGCGCAGCGAGCTGCACCGCACCAGCCCCGAAGACGGCGAGCGCGACCACTGGCAGGACGCCTTCGAGCTGCAGCTGGGGCCGGGCCAGGCGCCGGGCCAGGGCCCGGGCAGCGGCGAGAGCCTGAACCTGCTGCTGCGCGGCGCCAGCCTGCCCGGCGATGCGCGCCTGCTGGTCTTCGACGACATCACCGAGGTGGTGTCCGGCCAGCGCAGCGTGGCCTGGGCCGAGGTGGCGCGGCGCCTGGCGCACGAGATCAAGAACCCGCTGACGCCGATCCAGCTCAGCGCCGAGCGGCTGGAGCACAAGCTGGCTGCCAAGCTGCCCGCCGATGCCGACCGGGCGATGCTGGCGCGCGGCGTGGCCACCATCGTCGCCCAGGTGCAGGCGATGAAGCAGCTGGTCGACGAGTTCCGCGACTACGCCCGCCTGCCGGCCGCACGCCTGCATCCGCTGGACCTGAACGCCCTGGTGCTGGAGGTGCTGGCGCTGTACGCGGCCCCACAGGAGCAGGGCCGCCTGCAGACCGAGCTGGAGCCTGCCTTGCCAGCCATCGAGGGCGACCTGACCCAGTTGCGCCAGGTGATCCACAACCTGGTGCAGAACGCGCTGGACGCGGTCGAGGCGCGGCCCGACGGCCTGGTGCGCGTGGTCACCGAGACCGCACGCAACGACGGCGGCGAGCTGCGCGCGGTGCGCCTGCGTGTCAGCGACAACGGCAGCGGCTTCGGCGAGATGGTGCTCAAGCGCGCCTTCGAGCCCTACGTCACCACCAAGCCCAAGGGCACGGGCCTGGGCCTGGCGGTGGTCAAGAAGATCGCCGACGAGCACGGCGCGCGGGTGCGCATCGTCAACCGGCGCACGCAGGTGCTGGGTGCCGACGGCGTGGCCACCGAGGGTGCGGTGATCGGGGCGCAGGTTTCGCTATCATTTTCACGTTTTGCCCTGGCTGCGGCGGCGTCCGCAGCTGCGGCCAAGGCGCTCCATGCCCCCGACATGCCGGCGACCACCAGCCCCCCGAACCCCGCACCTCCGCCGGCCGACGCGGCCGCGCAGGGCGACCGTTCCTAACGTCCGAGCACGCATGGCCACGATTCTTGTAGTTGACGATGAGCTGGGCATCCGCGGCCTGCTGTCGGAGATCCTTTCCGACGAGGGCCACACCGTGGACCTGGCCGAGAACGCCGCCGAGGCCCGCGCCGCCCGCGACCGCATCAAGCCCGACCTGGTGCTGCTGGACATCTGGATGCCCGACGTCGACGGCATCACCCTGCTCAAGGAATGGGGCGCCGCCGGCCTGCTCAACATGCCCGTGATCATGATGAGCGGCCACGGCACCATCGACACGGCCGTCGAAGCCACCAAGTACGGCGCCAGCGCCTTCCTGGAGAAGCCGATCACGCTGCAGAAGCTGCTGCGCGCCGTGGAGCAGGCCCTGGTGCGGCCGGCGCCACGCCCGGTGCCGGCTGCCGCGCTGCCGGTGGCGGCGGGCCTGCCCGCGCCGCGGGTGGAGGTCACCCTGGGCGGCGACCTTCCTGCCAGCACCGTGCCGGGGCTGCCGCCGCTGCCTGCCGGGCCCCAGCCCGAGCAGAGCTTCGACCTCGACCGCCCGCTGCGCGAGGCGCGCGACGCCTTCGAGAAGAGCTACTTCGAGTTCCACCTTGCCAAGGAAAACGGCTCGATGACCCGCGTCGCCGAGAAGACCGGCCTGGAGCGCACCCACCTCTACCGCAAGCTCAAGCAGCTGGGTGTGGACTTGGCACGCAGCAAGCGCATCGGACTCTGAATTTTTCAGGCTATACTCTAGGGCTTGGCCTGGTAGCTCAGTTGGTAGAGCAGCGGATTGAAAATCCGCGTGTCGGTGGTTCGATTCCGCCCCAGGCCACCAAAAATCCCGAGTGTTGACAAGCACTTAGACGAAAGCCCCGCACGGTTCGCCGGTCGGGGCTTTTCTACATTGTGGCGAGCACTTCTACAAAGTGCGCTTGGTTCAGTAGTCCGCTAGGGAGGATTGGCTGGCGGTGTTCCCTGCGCTCCCTGCGGTGCGGCGGCGATAGGGGGTGTTGCGCTAGAAACCTGCTGGATGAGAAGGCGTTCAATGAGGTTGCGAAGCGGCGCCAAGTCCAGGGAGCCTGCGTTGTATGAGGCGTCAGCAGCCTTCAGAACGGCCACGTACTCAGTGCGGTTCTGACGTAGCAACTCCGGCAAGATCGTCGTCCCAGGAAGCCAACCCTGGAGCTTCAGGCAGATGACGAAGTAGGAGGCTGCGCGGGCTGATCTCCCGTTCCCATTGATGAACGGATGGATGTGGTTCAAACGCCACAGTACGAAGGCGCCGAGCGTCAGTGGGTCGGCCTTCTCCCACTCTCGATTCGTCGTGTTGACGAAATCGTCCATGTACGAGTCAACCAAGTAGTCTGCCGGCGGTACGTACAAGGTTGCCGGGTCGGCTGGGTTGCCTACGTGAACTTGGCACGGACGGTACTCACCGGCGTTGGTGTGCAGACACGTAATCGCCTGAAAGTTGAGCGCCTTGATGATGTGCGCAGACAAAAAAGGCTTGCCTGTTGCCAGGCAAGCCTCCACAAGCGTTCTCAAGAAATCGTACTGACGTGCTCCGTTCGCGGCCTCGAATTGCTGATAGACCGGATGCGCTTCGTTGCGCGCGCAGATTTCAAAGAGGATCACGTCAGGGCGCTACAACAGCCCTGGAGTCATGGGCGCGAACAAGCTGTCGTACTTGCTCACGGCTCACGCCGCTTTTCTCGCTCATCGCGCTGTAGACGAACGAGACGCGCTGTTCGAAGACTTCTGCTGGCGTTTGCCGTTGTTGCGCGGCAGCGCGCAAGGACTCAAGAACGCGCTGATCACTCTTAAGTGCCAGAACTGCGTCAGTCATGCGTTTTCTCCTTCATCGAATGCGAGTAGCGTGACTACGTTGCGTCAATCTGCTGAAGAAATTTTCGGCAAACCTAGCATTTTAGCATCGCTTTCCTGTGCTGGCTTCGTACGGTGACGAGGCTGCCGAAGCGATTGTGAGCGCTCACGAAAAGATGGGTGGTGACAAATGTCTTGGTAAACACCCGCATATGGAGCGCAAGCAAGTTGTAGTCCAGTCTTTGCAAATCAATGACTTGCGCCAACGCCCTCCGATGCATGTAAGACTTTCCGACAGACTCTTCGGCGACGAAACAATTCTTTACATCGCTGTGCCTGGTCGCTGAACGCCCTCGACCAACGTTCCTGGACCCAGTGCTACCGCAGCGGCTTCACTCGCTGCCCGATGCGCTCGCGCACGTAGTGCTCTGTCATTTCCCGGTTCTTGTGTCCCAGCAGCCGCTGCGAGTGCCCCAGGTCCCCGGTGTCGCTGGCGGTCTTGGCCCTGATGTCCCGGAACTGGAACGACACGCCGGCCGCCTTGCGGGCCTTGTCGAAGCGCCCGCGCAGCGCCAGCAGGCTCAGCGGCTTGCCGTCGTCGTCTTGGATCAGGTAGGCGCTTTGCCGGACCCGTGGCCGGCTCGTGATGCGCTTCAGCACGTCGGCCAGCTCGCCGACGATCTCAATGGCCCGCTTCGCACCGGTCTTGTTCTGCGCGATGAACAGCGCGCCATCCCTGATGTCGGTGCGCAGGATCTTCAGCACGTCGGCCGGTCGCTGTCCGGTCAGCAGGGCCAGGTCCATCGCATCGCGCACAGTCGGGTCTGCCTGGTCGCGCACGGCTTTGAACTCGTCGTCGGTGACGTACCGATCCCGCCCTGCTTCGGTGAAGCCCTTCACCCCCTGGCAGGGGTTCGGCGCGTCGGTGTAGCCCCACTCCCGGGCCTTGTTGAACACGTGGCTCAGCAGAGCCTTTTCCCGGTTGGCGCGGGCCTTTGCAGTCTGCCCGCGCTTGTCCAGATACCCGCGCACGTGGTGCGGCTTGATCGCCTCGATCAACATCCGGCCGAACACGGCGCGCAGGCGGTCCAGCTCGATCAGGTTGTCTTTCTGGGTGCGGGGTGCCTTGGTCGGCATCACTTCCCGCTCGTACCGCTGCGCGATCACGTCGAAGGTGCGCACGTTGGGGTCGGGCTCGGTGCCTTCGATGCGCGCCCACTCCAGCAGCGCCCGTGCCCGGTTCCTGCCCAGCGGGGTCCACTTGCGGGGCGTGGTGGTGGTCACATGGTAGTACCGCTCGCCCTTCATGTGCAGGCCGGGCGGCAGTCCGTGATTGGTGGTGCGGCGGCGTCCCATGGTCAACGCCGGTCCAGGGCCGCGAAGTTCGGCTGTTCGCCGGCCGCCGCTTGGTTGATCAGGTGGGCATGGCTGGCGGTGGCACCGGTGCCGTCGCCGCAGCCCATGCGGTCCGCGAAGTGCTGCCGCGCCACCTTGGGTTCCTTGCGCCGGTTCAGCACGAAGCGCCAGCGGTTGCGGGTCAGCCATCGGGCCTGGCAATGCGGCGCCTTGAAGCCGGTCAGGTCGACCAGCTCGGCATGGGTCAAGAACAGGTCAGACATCGGCGCTTCCATGTACAGCGGTGGCCGTTAGCCGGTTGATTCCGGTGCATGGCCGGCCGGTTGAACCCTTGCCGCCTATAGAGGTGGGGCCGGTTGTGCCGTGTGGTTCACCCGGCGCCGGCTCGCAAGTGCAGCGCCCGTCGCCGGAGCACATGCGCAGGTTCTTGCCTTGTGCCCACAGCGGGCCGATGCAGGTTTCCACCTTGAACCACTCGGCCCCGTTGTCGCCGTGGTTGCTCAGCTCGATGACCTGGCCGCACAGCACGAAGGCGCCGGCCGGGTGGAAGCGCCGAACCTGCACCCACGGCGCGGCGCAGGCTGCCCGGCCCGTGGCCTGCGGCATGCCTGCAAGGCAGTCGCGGTGCGTCAGTGGCCGCCCCATCGGGGCCGCCTGGTTGCCGGTTTCAGCGGTCAGCATGGCATCGGCTCCGGTTCGCGGCGCCGCGGTGGTGGTCCTGCCGTGGCCGCTAGCGCGGGTGCCGGTGCGCCTGGCCGCGCTGCGCCGTGGCTGCCCGCGGTGCCGGCCTGGCCGTGTTCGCTCAACCCCTCGCAAGTGCTTGATTCCATTGACTGCGCGCAGTTATTGAATCGAGTCC
>Ga0116180_1001673_pt1 | contig 18395 bp, 21 predicted proteins | sample AD_UKC073_MetaG_FD_89804 | JGI IMG/M metagenome (GOLD analysis project Ga0116180, IMG submission 89804) | Active sludge microbial communities of municipal wastewater-treating anaerobic digesters from USA - AD_UKC073_MetaG | ecosystem: Engineered > Bioreactor > Anaerobic > Digestate | place: USA...
ACGCCATGCGGGCGTGGTGCGGGGAGGAGTTTGAGCCCGGGCGCTTTGATTTGTCTCTGATCAATGAGCGCCTCGACACGCTGAAAGTCTGAGGTGTCAAGACGGGGGTGGGGCGACGCTTACGTGGCAGCTCACCAGCGGCCGTATTTTCAACGAGGCCGAAGAGCGGGCCGGCGCTGCCGTGTGCGTGATTGGCGAGACCGTGCGCAAGGCGCTTTTCGGTGGCGTTGACGCCGTCGGCCAGCCGCTCAGGGTGAAGCAGTTTTCCTGCGAGGTGATCGGCCTGCTGGCCTCGAAGGGGCAGTCCACCATGGGCAATGATCAGGACGACCTGGTGGTGATGCCCCTGCGCACCCTGCAGCGGCGGCTCACCGGCTCTGTGGAGGTGGGCAGCCTGATGATCTCGGTGCGGGACGGGGCGTCGATGGATGCGGCCAAGAGCGACGTGACCTGGCTGATGCGCGAGCGCCGTCACATCGACCCGGGCGACAACGATGACTTCTCGGTGATGGATACCCGCCAGATTGCCGAAACCCTGTCCGGCACCACCCGCGTCCTCACCGGCCTGCTCGGGGCGGTGGCGGCGGTGAGCCTGCTGGTGGGCGGCATCGGCATCATGAACATCATGCTGGTGTCGGTGACCGAGCGCACCCGGGAGATCGGCATCCGCCTGGCCATCGGCGCCCGGGAGGGGGAGGTGCTGCTGCAGTTCCTGATCGAGGCGGTGGCCCTGTCGTCCCTGGGCGGTGTGGTCGGCATCGGGCTGGCAAGCCTGGCGTCCATCGCCGGGGCGGCACTGCTGAAGGTGCCTTACCTCTTCGATCCGGCGATCAACCTGCTGTCCTTCGGTTTTGCGGCGGCCATCGGTGTGATCTTCGGTTTTGTGCCGGCCCGGCGCGCCGCACGCCTGGACCCCATCGAGGCCCTCCGGCACGAGTGAGTGGCGGCCTACTGCCGGCCGAGGCGGTCCACCAGGCCCTGCACCACCTCTGCGGCCCCGCGTACCTTGAAGAAGGCACCGTCTTCATCGGCACGCTCTTCCAGTACCTGGCAGTTGGAGTAGATCTCGCCACGCAGCTGCTGGGCCGACCAGGGCAGGAAGAGCTCCGCCTCGACCAGATCCTGCTGGAAGAAGCGGAGGATGACGTCCCGGAGGGCGGAGACCTCGTGCGGGCGGCGTGCGCTCATGACGACGCAGTCCGGGTAGCGGGCCCGCAACGAGGCCTCGCATTCGGCCTGGGCGGCGGCATCGCCCACGTGGTCGATCTTGTTGAAGACGCGGATGCGCGGCAGCACGTCGGCCCCAATCTCGGCCAGCACCGCGTCGGTCACTTCGAGCTGGCGCTCGAAGCCCGGGTCACTGGCGTCGATGACGTGGAGCAGCAGCGACGCATCCAGCGCTTCGTCGAGGGTGGATTTGAAGGAGGCGACGAGGCCGTGGGGCAGGTTCTTGATGAAGCCCACCGTATCGCTGACCAGCACCCGGGGCACACCCTCGGGGTGCAGTACCCGCACCGTGGTGTCCAGGGTGGCGAAGAGCTTGTTGGCCACCAGCACCTCGCTGCCGGTGAGGGCCCGCATCAGGGTGGACTTGCCGGCGTTGGTATAGCCGACCAGCGCCACCGTGGCGAGGCCCTGGCGTTCCTGGCGACGGGCGCGCTGGGTCTTGCGCTCGACCTCCATGGCGTCGATTTCCTGCTGCAGCTCGGCGATGCGGTCGCGGATCTTGCGGCGGTCGAGTTCGGTATGGGATTCACCGGCACCCCGGCCGCCGACGCCGCTGCGCTGGCGCCCCTGAGGGCCGGCCAGCTTGGCCATCTCGCGCAGGCGCGGCGCCATGTAACCCAGGCGGGCGATCTCCACCTGGGCCCGGGCCGCGCGGGAGCGGGCGTTGCGGTGGAAGATCTCGAGGATGACCATGGTGCGGTCCATCACCTCGCAGCCCACCTCGACCTCCAGGTTGCGCGCCTGGGAGGGCGAGATCTCGTGGTCCACCAGAATGGCGTCGATCTGCCCACCCCCCGGCAGGGCCTCGTGCTCGCCGTTGACGTAGGTCTGGATCTCCTGACGCTTGCCCACGCCCAGGTAGGCGTTGGCGTCGAAGCTGGCGCGCTTCTGGATGAAGGTGTGGACCACCTGCAGTCCGAGGGTCTTGGCGAGCTCCCGAAGCTCGGTCAGCGAGGCTTCGAACTCCAGGTCTGTGACGTTGGGCAATTGCACGGCCGCCACAACAGCGTACCTGGGTTGATCTTTGACTTCCATTTGCATGCGGGGGATGACCGGATCGGGTGGGCAGGAGCGGAGTGTAGGCGTTCAGTGGCCGGCGCGCTTGCGTACGGCGTCCACGTAGGCGCGGCCGTCCAGGGGCGCCTTGTCGCGCTGGGCCTTCCAGATGGTCTCGCCGAGGCATTCGAGCACGTCGTGGAGTGCCGCGTGGCGGTCGCCATGGCGACCCTGGCAGGCCTCGAAGGCTTCCCGGATGCCGGGGGGCTGGTTGATGGAGAGCTGCTCCTCGATGGCCAGGTGCAGGGACAGGTGCAGGAAGGGGTTGATCTGGCCATCCTCGGGGCTGAAATCCTTCATCACCGCCTCGGGGTCTTCGAGCAGTGCGTGATATTCCGGGTGATGGGCGACCAGATCGGCAGCGATGATCTCGAGCTGGGTCAGAACCTCGCGGTTCCGGTGCTTGGCCCAGGCGCTGACGAAGAACTGGCGGGCCTGGTCTCGGGACGGGTCGAACATGGCGGGGATTTCCTTGGGGTAATTCTTTTGGGGTTTCGGGTGCATGCCGGCGGGCCGTGGGCCCCGCCTTTCAGGGGGGGGCGACGCTTGCGCTTCGGCTCAGTCGGTCTTGTCCCGGGACAGGCACAGATCGCGGATGATGCACTCGCCACAGCGTGGCTTGCGGGCCACACACACATAGCGGCCGTGCAGGATCAGCCAGTGGTGGGCGTCGCGCAGGTATTCCTTAGGGATACGCCGGAGCAGACGCTTTTCGACTTCCAGCACATCCTTGCCTGGGGCCAGGCCGGTCCGATTGGCGAGGCGGAAGATATGGGTGTCCACGGCCATCGTCGGTTCGCCAAAGATGGTGTTGAGCACCACGTTGGCGGTCTTGCGGCCGACCCCGGGCAGGGCCTCCAGGGCGTCCCGGTCATTGGGGACCTCCCCGCCGTGCCGTTCGAGCAGTTGATGCGACAGGGCCAGGGTGTTCTTTGCCTTGTTGCGGAACAGGCCGATGGTCTTGATGTGTTCTGCGATCCCGGCTTCGCCCAGGCTCACCATGGCTTCCGGGGTGGGGGCGACGGCAAAGAGCCTGCGGGTGACGATGTTCACGCCCTTGTCGGTAGCCTGGGCCGACAGCACCACGGCGACCAGCAACTGGTAGGGAGAAGCGTATTCCAGTTCGGTGGTCGGGGTGGGGTTGGCGTCCCGCAGGCGCCGAAAGGCTTCGGCTACCGCGGCCAGCTTCATGTCGGCCATCAGGCAGCTTCTGCCGACGAGGCCGCTTCGGCGGATGCTGCCGGTGCGCCGGGGGCCGGCGGGTTGGCCCGGGCGCGGGCCTGCTTGCGGGCTTCGATCCAGTTGCGGCCCGCGATCAGGAAGCCCAGCGCAATGAAGGCGCCCGGCGGCAGGATGGCGACGAGGAAGCCCGGGTAGTCGTCACCGAAGAGCGTCAGCCCCTCGACCCCGGGGAAGATCATCTCGATGCCCGAAAACAGGCTGCCGCTGCCGATGATCTCGCGCATGGCGCCGAGCACGGCCAGGACCAGGGTCAGACCGATGCCCATGGCGATGCCGTCCACCGTGGAGCCTGCGGGCTCGTTCTTGGCGGCAAAGGCCTCGACCCGGGCGAGCACGATGCAGTTGGTGACGATGAGCGGGATGAAGATGCCGAGCACCAGGTAGAGCTCGTGGAGATAGGCATTGAAGGCCAGGTCCACTACGGTCACCAGGGCGGCGATGATCAGGATGAAGACCGGGATGCGGATCTCGTAGGGAATGAAGTTGCGCAGGGCCGAGATGGTCAGATTCGACAGGGCCATGACCAGAATGGTGGCGAGGCCGAGGCTGACGGCATTGACCACGTTGGTGCTGATGGCCAGGATGGGGCACAGGCCGAGGATCTGGACGACGCCGGTGTTCTGCTTCCAGATGCCGTTCCAGGCGATGTCCTTGTGGGCTTGAAAGTCCATGGCGGGTCTCCCGTCAGAGGGGGCCGCCGCGCGTGGCGGCGAACAGGCGGTTCTGGTTGTCGGCCGCAAAGCGGGCGGCGCGGGCCACGGCATTGGTGACGGCGCGGGCGCTGATGGTGGCGCCGGTATGGTAGGTGATCTGCCCGCCGTCCTTCTTCACCTTGCAGGCGGGTAGGTCGGCGGCCTTCAGGTCGGCAAACTGGGTGATCCAGGGGGATTTCCTGTCTTTGTCCTTCTTCGGGTCGATGTAGTCGCCCAGGCCCGGAGTTTCCCGGTGACTGACTGCGCGTACGCCGGAGATGCCGCCGTCGGCAGCGATGGCGATGATCAGGTCGATGCGGCCACTGTAGCCGTCGGGGGCGGTGGCCTCGAGGAGCAGGGCGGCGGGCTGGCCGGCCTTGCGCGCCCGATACACACGGCCGCCTTCGTCAAGACCGAGTTCGCGGGTGGGGCCGAGCTGCACGTAGTCGTCCAGAAGGGCGTTGTCGTAGGTGGCGCCGGGCAGCACGTCGGAGATCAGTTTCATCTTCTCCTCGGTGGCCGAGGCCTGGATCTGCTCGCGGGTGGCATCGTAGGTGAAGGCCATCACGGCGGTGAACACCACGGTGAAGGCCACCATCACCCCGCCGGTGCGGGCGGAAAGGCCGAGGGCGGTGGTTTCGCTCATGGCCGTCAGTCCTTCTTGTGGCCGAAAACGGGTGCCTGGGTCTTCATGTCGATGATGGGCACGAGGATGTTCATCAGCAGGGTCGCGAAGGCAATGCCGTCCGGGTAGGCGCCGAAGGCGCGGATCACGTAGGTGAGCACGGCCGCGCCGGCGGCAAACAGGAGCTTGCCGCGCGCCGTGGTGGCGCCCGAGACCGGGTCGGTCAGGATGAAGAAGGCACCGAGCATGGCGCCGCCGGAGGCCAGATGGAAGAGCGGCGAGGCGAAGCCCTCGGGGCGCAGGCCCCACAGCAGGCCGGCGGTGACAAAGAGCGCGCCGCAGAAGGCTGCCGGGATGTGCCAGGTGATGATGCGCCGCTGGATCAGCCACAGGCCGCCCAGCAGGTAGCCCAGCGCGACCCATTCGCCACCCTTACCACCCAGGGCGCCGAAGGCCGGGCCGTCCATGAGCTGGGAGGCACGCAGGCCGTGGAGTTCGGAGTCGGTGCTGGCGGCGCTGCGCAGGGCCGTGCGCAGGGCGTCGAGGGGCGTTGCGCCGGTGATGGCGTCCACCTGGCGGGCACCCCCGAAGATCAGGTCGAGCTGGGTCTTGAAGTCGAGTTGCCCGGCGGCGGGCCATTGGGACATCAGCGCCGGGTAGGCCACGATCATCAGGCAGAAGGCCGCCATGGCCGGGTTGAAGGGGTTCTGACCGAGGCCGCCGTAAAGCTGCTTGACGATGACCACCGCCAGCAGGGTGCCGGTGACGGTGAGCCACCAGGGGGCGATCGGCGGGAAGGTGAGAGCGATCAGCCAGGCGGTGACGATGGCTGACAGATCGGTGAGAAAGAGCGCCTTCGGTTTGCCGCGGATGGCCAGCATGGCGGCCTCGCCGGCCAGGGCGGCGGCGCTGGCGATGGCCAGCTGGACGAGGATGCCCGCGCCGAAGAACCACACGTAGGCGGCGATGCCGGGCACGAGGGCGAGCAGGACCTGGAGCATGACGCTCTGGACGCTGGCCGGTTTGCGGATGTAGGGCGAGTTGATCATGGGCGGGATCCGGGCGGCGCGCTCAGGCCTGGCCGGCCGGGGGTGGGGGTTCGGTGGGCGGCTCCAGGGCGGCACGACGGGCATCGATGGCGGCCATCTCGGCTTGCACGCCGGGGTTGGTGACATCCGTGTTCTTGGGGGCGATCTGCGCCTTCTGCTGACGGGCCTTCTCCATGGCGGCCTCGATCAGGGCGCGTTTGGCGTCGTCTGCACCGGGTTTGGCGGTGGGCGCGGCCCCGGGGGCAGGGGTCTCGCCGGCGACCTTCTCCCGGGTGGCGGCTGCCTTGGCGGCGAGCTTTTCGGCTTTTTCCTGCTTCTCCCGCTCTTGCCGGAGGTTCTTGAACTCAAAGCGTTCGCGGGCAGTGTCGGCGGCTTCCTTTTCCCGCTCGCGGGCCCAGATCTCGCTCTTGGAGAAGCGGAAGTAGTCCACCAGCGGAATGTGGGAGGGGCACACGAAGCTGCAGCAGCCGCACTCTATACAGTCGAAGAGGTGGTATTCCTGGGTCTTGCCGAAGTTCTTGGCGCGGGAGAACCAGTACATCTCGAAGGGCGCGAGGTCGGCCGGACAGGCCTTGGCGCACTCGCCACAGCGAATGCAGGGCATCTCTGGCGGCGGGGGCGGAAACAGGGCCGGGCTGCCGACCAGGATGCAGTTGGTGGCCTTGACCACCGGCACGTCGAAGGCCGGCATGCGCACGCCCATCATCGGGCCGCCCATGATGTAGCGGTCGGTGTTGGGGCGGGCGCCGGCGAGGCGCACCACGTGGTCCATCGGCGTGCCGATCAGCACCTCGTAGTTGCGTGGGGCGTTGACGTTGCCGGCTACGGTGACGATCCGGGAGAGCAGCGGCCGGCCATGTTCGAGCGCCTCGTGGATGCTGTAGGCGGTACCGACGTTGAAGCACTGCACGCCGAAGTCGGTGGAGCGCCGCCCGTGGGGGACTTCGATGCCGGTGAGCACGCGGATGAGCTGCTTGGCGCCGCCCGCCGGGTAGCGGGTGGGGATGCTCAGGGCTTCGATGCCCTGCTCGCCGCCGGCGGTAATGGCGGCCTGGAGGGCGGCGAGGGCTTCGGGCTTGTTGTCCTCAATGCCGATCAGCACTTCCCGGGCCTGGAGCATGTGGCGCATGGCGCTGATGCCCTTGAGCATGTCGGCGGCCCGCTCGCGCATCAGCATGTCGTCGCAGGTGATAAAGGGCTCGCACTCGGCACCGTTGATCACCAGGGTGTCGAGGCTGCCTTCCTTGCCCGGCTTGAGCTTGAGGTGGCTGGGGAAGACGGCGCCGCCCAGACCCACCACGCCTGCGTCACGCAGGTAGTCACGCAGTTCGTCGGGGCTGGCGGCGCGGACGTTGATCCGGTCGAGCTCGCCCCAGCGATCTTCGCCATCGGGCTCGATGACCACCGACAGGGTGGTGAGGCCGGAGGTGTGGGGCATCACGGCCGGCAGCACGTCACGGACGATGCCGGATGTGGAGGCATGTACGGCCGAGGACAGGTTGCCATCGGCGGCGCCGATGCGCTGACCCTTGAAGACCCGCTCACCGGGCTGCACTAGCGGGCGGGGATGGCCGCCGACCGACTGATGCAGGGGAATCACCAGCCTGTCCGGCAGGGGGACGGGCGCGATGGGGGCGGTGGTGGAGCCTTCCTTGTTGGTCTGGGGCTTGACGCCGCCGTGGAACTTGAAGAGTTTGCGCAGCATGTCAGATCTGCCCGGCGGTCCGGCGGGGTGGAGTCGCCCCGCGGGGAGCGCGAACGAGGTGAGCGTGGAGGCGTTTCATGCTAGGCGGCCTGCTTGATCTGGAACACCGGGTATCGCCATTTCCAGGTGTCCACCGTCTCGGCGATGGGCTCCATGGCGATGCAGTCCACCGGGCAGGGGGCCAAGCACAGCTCGCAGCCGGTGCAGTCGGCCGCGATGATGGTGTGCATCTGCTTGGCGGCGCCGACGATGGCGTCCACCGGGCAGGCCTGGATGCACAGGGTGCAGCCGATGCAGGTGGCTTCGTCGATCACCGCGACGGATTTGGGCTTTTCAACGCCGTGCTCTTCGGACAGCGGTTTGAATTCGCGCCCGAGCAGGTCGGCCAACTTGCGGATGCCTTCCTCGCCGCCCGGCGGGCACTGGTTGATCTCCGCCTCGCCACCGGCGATGGCGTTGGCGTAGGGGCGGCAGCCCGGAAATCCGCACTGGCCACACTGGGTCTGCGGAAGGATGGCGTCGATCTTGTCCACCAGAGGGTCGCCTTCGACCTTGAACTTGATCGAGGCAAAACCTAGCCCGGCGCCGAGGAGCAGGGCGATGCCGGTCATGACGAGGAGTGCGGTGAGCATGGTTCGGTGCGGAAGCTCAGTGATACTTGTCGAGGCCGGCAAAGCCCATGAAGGCCAGGCTCATCAGGCCCGCCGTGACCATGGCGATGGCGGTGCCCTTGAACGGGGCGGGCACGTCGGCGCCATCCAGGCGCTCGCGGATGCCGGCGAACAGGACGAGGACGAGGGAGAAGCCGACGGAGCTGCCGAAGCCGAAAAGCAGGGATTCGAGCAGATCGTGGTGCAGGGCCACGTTGAGCAGCGGCACGCCCAGCACCGCGCAGTTGGTGGTGATCAGGGGCAGGTAGATGCCCAGCACCTGGTGCAGCACCGGGCTGGTCTTCTGGATGACCAGCTCGGTGACCTGCACGATGGCGGCAATGATCACGATGAAGGCCAGGGTGCGCAGGTAGTCCACGCCCGCGGGGATGAGGACGTAGTGATCCACCAGGTAGCTGGTGCCGCAGCCGAGGGTCAGCACGAAGGTGGTCGCGGCCCCCATGCCGATGGCCGTGTCGAGTTTCTTGGAGACACCCATGAACGGACACAGGCCGAGGATGCGGACCAGAACGACGTTGTTCACCAGAACCGCGCCGAGGATCACGAAAAGATAGCTGGTCATGTCAGCTGCACAGGGGGAGGGCAGGGGCCGGATTATCCCGCGATGGCCGGCCGGGGCTCAAGCCTGCTGCGAGTAGGGAGAATCCGGCAGGGAACATCAGGTGTAGTCGCGGGTTTCTGCAACCGCTTCACGCACCAGGGCCGGGCCGCGGTAGATCAGGCCGCTGTAGATCTGCACCAGCTTGGCCCCGGCATCAAGCTTGGCGCGTGCCTGGCGGCCGTCGAAGACACCGCCGGCGGCGATGATGGGCAGCTCGTTCTGGAGCGCCTTTGCCAGGGCCGCCACGACGGCGGTGGAGGCTTCGAACAGGGGGGCGCCGGACAGGCCGCCTTGCTGGTCGCCAAAGGGGATTCCCTGGACCTTGTCCCGGGCCAGGGTGGTGTTGGTGGCGATCACGGCGTCGATGCGGTGACGGCGCAGGGCATCGGCGATGTTGGTGATCTGGGCGTCGTCCAGGTCGGGGGCGATCTTCAGGGTGATCGGTACATAGCGGCCGTGCTTGTCGGCCAGCTCGGCCTGACGTGCCTTGAGCTGGCCCAGGAGCGAATCGAGCTCCGACTCGCCCTGCAGTTGGCGCAAGTTCTTGGTGTTGGGCGACGAGATGTTGACCGTGATGTAACTGGCCAGGGGGTAGGCCTTGTCGAGGCACAGCAGGTAGTCGTCGGCGGCCCGCTCGATGGGTGTGTCGGCGTTCTTGCCGATGTTGATGCCGAGGATGCCCTTGAACTTCATGGCCTCGACGTTGCCGATGAGGGCGTCGATGCCGTGGTTGTTGAAGCCCATGCGGTTGATGATGCCCTTGACCTCGGGCAGCCGGAACATGCGTGGCTTGGGGTTGCCGGGCTGGGCGCGGGGGGTGATGGTGCCGATCTCGATGAAGCCGAAGCCCATGCGGGCCAGCCCGTCGATGATCTCGCCGTTCTTGTCGAGGCCGGCGGCCATGCCGATGCGGTTGGGGAAGCTGAGCCCCATGACTTCAACCGGGCGGGCGGGCAGCGGCTTGCCGGCTGGCAGCAGGCGTCCGGCGACATTCAGGCCGGCCAGGGCGGTTTCGTGGGCGGTCTCCGCATCAAGGGAGAAGAAGACGGGGCGAGCGATTTCGTAGAGCATCCGCCATTCTACCGCAGTGCGGAAAAGCTATGTTTCGACGCTCAATCGACGGCGAAGCGGACCTGCAGGCCGAGATAGCCGCTGTAGCCGGGCAGGTTGGGGATGGCGACCAGGTTGGCGCCGACCCGGCCCACCTGGATCGAGGCGGCCGGCAGGACCAGGACCGGCGACGGATAGCCGCTGGCGATCAGTCCAAAGGCACCGAGCCGCACGGGGCCGAGCGCAAGGGGCATCCAGCGGGCGCCGGCGTAGAAGGTGTTGCGGTCGTAGCTGTTGCGGAAATAGCCTGCCGTCGCCACCCACGGCGTGCCGGTGAATTCCTTCTCGATGCCGGCGCCGGGGTTGTTTTCTCGCCAGTCGCGGCGGTCGGGCTGAAAGTGATGGGAGATGCCGGAGAGCACCAGCCAGTGGCGCCCCGGGGCGTCGATGAACTCATCGACGGGCGCCATCGCCCGGGTCGGGGTGCTGATGGCGGCAAGAAGGGCAAGGCAGGTGAGGGTGGATAGGGGGCGGCACCGGATGCGGGGGTGGGCTGGATGGGTCATTCGAGCTGGGCGATGTCGGTGTCGGTAAGGGTTTGCCACTGCCCGCCGACGCGCCCCTGGAGCGGTCTGAAGCGGGCCTTGTAGGCCATCTTGCGGCTGTCCCGGATCCAGTAGCCGAGGTAGAGGTAGGGGAGCTTGAGTTCCCGGCAGACCTCGATCTGCCACAGCACGCCAAAGGTGCCCAGACCGGGGCCCGAAGCTTCGGGCTCGTAAAAGGTATAGACGCTCGACAGGCCGTCGGTGAGGCAGTCGATGACGCTGACCATGCGCAGGATGCCATTCTCGCGAAACTCGATGAGGCGGCTGTCCACGTGGCTCTGCAGCAGGAAGTGGGCGTACTGCTCCCGGTTGTCCTGGTCCATGCCGCCGCCCGCATGGCGGCTCGCCTGGTAGCGCTGGTAGAGCAGGTAGTGCTCCTCGATGAACTCGAGGGGCATCTCCCGGGGCTGGAGGTGGCCGCAGGCCGTCCAGGCGCGGCGCTGGCTGCGATTGGGACGGAAGGCGGCGACGGGAATGCGCACCGGGATGCAGGCGCGGCAGGCGTCGCAGTATGGGCGATAGGTGAAGATGCCGCTGCGGCGGAAGCCGCTATGCACCAGTTCGCTGTAAAGCGGAGTGTCGATGAGGTGGCTGGGTGTGGCCACCTGCGAGCGCGCCTGACGGTCGGGCAGGTAGGAGCACGCGTAGGGTGCGGTGGCGTAGAACTGCAGCAGGGAGTAAGGATAGTCCTTGAGCATCGGGCACTACGTCCAGGGGTGAGTCGCGCCATCCTCGGGCCAGCGTGCTGGCGGTGAATTCACGTCGGCAAAGGCATCCAGCAGCCTTGCAAAGTCATCCCGGGCGATCTCCCGGCCGCCCAGTGAGGCCAGATGCCGCGTGGTCATTTGACAATCTAGCACGCGGAAATTGCGTTGCTCAAGAAAGCGCGTGAGGTGGGCAAAGGCGATTTTTGATGCGTCGTTACGCCGGCTGAACATGGATTCGCCGAAAAAAGCCTGTCCCAGGGCCATGCCGTAAAGCCCGCCGGCCAGTTCGCCATCGATGTAGGTCTCGACGCTGTGGGCGTAGCCGAGCTGGTGCATGCGGATGTAGGCCGACTGGATCTCCGGCGTGATCCAGGTGCGTCCGCCGGGTTCGCGAGGGGCGGCGCAGGCCCGGATCACGCCAGCGAAGTCGTGATCGAGGCGGACCTGGTAGCTCCCCTTGCGGAGGGTCTTGTGCAGGGAGCGGGTGATCCGTACTTCGTTGGGGAAGACCACCATGCGGGGGTTCGGACTCCACCACAGGATGGGCTCGCCGTCGTTGAACCACGGAAATATGCCGCGCCGGTAGGCGGCCAGTAGCCATTCGGGGCTGAGGGCACCGCCTGCGGCGAGGAGCCCGTTGGGCTCGCGAAGGGCGCGGGAGAGGGGCGGAAAGGCTGGGTGATCACCCAGCCAGGGAATCATGCCGCCTCCCGGAACGTGGGGTCGAGGTGCCCGGGCGTCGCATGATGCCGGAAAGGGCTGACCCGCTGCAGCGGATCAGTTGGTCTGGGATTGACGGGACTGGGTGCCGGGCAGAACGCGGCGGGCGCCGTCATAGCGGGCGGCCCAGTAGCTGATGCGCATGTCTTCGACGCGGACCACGCCGCCCGTGGATGGAGCGTGAACGAACTGGTTGTTGCCGAGATAAATGCCGACGTGGGAGAAGGTGCGGCGCATGGTGTTGAAGAACACCAGATCTCCGGGCTTGAGTTCGGTGCGGCTCACCTGCTCACCCATCTGGGACATCTCGGCTGCCGTTCGCGGCATGCCGAAACCCAGGGCGTCGGCGAAGACCTTGCCGACAAAACCACTGCAGTCGAATCCGGTAAGCGGGCTGGTGCCACCCATGCGATAGGGGACACCGAGGAAATTGAGGCTGCGATCAACCAGTGAGCGCACCGAGTCGGTGTAACGCTCGAACACCGAAGGGGGCGGCGCTTCGTCGTTGCCACGGTACTGGGGCTCGGAAGCGAGGACCGCACTGGTGGTGGCGATCGCTACAAAAAAGCCGATTATCGTCTTCTTGATAGGCATCGCGCGAATATACCTTTGCCCGAAGTGGGTGTAAAGAATTTCGACAAATCTATTCATGCTGTCATGCAGCATGTGCATTGCGCCACGGTGAATCGGTGCCGACATCGTTAGGATGAAATTGCACTGGACGCGAGCAGCAAGGTTGGAGAGACCGCGCGGGAGACAGGCTGAACCGGTCGGCATGTCTCCATGAAAGGGCCCTTCGGTTTTTCCACGCCAAGCGCTCGTGCCAGTCGCACCAGATTCTTTCAGGCAAACAGCCTGAGAATGCCGTCCAGCCCGGCGTGGCTGATGGCATGGGTGGCTTGTTTTCGCACCACCGGCTTGGCGTGGTAGGCAATGCCGATGCCGGCTTCGGAGAGCATGGGGAGGTCGTTGGCCCCGTCGCCGGCGGCGATCACGCTCTCGGGCGGGAAGCCGTGGTGCTTGCGCACCAGCTGGAGGGTGTGGCGCTTGGCCTCGCCGTCGATGACATCCCCTTTGACCTTGCCGGTGAGCTTGCCAGCGCGGATTTCCAGCTGGTTGGCGACGGCGTAGTCGAAACCGAGCTGCTTCTGCAGGCGTTCGGTGAAATAGGTGAAGCCACCGGAGACCAGCACGGTGACGATGCCGGCCTGCTTGAGGCCGGCCATCAGCGTTTCTGCACCGGGGTTGAGGCGCAGGCGCTCCTGGAAGACCCGGCCAAGGGCTTCTTCGGGCAGGCCTTCGAGCAGGGCTACGCGCCGGCTCAGGGATTCACGGAAATCCAGCTCGCCGCGCATGGCGGCCTCGGTGATGGCGGCGACTTCGGTCTTGAGCCCCTGCATGTCGGCGATCTCGTCGATGCACTCGATGCTGATCAGCGTCGAGTCCATGTCGGTGACGAAAAGGCGGAAATCCTTCAGGTGGCGGTCTTCGGGAACGAAGGCGAAATCCAGCTGGTGGGTCTCGCAATAGGCTTCGAGATCCGGGTGGGGCTGGGCGCCGATGAGCCGGAAGGCGTTGTTGCCCAGGCGGCCGATGCCTTCCGAGCCCGTCAGCGTGGCAAGATCCTTCAGGGCGCGGGTTTCGACCTTATGGCCCTGGACTACCAGATTCATCAGGCCGCGCTCCGCTTCGGCAGGATGTCCCGAAGAATATCGCGGGTGTTGCGGATCATCTCTTCGGTGGTGGCGCAGTCGACGCAGGCGTCAGTTACCGAGCAGCCGTAACGCAGCTTGGAGAGGTCGGTCGGGATGGACTGGTTGCCGGCTTCGATGTTGCTTTCGATCATCAGGCCAACGATGGAGCGATTGCCTTCGCGGATCTGGTGGGCGACGTCACGCATGACCAGGGGCTGGTACTCCGGGTTCTTCCAGGAGTTGGCGTGGGAGCAGTCGATGACGATGTTGGCCGGCAGCTTGGCTTTGCTGAGTGCCTTCTCGGCAAGGGAGACGGAGACGGTGTCGTAGTTGGGGCGGCCGCCACCGCCGCGCAGCACCACGTGGCCGTGGGCGTTGCCGCGGGTGCGGATCACGGAGGACTGCCCCTGCCCGTTGACGCCCAGGAAACTGTGGGGGTGGGAGGCGGAGAGGATGCCGTTGACCGCAGCATCGAGGGAGCCGTCGGTGCCGTTCTTGAAACCGACCGGGGTGGACAGGCCGGAGGCCATCTCGCGGTGAGTCTGCGATTCGGAGGTGCGGGCGCCGATGGCGGTCCAGGCGATCAGGTCACCATAATACTGGGGGGCGATGGGGTCGAGGGCCTCGGTGCCAGTGGGCAGACCGACTTCGTTGACCTCCAGCAGGAAGCGGCGCGCCTTCTCCATGCCTTCGTCGATGCGGAAGGAGTCATCCATGTACGGATCGTTGATGTAGCCCTTCCAGCCCGTCGAGGTGCGGGGCTTCTCGAAATACACACGCATCACCAGCACCAGGGTGTCGGAGACTTCGTCGGCCAGCTTCTTGAGGCGGCGGGCGTAGTCGATACCGGCGACCGGATCGTGGATGGAGCAGGGGCCCACCACGACGAAAACCCGCGGGTCCTTGTGGTCGAGAATGGCCTGCAGGGTCTGGCGGCCCTCGGTCACCACCTTTGCGGCGGCGTCGCTGAGGGGCAGGCGGGCGGTGATCTCGTCCGGCGAGGGCATGCGGTCGAAGGCCGCAATGTTCAGGTTTTCAGTCTTGGAATTGGGCATGACGGACTCGCTGTCTGGATAGCGTAATCCGACATTTTACCTCGAAGTGATGTTCCTGATGGCGTGTCGCGCCAGACCCAGCACCGAGGGCAGCTGGCAGTCCACAAAGTCGGGCTGGCGCAGGCTGCGGCTGATCCAGACGGTCTTCATGCCCAGACGCTTGGCGGTGCGCAGGTTTTCAGCGCTGTCCTCGACCAGGATGCAGCGCCGGGGGTTGAGCTGGTGATCCCTGATGAGGTGATGGAAGCCGGCGAGCTTGGGTTTGGGATGAAAGCGCATCTGCTCGACCGAGTAGACGTCGGCGAACAGGGTGCGGATGCCCATCACAGCCAGCACGGCCTCGGCATACTGGCGCGGGCCGTTGGAGAAGACGATCTTCTTGCCCGGGAGGCGGCGCAGCAGGTGGCGCACGGCGCTGTCGAACACCACCATCCGCGCCAGGTCGGGAAACTGGTGGGTGTGGTGGAGAAAGTGCTCGGGCTGGGTGCCGTGGTGGCGCATCAGGCCGGTGAGGGTGGCGCCGTAACGCTTCCAGTAATCCACGCGCAGCCGGTTGGCGTCCCGCTCGTCGAGATCCAGGTGGCGCATGAGGTAGGCCGTCATGCTGCGGTTGATGTGCGGAAAGATATGCGGGCTGGCGTTGTGCAGCGTGTTGTCGAGATCGAAGAGCCAGATCGGGTGCATGACCTAGACCGGCTTGCGCTCGAAGCGGACGATGGCGCGGCCGTCGTCCAGAACCTTGGGTGCGGCCTTCCAGGCGTGGCCGTACACCACTTCGACGGTGGCCGGCAGGCGCCCGTCCCGGCGCAGCTGTTCGTAGTTGGCCCGGAGCGCGGCCCAGTGGCCCTTGCCGACGAGGCCGTGGGGGCGGCTCAGGGCGGCGTTGTTCGAACCGCTGGTGCGCAGGTCGTGGAGCAGGTCGTCCAGGCGGGTGTAGGTGACGGTGAGCATTTCCATGTCCATCACCGGGTCGGAGAAGCCGGCACCGACCAGGGCATCGCCCAGATCGTGCATGTCGATGAAGCGGTGCACGTGCTCGGCCTTCGATGGGGGCAGGGCTGCCCGGAGCTCCTTGAGGGTGTCGGGACCGAAGGTGGAAAACATCAGCATGCCGCCTACTTCCAGCACCCGGTGGATCTCCTTGAGGGCGGGCAGCGGATCGTGCAGCCACTGCAGCATCAGGTTCGACCAGGCCAGCGATACCGACGCGCGGGCCAGGGGCAGGGCGGCGGCGTCCGCGCAGAGAAAGTCGGGGTCGGCAGGCTTGCCTAAGCGCATCAGGCGCTTGAGCAGCCCTTTTTCGCCGCGGGCCTGGGCCAGCATGGCCGGGGCGCTGTCGATGGCGACGCGGGGCACGCCTGGGTAGCGCTCGGCAAAGGCGGCCAGATCGGCGCCGGGGCCGCAACCCAGATCCAGGATGCGACTGGGCGCGATGCGGATGTACTCTAGGCGCTCACCCATGCGCCGGGAGATCTCCCGGGCCAGGGTGTCGACGGAAGCGTAGCCGGTGGCGGCCCGCTCGGCCCGACGCCGCACGAGGCGTGGGTCGAGCTGGAAGTCCGGCAAGGTCATTGCGGTTCGGCGGGCCTCAGACGGATTTGAGCCCGAGACGGGCGAACAGCGCGTCGTCGGAGTCGGCATCCGGGTTGTCGGTGGTCAGCAGGCGTTCGCCGTAGAAGATGGAGTTGGCGCCAGCCATGAAACACAGGGCCTGGATGCCTTCCCCGAGCTCCTGGCGACCGGCGGACAGGCGCACGTAGCTCTCGGGCATGGTGATCCGCGCGGCAGCGATCATGCGCACGAAGTCGAAGGGGTCGATGGGCTCGGCCTTGTCGAGGGGCGTGCCTTCCACCTGCACCAGGTTGTTGATGGGCACGGAATCCGGCGGCGGGTTCATGTTGGCCAGCTCGGCCAGCAGGGCGGCGCGGCTCTTCTTGGTCTCGCCGAGCCCGACGATGCCGCCGCAGCACACGTTGATGCCGGCGTCACGCACCTTTTCAAGGGTGTCGAGGCGGTCTTTCAGGGTGTGGGTGGTGATGATCTGGCCGTAGAATTCGGGCGAGGTGTCGATGTTGTGGTTGTAGTAGTCGAGGCCGGCGTCCTTGAGTTGCTCGGCCTGGCCTTCCTTGAGCATGCCGAGGGTGACGCAGGTTTCGAGGCCGAGGGCCTTCACTTCACGGACCATGTCGAGCACCGGAGCGAGATCCTTTTCCTTCGGGCCACGCCAGGCGGCGCCCATGCAGAAGCGCGAGGCACCCTTGGCCTTGGCGGCGCGGGCATTCTCGAGCACCTCGGTGAGGGGCAGCAGGGCCTCTTTTTCAAGGCCGGTGTCGTAGCGGGACGACTGGGAACAGTAGCCGCAGTCTTCGGAACAGCCCCCTGTCTTGATGGACAGCAGGGTGGAGCGCTGAACCGCGTTGGGGTCAAAATGTGCCCGGTGCACTTGTTGGGCACGGAACAGCAGATCGTTGAAGGGCAGGGCGAACAAGGCCTCGATTTCGGCCACACTCCAGCGTTTGCGGGTGGGGGCGTTGGTGACGGTGGGCGTGTTCTCTGCTTGGGCGACGGTGGCGGTCATTGTGATGCACCCTTTTTATTGGCTGTAATTTTGAATTACGAAGCTCTCAAGTTTCCCTGAAGGGGTCTGGACTTGTCAAATCAAGCGCTTGGATGGCGCCCGTGGATGGGCTCGGTGCTGGAGGCTTTCTTTCCCCAGCAGTGCTTTGCGTGCGGGGCCGGGAGCGGCAGCGCCGTGCTTTGCGCTGACTGCCTGCAGACCCTGCCCGGGCGCGGGCAGGCACGCTGTCCGAGCTGCGGGATTTCCCATCCGGCGGGGGGCGTGTGCGGGGCCTGCCTCAGCCATCCCCCTGCTTTTGACCGCACGCTGGCGGTGCTTGATTATGGTTTTCCCCTCGACCGGCTGGTCCAGGCCCTCAAATACGGGCATCGCCTGTCGGTGAGTCGGCTGTTCATTGACCTGTTGACGGCCCAGGCGGCGCCCGAGGCGGATATCGTCATTCCGATGCCGCTGCACGTCTCACGCTTGCGCGCCCGGGGCTTCAACCAGGCCGCAGAGCTGGCGCGGCCCTTGGCGCGGCATTGGGGTTTGCCGGTGGCCCTGGATGGCGTGGTCCGCGACGTGGATACCGCACCGCAGGCCGGGTTGCCATGGAAAGCCCGCGCTGCCAACGTGCGCGGGGCCTTTCGGGTGACGGCAGGGGTTGAGGGGCTGCGCGTGGTGGTGGTGGATGACGTGATGACCACGGGCGCAACCCTTTCCGAACTGGCGCGCAGCCTGAAAGGGGCGGGGGCTGCGAGTGTGGAGAACCGGGTGCTCGCGCGCACGCCACGGCCGGGTTGATCCTGATGGGCGGGGCGGGCACAATCCGCGCCCATGTTCCATGTCGTCCTCCATCAGCCGGAAATTCCCCCCAATACCGGCAACATCATGCGCATGTGTGCCAATTCGGGCGCGCGGCTGCACCTCGTCAAACCCCTCGGCTTTACGCTGGAAGAAAAGCAGTTGATCCGTGCCGGCCTCGATTACCGGGACATGGCGGTGGTCACCGTGCATGAGGACTGGGCCAGCTGCAGGGCCGGCTTTGCGGGGCAGCGGATTTTTGCCCTGACCTCCCACGGCGGGCGCAGTTACGCCGAGGTGGCCTTTGCGCCGGGCGATGTGTTCGTCTTTGGTTC
>Ga0116180_1001675_pt1 | contig 18374 bp, 14 predicted proteins | sample AD_UKC073_MetaG_FD_89804 | JGI IMG/M metagenome (GOLD analysis project Ga0116180, IMG submission 89804) | Active sludge microbial communities of municipal wastewater-treating anaerobic digesters from USA - AD_UKC073_MetaG | ecosystem: Engineered > Bioreactor > Anaerobic > Digestate | place: USA...
CGTCGTTGAATCACTGGCCACCAAAAAGATCGACCTCGCCTGGCTGGGCGGTTTTACCTTCGTCCAGGCCAGCATCCGCACCAACGGGACGGCCATCCCGATCGTCCAGCGTGCCGAAGATGCGCGATTTACCTCCAAATTCATTACCGCCGATCCCACCATCAAATCGGTGGCGGACCTCAAGGGCAAGACCTTCGCCTTCGGCGCACCGTCGTCGACGTCGGGCAGCCTGATGCCACGTTTCTTCCTGCAGCAGGCCGGCCTCAATCCGGAAAAGGATTTCAAGAACGTCGCCTACTCGGGGGCGCATGACGCCACGGTCGCTTTTGTTGCGGCCGGCAAGGCTGAAGCCGGTGTGCTGAATGCGTCGGTCTGGGAAAAAATGGTCGAAGCCAAGAAGGTCGACACCGACAAGGTCCGTGTCTTTTCCACCACGCCGCCGTATTTCGACTACAACTGGACCGTGCGTGGCGATCTTGATCCGGTCATCGTCAAGAAGCTGACCGAGGCGTTCCTCAAGCTCGATCCGAGCAATCCGGAACAGAAGGAAATCCTCAACCTGCAACGCGCCAGCAAGTTCGTGCCGACCAAAAGAGAGAACTACGACGGTATCGAAAAGGCAGCCCACGCGGCAGGCTTGTTGAAGTGAGCTTTGTACTGAATGGCGTGGGGCTCATCCACGCCAACGGATTTGCCGCCCTCAAGGGGATTTCGCTGGCGGCGGCCCAAGGTGAGCGCATCGCGCTGATCGGCCCTTCTGGTGCCGGCAAGACATCGCTGTTGTCGGTGCTCGGCACCGCGTTGCGGCCCACTGTCGGCGCCGCCGAGATTTTGGATTTTGGCCAAAATTTCCCGTCGACCGCAGCAATGGCCGCCTTGCGCGCCCGCATCGGGTGCGTGCATCAATCGCCGCCGTTACCCGGCCGTCAGCGGGTGGTGACGGCCGTGCTGGCCGGGCGGCTTGGCCGGTGGCCACGCTGGAAGTCGCTGCTGTCGCTGATCTACCCGCTCGACATAAGCGGCGCGCGTGCGGCGCTCTACCGGGTCGATCTGGCCGACAAGTTGTTTGCCCGCTGCGACCAGCTTTCCGGCGGTCAGTTGCAGCGCGTCGGCATTGCCCGCGTGCTCTACCAGCAGCCGGACATGATCCTGGCGGACGAGCCGGTATCTGCCCTCGACCCCACGCTGGCGCTGGCCACCATCCGCCTGCTCATCGCCGAAGCCGAAGCGTCGGGCGCCACGTTGGTGGCCAGCCTGCATGCCGTCGACCTTGCCATCGGCAATTTCTCGCGCATCGTTGGCGTCAAGGCCGGGCGAATCGCCTTCGACCTCCCAGCCAGCGACGTCACCGTGCCCTTGCTGCACGATCTGTACGCCAGTGAAGGCGAAGAATTGCCGGTGCAGGCGCATGAACCGCACTTCCTTCCAGCAGGCGCCGCCTACGATGCGGCCACTCGCGCTGCATGCTGTTAGAAAGTGGATGGCATACTTGAAAGATTAGGTGCAGCGGGGAAGTCGCTTTGACACAAAAAACGTGCTGGATATGTGGTGCTCCCGCCTCAAGCAAAGAGCATCGGCTAAAAAAAGCAGATATTCAGAGGGCTTATGGACGTGGCCCTTATCGCGGAGATGAGAGTCCCGTACATTTTTTCTCCGGAAAGCAGACTGTTATTCAGGGGCCTGATTCAAAGACGCTGAAATACGATGCATTTTTGTGCCACCAATGTAATACGGCAACAACTCAGCCCTTCGACAAAGCATATGACCAGCTGATTTGTTGGATTTTCGCGCACGAGGATAAAGTTCTCCAATGCCGGCTTATTGATTTTGAAGAGGTTTATGGCGCCAACTTCGCTAGCCAGCAGACTGATCTCTATAAGTACTTTGCAAAAAGCTTTGGGTGTCGATTGATTGACGCGGGATGTGAGGTACCGAAAGACGTTGTAGAACTGTTTCCAGTTTCAAACTTTAGGACTGCACTCCGCATTACTTTTTCTGTAAATGAAGATGTTCTCCGCTTGATGCCGAAAAACTGGCGTGACGGATTTATTGGAAAAGGTCAGTTGTTGTATTACGCATCTCCGGATGCACCCGAAGTGCATACCGGTTACGCATGGGATGAGCATGTTTCATGGTTTACCATCCATTGTTGGTATGACGTACACCCATGGCCAAAATTGGGTGCTACATGGGTGGCTGATAGTCAATGTGTGTACCTTGGGAGCAATTTTCCACTTACGGATGATCAAAGATCTGAATATTCCAAATTAATGCCGGGTTCGCAAATGAACAGTCCAGAGAATGAATAGTTCTCGCCGCGACCCCGCCGCCCGTTCCCGCCTGATCGGTGCGCTGACCACGCTGGTCATCCTCTGGCCGCTGTTTCAGGCCGCTGAATTCAAGCCGGGCGTACTCTTCGATCCGGCCAACCTGAAGGTCATCGGCAATTTCCTGGCCGGCTTTCTGCCGCCGGAAACCGGTAGCGAGTTTCTTGGCTATCTGGGCAAGGCCACGCTGGAAACGCTGGCCATTGCTACCGCCGGCATGGCGCTGGCCTTTCTGATCGCCGTGCCGATGGGCTACCTGGCGAGTGGTGCTGGCCGCGAGACGCCAAGCCTGAACCCGGTGACGCGCAGCCTGCTGACCATCCTGCGCGGCATTCCCGAGCTGGTCTGGGCGTTGCTGTTTGTCCGCGTCTTCGGCCTTGGCCCGGCGGCCGGTGTGCTGGCGCTTGGCCTGACTTATGGCGGCATGCTGGCCAAGGTCTATGCCGAAATCCTCGAATCGGTCGATCCGGCGCCGGCCCGGGCGCTTCGCCACAGCGGTGCGAGCCGGCCGCTGGCCATTCTTTACGGGCTGCTGCCGCAAGCCTCCAAAGAGCTGGCCTCGTACACCGTCTACCGTTGGGAATGCGCGATTCGCGCTTCGGTCGTCATGGGCTTCGTCGGCGCCGGCGGTCTCGGCCAGCTCATGGATCAGGCCATGAAAATGCTCAACGGCGGCGAAGCGGCGACCATCCTGCTCACCTTCATGCTTCTCGTCTTTTCGGCCGACGGCCTGTCCGGCTGGCTGCGCCGCGCGCTGGATACCCCGCCGGCGAATCGCGCCTCGCCCTTTGGCTGGCGTAGCAGCGTGTTCGGCATGGCAACGGTCGTTGGCGTGATCGCCAGCTTCAGTTATTTGGAAATTGGCCTTAAATCCCTGTTGACCGTGGAAGCCGCCCGCAGCATCGGCGAATTCATCACCGGCTTCTTCCCGCCCGATCTGTCGGCCGATTGGCTCGCCAAAGTGGGTACGGGCATCTGGGAAACGCTGGCCATCTCGATCGTTGGCACCCTGATCGCCGCCGGCGCCGGGCTGCTGCTCGCCCTGCCCAAATGGCGCGCCCCGTTCAGCTTTATCCTCAATACCCTGCGTTCAGTGCCGGAACTGGTTTGGGCGACGATCACCGCGCTTGCCGTCGGCCTCGGCCCCTTTGCCGGCGCGCTGGCGTTGGCCCTGCACACCGCCGGCGTGCTCGGCCGTCTCTACGCCGAAGCCCTCGACAACGCCCCGCCGGCCCCCGGCTGCGCCCTGAAACTGGCCGGCGCCCCCGGCAGCCTCGCTTTCCTTTACGGCACCTTGCCCGGCGCCGCGCCGCAACTCATCGCCTACACGCTCTACCGTTGGGAAATGAACATCCGCATGGCTGCCATCCTTGGCTTTGTCGGCGCTGGCGGGCTGGGCCAACTGCTCTATGTCGAACTCTCGCTGTTCCACCACGCCCAGGCGTCGACAGTGATCATCGCCATGTTGCTGCTGTCGATTGCGGTCGATCAGGCGAGCGCGTGGTTGCGTCGGGCGATGCGCTGAACCTCTCCATAAATTTCATTTTTGGCCGATTTTTCCGGTTGACCGTAGCAAACGGCCGGCCAGCGATTCATATGGCATCCTGACCGGCCGTGCCTTCCGCTATCATCGCCAGATTGCCCAAAGCGCCCAGCCGCCCATGACCGACAACCAGAACCCCGAGCAGCAAGCCCGCGACCGCATAGATGCCCAGTTGCGTGCTGCCGGCTGGGCGGTGCAGAAGAAAATCGACTTCTCCGCCGGCGCCGGGCAGGCCGTGCGCGAATGGCAAACCGACGTCGGTCCGGCCGACTACGTGCTGTTTGTCGACAAAAAGGCCATCGGCGTCATCGAAGCCAAGCGCGAATCCGAAGGTCAGCATCTCACCGTGCACGAAACGCAGACCGAAGGCTACGCCACCGCCAAACTCAAATGGGTCAATAACAAAGCGCCGCTGCCTTTCCTTTACGAAGCGACCGGCATCGTCACCCGCTTCACCGACGCCCGCGACCCCAAGCCGCGCTCGCGTGAAATCTTCAGCTTCCACCGCCCGGAAACCCTGCGCGACTGGCTGACCGAGGGTGACAGCCTGCGCGCCCGCCTCGCCGAATTGCCGCCGCTTAACCCGGAACATCAGCCAGCCGCCCAACTCCGCCTGCGCGACTGCCAGGAAACCGCCATCACCCATCTCGAACAATCCTTCCGCGAAGCCCGGCCGCGCGCGCTGATCCAGATGGCGACCGGCGCCGGCAAGACCTACACCGCCATCACCAGCATCTACCGCCTGCTCAAGCACGCCGACGCCAAACGTGTGCTCTTCCTGGTCGACACCAAGAACCTCGGCGAGCAAGCCGAGCAGGAAATGATGGCCTACGTCCCCATCGACGATAACCGCAAATTCACCGAGCTGTACTCGGTGCAGCGGCTCAAATCGAGCTTCGTCGACAAGGGCGCCGACGTCTGCATCTCGACCATCCAGCGTCTCTACTCACTGCTGCAAGACAAGGAACTCGACGAAGCCGCCGAAGAAATCAACCCGGCCGAACTCGTTCAGCCGAAAGCCCCGCCGCCCGTCGCCTACAACGCCAAGATCCCGCCCGAATTCTTCGATTTCATCTACATCGACGAATGCCACCGCAGCATCTACAACCTCTGGCAGCAGGTGCTCGACTACTTCGACGCCAGCCTGATCGGCCTCACCGCAACGCCCGACAACCGCACCTACGGCTTCTTCAAGAAAAACGTCGTCAGCGACTACAGCCATGAAAAAGCCGTCGCCGACGGCGTCAATGTCGGCAACGAAATCTACCTCATCGACACCCGCATCACCCAGCAAGGCGCCGTCATCGCCGCCGAGCAGCAAGTCGAAAAGCGCGAACGCCTGACCCGCAAGAAGCGTTGGGAACAACAGGACGAAGACGCCGCCTACACCGCCACCCAGCTCGACCGCGACATCGTCAACCCGGACCAGATCCGCACCGTCATCCGCGCCTTCCGCGACAACCTGCCGGCCATCTTCCCCGGCCGCGAAGAAGTCCCCAAGACCCTGATCTTCGCCAAGACCGACAGCCACGCCGACGACATCATCCAGACCGTGCGCGAGGAATTTGGCGAAGGCAACGCCTTCTGCAAGAAAGTCACCTACCGCGCCGCGCAGGACAAAAAATGGGCCGATGGCACGGTCGACCGTGGCGAAGACCCCAAATCCATCCTCGCCCAGTTCCGCAACGAATACCACCCGCGCATCGCCGTCACCGTCGACATGATCGCCACCGGCACCGACGTCAAGCCGCTCGAATGCCTGCTCTTCATGCGCGACGTCAAGAGCCGCAACTACTTCGAGCAGATGAAAGGGCGCGGCACCCGCACGCTGGACATGGACGACCTCAAAAAGGTCACCCCCAGCGCCAAAACCGCCAAGACGCATTACGTCATTGTCGACGCCATCGGCGTCACCAAATCGCTGAAAACCGCCAGCCAGCCGCTGATCACCAAGCCGAGCGTGCCGCTCAAGGACTTGGCGATGGGCATCCTGATGGGCGCCAGCGATACCGACAGCGTTTCCTCGCTGGCCGGCCGGCTGGCCCGCCTCAACAAGCAACTCGACGCCGACGACCAGCGCCGCCTGCGCGAAGCGGCCGGCGGCGTCGAACTCAGCCACCTCGTCAGCAAATTGTTCAACGCCATCGACGCCGACCTCATCGAAGCCCGCGCCCTCGAACTGGCAAACCTGCCCATCGGTAACGACCCCGGCGACACGCTGCGCGACCAGGCCCAACAACAACTGGTCGGCGAAGCGGCGGCGCTGATGAACGGCGAATTCATCGAACTGATCGACACCATCCGCCGCGAAAAAGAACAGACCATCGACCACGACAATCTGGATGGCGTCACCTACGCCGGCTGGAGCAAGGACAGCGCCGCCAACGCCGCAGCCTTGACCGTTGAGTTCGCCGACTGGCTGGCCGCCAACCGTGACGAAATCGAGGCCCTCACCATCTTCTTCGCCCAACCCTGGCGGCGGCGCGAAGTGACGCTCAAGCTGGTGCGGCAAGTCCTCGACAAACTGAAAACCGACAAACCCAAACTCGCCCCGCTGCGCATCTGGCAAGCCTACGGCCAGTTGGACAGCTACAATGGCGCCGCGGCGGAACAGGAACTGACCGCGCTGGTCGCCCTGATCCGCCGCGTCTGCGGCCTGGACGCCCAAATCACCCCGTTCGCCGACACCGTGCGCAAGAACTTCCAGACCTGGATCATGCAGCACCACGCCGGCGGCGCCGACAAATTCAACGAAGAACAGATGAACTGGCTACGCATGCTCCGCGACCATATTGCCCACTCCTGCCACGTCGACCGCAGCGACCTCGACTACAGCCCCTTCGACGCCCAGGGCGGGCTGGGGAAAATGTGGCAACTGTTCGGCGAGGGCATGGACCCGTTGCTGGATGAGTTGAATGAGGCGTTGGTGGCTTAGTTATGGCGTTATCGATTACTCCGACGGAAATCGTTGCTTCCGGGAAATATCAACTTTTGGCAATAGCCCCTCACTGGGAACGTGTTCCTTTAGGAGAAGTGGCTGACATTCAAAATGGCTTCCCGTTTGATTCGAAGTTGTTCACTCATGGCGAAGGAACACCCCTAATCCGAATTCGAGACATTACGAGGGGCTGGACCGAGAACAATTTTGCCGGCCAATTCGATGAAGCATTTTTGGTTAAAGCTGGTGATCTTCTCGTTGGGATGGACGGTGACTTTAATGCGGCAATTTGGAATGGTTCTGATGGTTTGTTAAATCAGCGGGTGTGCAGGATTCTGCCCAGAAGTAGAGATTTCTCAGAAAGGTTTTTATTTCTTTGTCTTCAGCCATATCTAAACGCGATCAATGCTGAAACCTCATCCGTAACCGTTAAGCATTTATCGTCAAGAACGATTGCAGATATTCCTCTTCCTCTTCCTCCGCTTGCCGAACAACACCGCATCGTCGCCAAGATCGAGGAACTGTTTTCCGAACTCGATCAGGGCGTGGCCAGTCTGAAAACCGCCCGCGAACAGCTCAAGGTCTATCGCCAGTCGCTGCTCAAAAATGCCTTCGAGGGCAAGTTGACCGCCGCCTGGCGCGCCGCCCACCGCGACCAGCTCGAAACCGCCGCCGCCCTGCAACAACGCATCGCCCGCGAACGCCAGGCCCGCTACCAGCAACAACTCACCGACTGGCAAACCGCCGGCCAACCAGGCCCCAAACCAAAACCCCCCAAGCCCCTGCCACCCCTCACCGCCGAAGAACTCGCCGGGTTGCCCGAACTGCCGGCGGGGTGGGGGTGGGCTCGATTGTTGGACGCCTGCGAGGCGGTTGTCGATTGCCACAACAAAACGGCTCCGTATCTGGCAGAAGGCATTCCGCTCGTGAGAACACCGAGCATTCGGGATATGCGCCTGAATTTCGACGATTCAATCCGCTACATTTCCCAAGAAACCTACGCGCATTGGTCGCGCCGCTGCCCCCCGCTACCGGGCGACATTTTGTTTACCCGCGAAGCCCCAATGGGTGAGGCTGCATTGATCCCTGAAAGAAAAATGGTTTGTATGGGCCAACGCATCATGCTGTTAAGGCCGGGCAAATTCCTCTCCGGGAAATACTTGCTGTGCGCTACTCAAAACCCGTTTTTCAAGAAAATCTCTGACAAGGTTGCGGTTGGGACTGGCGTGAAACATCTGCGCGTTGGTGACGTTGAACGGCTCGTTTTTCCGATTTGTAGTCAACTTGAGCAGCAAGAAATTGCCGATCAGTTAGACGCCAAACTCTCCGAAGCTGACCAACTCGACCAAACCCTCGCCACCGCGCTGCAACAGGCCGACGCGCTGCGCCAGTCCATTCTGAAAAAAGCTTTCCACGGTCAACTGGAAAAACAGGACAAAAACGAAGAACCCGCCACCGCCCTGCTCGAACGCATCCGCGCTGAACGGGCTGCTGTCATGAGTCCAAAAAATCCCCGTCAGGGGCACATAACGAAGGTGTAGCAATATGCAAAATCTGCATGATGCTTTTTGTCGCATTCGTCGAGTCGTCAAGCTTTTCTTGACGACTTGTGAATGCCCATTACAAAGGGTTTGCCATGTTGGATGACGCCTTTGATTTGGCTGACTTGTCGGGTTTGTCCGAAGCCTACGACCTGGAATGCAAAGCTGCTCAAGGTCGCGACGGACGCGGCGAGGTGCCGGAGGATTTCTGGAAAAGTTATAGCGCGATGGCCAATGCCGATGGCGGGATCATCATGCTCGGGCTGCAGGAAAAGCCGCGTGGCGAATTCAAGGCCTTGGGCATTGTCGATGTCGAGCGTCTGCGCAAGGCGATCTGGGACAACCTGCACAATCGCAAGCAGATCAGCATCAATCTGCTGAGCGAGCAGGCGATCCAGCCGATCAAGGTCGATGGCAAGACAGTGTTGCGTGTTGAGGTGCCGCGTGCGCCGCGTCAGGCCAAGCCGGTACATCTGGGCAGCAATCCGCTGGGTGGAACTTATTTACGCCGCTATGAAGGCGATTATCCGGCGGACGATGAAACGGTACGCCGCATGCTGGCGGAGCGGGTCGAGGACTCGCGCGACGAGCGGATATTAAAGGGCTTTGACTTCAACGATCTGGATATGGATACGGTGTCGGCTTACCGGAATCGCTTTTCCGCTGTCAAACCCGGCCATGTCTGGGCGGATTTGCCGGTGCCGGAATTTCTCGAACGCATTGGCGCGGTAGGCAAGAACCGGGAGGAGGGTTATTCGGGGATTCGTCTGGCCGGCCTGCTGATGTTCGGTCGCGCCGAGGTGATCCGCGATGCCTTGCCGCATTACATGGTCGATTATCAGGAGCGGCCGGAAGCGAAGGCGGAAAAACGCTGGGTGGACCGCCTGGTGCCGGATGGGAGTTGGTCGGGGAATATCTATGACTTTTTCCGCAAGGTGTATCAGAAACTGACGGCTGACCTGAAAATCCAGTTTCAGTTGAAGGATGGCCAGCGGATTGAAGACTCGCCGGTGCATGAGGCGCTGCGCGAGGCGCTGGTCAATACGCTGATTCATGCCGATTTTTCTGGTCGGATGTCGGTGCTGGTGGTCAAGCGGCCGGATATGTTTGGCTTCCGCAATCCCGGTTTGATGCGGATTTCGCCAGAGGTCGCGATTCAGGGTGGCAACAGCGATTGTCGAAATCGTCGGTTGCAAACGATGTTCCAACTGGTTGGGTATGGCGACCATGCCGGGTCGGGCATCCCCAAGATTTATAGCAACTGGGCCAATCGACATTGGCGCCGTCCGATCCTTTACGAAGTGCGCGAACCAGAGCAGACGCTGATGGAATTGCGGATGACTAGTTTGGTGCCTCAGGAAACGATAGCTGAGCTGGAGGCTCATTTGGGTGAGCGTTTCCATGCGCTTTCTGAGACCGAGCAGATGGCATTGATAGTTGCCAGCACGGAGGGGGTGGTCACTCACGCTCGCCTTCTAGAGGTTTGTATCGATCACCCGGCCGATGTTTCAAAAATGTTGGCGCGACTGGCGCGGGAAGAATTGCTTCTGTCTGATGGCATTGGGCGTGGCATGGTCTATTTCCTGCCATGGAAACGAGAGCACGAGGATGCTCTTTTTGATTTGAGAGCGAACGTAACGCACTGGATCAAGGGGAGCCAAATACCTCCAGAGTTAAGCGCCATACCTCCAGAGCTTGGATCTATACCTCCAGAGCTAAGCGCCATACCTCCAGAGCTAAGCCCCCAATACCTTGACTGGGAGGAGTTACCACCGGAGCTACAAAACGAACTGATGGAACTTTCATTGCCTATTCGCGACAAGCGGCGCGTAACTCCTGAGGTAATGCAGCTGGCTGTATTAAGGCTTTGTCAGGGTCGTTTTTTGGGCAGAAGGGTATTGGCGCATGTGCTGGCGCGCAACCCCGATGATTTGCTGAAACGGATATTGAATCCAATGGTGCAGGCAAAACTGTTGATTCCGGCTTTTGCCTCAAGCAGCAATCCAAAACAAGCGTATATGGCGATTAATCTCGCACAGTCCCTTTGAGATTGAAGTCTTCGATTAATTACCATTTATTCAAAGTATTACCCGATGTCTCCGACATTCGTGTCGGAGACAAAGAGAACGGAAATCCATGAACGCAACCGCATCCATCGTCTCCCGTGTCTGGAGCTTCTGTACCACGCTGCGCGACGACGGGGTCAGCTATGGCGACTACCTCGAACAGCTGACTTATCTGATCTTCCTGAAAATGGCCGATGAATACGGTCGACCGCCGTACAGCCGCAAAATCGGCATTCCGGAAGACCTCGGCTGGACCAGCCTGAAGGGCGCGCGCGGGGCGGCGCTGGAGGTGCATTACGTGACGGTGCTGCGCGAGCTGGGCAACAGGTCGGGCCTGCTCGGGCAGATTTTTACCAAGGCGCAGAACAAGATTCAGGACCCGGCGAAGCTGTCGCGGTTGATCGACATGGTCGATGAAACGAGCTGGGTGACGCTGGGGGCGGACGTCAAAGGCGACATTTACGAGGGTTTGCTGGAGCGTAATGCCGAGGATACGAAGTCGGGGGCGGGGCAGTATTTCACGCCACGGCCGTTGATTCGGGCGATGGTGGAGTGCATGCGGCCGCTGCCGAACAAGACGATTGCCGATCCGGCCTGCGGGACGGGCGGTTTCTTCCTCGCCGCCTACGATTTTCTGGTGGCGAGCTATCCCGATATGGACCGCGAGCAGCGAGCTTTTCTCAAGCACGACACTTTCTTCGGCAACGAAATCGTCGCCGGCACGCGGCGTCTGGCACTGATGAACATGTTCCTGCACAACATCGGCGAGATCGACGGCGACAGCCCGGTTTCGCCGAACGATGCCCTGATTGCGCCGCCCAAGGAAACCTTCGACTACGTGCTGGCCAATCCGCCGTTCGGCAAGAAGAGCAGCATGAGTTTTACCAATGAGGAAGGCGACCAGGAAACCGATGCGCTGACTTACAACCGTCAGGATTTCTGGGCGACGACCTCGAACAAGCAGCTGAATTTCGTGCAGCACATCAAGAGCCTGTTGAAGAGCACTGGCCGCGCCGCCGTGGTGGTGCCGGACAACGTGCTGTTCGAGGCCGGGGCGGGCGAGACGGTGCGCCGCAAGTTGCTGGAAACGACCGAGCTGCACACCATCCTGCGCCTGCCTACGGGGATTTTCTACGCCAACGGCGTCAAGGCGAACGTGCTGTTCTTCGACAACCAGGCAGCGCGCAAGGAAGCCTGGACGCGCGAGGTCTGGGTCTACGACTACCGTACCAACATTCACCACACGCTGAAAAAGAAGCCGCTGCGCTACGAGGATCTGGCCGATTTCGTCGCCTGCTATCAGCCGCACAATCGCCACGGTCGACAGGAAATTTGGCACGAAATTGAAAACCCGGAAGGCCGCTGGCGCAAGTTCAGTTACGAACAGATCGTTGCCCGCGACAAGACCAGCCTGGACATCTTCTGGCTCAAGGACAAGAGCCTGGCCGACCTCGACAACCTGCTCGAGCCGGATGAGCTGGCCGGTGAGATCATCGAAAACCTGGAGGCGGGGCTGAACAGCTTCCGCCTGATCGCCACTGCACTGCAATAAGAGTCAGTAAATGTCGCGCCGGACAGCTGGCGCTGATCGGCTGAAATCGAATCAGCTGCGCTGCAGCAGACGCCTTGACGTTTTTTTGACGCCGCCGTGGCCGGTATCGAAATGGACCATGAAGTAGCTTTCTTCCGAGGGCATCTGTGGCACGCCTTCGATGCGCCATTCCCAGATTTCTTCGTGCAGATTGTCGAATCGCTGCTGGGTGGCCGGGGCGCCGAGCAGGCGGCGGACATCGTCCTTGCTCATGCCTTCGCGCACCTTGGCGTAGTTGGCCTCATTGAGTACCTGTTCCAGCTTGCTGACGATTTGATCGCTATTGAAGGTGATCATGTAGCACTTCATGCCGTTCGGTTGCCGGGCATATTCCCAGGTGGCCGTGCCGTCATCGTTCCAATGCACGAAACCGGGTTCGCCCATGCGGTTGCGGACCTCGGCCTGCGTGGTGACGCCCGGCTTGATTTCCTTGGTATTGACGTAATCGCAGGCGGGCAGCGCAGCGGCGACGATGGCCGAGACGGTGGCGTTGATCCAGGTCGGGAATTTCATGCAAGCTCCATGCGGTCGGGGAGATCGAGTTTACGTCGATAGCGGCTTGCTTTCATAATATCCGAGTCTTCTGATTTTCGAATGCTCCGATGCGCTCACTTGATCCCCGTGCTGCCTGGACGCTGCTTCAGCAAAATCCCGAGGCCGTGCTCGTCGACTGCCGGACCGAAATCGAGTTCATGTATGTTGGCCATCCGGTGGGTGCCGAACATGTGGCCTGGCAGGAGGGGCCGGATTGGGAGATCGATCCGGAATTTGTCGACAAGGTGAAGCGACTGGTGCGCAATGACCTGACACGGCCGGTGTTGTTGATCTGTCGCAGCGGGCATCGATCTGCCTGTGCCGGCGATGCCCTTGAACAGGCCGGATTTTCGAGCGTGATCAACGTCGTGGAAGGCTTCGAGGGGCCGCTGGATGAAAACTATCATCGCGGCGAACTCGGTGGCTGGCGCTGTCGCGGATTACCGTGGCAGCAATCGTGACCGGTGGTGGAGCGTGGCGGCAATTCCGCCCGTAAGGAGCAGCCCGGCCATGCCGAAAGACATGGTCAGCGTGGAACCCCAGAGCGCCGGTGCAATCAGGGCGGCGGTGATGCTGTTGAAGCCGGACTGAAAGAAAGTCTGGCACGAAGCGGCCAGCCCGCGCTGTGCCGGGAAGGGATCAAGGGCAAAAATGGTCAGGCAGGGCATGGCCATCGACATGCCCATCGTGTAGATGAACAGCGGCATGACGCTCCACGGCAGGCTGGGTGGAAAGGCCAGGTTCAGTGCCAGATTGAACGTGGCGGCGGTGGCCATGATGGCGTAGCCGATCGCGATGGTGCGGCTCAGCGAGATTTTGCCGGCCAGGCGGCCAGACAGCCCGGCGCCGATCATCATGCCGCCCATGGCGGGTCCGAATAGCCAGAGAAAACCGGTTTCCGGCACGCCCAGATGTTTCATCAGAAAAACAGGGGCTGACAGCACGTAGAGGAAGAAGCCGGCAAAGTTCAGCGATACGGCGGCGCTGGCGAGCAGAAAGGCCGGCGAGGTCATGACTTTCCAGTAGGTCTTGCCGAGGTAGGCAGGCCGCAGTGACTGCCGTTTTTCCGGACGCAGGGTTTCTGGCAGCAGTTTCCAGCAAGCGAGCCACAATGCTGCGGTCGACACGACTAAAAAGGCAAAAACGGAACGCCAGCCAAAGAAGGTTTGCAGCCAGCCACCGATCACCGGGGCAATGGCCGGCGCCAGCGCAAACATCATGGTGATTTGCGACATCAGGCGCTGGGCGGCCGCGCCGTCATAGAGATCGCGCACGATGGCGCGGCTGACGACCATGCCGGCACCGGCTGTGATTCCCTGCATGGCCCGCCAGAACCACAGATGCTCGATGCGTGTGGCCAGTGTGCAGCCGGCCGAGGCAAGCGCGAACAGGCCGAGGGCCACCAGGATGACCTTGCGCCGGCCGAAGCGGTCGGAAATGGCGCCATGCCACAAGGTCATGATCGCAAATGACATCAGATAGGCGGACAGCGTTTGCTGGACTTCCAGCGGTGTTGCGTTCAGTTTTTCGGCGATTTCATGAAAAGACGGCAGGTAGGTATCGATGGAAAACGGACCCAGAGCGGAGAGCGAGGCCAGCAGAATGGCAATGCCCCGCGTTTCGCGACGCGCTTTCTTGTGTTCACCCACGGGCAAAGCGCCGGTACTGAATGGCTTCGGCGACGTGGGCGGCCCGGATGTCGTCGCTGGCGGCCAGATCGGCAATGGTCCGCGCGACCTTGAGGATGCGATGCCAGGCGCGGGCCGACAGATCGAGTTGTGTCGTCGCTTGTTGCAGCAGCTTGCTGCCGGCGGCATCGGGCTGACAGCAGGCATCGACTTCCTGGGTGTCCAGGCGGGCATTGGGTTTCTGCTGGCGGGCATGCTGGCGGTTCTGCGCCTGTTCGACGCGTGCCCGAACGGTGGCGGAAGATTCTCCGTCGGCCTTGCCGGCAAGATTCTCGGCCAGCAGGGCTGGCACTTCGATGATCAGGTCGATGCGGTCGATGAAAGGGCCGGACAGTTTGCCGCGATAACGCGCAATCTGGTCCGTCGTGCATCGGCATTTGCCACTTGCGGCACCGGCGGCACCGTTGTAGCCGCAGGGACAGGGGTTCATCGCCGCGATCAACTGGAACTCGGCTGGAAATTCGGCATGCCGGGCCGCCCGGGCGATATGGACGCGCCCCGATTCGAGCGGTTCGCGCAGGGTTTCCAGCACCTTTCTGTCGAATTCAGGCAGTTCGTCCAGAAACAGAATGCCCTGATGGGCGAGGCTGATTTCACCCGGGCGGGGCGGATTGCCTCCGCCCACGAGGGCCACGGCGGATGCTGTGTGGTGGGGCTGACGGTAAGGGCGAACGCCAAAGGCTTCGGGGCGAAACTGGCCGACCAGCGACAGGACGGCAGCCGAGGATTTGGCGGCTTCGCCTCGCAACGCCGGCATCAGCCCGGGCAGGCGGGCGGCCAGCATGGATTTGCCGGAGCCCGGTGGGCCGAGCATCAATAGCGAATGATGGCCAGCCGCCGCAATTTCAAGCGCGCGCTTGGCCTGAGCCTGACCGCGAACTTCGGACAAATCGGGGAAAATTGGCTGTTTTTCCGGGTCGACCGTAGCGACCGCCTGCGGCAGCGTTTCGCGCTCGGCAAGGTGAGCGCAGACTTCCAGCAGGGACCGGGCGGAAAGAATGTCGTGGCTGCCAATTAGTGCTGCTTCACGGGCGCTGATTTCCGGCAGGATGAAATGCTTGCCGTGGCCTGCGGTCTGCAAGGCCATGGCAAGGGCGCCACGGATTGGACGAAGTTCGCCGGATAGTGAAAGTTCCCCGGCAAATTCATAGTCGGCCAGATGCTTGCCGGGGATCTGGCCGCTGGCGGCCAGGATGCCCAGCGCGATCGGCAGATCGAAGCGCCCCGACTCCTTGGGCAGGTCGGCCGGCGCCAGATTGACCGTAATGCGTTTGCTGGGAAACTCGAACCCCGAATTGACGATGGCTGCGCGAACACGATCGCGTGCCTCCTTGACCTCGGTATCAGGCAACCCAACCAATGTAAAACTGGGCAGGCCGCTGGCCAGATGGGCCTCGACCGTTACCGGTGGCGCGTTGAGACCATCCAGTCCGCGACTGTGAGCAATGGCCAGCGCCATTAGTGGCTGGTTTCGTTAATGGCAAAGCCACGCACGCAATTACTGGCCCGCGCGGGCGCTTTCCAGCGCGTCGACGCGGGCTTCGAGATCCTTGAGTTTTTCGCGGGTACGGGCGAGAACTTGCGCCTGAACGTCGAATTCCTCGCGGGTCACCAGATCCATTTTTGAAAAGAAGCCGCTCATGACCATCTTGGCGTTCTTTTCAATGTCTTTGGCCGGTGAATTGGCCAGCAGGGCGCTGATTTTGGCGCCAAATTCTTCAAGTGTTTTGGGGTCGAGCATGATTTCCTCCGTTGCGTTTGAGTTTATCACAGCGGGATTTCCTCAGCGCCAAGATGGCCGCGCAAGGATGGTGCGTAACAATCTGTGACCGCAACAAAGTAGTGCGCCACCGTGGTGCATGCCTTTCGATATAGGAGTCAATTCTATGATTCAAATCAAAAATAATCGTTGGCATGGCTTGTGCTTTTGTTCGATTACAGAATTTTCCTTTTCAATTTTCAAACAATCCGTAGGAGAGCACCATGAAGAAATCCCTGATTGCCCTGGCCCTCGTTGGCGCCTTTGCAGCACCTGCTTTTGCTGAAGAAGCTGCCCCGACGCCAGTGCACACCTTCACTGGCAACGTGACACTGGCCAGCGACTATGTTTTCCGCGGTATCAGCCAGTCGCAGCGCCAGCCTGCTATCCAGGGTGGTTTCGACTACAGCCATGCGTCCGGCCTTTACGCCGGTACGTGGGCTTCCAATGTGGCCTGGGTTAACACCAAGGACAACAACAGCATGGAGTGGGACTTCTATGCCGGTTACAAGGGTACCTTCGCCGATGATTTCTCTTATGACGTCGGCGCCTTGAAGTATTACTACCCGGGCAGCAGCACTGGCAATGCTGGTGCAACGCCGGATACGACAGAAATTTACGCGTCCATCGGCTGGAAGTTCATCACCCTCAAGTACAACTACTCTGTTTCCAAATACCTGTTCGCCTGGGGCGACCAAAGCGGTACCGGTAAAGACAACCGCGGCAGCGGCTATATCGACCTGTCTGCCAACTACGATCTTGGCAATGGCTGGGGCGTCCAGGCTCACGTTGGTCATCAGGACGTCCGGAACTACAGCGATGCTTCTTACACCGACTGGAAACTGGGTGTGACCAAGGATGTTGGTTTCGGCGTTGTCGGCTTGGCCTACACCGATACCGATGCCAACGGCTGTGGTTCTGCCAGTGGTGCCTATTGCTTCACGGGTACGGGTTCGTCTGGAAAGAACGTTGGCAAAGCAACGGGCGTCCTGTCTTTCAGCAAGACCTTCTAAGCAAACTTAAAAACTCCCTCGCCACTGCACCGGCCGGCGCTGGCGGGGGAACAAAGATTCAACCTAATTGGAGAACCATTCATCATGAAATTCGTTACCGCCATCATCAAGCCGTTCAAGCTTGACGAAGTGCGTGAAGCGTTGTCCGCCATTGGCGTGCAAGGCATCACCGTTACCGAAGTGAAGGGTTTCGGCCGGCAGAAAGGGCACACCGAGCTGTATCGGGGCGCCGAGTATGTCGTCGATTTCCTGCCCAAGGTTAAGATCGAAGCCGCTGTCAAGTCGGACCAGCTGGATCAGGTCATTGAGGCTATCGAGAAATCGGCCAGCACCGGCAAGATCGGTGACGGCAAGATCTTCGTCTTCGACGTCGAACAAGTCGTTCGTATCCGTACCGGTGAAACCGGTACAGACGCCCTGTAAGGAGCAAACCATGAAACGTATCTTTGCATTGCTTGCTCTGGCCGGCGCTGTCGCATTCAACGCGCCGACCTGGGCTGAGGAAAAGGCGTCAGCGCCTGAAGCGGCTGCGGTCACGGCGACTGCTGCGGCACCGGCCGCCGCCGAAGCAGCGGCACCCGCTGCCGCGCCTGCTGCTGCACCGGTTCTCAAAGTCGACAAAGGTGACAATGCCTGGCTGATGGTTAGTGCCGCGCTGGTCATCCTGATGTCAATTCCCGGCTTGGCGCTGTTCTATGGTGGCTTGGTCCGCACCAAGAATATGTTGTCGGTGCTGATGCAGGTATTCGTGACTTTCTCGTTGATTTCTGTCTTGTGGGTCATTTATGGCTACTCGGCGGCATTCACGGAAGGTAATGCCTTCTTCGGCGTCCTCGACAAGCTGTTCCTGAAAGGCGTGACGCCAGATTCCATCGGTGCCACCTTCACCAAGGGTGTGGGCGTTTCCGAACTGGCCTTCGTGATCTTCCAGGGTGCCTTTGCCGCGATTACCTGTGGCCTGATCGTCGGTGCCTTCGCCGAACGAGCCAAATTTGCTGCCATCCTGGTATTCATGGTGATCTGGTTCACGCTGTCCTACATCCCGATGGCGCACATGGTCTGGTACTGGGCCGGTCCTGATGCTTATATCGACGCTGCTGCTGGCGAAGCTGCTGGCAAGACGGCTGGCTTCCTGTTCCAGAAGGGCGCGCTCGACTTCGCAGGCGGTACCGTGGTGCATATCAACGCCGCTATCGCCGGTCTGGTGGGTGCCTACATGGTTGGCAAGCGCAGCGGTCTGGGTAATGTGTCCATGGCCCCGCACTCCCTGACCTTCACGATGATCGGTGCATCCCTGCTGTGGTTCGGCTGGTTCGGCTTCAACGCCGGTTCCGCCCTCGAAGCCTCCGGCGGTGCTGCGCTGGCCATGGTCAA
>Ga0116180_1001676_pt1 | contig 18370 bp, 14 predicted proteins | sample AD_UKC073_MetaG_FD_89804 | JGI IMG/M metagenome (GOLD analysis project Ga0116180, IMG submission 89804) | Active sludge microbial communities of municipal wastewater-treating anaerobic digesters from USA - AD_UKC073_MetaG | ecosystem: Engineered > Bioreactor > Anaerobic > Digestate | place: USA...
ATCGCCTTCCTGTTCGCCCAGGCCCATCACCCTGCACTTGGCCGGATCGCGCCGATCCGCAAGGCGCTGGGAAGACGCACCATCTTCAACCTGCTGGGGCCGCTGGCCAATCCCGCCGGAGTCACCCGCCAGCTGGTTGGCGTGTCTCACCCCACGCTGATCGCGCTATATCGCGACGCGATGGAACTGCTGGGCACCGAGGCAGCGATGATCGTGTCGGGCGCGGAAGGGCTGGACGAACTGTCGATCGCAGGAACAAGCTACCTTGCCACGATCGGGCTGGGGCCGATCCCGGCCGAACTCCGGCCGGAAGATGCGGGACTGTCCTCACACCCGCTCGAAGAGCTGCGCGGCGGAGATGCAGACTACAACGCCGCCGCACTGCTGCGCTTGCTCGATGGCCAACCCGGCGCCTACCGCGACGCTGTCTTGCTCAATTCCGCCGCTGCACTGCTGGTCGCGGGCGAAGCGGGTGATCTGTTTGAAGGCGTTGAGGAAGCGGCCGAGGCACTCGACAAGGGGCTGGCCAAGGCTCTGCTGGATTGCTGGATCGAAACCGTCCGCTAGGAAATGCTCTCGCAAAGGCGCGAAGGGAATCTGCGGCGCAGCCGCTTTCGACTTTAGCCGTACCGCAAATCCTGCCGTTGGCGATTTTCCAGGGGCCTGCGGTCTGGCATCAGCTCTTTGCGCCTTTGCGCCTTTGCGAGAGTCCAAATAACTCGACATTCCGACAACCCGCCCGCTAGAGCCGTGGCGATGACTGACAAACTTGCCGAAATCTGCGCCACCAAGCGACTTGAGGTGGCGGCCCGCAAACCGCTCGGGCTGGCGCATTGGCCCGCCCCCACTCCCGTACGGGGGTTCGAGGCGGCCTTGCGGCGCAAGGCGGCCGATGGCTTTGCCCTGATCGCCGAGATTAAGAAGGCCAGCCCATCCAAGGGTTTGATCCGGGCCGATTTCGATCCCCCGGCCCATGCCCGCGCCTATCAGGCCGGTGGCGCGGCCTGCCTTTCGGTGCTGACCGATGCGCCGTATTTTCAGGGGCATGAGGGCTTTCTGATCGCTGCCCGCGCCGCTTGTGACCTGCCGGTGATCCGCAAGGATTTCATGGTAGATCCCTGGCAATGCGCCGAAGCCCGCGCGATCGGCGCCGATGCGATCCTGATCATTGTCGCCGCGCTCGAAAACGGACAAATGGCGGAAATCGAAGCTGCCGCCCGGACCGAGGGGATGGATGTACTTGTCGAGGTCCATGACGAGGCCGAAATGGAACGTGCCCTCGCCCAACTGGGTTCAAGGCTGATCGGTGTAAACAATCGCAATCTCAAGACATTCGAGGTTGACCTTGCCACCACCGAGCGACTGGCCGGGATGGTGCCCCCGGATGTTCTGCTGGTCTGCGAAAGCGGGATTACCAGCCACACCGATTGCCTGCGGATGGACAGGAGCGGCGTCCGCACGTTCCTGTCGGTGAAAGCCTGATGCGGCAAGCCGATGTGGCAGCGGCGACCAGCGAACTGCTGGGCAATAGCGCGCTGTCCTACCGTGGGCGACTCGTGCCATAAGGCCTGGATGAACCCGCTCGCGTACCTTGCCGCAGATCCCTTCCTGTGCCGCCGTGCGCGGCCCGGTTTTCTGTCGCCTGAACAGTGGTCCACGCGGTCCACGCCATGCGTGAAGAGGACGCAGCAATGAGTCTTTCCCACCTTGATGCGGCCGGAAATGCCACGATGGTCGATGTTTCGGCAAAGCCCGTCAGTCAGCGCGAAGCGATTGCCGAGGGGCGAATTTCGATGTCGGCGGCGGCGCTCGATGCAATTCGCGACGGTACCGCAAAAAAGGGGGATGTTCTTGCATCCGCCCGGATCGCTGGGATCATGGCCGCCAAGAAGACCAGCGACCTGATCCCGCTGTGCCACCCGCTGATGCTGTCAAAAGTAGCGGTCGATTTTGCGTTCGAGGACGGTGCGATCCAGGTGACCGCAATGGCCCGGCTTTCGGGCCAGACCGGGGTTGAAATGGAAGCGATGACCGCCGTTTCGATTGCACTGCTGACGATCTATGACATGGCCAAGGCCATCGACAAGGGAATGGTCATCTCGGGCATTCGGTTGATCGAAAAGCGCGGCGGCAAATCCGGCCTGTGGAAATCAGCCGACTGACGACCTTTCTGCGGGTGTCGCGCTGCAAAATCGGAAGATTGCTCGAAAACGGCGGAATTGCTTGACTCAGCAAATTTCGTTGCTTAATTGTTCCGCATTCGTTCACTGAACGGCGCAGGAACATTCAGGTTCCGCACCGTCCAAATGGAGTGATGCCGGAATGCTGACCCGCAAGCAGCACGAACTGATCCGCTTTATCCAGACCCGCCTTGAAGAAAGCGGCGTTTCGCCTTCGTTCGAAGAAATGAAGGAGGCGCTCGATCTCAAGTCGAAGTCGGGGGTCCACCGGCTGATTTCCGCGCTGGAAGAACGTGGGTTCATCCGCCGCCTTCCCAACCGGGCGCGCGCGCTTGAAGTGCTCAAGCAGCCGGAAGACGTGTCCACCAAGTCTCCCGCTCGCTCGGCGGACAATGTCGTTGCGCTCAAGCGGCCCGAACCGGCCCGCCCCGCCCCGGCCAACGATGTGATCGAAATCCCGCTGCACGGCAAGATCGCGGCGGGCGTTCCGATCGAGGCGCTGGAAACCTCTGCCACTCTCCCTGTCCCGGCGGCGCTGCTTGGCTCGGGCGAACATTTCGCACTCGAAGTTTCGGGCGATTCGATGGTTGAAGCCGGGATTTTCGATGGCGACTATGCCCTCGTCCGCAAGACCGACGTCGCCCGCGACGGAGAGATCGTCGTGGCACTGGTCCGGGGTGAGGAAGCGACCCTCAAGTATCTCCGGCGTGAGAACGGGCGGGTGCGGCTCGATCCCGCCAATGCCGCCTATGAACCGCAGATCTACGATCCACGCGAGGTGCTGATCCAGGGCAAGCTAGCCGGGCTGCTGCGCCGTTATCACTAAAGGCCTGGTGGGGCGCCTGTCGCGGCGGGCGCGACCATGCCCGGCGCCTTGCGCGGAGCCTGCGCCGGTGGCCGCCACCAGCCGTGCTGCCCCTGCTGCTCTGCAACCGTGGTGATTTGGCGGCGCTCCAGATCGATGGTCACGCCCCCGGTCTGGTCGAGCATCCTTCGGTCGGCCTTGATCCAGCGCGGCTGGCACGAGCGCGGCAGGTAGCGCGCAGCAACCACGATATCGCTGCGTTCGCAGGCCGCAGCCAGTTCGCGCTCAACCGCATAATCGGTCCCTCGGGCAAGCAGGACCATCCAGGCCCTGCCGCCGCGCCGCAGCACCGCCAGGCAATAGTCCCGGTTGCACCGCGCGCCGGGCCAATCGTCAACCAGCCGCGTCTCGCCATTCATTCCGGCACTTTCGGTCAGATTGTCGCGCGCAAAATCGCTGCGGCTGTCGCGCAATACAAGAAGTTCGCCTTCGGCTTCGCCGGTAATGCCGATGTGCCTGCCATCGCCGGAAATCAGGATGTCCGGCGTACGGACCTGCCCCAGCGCCAACAGCCCAACGGCGATCGGGACCAAGCCCAGAAGGTGCACCTTAGACTGCCACAGCGCGATCCACAGGCTCCCGCACAGGAACAGCGCGAATGTTGCGCGCCCCATCGAGGGCATCATCGTCACGGCCCCGGGGATGGCTGCGGTCCAGTGCGCCAGCGCCAGCAGCAGTTCGAGCGACTTGCCCGCCAGCCACCAGAACGGCGCACCCAGCCCGGCCAGATCGAACAGCAGGCCAAGTGCGATCAGCGGCATGGTTGCCAGTGTGGTCAGCGGGATCGCGATCACATTGGCAAGCGCGCCATAAACCCCGGCGCGATGGAAATGAAACAGGCCGATCGGCAGCAACGCCAGTTCGATCACCACCCCTGTCAGAAGCAGACCCGAAAGGTTGCGCAGCAGCCGCGCCCACCACGGCTCGTCACGCGGCGCGTTGAAGGCCTTCATCGGTGCGGAGCCGTGCAGCGCCACAATCGCAATCACCGCCGCGAAGCTCATCTGGAAGCTCGGCCCGACCAGCGCTTCCGGCCAGAACAGTAGCACGACGAAAGCGGCCACCGCGACCATTCGCATCGAAAGCGGCTCTCGTCCGATCGCCAGTGCCGCCAGCACCAGCAAGGCACCGATGCACGAGCGGATCGTCGGCACTTCCGCGCCTGTGAGCAGGGTATAGCCGATCCCCGCCGAAGCGCCCACTGCCGCCGCCACCAGTGGCAAACGCAGCCGCAGAGCCAACCAGGGAAACAGCGCGAGCAGCCGCAGCGCCAGAAAATAGCCCGCCGCAACCACGGCGCTGACGTGCAGCCCGCTGACCGACAGGAGATGGGTCAAGCCAGCATCGCGCATTGCGGCATCGTCAGCCTCGGCAATAGCACCGCGATCCCCGCTGGCGAAGGCCGCAGCGATCGTACCGGGCGATCCGGTCAGTTGTGCGCGCACGTGCTGCGAAAGGCCGCGCTGCAAGGCGGCGGTCCATCCCCCTCCCCCTGGCTCCAGCACCGTAACCGGGCCAAGCACGCTCCCGGTCGCGGCCAGGCCGGAAAACCAGGCTGTGCGCGCAAAGTCATAGCCGCCCGGCAGCATCGGCGCTGCCGGCGGCACCAGCCGCGCCCGCAGCCGCAAATGCGCACCCTCCGCCAATCCCGGCAGATCGCGCTCCTGATCAAGGTTGAGCCGAACCCGAATGGCCCGGCCCATTTCGGGATCACGGGTTGCAAGCAGCAGGCGGACCCGTTGTTCGGCCGGTTGCTCCTGACGCGAGAGGACCGTGGCGTCGAGTTGGGCGACCTGCACCCGGACCAGAGGCTCTGCCCCGACCATGGCCGATTTGGCCCAGACCAGCGCGCAGCCCGCAGCCGCTGCCAGCCCAAGCACAGCCAGCGCGCGGCGCAGATAGGGATGCCGTCCATCACCGCTGAACAGCGCCAGTGCTGCCAGCGAAACCGCCATGCAGCCCGCAATGAAACCCAGCCATTCCCAGGGATTTGCGCCGACGAACCAGGCGGCAATCCCGCCAGCGAAGGCGACGACCGCCCACGGCCCCTGCTCAACCCCGGAATTGGCCAGGAATCGTTCGATCTGTTCAAGCACGCTGGACAAGTCCGGGCGCTTGCGCCAAGGGCTATGTTGCAGTGCAGCGCCGTCTGGCGGTTCACTGCCCAAGGGCACCCGAGGCATGACTTCACCGGCCATGGGGGTAGGAAACAGGAAGGATCGATCGATGGCAAGCGATAGCGTAATGACGGCAACGGGCGAGGCCCGCGGCGTCGTGACGCGGTTTGCCCCTTCTCCGACCGGATTTCTGCACATCGGCGGTGCACGCACCGCGCTGTTCAACTGGCTGCTGGCGCGTCACCTGGGCGGCAAGTACCTGCTGCGGATCGAAGATACAGACCGGGCCAGATCGACAGAACCGGCGATCGAGGCCATTTTCGACGGGCTCGACTGGCTGGGGCTGATGGGTGATGAGCCCGCCACTTTCCAGTTCGCGCGGTCTGGCCGTCATGCCGAAGTTGCCGGCCAACTTCTTGAAAGCGGCCATGCCTATCGCTGCTATCTGACCCAGGAGGAGCTCCAGGCGCGCCGAGAAGCCGCTCAGGCCGAGCGCCGAACCTTTCGGCTCGACAGTGAATGGCGCGATGCCGATCCCGCGACCTGGCCGAGCGACCTGCCTTACGTGGTGCGGATCAAGGCCCCGCGCGATGGGGAAACCGTGATCGAGGATCTCGTTCAGGGCACGGTTACCGTCCAGAACGCCGAGCTGGACGATTTCGTGCTGCTGCGCGGCGATGGCACCCCCACCTATATGCTGGCGGTGGTTGTGGACGATCACGATATGGGTGTGACCCATGTGATCCGGGGTGACGATCACCTCAACAACGCCTTCCGCCAACTGGCGATCATCCGTGCGATGGCTTGGCCCGAGCCGGCCTATGGCCATGTCCCGCTGATCCACGGGCATGACGGTGCGAAACTTTCCAAGCGCCACGGCGCGCTGGGCGTCGATGCCTACCGCGATGAGATGGGCGTACTGCCCGAGGCGCTGTTCAACTACCTGCTCCGGCTTGGCTGGGGCCACGGCGACAATGAAATCATCAGCCGCGAACAGGCGATCGAATGGTTTGACATTGCCCATGTCGGCAAGAGCCCGTCGCGCTTCGACCTCGCCAAACTGCTCAATCTGAACGCGCACTACCTGCGCGAGGCCGGTGATGCACGCCTGGCCGGTCTGGTTGCGCCGCGGATGACGGGCGACATCGATCTGGGTCTTTTGACCCAAGCCATGCCGGTGCTGAAAGTCCGAGCAAAGGACCTTAACGAGCTTGCCGCCGGGGCCGCTTTCCTGTTCGCGAAGCGCCCGCTGGCGATGGAAGACAAGGCCCTGGCGCTGCTCAGCGACGATGCGCGGCAACTGCTCGCCGCGATCGAGGCTCGGATCGGCCAGCTTTCGGACTGGACCCTTGAAGCGCTCGAAACCAGCCTCAAGGAAATGGCCCAGGATCTGGGTCTGGGGCTTGGAAAGCTTGCGCAACCCCTTAGGGCCGCGCTAACCGGACAGACGACTTCCCCAGGTATTTTCGACGTGTTGGTTCTGCTTGGCCGTGATGAAAGCTTGGCGCGGATTTCCGCCCAGGCATCGGCCACGGCAGAATGATTTCAGGAGGTAGCAAGGTGGGTAACCAGGTAAAACTGAGCACTGGATCGGGCGATTTTGAGTATCCGGTCCTTTCGGGCAGCGTTGGGCCGGATGTCGTCGATATCCGCAAGCTCTATGGCCAGACCGGGATGTTCACCTTCGATCCCGGCTTCACCAGCACGGCCAGCTGCGAATCCGCACTGACCTATATCGATGGCGATGAAGGCGTGCTGCTCCACCGCGGCTATCCGATCGGCCAGCTGGCCGAACATTCGAGCTTCATGGAAGTCAGCTACCTGCTGCTCAACGGCGAACTGCCGAGCAAGGCCGAGCTGGACACCTTTACCAACACGATCACCCGCCACACCATGCTGCACGAGCAACTGGCGACCTTCTATCGCGGCTTCCGCCGTGATGCCCACCCGATGGCGATCATGTGCGGCGTGGTCGGTGCGCTTTCGGCGTTCTACCACGATTCGACCGACATTTCCGATCCGGTTCAGCGTAAGATCGCCAGCCACCGCCTGATCGCCAAAATGCCGACGATTGCGGCCATGGCCTACAAGTATTCGGTCGGTCAGCCGTTCGTCTATCCGGACAACAGCCTGTCCTACACCGGCAACTTCCTGAAGATGACCTTCGGCGTCCCGGCCGAGGAATACCAGGTTATCCCCGCTGTCGAAAAGGCGATGGACCGGATCTTCACCCTCCACGCCGATCACGAACAGAACGCGTCGACCAGCACGGTGCGCCTGGCCGGTTCTTCGGGCGCCAATCCCTTTGCCTGCATCGCCGCCGGCATTGCCTGCCTGTGGGGCCCCGCCCATGGCGGCGCGAATGAAGCCGCGCTCAATATGCTCAAGGAAATCGGCACTCCGGACAAGATCCCGCACTATATCGAGCGGGCCAAGGACAAGAATGATCCGTTCCGCCTGATGGGCTTCGGCCACCGCGTCTACAAGAACTACGACCCGCGCGCGACTGTGATGCAGTCAACCGTGCGTGAGGTGTTCGATGCGCTGAAGGTCAACGATCCGCTGTTCGAAACCGCCCTGCAACTTGAGGAAATCGCGCTCAACGATCCCTACTTCGTCGAGAAGAAGCTGTTCCCGAACGTCGATTTCTATTCGGGCATCATCCTCTCAGCGATCGGCTTCCCGACCACCATGTTCACCGTGCTGTTTGCCCTTGCCCGCACGGTCGGTTGGGTGGCGCAATGGAACGAAATGATCAGCGATCCCGGCCAGAAGATCGGGCGTCCGCGCCAGCTCTACACCGGCCCGACGCAGCGCGACTACGTGCCGCTCGACAAGCGCTGATACCGAAAAAGCGCGAGCTGGCTGTCGGTCGGCCGGTTTCTCGAGAGAAACCGGTTGGCTGCGCCAGCTCCACACCGGCCCGACGCAGCGCGGCTGCGCGCTGCTCGACAAGCGCTGAAATCAGGACTCTTCGTCGGCCTCGGGTGCCGCATCTTCGCTGCGGCCCGTGGTCGGCGCGGTCGCCAGCAGATCGGCGGGAACGTCCAGAATGAAGCGAGCGCCCTGCCCCGGCGCGCTTTCAACAACAAGATCGCCGCCCATCGCCCGCGCCAGACGCCTTGAGATATAAAGGCCCAGCCCTGAGCCGCCATCCTCACCGCTGCGACCAAGCCGTTCGAATTTCTCGAAAACCTTGCTCTGCTGCTCTTCGCTAAGCCCCGGGCCCTGATCGGCAACGATCAGCCTGGCCCGCCCGCCGGCATCTTCGAGCCGGATCCATATCTGCGAATTTTCCGGCGTGTAGCGGATCGCATTGCCGACCAGATTCAGCAGGATCTGCAAGACCCGCCGAAACTCGGCAATCGCGGGCAGGTGTTCACCCTGCTTGGGGGCGTCGATCGAAATTCCGCGTTCCTGCGCACGGACCGCAAGAATGCCGGCCGCCCGCCGCGCAACATCGGCCAGGTCGATCCGGTCGGGTGCGGTGTTGAATTCATCGGATTCGACGACTTCAAGATCAGCCAGATCCTCGACCAACGCCAACAGATGCTGACCGGCTGCGGCAATATCAGCGGCATACTGGCTGTACTCCTCGGCTAAAGGGCCAGCCATCCGCGTCCGGATCGTTTCGGCATTGGCGATGATCCGGGCGATCGGCTGACGCAGGACCGGGGCAATATCGCGCCCGACAAGGCCTGGGCCATTGCTCGGCAGCACCACCGCACCGGGAACCGGCCGCGGCTGCGGTGGCGGCAGCGGGGCATCGGCGGTCAGGCAAAGATCGAAACCCACGGGATTTCCGCCCGGTCCCAGCTGCGGCAGCAGACTGGCCCGCCAGTGGCGCTGGGAATCGGGCACCTCAACCCTGGCACCGTCCAGAAGGCGCCAGTGAAGCGGCTGATGGTGTTCGGTCCCCTCGACCGTCAGAAAATCGGTCCAGGGCTGGCCGATGCCGTGCTTCATGGACTTGACCAGCCCGGCAAGGTCAGGCGCATCGCCTTCTGCCGCCAAGAGCCTCTGTTCGGGATCGAGCCGCGCGGTCAGTTCCGCCAGGGTGCGGTCGATGGCGGCGCGGTGATCGCCAACCAGCGCCGGATCCTCTGGTGGCAAGGCGTTTACCTGCCATGTATTGACGCGGATCAGACAGCCCCCATCGTCCTGCGGATCGACCTCAACCCAGGCAACGATGGCCTCGCGGCCATTGCTGGCGCGCAGCGTGCGGGCCAGTTTCAAACCGAACGAACGACACTTCGCCTCAATCTCGCGAAGCGCGGCGATGGCGATAGGGCCCGGAATTTCACCGCCGCAATCGTGCTGCAGCGAAGACAGCGGTTCGCTCGCGGAGACCAGCAGGCCTGCCGCGTCGGTTCGCCCCTGGGCGATGGCTGCAGTGTCGGCAGCCACTGCTATCAACCGCCCGGATAGGTCGCTGAACGGGCCAGCAAGGCCGCCGCTTGATCTGCGCCAAGTTGCTCAAATCCCTGCGGCAAGGTGACCTCGGGATGAAAGGCCAGGAACTGCTCCTCTATCGAGGCCGCCTTCATGCCGGCGGCCCGCAGGGCCAGCGCCAGACGCGCCACCTGTGCCTCATTCGTCGCGAGAATTGCCATTTCGCGATCCTGCCCCGAGGCAAGCGCCAGCGCGCTGAGGAACATCCCGGCTCCGGCATGGGTAACCGCCAGCGCAGCAGTGGCACCAGCGCCCATGCCCATGACCAGGCGCGAAATCAGCCCGAGGCGGCTGCGGCCTTCATCATAACGTGAGCGAATGGCTCGTTCGGCAGCCGCGACGTGATCCTGAAGTTCGGGATCATCGCCGCCAAGGCCGCGCAATCCGACCAGCGCGGAGTGAAGCAGATCACCGGGTAGTTCATCCAGCGGAAGCTGCATCCGCCGCTGGTTCTGCGCGAACCGCGCCTGTGCTGCCAGCAGCGCCATGGCCGTGGTCGCTACCTGCGCATCGCTCGATGCAATGAGCGCCTGCAGCAATGGCGAAAGGACCGGATCGAGCGACAGCCGCGCCTGAAGCCGCTGGGTCAGTTGCCATTCCAGCGCCAGCGCGTGCACATGGCCAAGAAAGCCGGTGTGGGCGACAAAGCCTTCGATCAGTCCTGCGAGAGTTTCAGCGCTGTGATCACGCGCGTCAGGCATCCCGGCGGCGGTGGCCAGTTCGTCAAGCACCTGCGCAGCGACATGAGCAAACATTCCGCGCACCGCCGCGACGATCTCGTCACTGAACACCGAATGCTCGTCGTTGGCGAGCAAATGTCGCATGATCGGCGCAATCGTGCCAATCATGGCATCGCCATGCGCCAGATCATCGCGAAGCAGTGCTTCTACAGAAATTGCCGGGTTCGCCGGGGCAGCTGTATCAATCATGCCCTGTGCCATAGCCCTGCTTGGTTAAGGTCGCGTTAGCCGCGATCGCCCCAGTGGCAGCAGCATTCCGGCCATGGCAACCGCTGCTGCGGCAAGGTGAATCGCTTCCGATCCGAACCCGGCCACAACCGCCGCACCCAGCCCGATCGCCAGCAACGCCCTGTCTCCGAGCCACCCAGCCCAGCGCGGCGACATCTGACGCGGCAGAATCCGCAACAGAGCAATCAGCATAAAGGCCGGAAAGGCGCGATCGATCATATGCTGCCCGGCATGCGCCTGCGTTCCCCAGGCACCCAGCAGAACCAATGCACCATCGCAGATCCAGCCATAAATTTCCTTGCTGTCCAGCCCTTTGCGATCACGCAGCGTCTCACTTTCGATCCGCGCCAGCAGAACCGCTGCCTCACGCAGGAACCACCCGAAGGCGAGCACGCCAAGGCCGAGGCCGATCAGCCCGAACCAACCCGCGCCAAGCGCCAGAAGCACCATGATCGCAGCCGCCATGACCAGAGCCGAGGCGCCGGTCCCGGCATGGAGCATGGCCGGCCCGAAACTGCGAACGGCAAACAGCGCCAAACCGCGCGTCGGACTGAGCACACCTTCACTTTGAGTGCGCTGTCGAATCCACATTGGTTCAAGCGCGTGCGCCTCATCCTCGCTGCGGATCAGGGTCCAGAACAGGCCGTCCGGCCCGACCGGCGGAATTGGCTTTTGCCGCACCCCGGCCTGTAGCGCGATCCGCTGCAGCGCCGAAGAGGCATCGCAATCCGACGGCAGTTCCGCGAGCCGTTCAACCAAACGTCCAGGCAGGCGCATTGCCGCAGCTGCGGCATGGTTCAGGTCAATCCGCTCGAACCCGGCCTCCAGCCCCTGCTCGATCGGCTGCACTAGCACCGCCTGCCCTTCCCCCAGTAAAGCGCAGGCCTGCGGGATTGACAGGAACAGCCCGTCCCCCACAATCACCACTTCATCGACTGCGGTGACGAGTCCTGACAGAGCGCGGCTATTGCCCACGACATGAAACTGGGCACCCGCAGCCTCGGCCAGGTGCTGCAATTCCACCACTTCTTCGCTCAACCGGTTTGCCAGACAAACGATCCGTTCGCATTGCAGCGAAAGCATTAGCGCAAGCTGTTGACGTGCAACGGTAATCCCGCCGATACGCAGAAACGCGCGCGGTCTGGCGCTTTCCGGCCCGGCCGGTTCCAGCATTGTCAGGACGGCAACCCGCAGCGTCTTTCTCCGCGCCTATACTTGGCAAGTAGCGGGTTCTAGGGGACTGTGCCGCGGGTGCCAAGCCGGATGGCTTGCCCTCCCACTGGCAAGCGGTCAAACTGCTGCAAACTCGTCGATAAATGTCTGCATCCGGCGCAGGACGGCCGGATCGCCCGGAGCGCCATCGGCTGCTTCATCGGCAAGCGCAATCAAGCGCTCGGCGTGAAAGGTGGCGGCAATACCCTTTAGGCGCAGCGCGGCAACCTGCCAGTTACCATCACAGCGGGAGCGCCGCAGCAGATCGAGCTGACGCGCAACACTCTCAATAAATGCTTGCCGTAGCTCGGAAAACAGCAAGGGATCATCGCCCGCCGCAGCGGCCAACGTCGCATCAAGAGCTCCTGCTTCGTACGCCATGTAGCAATCCTAGGCGGCATTGGTTAATCCGGGGTTTATCCACAGGGCAAACATGGTAAATGATGCGGATGAGCGAACCTACCCGCATTCGTGCCATCGATGATGAAGCCGCAGAGACCCCGCAGGTGGAGCTTTCGGCGCCAGCTGAAGAGGCGGCGCCCACCGACGCGCAGGAAGACTGGTGGGAAGAACCTGCCGCACGCCCCGCCCGGGCCTGGCGAGTCATTCTGGGCGCGGTCCTTTCAGTCGCGCTGATCGGCGGCTGGACCGCCCTTTTCGTCGCAGCCAATCTCGATGCCATGCAGGCAGGCGGATCGCTGGCGCAATGGAGTGGCTGGCTGCGCGATTGGGCGGTGCCAGTGCTGCTGATCGCTGTGGTCTGGCTGATCGCAATGCGCAATTCACGCCGCGAAGCCCAGCGGTTTGGCGAGACGGCGCGCTTGCTGAGTGAAGAATCCGCCCGGCTTGAAGCACGCCTTACCACTGTCAACCGCGAACTCAGTCTGGCGCGGGAATTCATCGCCTCACAGTCCCGCGATATTGAAAGCCTTGGCCGGGTCGCCAGCGAACGGCTCAGCGATCACGCCGCCAAACTCGCTTCGCTGATTCAGGACAATGGCACCCGGATCGACGCGATCGACAGTGTTAGCGAAGCGGCGCTCCGCAACATGGAATCGCTGCGCGGGCACCTCCCGGTGATCGCCAGTTCCGCCAAGGACGTAACCAACAACATCGGCACGGCAGGCCGCGCCGCCCATTCGCAAATCGAAGAGCTGATAAACGGGTTCAACCGGCTTAATGAAATCAGCAAGGGCAGCGAACACCATGTCGCAACCCTGCGCGGGGCAGTCGATCAGGCGCTGAGCGAGTTCACCAAACAGACCGAACATATCGATGGCCTGGCCAAAAATCGTTTTGCCGCCCTGGCTGAACGCGGCGCGGAATTCCGCACCCAACTCGATGCCCATGAGGTTGAGGTACTCGCCGCGATCCGCTCCCGCGCTGCGGCGCTTGGCGAGGAGCTGGAAGGCTCACGCAAGGCCCTGGATGAGCAGGAGGCCCAGACCCTCGCCTCGCTGCGGGCGCGGCTGCTGGCGGTGCGAGATGAATCAGCTTCGGTCGTGCGCGGGCTTCGCGAGGGTGAAGAAACCGCCCTCGAGACCTGGAAGCAGGGTATCGAGCGACTTGAACAGCAGCTTGCCTCTGCCATTTCCACGGTTGGAGAAATCGATGAAAAGGCGATGGAATCGGCCCGCAAACGGCTGGCCGAACTCGCGCTTGAGGCGGAACAGGTCGATGCCCGGATGGGTGAGCGCGACAAGCTCTTCGCTGAGGAAATCGAACGCCGCCGCAGCGAATTCGAGGAGCGCCATGGCCAGTTCATCGCCCGGCTTGGTGATCAGCTGGGAGAGCTCGACGAACGAATCGCACAGCGCCGGGCCGCGCAGGAAGATCAGGGCCAGCGGCTGCTTTCCCAGAGTGAGGCCGTCGCAGCCCAGTTTGAGCAGCTGGTCGGCAAGGTCGATGAGGCCGCTGCATTGGGCAATAGCGCCGAAACACAGGTTGCAGCCAGTCTGGCCTTACTGGCCGAGAAGCTCACCACAAGCCGCGAAGCGCTGAGCGGCACCGACGCCGCAATCGCCCAGCTGACCGACGGCAGCGTCCGGCTGCTAGAACTGATCCAGGCCAGCGTGCAGCATACCGGCACCGATCTGCCCAAGGCGATGGCTACCAGTGAAGCACGCCTCGCCGACATAGAGCGTCGCGCGAATGCCATGCAGGAGCAACTCACCACCGCCGAGAAACTGGGTGAGAGCACATCCGTGCACATCATTGAGGGCAATGCCGCGCTGACCGAAGCGATTTCGCGGATCGAGGCCCTGAGCAGCACGCTGTCGCAAGAGAGCAGCACCCAGGCCGCAACTCTTGAAGCAATGGAAACCGCTCTTGCCAAGGTCCGCAATGAAAGCCTGGCCCTGGCCGAGCAGGCACAGGGCACGCTTGGCAAGGCAATAGAGGAGCTAAACCAGTCCGCCGCTCAAGCCGTTGCTGGGATCGGTGAGATCAGTGCCGCCAGCCTGACTTCGATCGCTCAGCGCCTCAGCGACGAAAGCAGCAAGGCGATCGAGCAGGCGATGCAGGCACGGGCTGCTGAAGTTGCCGGTAAACTCGACCTGGCAACCGCCAAGGCCGCTGGTGTCAGCCGCGACGCCGCGATCCAGCTGCGCGATCAACTGGCGAGGGTCAACGAACTAGCCGGGGCGCTTGAGCAGCGCGTCGCCCACGCACGGGCCCGGGCCGAAGAGCAGGTTGACAACGATTTCGCCCGACGTGTCGCGTTGATCACCGAAAGTCTGAATTCAAACGCGATCGACATCGCGCGCGCGATGGACAGCGAAGTAACCGACACTGCCTGGGCAGCCTACCTCAAGGGCGATCGCGGCATCTTCACCCGCCGGGCGGTGCGCCTGCTCGACACTTCGGAAGCGAAGTCGGTGGCCCAGCTCTATGAAGGCGACGCCGCCTTCCGCGATCACGTCAGCCGCTTCATCCACGATTTCGAAGCCATGCTGCGCCAGCTGCTTTCAACCCGCGACGGCCACGCGCTGGGGGTTACGCTGCTTTCATCCGACATGGGCAAGCTCTATGTCGCGCTGGCCCAGGCGATCGAACGCCTGCGCGGTTAGGCCGTAAACTCATAAATGACGCCGTCGAGGCGTCCAAATGGCGAACATATCGGGCGAAGGTGCCCGCCGGGAAGGCTGGTGGCACTGAGCCATTTTGACTCAAACTTCGATGGCGTCATTTATGAGTTTACGGCCTAATTCCAGATCCAGCTCAGGTCGATGTCGTCGGCGGTGATCCAACCATAGACATAGTTGAAGTAGTAAAACCCGCACAAAAGCGCCGCGAGGATCGTTGCCCGCAGCGCGATCCGCCTGGGGTCGAAGTTGACCGGCGCGCTGGTGACCTGGCCTGGGACCGTCTCTGCCGCCTCGTCATCATGGGTACGCAGGCCGAACGGCATCACCAGAAAGGCACTGAGCACCCACAGCAGAAAATAGATCGCGATGATCGATGTGATTTTCATGGCGCCTGATGCTCCGGCATGATCACCCGGACCTGTGGCTTCTTGCCTGACCAACGGGTTGCGGCACGGCGCGCGGCCAGGCGCGCAGCCTCGCTGATGACCTCGCGGTCATGGCGTTGCCCACCCTTGAGCTTGGCCAGCGCCGCGATCACATCTTCCCGGGCTTCGGCAAGAAACTCCTCATGGTCCTCTTCAAGCGGCAGGCCGATCGATTCGACATGGGCGCGGCCCTTGCCGTCGAGCACCACGATTACCAGGCCATTGGCAGCAAGCCGCCGCCGCATCACCATCGCCTCGCCATCGGCGGGGGCGATGATGTCGCCATCAAGGATCAGCCGACCGGCGCGGACTTCGCTGAACTTGCCGGGTTTGCCCGGTGCCAGACGGACCAGATCGCCGTTAGCCTGCACCACGGTCGCCTTGATCCCGCAGGCCTTGCCGAGCCGGGCCTGCTCCTTCATGTGCCGCAGCTCACCGTGGACTGGCATCAGGATCTGCGGACGCAGCCAGCCATAAAGCGCCTCCAGCTCGGGCCTACCCGGGTGGCCGGACACGTGGATTGCGTTCTGCCGATCGGTGACGATGGCGATGTCGCGCGCGGCTAGGCGGTTCTGGATTCGCCCAATTGCGATTTCATTGCCGGGGATCTGGCGGCTTGAGAACAGCACCACATCGCCCGCCTCCAGAGCGATCGGGTGGGTGTCCTCAGCGATCCGGGCAAGGGCGGCGCGTGGCTCACCCTGCCCGCCCGTAGCGACGATCAGCACCTCACCACGCGGCAGGCCCATGGCGGTATCGAAGTCGATCACCTCGGGCAGATCCTGCAAATAGCCGCAGCCCTTGGCAGCGCGGATGATCCGGTCGAGCGAACGCCCGGCAACGCACAGCCGCCGGTTGGTGGCCTGCGCCACTTCGCCCAGCGTCTGCAAGCGCGCGACGTTTGACGCGAACGTGGTGACCAGCACGCGTTTTCCGTGGTGGCAGCCCACCTCGTCCAACAGGGCCGCGCGCACTGCCCCTTCCGATCCCGAAGCCTTCGGATTGAAGACATTGGTTGAATCGCACACCAGCGCGAGGACGCCCTGATCGCCGATCTCGGTCAGCTCGGCTGCGGTCGCAGGCACCCCGACCAGCGGTTCGTCATCCAGTTTCCAGTCACCGGTGTGGAAAATCCGCCCATAAGGAGTCTCGATCACCAGCGCGTTGCCCTCGGCAATCGAATGTGCCAGCGGAACGTAGCGGATGCCGAACGGTCCCAGATCAAACCGGTCCAGGTGTTCGATAACGGTCAGTTCAACCTCGTGGCGATTGCCCGCTTCCTCCAGCTTTTCATTCACCAGCTTGGCGGTGAATGGCGTGGCATAGAGCGGCACGCCAAGCTCCTGGGCGAAATAGGGCACCGCGCCGATGTGATCCTCGTGCGCGTGGGTCAACACGATACCGAGCAGGTCCTGCTTGCGCTCCTCGATGAATTCCAGATCGGCGAAGACCAGCTCGGTCCCGGGATATTCGCTGGCACCAAAGGTCATGCCCAGATCGACCATCAGCCATTTGCCGTCGCAGCCGTAAAGATTGACGTTCATGCCAATCTCGCCCGAACCGCCGAGCGCGCAAAACAGAAGTTCCTTGCCCGGCTTCATGCGGCCTCTGCCCGTCCGGCATACAGCAGCGCAATCCCGCGCAAGGTCAGATCCGGTTCGACCCGATCGAACAGGTGCCCGTGCTGCTGGAACAGCGGCGCCAGCCCGCCGGTGGCGATAACCTTGGTCGGTCGCCCGATCTCTGCCTTCATTCGCGCGATCATCCCTTCGATCATGCTGACATAGCCCCAGTAGATCCCGATCTGCATCTGTCCGACAGTATCCTTGCCGATCACGCTGGAACTGGGCGGCGGCTCGATCGCGATCCGCGGAAGCATCGCCGCGGCATTGTAAAGCGCATCCAGCGAAAGGCTTACCCCGGTGGCGATCGATCCGCCCAGATAGGCTCCGTCAGCCCCGATGTGATCAAAGGTGGTCGCCGTGCCGAACGAGATGACGATCTTGTCCCCAGCTTCCAGTGCCTGCGCCGCGATCGCGTTAACCGCCCGGTCTGCGCCCAGCGCGCGCGGCTCATCCACCTTGAGCGCGATGCCCCACTCGACCGGCGCACGCCCGCCGACCAGCGCCTCTACCCCGAAATACTTCGATGCCAGCTCCTGCAGATTGTGGAGTGCGCGCGGGACGACCGAAGCGATCACCACCGCATTCACTTCATCCCGGCTGTGCCCCTGCATCCGCAACAGTTGATCAAGCCAGACGGCATATTCATCGGCTGTCCGCTTGATGTCGGTCGCAAGGCGCCACCGCTGGACGATTTCCCCGGCCGGATTGACCAGGGCGAATTTTACATTGGTGTTGCCGTTGTCGATCGCCAGAAGCATGGCCCTGTCCTCAATGCCTTATCGATGTCCACCGGCAAGGCGCACCTCGCCAGCGTGGATTATCCGCGTCGTGCCGTCGGCAAGCCGCAGTTGCAAGGCCCCATCGCCAGTCAGCCCGCCGAATTGCCCTGCAAGCGGCGTTTCACCCGGCTCCCCGACCAGCAGCGGCGCCCCCACGGAGTGGGCTGCCGCCAGCCAGCGTGCGATCAGCGGCTCAAGCCCAAAACTGCGCCACCGCTCAAGCTCGAGCGCGAGCTGGCGGGCCAGAGCTTCGGCAAAGCAATCACGGTCAGGCGCCAGGCCGAATTCACCAAGAGCGATCGTTTCACGCCCATCCACCTGCGGTGCCTTGGCGAGGTTGACGCCGATCCCCACGATTACGATGTCTTCGGCGCGTTCAAGCAGGATACCGGCCAGTTTGGCTGTGCCGATCAGCAGGTCGTTGGGCCATTTGATTGTCACACGGGCCGAGGGCGGAACAAGCGGCGTCACAACTTCATGCAGGGCCAACCCGGCTAGAAGGGCCAGACTGGCAGGTGCCGGGTCGCCTACCCGGGGCCGAACGACTGTCGAACCCATGAAATTGCCGAAGCCGTCGAACCACTGCCGCCCCTGACGGCCGCGCCCCGCGGTCTGCCGATCGGCGATCAGCCAGTCGCCTTCGACTGGACTGGCCGCAGTC
>Ga0116180_1001678_pt1 | contig 18366 bp, 9 predicted proteins | sample AD_UKC073_MetaG_FD_89804 | JGI IMG/M metagenome (GOLD analysis project Ga0116180, IMG submission 89804) | Active sludge microbial communities of municipal wastewater-treating anaerobic digesters from USA - AD_UKC073_MetaG | ecosystem: Engineered > Bioreactor > Anaerobic > Digestate | place: USA...
ACCCCGCCCGCCCGCACCTCGGCAATGGCCTGGATAATGTCCTCGGGCCGAAACCGCTTGAGGATATACCCCGAAGCCCCGGCTTTGAGCGCCTGAAAAATCAACTCCGTGTCCTTGTAAACCGTCACCATAATCACCTGCAAACCCGGCATCTTCTCCGTAAGCCGCGCGGTGCAGGCGATCCCGGACTCGTCCGGCAGATGGATATCCATCAACACCACGTCCGGCCGGTGCTTGAGCACCTGGGTCATCGCCTCCCTGGCTGTCGAACAGGCACAAACGCAACGATACCCCGGGGTGCTGTCGATCAACTCGATCAGCATGTTGCGCATGGTGTTGTTGTCTTCAACAATCGCAATCGTGGTCATGTGTCAAATTCCAATCCCGGACCGGCCACCTCGTCCGACGCGCGGTGGATCGGCACGACAAGCCTCACCGTCGTTCCCTTCCCCGGCTCCGATTCAACAAGCCGTTCGCCGTGCATGGCCTGCAGCCGTTCCTGAAGGTTCGCAAGGCCGTTCCCGCGCCGGATCGTCTTCCAGTCAAACCCGCGGCCATTGTCGGCAATAACCACCTCGAGCCGGTCGCCTGACTGCAGAATCCGCAGTTCGACTTCCGTCGCCGCCGCGTGCCGGATGACATTGTTCAACGCCTCCTTCACCGCAAGAAAGAGGCTGTGCCGCTTGGATTCACTGAGCTCCACGGCGCCGCACTCGATCCGAACCCGGATCCGGCAAACGATGCCCGAATTCGAAAACAGCTCGTCGGCATAGCTGGTCACATAATCCGCAAATGCCTGCAGTGAGTTGCGCTTGGGATCGATCGCCCAGATGATGGCGTCCAGTCCCGAAACCAGCGCGCGCGCCTTCTCGGCAATGGAATGAAAGCGATCGCGGACTTTCTGGCTGTCTTCAAACCGCCCCAGTCCCGCGCTGGCCAAAAGGCTGACTTCGGTCAGGCCGGTTCCCAGATCATCGTGCAAATCGCGCGCAATGCGGGAGCGCTCGGCCTCCGCCGCCCGCTGCAATTCCGCCCGCTGGCGATTTCGCACCTCCGCCTCCAGCAGCCGGCCACGTTCCTCCACCTTCGCCTGCAACTCCTTGTTCCACAGCAGCGCCCCGCACAGCAGCGCACCCAATATCCCCGCCAGAATCAGCACACGCTTCAATGTCCACCACGGAGGCGTCGTCAAGACTCGAATCCCCGCCGCCGACCCCAGCAACAGCTCGAACCCGTTCACCTTGCCGTCACCCGCTACCTTCCCCTGAGGCGCATACACGCCCGTCAGCTCCAACAGGCTTCCTCGGGCCGGCAGCGAAACCGGCATTCCCCGGTCGCTCACGCGCGCCTTGAAAGCCAGATACCCCGACTGAAGCTCCATCACCCGTTCGGGGCCCTCGCGCCAGTCATTGATCAACACCGCTTTCACCTGGACAAACGTTCCCGCGTGCCGCGCCAGCAACAACTCGTCAGGCCCCAGCTTCCTCGCCGCCGGCAAAGGCGCCTGCCCGGTCTTGCGCAGAAGCGCTTCCTTCAGCTCGGCCGTGTGGCCCCCAAGCTCCAGAAAACCAACCGCATCCACAACATCGCCCACCGCAAAGCATTCCGAGTCGCTCGTCGTCACGCGCATGCTGTTGGTGCCGTCGGTCAAATAACACTCCCCCTCACGGCTGAATATCACCTGCCCCCCCACCGTCAGCCGCCGGAACGGCACCGCTTCCGGGTCGTAATACAGCAACTCTCCAATGCTCTTCCGCGGCGCGTCAAAAGGATGGCTCGGAGGCGACTGCAACACTTCCACCGCAGCGCCGCTGACCGCCATCGCCCCGGTCTCCAGCTTGCGAGTCGCCATGTCGAAATTCGGCAGAAAACACCCGCGTATCCGGACCAAAGCACCCTCGTAGCCCTGCACCACCTCGGGACGAAAATCCCTCAACTCGACCGTGATCTTCCCCCCCTGCGTAAACAACACGACCTGGCGGCCCTGCACCTCCGTGACCAGCCCGTCGAGCTCCGCATACTCGGTATCCAGGCTCCCGTTCATCAACTGGCCCCAGGTCGCACGCACCGGCTTCGGCATCGAACCCGCACCAAGTCGCGTGATCCGATGCGCAATCACAGACGGAGCAAACCATCCAGGCCCCGTGATCCCCTCCACCTCGCAGAAGTCGCCCCGGTTTATCGATACGCCTCCCTCCAATTGCCCCAGATCCACAAACACTCCACGGGTCGCATCCTGAATCACAGCCCCAGTGTGCTTGCTCGAGAACGCCGTCACTACCCCGCGAATCGACACCGGAAGCCCCTGCTGCGCCAACTGCGGAGACAACGCCTTCACCTCCGCCGCCGTGGTGAGCGCCACATAGTTGCTCGTCCCCGCAACCGCCTTGTCCGGCAAAAAGCCCGGCAACTCATCGCCGCCGACAGCGGAATCCGCCGGCTCCGCCGGTCGTATCGCCCGCCAGCTCAGCGCCATCAGTCTCCCGGGAACCCTTGAACCGCCCTGACTCACCAACTCCTCATACAGGCCCGTAACGAGCACCGTGTCATGATGCGAAATACTCGGCGCTGCCTCGCCCGCATCAAAGATCTCCACCCGAATGTCATCCTCCCCAACCCGCAACCGCAGTTCCCCACCCGAACTCCAAATACCCATCGAATCCACCGTCCCCTGAATCGTCACCCACGAACGCCCGTCGCCCTTGAACCCGCGCGGCGATATCAGCTCGGCCATCGGCGCCGGCCCCCGCCGGATCACACGGATGTCGAGCGAAGCCGCGCCAACAAACAAACGGCTTCCATCGTCCGAAGTGACATGAAACGTATACACGCCGTCTTCCGGCAGGCGGATGAATCCGCTGAACTCAATCCCCACCGTCTCGTCCTGGACGCGCACTCCGGAATCAAAATTGGAAACCACCCCCGTCCTTATCGGCCGGTACTGGTCAAAATCCGGCAGGAACTCCCAGTCGCCCTGGAAAACCCGGTAGCGAAGGCCGGGCAGGAAACGGACACGACCGTGCGCTGAATCCACCTCCGCATGGCTCAACGCCGAGTCCGGTATGGGTTGACGCGGCACACCAGGCCCCTCGTATTCCACGTGCAAGGCCAAGACTCCATAGCGGTTGAACCACGTGAGCCGGATCGCGTTCGCACCGGCCGGCAGAAAGGTTTTGCCGGATTGAACCACACTCGGATGAACCCCGTCGTTATCCACCACCAGCCCCGGAATCAATGCCAGCCCAAACCCGTCTCGCACGACCGCGCATCCCCTGCCCTCCAGCCGCACCGTCGCTCCCGGCACGATGTCCTGGTTCGTGAAACCCACGCGAACAAAGGCTTCGCCGGAACCGTCCCGCAGCAACATCACGCCCCTTGCGGCATCGACATCCATCACCTTCGCAATCACCTGAAACAGGTGAACCACCGACGGCTCCCTCTCAGCAAGCTGCAGCTCAAGAAGGTTCGTCAACACTCTCGGAGGCGAATCGGCCGACACCTCCACCGCCGCGCCCGCCGAACGGCACCAAACGCAGATCAGCAGAACGGCCGGCCAACAGAACCGCCGTTGGACCGCTGAAGCGACGACGCAACGCATTGACTTGCGATAGCCCCACTTAAACAGGCAAGTCAAGCATTGAGTGCCCCGCCGGAGCCTCTCGGGCGCATCTCAATTTGGTCCACCGCTGCCGTTTTCTCCGAAGTGTCGGGATTTTCACAGCGAAAACACCTGAGCCAGGCACCTGTTTCCTGCGAAAGCTTGTGGGGATGCACAAAAATTGAGATGCGCCCAAGGGGGCGCTCTCTGCGTCATGGGTTACGGCAGGCCCCCCTCCCGTGCGCCAATTTCCGTCCTCTTCGATGGCCAGCCCGGCAATGCCAGGATCGTTGGCGCCTTGCCAGTCGGGGTTGTTGAGTGTCCCGGTCGAGTCATGCACGAATTCAAAATACCAGGTGACCGAATCGCCTTGCCCCAGCACAGATTGACCATGAAGTGACACTGCCGCGGCACCGACAAGCATTCCGATGATCGCGTGTTTCATAAGCCGGGAATTGCATCCAGATGTTCATCCCTGGTTTGCGTGTTTCTTTTTTCAACCGCTTCCGAAGCATGACCCCTCAGTCCTTATGAACACGCACCGCAGTCTCGGCGTTCGCGCACTTGATCCATTGCTTCAGTGTGTGTTTCAGCACTCCTGATTGCCGGTGACGTTGCTTCAACAGCGGTCGCTCCAAAAGCCTATTCCTGTTCCACCTGCAGGCGGAAGAACAGTCGCGGAACGGTTGCCGGGAACAGGACAGTCTCCCGGAAACGCCCGTCGGACAGCGGCTCCGCCGATTGCAGTTGCCCGAGCGTGAGCGGGTGCCATGACGGAAAGTTCGTTCCCTCCGTCAGCAACCACGTCACATCGGCGCGGTTCCAATGCGAAAACCTCAATACGCCATTGGTGCCCTCCCGCGTAATCTGGAACGGCGAGCCTTCATCATTCCGCGGGTGTGTCCCGAGAAAATACTCCATCAGGTTGCTCAGGCGATCGCCGTCCGCGTCAACGCCCGCCGCGCCAATTCCGTCCAACTCGGCCTGCGAGAAGTACAACCCGGCCCAACTGATGTAATCCGCCGGCTGACCCGCGCCAATCGTGGCGCGATCCGACAGGATCGGGAACGTTCCCACGACTGTCACCGGTGTGGGACCAAGAACCACTCCCGCCGTAACCGCCGCCGCATTCGCCAGCGCAAATTCCACCTCCGCTCCGGCAACGGCGTTCGAAGCAAACTGCGCGTGCAACAACAGTTGCCCGGGAACGTCCGGCTCCACCACGATCAAGGATCCGGTGAACTCAGCGCCGCTCGAGAAGTTCGTGATCGCCGGACCCACGGCCGGTTCACCAGGATCCAGCATCGAATTCGTGTTCGCGTCCAGGTACAACACCGCCGAACTCAACGCGCCCGGCGCCGTTCCAGTGAAATCAAAGTCCAGGCGCGTAACGCGCACCTTCTCGGCCCCGGTCACGGTAAACCGGATCGGAACCAACGTCGCTCCTGTTCCGGGTGCACCGGTGGTCGGCACCGGAGTTCCAACTCGCTCCACGGTCACCTGCACCGGAGTCGGCGGCACAATCGTGACCGGCGAGGCGAATGGCGACGTGTCGCCCGTCGCCGAATCCGTCACCGTCGCGGTCAGCACCGTTCCCGGCAGCAGCGCCGGAATGCGGAACTGAAACGCGCCGCCCACGACTTCCGTTTCGCCCAGCAACATTCTGCCTTCGCCTCCCGTGTCGTAGAACACCTGGACAATGGATCCATTCGGCGCGCCGGATGTGCCGTTCAACATTCCGGCCGCCGTCGTGAGCTGAGGCGAAGGCAGGTTCCGATTTCCGCCGCCCAGAAAGATTCCCAGGCCGCTGTTCGCAGTGATGCTGTTGTTGAGAATCGTGTTCGAGACCGTCGCCGCTCCCGACACCCGAACGCCATCGCCCTCATTGTTGTGAATGCGATTGCCCGTCGGAAGCAACGCCACAGCACCGCCGACATTGACGGGTAGCGAACCGCCAACGATGTTCACGCTCGCGCCGTTCTCGAATACAATTCCACCTCCGAGATTGGGCTGGGATGAAATGCCCGGGCCGGGGTTCACACCGATCCAGTTTCCGGCGATCTGATTCTGCGTCGAGGCCGCGCCGGTGACCCGGATCCCGCAGCCGGTGGCGTTCACAAAGATGTTGCCTTCGTCGTCAAACCCGCCGATCCGGTTGCCGGCCGTGTCTCTCAGCACGAGCCCGTCCGGCGTGACGGTGCTGGTGGATCCGTCGCGCCACGATCCGATGCGATTGCGGATCATCGTGTGACCGCCGCCGCCGGCAATCACCGCGGCGCCTATCGGCGCGTTCGTCGCCAGCCCCGCGAGCGCGATGTTGTTTTCCGGTCCCAGTTGATCGCCGTGCGCATCGCGCAGAATGACAGCGCTCTTCCGAAGCGTGTCGAAGTTGTTCCACGCAATGAAATTGTTGGATCCGCCTATGTCCACAATGCCGACCCAACTGTTGGCCACGCGATTGCCTTCGGCCGAGCGATCGCCCCCGATCCGCTGGCCGCTCGAATTCAACAACAGAATTCCGACCCCTTCCGGATCGCCGGTCAGCGGATCCGGCACGTCCGAAAGATTCTGGCCATTTCCAAAAATAGTGTTGCCGATGATCCGGTTCCCGAGTTCGGGCCGGCTTGCCGAGGCGTTCTCGATACGAATGCCGACCTTTCCGTTCAACGAGATCAGGTTGAGTTCAGACGTCGTGCCGCCGATCTGCGTCGCCTTCGCGCCCGACTTCAACAGCACACCGGTCTCGTACTGTAGCTGAATCGAATTGTTGACCACGACATTGCCGCCCACCGGAACAAAGGGTTCGTCGCCATCGGGAACCGACTGCGAAGGATCGAGCCCTGAGTCGATAATGACGCCCGCCGTGCGATTGAAATGCACGTAGTTCATCGGCGACGCGCCGGTTCCGTTGCGACCGCGTCCGCGCATGCCGATGCGATTCCCCCATGCGCCGTTCACGAGTTCGATCCCCACCAGGTTCCCGAGGTCGGTGTTTCCGACGATGGTGTTGAACCCGGGGAAATACTCGCAGCCGATGAACGTGCCGATGACAGTGTTGTCGTGGCTGCCGGTTCCCGAAATGTGAATGCCTGTTCCATTCAGATGCCCGGTCACCTGCACGCGCGCGTGCCACCAGCTGCTGCCGATCACGCAGTCACTGCTGTTCTGAAGCACAATGCCGGATTGCGCGTTCGGCAGATCCACCGCGGGCGGCTGAAACGTGTTCAAGTGCACGCGACCGATTTCCGTCGATCGAATCGTCACGTCCCGGCAGCTCTCGAGGAAGATCCCATGGCCGAGGTTGGTTCCGATGAAGTTGAAGGGCAGATCGACGAATGTGTCCACAAAGTCTTCGCCGATCTGGATGGTGCGCGTCGCGGCCAGGTGAATGCCATGACCATCGTTCGGCTGCGGCGCGCCCGTGACGGAATCAAATCCGATATAACAGGCGCTGATTCGCGTGCCGGCGGCGTTGGTGCCGGCGACTTCAATTCCCGAGCCGTCGTTGTTTCCGATCAGGCAATAGCTGACCGTGGTGGATGGACTTTCGATGCGGATGCCGGGGCCGCCGTTGCCGAGAATGGGCAACCCGGGACCGAACATCGGATGAATGCGGTTGCCGGTGGACTCCGGGCCGCTGATCAGAATGCCGCCCAACGCGTTGGACTGAATCGCTCCGGGCGGCGGCTGTCCAAAAAGCAACTGCCTCGGCGCCATCACCCGATTGAACCGAGCCGAGTCCATGATGCGAATCCCCCAGCCGCCGCAGTGCTCGATGAATCCAGGTTGCTCCGCGGTTTTCTCTCCAATCTCAACGTCGTTCATCATCACGTTCGCGCCGGCAAGCCGGTAGCCGTCGCCGCCCACGCCGCTGACGGAAACCCGGATCGTGTTCTGCCACGCGTTGCCTTCGATGAACACGCCATGGCCGGCGCCGCCAATCACCGAAGACAGATCGATCAGATTGTCATGGCTGCCGCCTGTGACATGAATGGCTGCCTGTGAAAAGCCAGTGAGATTGACACCGCGAATCTGGACGTTGCTGCTGTTGTTCAACAGCAATCCCGTCGTCACGCCGGCACCGTCGAGGGTGACGTTCCCGAGGTTGATGATGGACCAGCTCGGCACTTCAGGCAGCGGCGATGTGAGCGTGATCGTATTGACCGAGGAGTCCCGGATAATCTGATTGCGCAGGCCGTTTCCGACATGATGGCTGCTGACCCAGTCGGTTTCATAAGTCACCCCCGGCGGACGCGGTGACGGCGGTGTCGTCAGCGCCGAGTACGGCAGCGTTCCGGCCGCAAGCATCAAGGCCTCGCGCAACGTCAGCTCCCCGTCGCGCACATTGCCGTCCGCGCCGGTGCTGACGCGGATCTCGGCGCCCAGATCCGGCAGAGGCGGTTGCAGGACCGTAATCTGGATGGGATTGCTCTCGCGATTGCCCCAGCGCAAACGGACGGTTCCCGTTCCAGTGTTGAATGGCGCCAGCGCAACGAGCTCATTGGAATTGCCTGCCGACGGCGTTCGCCAGTCCTCGAACTCAATGTCAAACACCGCATACAATTGCGGCGTGTCCACCGGCGGCAGGTTCTCTCCGATCAATCGCACCGGTTGCCCGGGGAACACCGTTCCCGGCGCCACGGCAGTCAGAACAGGATCGGGAATGACTTCAAACTCGCGATACGGCGGCTCCAGTGCCTCCGTGCTGGCTGTGCCCCGCCCCGCAACGTGCACCCGAATCACTCCCGTGTTCGCATCGTCAGGAATCCGGATCACCAGGCTGTTGAGATACGCTGCCACAACTTCCGCGCGCGCCTGGGCGGGTGGATCCTCAGGCGATGTGCCGAGGTATCCGATCGTGACGATGTTGCTCGCAGCAATGGTGAAGAATCGATCGCCGGTGATCGTCACCAGACTGCCCCGCTGGCCGCGTTGCGGATGAAAACCCGAGATGTGCGGCGCCCACGGATTGCCAACCACGATGATTGTGTCCTCAATCGCCTGAACGGAGAAGGCGTTGTCATTGAACACCTGAACGGCGTTCGAAAGCGCGGTAACGCGTTCCACCAGCCTGAACACACTCGCCACCTTGCCGCTGGCGTCGAACACGCTCTTCAGCACTCCGCCGAGTCGTGCCGGCAGCGCCGAAACACCGGCGCTGCGGAGCTTGTCCCAGGCCCACTCAAACGCCGTCTTCACGCTGGCCAGAAAAACCGCCTCCACCACCGCCGCATCGAGCGTCCCCTGCGCCGCCTGCACCTCCAGCGCGCTCCCGATGGTCATTTCAAGACGGGCAAGAAAGCCCGCCCACTCGTTGTCGGCAAAAATCTCCCGCGCAGAAATGAAGAACGCGACCGCTTCATTGACCGCCAGAACCATGTTCAGCGTCAGCATCACGCGATCTTCGCGGTGCGCTCCGGGGAGTTGATCGAGCAGTCCGGCCTGCGGCGGGAAGCGGGCGCCGTTGAACGCGCGCACCATGTAAAGCCCCGCCGCGTCATCAGGAATCGTCAGCTCACTCTTGACCACCGCTCCCGCCGCGTCACCCACCGCCCCTACCACCTTCTTGCTGACCCACTGTTTGGCCACACTGACCAGATCGACGCATCGCGTCGCCGGTTCCGAAGCGATAACGTACCGATCGAGCGCCTCCGGGCTCACGCGCCCATACACCGCCGAGTAACTCCCCTGCAACGCCTCCACCTCGGGACGCGTGTCAAGGCGCGGATCGGAAATGTTCAACGCATACAGATTCGCCGCCCATTCCAGCGGATTCGCCGTAATGAACCTGCCAAGCGTCTCGTCCGGCAGCGGCGCCGCGCCAAATTTCTGTCGCAGCACGGGCAGCCCGGTGGCCTTGCTTCGCGCGGTCGTCAGTTCTTTCGGCTGGATGCGATTCAGTTTTTCATAGCCCGGCGTTTTCAGGTCAAAGGTGTCGTAGCCGGCAGCAGAGGCCGGGCTCGCCCCGGCCTTGCGAACCTTCGTGGGCTGAGGCGGGTTCGAGACATATGCCGAAAGCGCAGCCTCGATTCGCTGTTGAAACGTCGACTCTTCCGAATAATCGCGGCCGGCCAGGAGTTCCCCCGCGAGATAGGATGCCAGCGCTGCCGTTTCTGAAAGGCTCGCCAGCTCCTGCAGCCGCACGTCGGCATCATCGCTGTCCGCCGTGTAAACCAGCGAGCTCAGAAACAGGACCGCGAGAGCGGTGCTGTTCGCGTTCAACTCGAGGTTCGAGATCGCATCGGTCACAATCCCCAGCAGCGGCGGACCACTCCCGTCATTTGAAGCGAACACCAGATTCGCGCGCCCGACCGAAACCGCCACCTGCCCGCCTGCGGCATTCCCAAAAAACGATCCCACCGTGGTGACGCCGGGATTGCCGGAACCGACCGACACGTTCACCAGCCGCGTGATCTCGAAAGCAAGCGGCGTCGCCCGTGCGTCAGAATCCGAGATCAGCGTGATCGGACCGGACTTCGCGCCCGGCGGAACCTCGATCGTCACCGTCTCCCCGCTTCGCGCGACGATAGGCGCGGACACATTGCCAAATGCCGCGGCCGAGACGGCTGACGCGTCGAGCCCCGGCAACGTAACCTGCACCTGGGTGCCGACAGGACCGGACCCTGGCACGAGCATGGGAGCAGCAGAAACCACGTGAACAACAAGCCAGAACAAAACCAATAGGCAACGCATAGGCCAGGCAGACATGGAAACACTCGTCTTGTAAGCCAAACAGTTAGGAAAAGTCAAACAGAACTGTCCCGTAAGGCCGAAGGCGAGCAAGCCGCCGAAGCTCACGACATGAGTGCGTGATTGTAGAACGTAGCGATGCGTCCCTCCCCCGTTTACAGAAACTCAGCGAGACTGCCTGAAGACGACGATTCGCCCGCGAACAGCCCGGCGCACCGATCTGGTGGCCGACCAAGCTGCAACAGCGCCAGGTCGTTTACCGAGCGTGTGCCGCATCGAAGACTAATTGGAGCTTCCGTTCAAAGCCTGCCTCCACGATCGCTTCCTCCCATCCGATCCCAAAGCCCTTCAATGGTTTGCAACCTTTTGTTGCATATGCAACAAAAGTTCGTCGTCCCTCAGTGCTCACGCAAACATCTGCCCATCAAGGAAATGCAACCTTTTGTTGCATATACAACAAAAGTTCGCACGCGGGAGAGCGTCCGGCTTCTCGCGAGTGCTTGAACTTCAGCATGATTGATGGTGGTGCGCCCGCGCGTTTGCTGAACCCGGAGTTGCTCGCTTCGTTAACGCGCTGCGACTGGTCCCGATGTGCGGGACACAGTCGCGCTCCGGGGCAGGCGGAATAGCAGAATGCCCGATGCTGCCTGGCGCCGCGCATGGGATCCCTGTGTGATCCTGCGTCTGCATGCTGACGTAGCCTGCTGCGGGTCGCAGACGTCGCAGACCCGCGGTCCGGAGCGCGACTCTGCGAGTCGCAGCAACGACCGAGGGCTCGGAGCAGTCAGGCACCGCCTTCGGGGTGCAAATCTCTCATGTCCGTTCGCCGGAGGTCTCCGCGTTGCTGCGACCTCCGGCTGCTGTCTAACCCTCCGGGTTGATTTGCGGGATGCACAAGAACCGAGATGCGCCCCGACGGCGTCTGGCCGTTTTTTCGGCTTGCGGCGCGACAGGAAAAAGGAGACTTTACGGCTCCGCAAAAAGGCGCGGAAAGGCCTGTGAACAGGCGCATTTACCGGCCTTTGAAGCAGATGCGCGGTTAGCTCAGTGGTAGAGCACTTCCTTGACACGGAAGGGGTCAGAGGTTCGAACCCTCTATCGCGCACCATCCCTCCGGCTGCGTTCTCTTCAACCCCGGCTCCCAAAAGCAGGGAAAGGCTCGGCGCCCGGACTGAAACACGATTTCAAATCCCGCGGCGAGTGCTCACATCCCCATGATCTGATAGCCGCTATCGACGTAGATCACCTGGCCGGTGATGGCCGCGGCGCCGTCGCTGGCAAGAAACACGCCCGTGGCGCCCAGTTCGTCCGGCAGCACGTTGCGCCGCAGGGGCGCATGCGCCTCGTAATGCTTCAACATGTCCGTGAACCCCGCGATGCCCCGCGCCGCCAGCGTGTTCACCGGCCCCGCGCTGATGCAGTTCACGCGGATCTTTTTCGGGCCCAGGTCGTAGGCCAGATACCGCGCGCTCGCCTCCAGGGCCGCCTTGGCCACGCCCATCACGTTGTAATGCGGCACCACCTTCTCCGAACCATAATAGGTCATCGCCAGAATGCTGCCGCCCTCCGTCATCAGCGGCGCCGCCGCCCGCGCCAGCGCCACCAGCGAATAGGCGCTCACGTCATGCGCAATGCGAAACGCGTCACGGCTCGTGTTGATGAATTCTCCCTCGAGCGCCTCCCTCGGAGCAAACGCCACTGAATGCAGCAACAGATGCAGCTTGCCGAACTTCTCGCCCACCGTCTTGAACACCGCCGCGATCTCCTCGTCCCGCGTCACGTCGCACGGAAGGATCAGCGTGTCACTGCCAAAGGTGGCCGCGAGTTCCTCAACGTTTTCCTTCAGGCGCTCGCCCTGATAGGTGAAGGCGAGGCGAGCACCCTCTTTGGCCCAGGCCTGCGCGATGGCCCACGCGATCGAGCGCTTGTTGGCGACGCCAAAAACAATTCCAAGTTTGCCTGTGAGCAGTGACATGTGTGCGACAGATACCGGTTATGGTTTCAAACTGCGCGTAGAATGAACGGATTGCGCCTGCCGATCAAGTTTTCTGGCGTTCAGGCTCCCGGCCGCTGCCGCGCGGTCACTCGCAGCGCCACCAGACCCGCCAGTCCGCACATCAACAGCGCGCTCACGCCGTACACGCCCGCGTTCGGCACGTGCGGGAGAAACTGCAGAGAAACCGCGCCCACGGCCGGCCCGGCAAAAATCCCCAGCCCGATTGCCGCCTCGTGCAATCCTCCGTGCTCCGCCTGCGTTTCGCCAACATCCATCGAGTAAAACAGCGAGGCGTAGTAGAGCATGCCTGTCGCCAGACCGAAGAACACCTGCGCGACCACCACCACCCAGAGCAGCTTCGCCAGCAGAATGGCCAGAAAACTGCCTATCAACAGAACAAACGCCCCCAGCAGCCACCGAAATCGGTAATGCCACCCGTTCCACTTCCAGAGAATGGCAAAGGACGCCAGCCGGCCAAACAACCAGACCGAGCAGAACAATCCCACCTGCGCCGGCGACAATCCCAGCTTCACCGCCAGCCCGGGCATGACCGCCCACAGCGTGTTGATGGCAACGAATGCAAACGGGTTCGACAGCCATGCCATCCTGAGAAAACCCGCCGGACTGACCGGCTGCTGCAGCGCGACCGGTTCCGGGTGCGGCGCCGTCGCCATCGCAGACCGCTGCGGCTTCGCCACGGTCCGCGCCCGTTTCTCGAGCCAGAACACCGCTCCGAGCTGCAACAGGCACAGCAGCGCCGGAATCCAGAAAACGGCGATCCGCGCCGAATACTCATGCGCGCAGTATTCGTAAAGCATGCCGCCGGTGAAATAGGCGAACGCAGCCGCCGCCGCCCAGGTGCAGTTGTAGATGCCCACCATGTGTTGCACGCCGTCCCTCGATTCGCCCTCGCTGACCAGCGCCTCGAGAGCCGGCCACGTGAACAACAGCACCACGCTGTAACCCGCCACCACCAGCAGCAATCCCGGCACGGAATCCAGCAGGGCGCCCGCTCCGATCCACAACGCCAGCCCCGCGAACCCCGCCTTCAGGCTCGTGTGAAATCCCCGCTTCTGCGCGAACCGCCCGCATTGCCACGCCGAAAAAATGTAGATGAACCCGTGCAACGCCGAGACCCAGAGATTCTCCCGGTTGCCGAAGCCGAACCGGTCGCGCAGGTAGAAAAACAGGTAGTTGAGGAAATACGAGGTCGCGAGCGTGTTCAACGCGGTGAGCCCGAAGTATCCGATCTTGAGCTGTCGATGGCTCATGACGCGCCCGAGAGGAAAGTGCCCGGTTGCCGTGGCGCCGCGACACCGGCCGGTTCGCAAATGTGGACCATGGATTGGCGCGCGTGCCGCTAGTAGTCGTAGAGGCCCGAGTCGCGCGAATACGCCCCTTCCCCGCCTCCCCCTTCCGCACCGTCCATCAGATCTCCCAACAGATCGCCCATGTCCTCCTCGATCTTCTCCGGATCCTCACCCGCTTCGAGACGTTTGATCGCCACGTCCAATTCCTTCGGCATCGAGCCCGGCGGCATCAGCTCCTTCATCCGCCGCATCAGGTGCGCCATGTGTCGCGGGTTGTTCTCGTCCATGTGCTCCATGTCCCGCTCGATCTCCGCCATCGCGCGCGCCACCCGCGGATCGTCCAGGTCCGGCATCGCATCGGGCCCTTCCCCGGATTCAGACGGCTCCGCCGCCCTGCGGGTCATGGCGAAACGGCTGAGCTGCTTCTCCATCTGCGTGTTGCCGCACTTCGGGCAGACCGGCAAACGATCCGGATTCACCCGCTTCGAGAGGAAGCTGAAAATCTTTCGGCACTTCGGACAGGCGAACTCGTAGATCGGCATGTCAGTGCAAACCGCTCATTTCAATCGATCGAACGTCTTCTGCAGGATCTCCCAGTCTTTCAACCCCTGAACCTGCTCCCGCGATTTCCGGATGATTTCCGCCTCGCGCGCATTCTTCGTCGGCTTCGGGTTCCGGTAGAAAATTCCGAAATATCCGGGGAACGGATCGCTTGCCAGCCTGTAGGCCGCCAGTTCATCCGTCACATCGTGGTCCTTCGGCACTTCCTTGAACACGCCGCCCTTGCGCGGATTCGACGCGTCAAACGCGCCTTCGTAAAACTCAACGCATTCGCTCAGGCACTCGATGAAGCTGAACCCGTCGTGGTCCATCGCCGCTTCCATCATCTGCAGCACATGGTTCGGATTCGAATGCGTCGTCCGCGCCACAAACGTCGCGCCCGCCGCAATCGCCTGCTTCATCGGGTTGATCGGGTAATCCACCGCGCCCCACATGTCAGTCTTGCTCCTGAAACCCAGCGGCGACGTCGGCGACGTCTGCTTCTTGGTCAGGCCGTACACCCAGTTGTCCATCACCACGTACGTCATCTTGATGTTCTTGCGCGCGGTGTGGTTGAAATGATTGCCCCCGATCGAAAACGCGTCGCCGTCCCCGCCGAACACGAACACGTGCAGATCCGGGCGCGACAGGGAAATGCCGGTCGCAAAGGGCAGCGCCCGTCCGTGGATGAAATGCGCGCCGTGCGCCTGCACGAAGTACGGGAACCGGCTCGAGCAGCCGATGCCCGCGATGGTCGTGATCTTCTCGTGCCACAGCTTGCGCTTCTCAATGAGCTTGAAATACAGCGCCAGCACCGAGAAATCGCCGCATCCCGGGCACCACGTCGGATGATCGGCGGCAATTTCCTTCTTGGTCAGCGGCTTGCGCTCCACGTCCGCCGGGGCGGGATTGCTGTTGCGTGCCGGAATGTCAGTGATCGAACTCATTGTGCAGGAAAAAGCGTTGTTGTTGAAATTAGACCATCAGGCCGGCGAACCGTTTGATTCCAGTTTCGCTTTCACAGCCGCCAGGATCTCCTTCACCTTCCACGTCAGGCCGTCCGTCTTGTTGATCCCGCGAATCGCCGGGTTGCAGAAACGCGCCCGAAGAATCGACGCCAACTGGCCGCCATACCCGTAAATGCCGGAGTCATTCAGCTCCACAACGAAGATGTGATTGAACCCTGAGAAAACCTCCTCCAGCCCCGGAGGCAGCGGGCTGAGAGTGCGGATGTGAATCGAAGAAATGCTGTCGCCCGCCGCGCGCGCCCGGTCCACCGCCTCCCGGATCGGACCTTGCGTGGAACCCCACCCGACCAGCAGCACGCGGCCCTCGCTCGGCCCGTAGATCTTCGGCGTCGGCAGCGTCCGCGCCAGCGCCTGCAGCTTCCTGCGCCGCTTCGCCGTCATCTCCATGTGCAACTTCGGCGAACCGGTCGGATGTCCCATCTCATCGTGCTCGAGCCCGGTCGCGATCGGATACTTGCCGTTCAGAATGCGCGTGCCCGGAACCACCCGGCGCACCACCCCGTCCTCGGCGGAAAGATCATACGGCTTGTACTCCGCCGCCGGCGACAGGTCCGGCGTGATGTCCTGGCACACCTTCTCGAGATCAGGCTCGGGAAACGCCTCGATGCGCGTGGCAATGGACTGGTCGCTGAGAATGTAAACCGGAACGTTGTACTTCCTCGCGATGTTGACGGCCTCGATCGCGATGTAAAAACAATCCTCCACATTGGCCGGCGCCAGCACGACGCGCGGCGAATCTCCGTGCGCGCCGAAACAGGCGATGTTCAGGTCCGACTGCTCCACGTTGGTCGGCATGCCGGTGGAAGGCCCCCCGCGCTGCACATCGACGATGACCACCGGTACTTCGGCCATGCCGGCCCAGCCGGAAGCCTCGGCCTTCAACGCGATGCCGGGACCGCTCGACCCGGTGACGGCAACGCGCCCGGCGTAACTGGCGCCAATCGCCATCGACACCGCCGCAATCTCGTCCTCACATTGCACGAATGTCCCCCCGTACTTCGGCAGCTCCCGCCGGAGCAGTTCCATCACGTCCGACCACGGCGTGATCGGATACCCCGCGCCGAACCGCACGCCGGCGGCAATCAACCCATACCCCAGCGCCTCGTTCCCGTTCATCACCACCTGTTGAGACCCCTTCTTGCGGCTGTCCATGAACCGGAACGTCTCGATGAGATCCCCGATGGCATAGCTGTAACCCGCATGGAACGCGGTCAGCGCGTTCTTCACAATGCTCTCGTCCTTGCCGCCAAACCGCTCCTGAATCAGCTTCTCCAGCTTCGGAACGTTCAGGTCAAACATCCGCGCAATCAGACCCAGCGCGAAGATGTTCTTCCCCTTGTCCCGGGCCGTGCCGCCAATCGCCTCGATCGTCAAATTCGAGATCGGAACGCCCACGTGATGATAGCTGTTCTGCCACTCCGGCCGCGGCTCCACATGATCCGAATCAAACAGCACAATCCCGTTCTTCCTCAGCGACGAGATGTGCCCCTCGTACGAGTGCTGGTAGAAGGCCAGCAACACATCGGCCTCGTCACCGGCGCTGAGCACCTCGCCCGACCCGATGCGCACCTGGAATATCGACGGACCGCCCGAGATCGTGGACGGAATCGTCATGAACGTCATGACTTCCTGCTCGCTCCGGCCCGCCAGTCGCGCGAGAAAACCGCCAATGGCCTGAATGCCATCCTGCGAATTGCCGGCGATTCGGATGACGGCTTCGGAAATTCTTGAAACTTTGGGCGCCCCACCCTCCGGCGAGGCCACAGTCGATTCACTCATGGGAGATTACGTGTTTCGACGCTCCACCTGCATCCAATCGGTGAGGAGTCCACTGCAGGCTTCGTCTTGTCGTCGCATTGCTGTGAAACACTAGCACCGGGGCCCCTTGTGTCAATTTCTAATCGTAGTCGTATTTGCCTGTACTTCAACACTTTATATCGACTCAAGCAATTGTCACCCCGACCGCAAGATCGGTGTATTAACGACACTGATATCCGTGGCCTCATCGATCACCTGGCGTTCTGCACACCGGCTGTTTTCAACGCGTGTTGCAGCGCATCCGCTGTCCCGGTCGCATGCACGTGCGCGCTGACGTAGCCGCCCACCCTGTTCAGCAGGTCTTTGACCGGCTCGATCGCGTTGGCCGGCGCTCCCACCCAATGCGCATGCGTCCCGCTCAGCATCGGCAGGTCATTCAAGTGATCGCCCGCGGCGAACACCTGTTCCGGGCCAAGGCCGAGAAGACGCGCCACCTCCGCGAGCGCCGTTACCTTGTTGTACGCCACGTGGCTGAAGCGCGCATACACGTCGTTCCGCACCACGGCAAGGCCCGGAACCTCGCGGCAGTATTCCTCCAGATACGCGTGAATCGCGTTCGCCTCGGCCAGGTTCCCCGCAATCAGGCAGAACGGCGAATACGGATCCTCATACACCGTCGCGTGAAACCGCGCGTTCACCCAGTCGATCAATCGGGGCAGGTCGCGCCGCACCTGCACAAACAGCTCCCGGTGCGCCGCCGCGCAGGCATTGTTCCACGCATCCAATCCCCGGTACCGCACACCGTCGTGCAGGTGAATCTCCCGCTCCACCAGCACCAGGTAGTCGGGCTGAATCGAAATCTGCGCGCGTGCCAATGCCTCCATCAAACTCGACATGTCGCGCCCCGTGTTGATGACCCACTTCGCCCCGCGCGCCTGGAGATCGGCGATCAATCGTTCAAAGTCCGGCGCGATCGGCGGGTTCTCAAACTCCGCAAAAATCGTCCCGTCAAAATCCGTCGAAATCAGTTGAATCGGCAAGGCATCGTTGTCGCGCGTCACACCCGCATGCTAGTTCACGCCGTCGCAACCGCGCAATACAGCCATCACCGCCCCTTGCCCAACACGCCTTTCGCAGATAGCGTTTCCACGCGGCCATGTCTTTGCAGGATCAATACGACGACGCGATGTTCCGGTTCAGCACCGGTGATTACACCGGTGCGATCGAGATCCTTCAGACCGTGCTCGCGACCGATCCGCAGCACTTCGACGCGCAACTGGCCCTGGGCATGGCGTTCTATCGCCTGGGCGACTACCGGCGGGCGATCGAAGAAGGACACAAGGCGCGCAGACTCAGGCCCGGCGATCAGCTCGTCCACACCAACCTGTCGCTGTTCTACATGAAAGCCGGCGACAAGGCCCTGGCCGAGCATCACGGCGCCCAGGC
>Ga0116180_1001683_pt1 | contig 18351 bp, 16 predicted proteins | sample AD_UKC073_MetaG_FD_89804 | JGI IMG/M metagenome (GOLD analysis project Ga0116180, IMG submission 89804) | Active sludge microbial communities of municipal wastewater-treating anaerobic digesters from USA - AD_UKC073_MetaG | ecosystem: Engineered > Bioreactor > Anaerobic > Digestate | place: USA...
CACGTCCCAGCCACGGTTGAGATCGCCGACGATCTGGTGCTTGGGCACCTTCACGTTGTCGAAGAAGGTTTCGCAGAACGGCGAGGAGCCGCTGATCAGCAGGATCGGCTTGGTCGAAACGCCCGGGCTCTCCATGTCGAACAGCAGGAACGAGATGCCCTGGTACTTGTTCGCCTTGTCGGTGCGGACCAGGCAGAAGATCCAGTCAGCCTTGTTGGCATAGGAGGTCCAGATCTTCTGGCCGTTGACCACCCAGTGGTCGCCCTTGTCCTCGCCGTAGGTCTGCAGGGACACGAGGTCGGAGCCGGAGCCCGGTTCCGAATAGCCCTGGCACCAGCGGATCTCGCCGCGCGCGATCTGGTTCAGGTAGTGGACCTTCTGTTCCTCGGTCCCGAACTTGAGCAGCGCCGGGCCAAGCATCCAGATGCCGAAGCTGGACAGCGGCGGCCGGGCGTTGATGCGGTGCATCTCCTCACGCCAGATCTTCGCCTCGGCCGCGCTCATCCCCGCGCCGCCATAGGGCTTGGGCCATTCGGGCACGGTATAGCCCTTGGCCGCGCAGCGCTCGAGCCAGAGCTTCTGGGCCTCGTTCTTGAACTGGAACTTGCGGCCACCCCAGCACATGTCGTCGTCGCCGCGCACGGGTTCACGCATTTCGGGGGGGCAGTTTTCCTCAAGCCAGGCGCGGATTTCCGCCCGGAAGGCGTCAAGGTCGGACATGTTCAGGACTCCTCTGTTAATCGCGAGGTTAAGGCGACTCGGGGCGGGCGCGCAAGGGCGGATTCCTGCGGCTCGCAAAGGCAATCGCGCCGGGCAAGGATGCCGTAGCGGCAGGCCCTTGGGCGTTGACCGCGCCCGCGCGGTGCCTAAGCTGCCCCCAAACAGACAACGAATGGAGAGGTCATGCGATTCAGCGGCAAGAGCGTCGTCATCACGGGTGCGGCATCGGGAATCGGGCGGGCGGCAACCCTGCTGTTCGACCGCGAGGGCGCGACGGTGTTCGCCGCCGACCTCAACCTGGCGGGCGCGGAAGCCGTGGCGCGCGAGGGGCAGAACATCGTCCCCGTCGCCTGTGACGTGTGCGACGTGGCCCAGATCAAGGCGCTGATGGACCATGCGGCCGGCACCTGCGGCGGGATCGACGTGGTGTTCAACAATGCCGGCGCGGGCGGCGCGCGCGAGGGGATCGACGAGATCGACGCCGATGGCTGGGACCGCACGATGGACCTGCTGCTGCGTTCGGTCGCGATGGGCATCCGCTATGCCGTGCCGCACATGCTGCACCGCCCGGGTGCGGCGATCGTCAACACCTCCAGCGTCGCGGCAGTTGGCCCGGGCTATTCGCCGACCGCCTATGCCGTGGCCAAGGCGGGCGTGCTGCATCTGACCAAGTGCGCGGCGACCGATCTGGCCAAGCACGGCATTCGCGTCAACGCGGTGCAGCCGGGCTTCATCAACACCAACATCTTCACCGCCAGCATGGAAATGCCGGCCGAGCTGGTCGACACGGCCAAGGCAATGATCGCCCAGATGTCAAGCCACGCCCAGCCGGTGGCGCGCGGCGGCCAGCCGGACGACATCGCCCAGGCCGTGGCCTTCCTGGCCAGCGAGGCTGCGGGCTTCGTCACCGGCACTTCGCTGATCGTCGATGGCGGGATCACTGTCGGCCCGCGCCACAGCTGGGATCCGGAGGCACCGGGCCTGTTCGATGCGCTGCAGGCCATGGCCGAAGCGGCAGGAGTCGGGCGGGCTAACGCGGCAGCCGCCAAGTGAGCGCGGCGCAGGGGCCGGTCACCACCCGGCTCGCCGTTTTCCACGGCCTCGGCTCGATCGCCTACGGCATCAAGGACAACGGTTTTTCGACCTTCCTGCTGCTGTTCTACAACCAGGTGCTGGGCATGGACCCGCGCCTGGTCAGCCTGGCGCTGATGGTCGCGCTGGTGATCGACGGGCTGGCCGATCCGCTGATCGGCTACATGTCCGATCGCACCCATACCCGCTGGGGCCGGCGCCTGCCGTGGCTTTATCTCGCGCCGATCCCGCTGGGCTTCGCCTGGTACATGATGTGGCTGCCCAGCGACGATCCGGGCGTGCTCCAGCTGATCGCCGTGGCGGTGCTGGTGCGGCTGCTGCTGTCGTGCTGTGAAGTGCCCTCGGTCGCGCTCGTGCCCGAACTGACCCGCGATTATGACGAGCGCACCACCCTGATGCGCTACCGCTTCCTGTTCGGCTGGACCGGCGGGCTGGCGATCATGCTGCTGGCCTATACCGTGTTCCTGGCCGAGCGGCCCGATGGCACCAACGGGATGCTGAGCGCGGACGGCTATCACGACTACGGCCTGTTCGGCGCGGTGGTGATGGTAGTGGCGGTGCTGGTCTCGGCGCGCGGGCAGCACAAGCGGGTCGCGCACTGGCCGCAGAGGGCGCGCAGCCCGTTCAGCCTGCGCGTCGCTTTCAGCGAACTGCGCGAAAGCTTCTCGCACCCGGCCTTCCTGATCCTGCTGGCGGGCGGGGCGCTGGCCTATACCAGCCAGGGCATCACCTTCTCGATCAGCAATTACCTCTACCTCTATATCTGGCGGTTCTCGCAGGCCGATTTCATGATCTATCCGCTGGTCCTGTTCGCCAGCGTGGTCGCCTGTTTCCTCGCCCTGCCGCGCCTGCACCGGCGCTGGGGCAAGCGCGATACGGCGGTGGTGACGGCGCTGATCGGCGCGGCGCTGTGGATCGTGCCGTTCCTGCTGCGCGCTGCGGGACTGTGGCCCCAGGAGGGCACTTCCGCTTCCACCACCGCGCTGTTCGCGGCCTTCTTCCTGTCCAACGTGTTCAGCGTGTCGGCGATGATCTCGGCCTCCTCGATGGTGGCCGACGTGGTCGAGGCATCGGAGGAACATACCGGGCGGCGGGCCGAGGGCGCCTTTTTCGCGGGCAACTTCTTCATGCAGAAATGCGCGACGGGCCTTGGCATCTTCCTGACCGGGCAACTGCTGTATGTGGTCGGCCTGCCCGCCAATGCAAAGCCGGGCGAGGTGCCTGCCGAGGTGATCGACAACCTTGCGCTGGTCTATGTCGTCGCCGTCGCCACTTTTGCCGCGGCCATCGCCATGGTGCTGCGCCGCTTCCCGATTACCCGCGCCGATCACGAGGCGCGTGTGGCCGCGCTCGATGCCGCCGCGCGCGGCGATCTGGATGGCACCGGCATGCATCCTTGACCGCCCGTTTGATCCCCCTTGGCGCGGCCTGCGGGCCGTGGCAGTGATCCACCCGAGACTCGACAGTATAAGGAGAGAGAGCACCATGGATTTCGATCCCACCGAACGGCAGGTATATTGGCGGAACCGCGTCCGCGATTTCATCGAGGCGCACGTCCGCCCGCGCATGGGCGACTACAAGAAGCAGGACGCCGAGGGTGAGCGCTGGAAGGTGCTCCAGGTGGTCGAGGAAGAGAAGGCCCGCGCCAAGGCGCAGGGCATCTGGAACCTGTTCATGCCGCCCCGCAACGAAGGGCATCACCACGTCGAGGACAGCTTCGAATTCGAAGGCCCGGGCCTGACCAACCTCGAATACGCGATGTGCGCCGAGGAAATGGGCCGCGTCGGTTTCGCCTCCGAAGTGTTCAACTGCTCCGCGCCGGACACCGGCAACATGGAAGTGCTGCACCGCTACGGCACGCTGGAGCAGAAGGAACGCTGGCTGAAGCCGCTGATGAACGGCGAAATCCGCTCCGCCTTCCTGATGACCGAGCCGCAGGTCGCCTCGTCGGACGCGACCAACGTCGAATGCTCGATCCGCCGCGAAGGCGACGAATACGTGCTCAACGGCACCAAGTGGTGGTCCTCGGGCGCGGGCGATCCGCGCTGCAAGATCGCGATCGTCATGGGCAAGACCGATTTCGAGGCGAAGAAGCACCAGCAGCAGTCGATGGTGCTGATGAAACTGGACGCCCCGGGCGTCGAGATCGTCCGCCACCTCCCCGTGTTCGGCTATGACGATGCGCCGCACGGGCACATGGAAATCCGCCTCAACAACGTCCGCATCCCGGCCAGCAACATGCTGCTGGGCGAAGGGCGCGGGTTCGAGATCGCCCAGGGCCGCCTCGGGCCGGGCCGCATCCACCACTGCATGCGCACCATCGGCGTTGCCGAGGAAGCGCTGGCCAAGATGGTCAAGCGGCTCCAGTCGCGCGTCGCCTTCGGCAAGCCGCTCTCTTCGCACTCGGTGTGGGAACAGCGCATTGCCGAGGCCCGGATCGACATCGAATGCTCGCGCCTGCTGTGCCTCAAGGCCGCTGACATGATGGACAAGGTTGGCAACAAGGCCGCCCAGGCCGAGATCGCGATGATCAAGGTCCAGGCGCCGCGCATGGCGCTGAAGATCATCGACGACGCAATCCAGGCCCACGGTGGCGGCGGCGTGTCCGAAGACTTCGGCCTGGCCAAGGCCTATGCCTCGATCCGCACCCTGCGCATCGCCGACGGTCCGGACGAAGTCCACGCCCGCTCGATCGCGCGCGCCGAATTCGGCAAGCACGCACCCAGCCCGAACCCGGCCAACCCGGGCTTCAGCTCGGGCGACCTGGGCGTGGCGCGGTAAGCAACATTGCGGCGTCCGGCATGGGCCGGACGCCGCGTCATCAATCACCCCTCCCGCTGGCGGGAGGGGCCGGGGGAGGGCCTGTTACCATCAGCGGTAACGGCCCGCCTCTTCCGCCGCAGGGCGGCCCATAATCGGAGCGAGGAAGCATGAAAGCCGCAGTCCTTATCGAACCCAACAAGCCGCTGGAAATCGAGCAGCTGCAGATCAGCAAGCCCGGCCCGCATGAAGTGCTGATCCGCACCGCGGCCTGCGGCCTGTGCCATTCCGACCTCCACTTCATCGAAGGCATCTATCCCCATGCCCTGCCCGCCGTGCCGGGCCACGAGGCGGCGGGGATCGTCGAGGCGGTCGGCAGCGAAGTGCGCACGGTCAAGGTTGGCGATGCGGTCGTCACCTGCCTGTCGGCCTTCTGCGGTCACTGCGAATTCTGCGTCACGGGCCGCATGGCGCTGTGCCTGGGCGGGGACACCCGCCGCGCGCCGGGAGCCGAACCGCGCCTGTCGCGCCTTGATGGCACCCCGATCAACCAGATGCTGAACCTGTCGGCCTTTGCCGAGATGATGGTGGTGCACGAACACGCCTGCACCGCGATCGATCCCGAAATGCCGCTCGACCGCGCCTCGGTGATCGGCTGTGCGGTGACCACTGGCGCGGGCGCGATCTTCAACGCCTGCAAGCTCACCCCGGGCGAGACCGTGGCCGTGGTCGGCTGTGGCGGCGTCGGCCTCGCGGCGGTCAACGCGGCCAAGATCGCGGGTGCGGGGCGGATCATCGCCGCCGACCCGATGCCGGAAAAGCGCGCGCTGGCACTCAAGCTGGGCGCGACCGACGTGGTCGATGCCCTGGCTCCCGATGCCGCCGCGCAGATCCTGGAGCTGACCAAGGGCGGCGTCGACCACGCGGTGGAAGCCGTTGGCCGTCCGGCCTCGGGCGAACTCGCGGTCAAGTCGCTGCGCCGTGGCGGCACCGCGACGATCCTTGGCATGATGCCCCTCAATCATTCGGTCGGCCTTGCCGCGATGGACCTGCTTTCGGGCAAGAAGCTGCAGGGCGCGATCATGGGCATGAACCGCTTCCCGGTCGACATGCCGCGCCTGGTCGATTTCTACATGCGCGGCCTGCTCGATCTCGACACCATCATTGCCGAGCGGATTCCGCTGGAAGGCATCAACGAGGGATTTGAAAAGATGAAGGCCGGTCATTCCGCCCGCAGCGTGATCGTGTTCGACCAATGAGCGAGCTTGAACTCAACGCCGAAGAAGCCTTCGTCGGCACGGTCGAACCCGAAGGCGCGGACCGTCTCGACACCGCGAAGCTGACCGAGTGGATGGAGGCCAATGTCGCCGGTTTCCAGGGTCCGCTGGTCCTCACCAAGTTCAAGGGCGGGCAGTCCAACCCGACCTACAAGATCGAGGCGCCCAGCGGAAACTACGTGCTGCGCCGCAAGCCGTTCGGGCCGCTGCTGCCCTCGGCCCATGCGGTTGACCGCGAATACAAGGTCCAGGCCGCGCTGGCCCGGGCCGGGTGGACCGTGGCGCCGCAATACGGCCTGTGCACCGACGATTCGGTGGTCGGCAGCTGGTTCTACGTGATGGGCATGGTCGATGGCCGGACCATCTGGAACGGCGCCATGCCCGGCGACACGCCGGAATACCGCCGCGCCACCTACTTCGCGATGATCGAGACGCTGGCCAAGCTGCACCAGGTCGATGTCGATGCGGTGGGGCTGTCGGACTATGGCAAGCCGGGCAACTACTTCGGCCGCCAGGTCGATCGCTGGACCAAGCAGTACAAGCTGTCCGAGACCGAGCTGATGCCGGACATGGAGCGGCTGATCGAGTGGCTGCCCGCCACCCTGCCCGACCAGACGCGCACCGGCGTGGTCCACGGCGACTACCGGATCGACAACATGATCTGGGCCAAGGACCGCCCCGAAGTGCTGGCCGTGCTCGACTGGGAACTATCGACCCTGGGCGACCCGCTGGGCGATTTCTCCTATGTCGCGATGGCCTGGGTGACCGACAACGGCGGGCGTTCGGGCGTGCAGGATCTTGACCGCAAGGCGCTCGGCATTCCGGAACTCGACGAAGTGGTCGAATGCTACTGCAAGGCCACGGGCCGCGATTCGGTGCCGGACATGAACTGGTACTTCGCCTACAACTTCTTCCGCCTTGCCGGGATCATGCAGGGCATCAAGAAGCGGGTGATCGACGGCACCGCCAGCTCGGCCCATGCGAAGGCGATGTCCGAGCGGGTCCAGCCGCTGGTCGACCGCGCGACCGAGTTCGCGAAGCTTGCGGGGATGTGATCGCGGCGTCCCGGGTTCGCCCGGGACGCCCGTACCTGCCAGCGATCAGCCCTGGACGATCACGCCCTGCGCTTCGAGCGCGGCGATTTCATCCGCGCCCATGTCCAGCCAGTCGGCCAGCATCTGCCGCGTCTGCTCGCCCACGCGCGGTGGCAGGCGGCGGTAGTCGGCCGGAGTGCGTGACAGCTTGCCCGGATAGGCGACGCTGGGCACCTCGACCCCGTCCTCGCGGCGGAAACGGTGAACCGTCTGGCGCGCCTCGACGAAGGGATCGGCGAAGACATCCTCCAGCGTGTTGACCGGGCCGACCGGCACGCCCGCCGCTTCCAGCCGCGCGATCAGCGCCTCGCGCGGTTCATGCCGCAGCAGTTCGGCGATCAGGCGTTCCAGCTCGTCGCGGTTGGTGACGCGCGCCGGACCGGTGGCAAAGCGCGGGTCTTCGCCCCATTCGCTCCGCCCCATCTCGTTGCAGAACGCGCGGAACTGGCTGTCGTTGCCCACGGCCAGGATCACTGTCCCGCCAACCACCTCGAAAGTGGTATAGGGCACCACCGTCGGGTGGCGGTTGCCGAGCCGCTGCGGCACCTTGCCCGAAACGAGATAGCTGGAGGCCTGGTTGGCCATCATCGCGATCTGGGTGTCGAGCAGCGAAACGTCGATCTGCTGCCCCTCGCCGGTGCGCTCGGCATGGCGCAAGGCCATCAGGATCGAGACGGTCGCGTACATCCCGGTCGAAAGGTCGGCGATCGCGACGCCGACCTTCATGGGCGGGCCCTCGGGAGTGCCGGTCACGCTCATCAGGCCGCCCATGCCTTGCGCGAGATAGTCATAGCCGCCGCGCTTCGCATAGGGCCCGGTCTGGCCGAAGCCGGTGATCGAGCAGTAGACGATGCGCGGATTGATCGCGGCGATGCTGGCGAAGTCCAGCCCGTATTTCGCCAGCCCGCCGACCTTGAAGTTTTCCACCAGCACGTCGGCCTCGGCGGCGAGGCGGCGGATCAGCGCCGCGCCCTCGGGCCGGGCAATGTCGATCGCGGCGGAGCGCTTGTTGCGGTTGGTGCAGAGGTAATAGGCGCTTTCCCGGGCGTCGTCGCTGCCATCGGGCAATTGCAGGAACGGCGGGCCCCAGGCGCGGGTATCGTCGCCGCGCCCCGGCTGCTCCACCTTGAACACGTCAGCGCCGAAATCGGCGAGAATCTGGGTCGACCAGGGTCCGGCGAGGACCCGCGAAAGGTCCAGCACCTTGACCCCGTCGAGCGCGCGCGGGCTGTCATTCATGGCGCCGCCATGCCGGGAGCTTGGCGACCTGTCCAGCCGCTGGGGGTCGCAATTTCTTCGGCGCCCCGCGCCGACTCGCCCTTGCCCCCGGCGCGGGCAGGCGATAGGCGCGCTGCATCCGCTTTTGACTGGATTGGAGTGCTGCCATGACCGCCCAACTCGCCGCCGGAATCGAAGCCGCCTGGGAAGCGCGCGATGGTGTCACTCCCGCCAGCAGCGACGTGCGCGCGCTGGTCGACCAGGCGCTGAACCTGCTCGACAGCGGGCAGGCCCGCGTGGCCGAGCCTGACGGGCAGGGCGGCTGGCAGGTCAACCAGTGGCTCAAGAAGGCCGTGCTGCTCTCGTTCCGGCTCAACGACAACGCGTTGGTCCCCGGCGGCGCGGGCGGCGCTCCGGCGTTCGACAAGGTGCCTTCCAAGTTCGACGGCTGGGACGAGGCCCGCTTCCGCGAGGCCGGTTTCCGCGTCGTTCCCGGCGCCGTGGCGCGGCGCGGGGCCTATATCGCCAAGGGCGCGGTGCTGATGCCCAGCTTCGTCAACATCGGCGCCTATGTCGGTGAAGGCACGATGGTCGATACCTGGGCGACGGTCGGTTCCTGCGCGCAGATCGGCAAGGGCGTGCACATTTCGGGCGGCGTCGGGATCGGCGGCGTGCTGGAGCCGCTCCAGGCCGGACCGGTGGTGATCGAGGACAACTGCTTCATCGGCGCGCGCAGCGAAGTGGCCGAAGGCGTGGTCGTGGGTGAAGGCGCGGTCCTGTCGATGGGTGTGTTCCTGGGCGCTTCGACCAAGATCGTCGACCGCGCGACCGGCGAAGTCCACATCGGCCGCGTGCCGCCCTATGCGGTGGTGGTCCCCGGATCGCTGCCGGGCAAGCCGCTGCCCGATGGCACTCCGGGGCCGTCGCTCTACTGCGCGGTGATCGTCAAGACGGTCGACGCCCAGACCCGTTCGAAGACCGGGATCAACGAACTGCTGCGCGACTGAGCGCCGCCGTGGCGCCGATGATCGAACAGTTCGCCGTGTCTGCGGTGATGGTGATCGTCTGCGTCGTGATTCACGGATCGGGGCTGTTCGCGCTGGCCCGCGCACTGCGCACCGAGGCGGCGGAGGAGCGCCTGCGCCGGGTCAATGCGCTCAGCCCGCGCGGGGTGGCATTCACCCTGGCGATCGTGGTCGCCATGCTGGTGCTTCACGGACTTGAAATCTGGGCCTTCACCTTCGTCTACCTGGCGACCGGCGCGGTGAGCGGGCTTGAACAGTCGCTCTACTTCTCCACCATCAGCTATTCGACCGTGGGCTACAACGATACCCACATCGCCGAGCAGTGGCGGCTGCTCGGCGCGTTCGAGAGCATCCTTGGCATGGTCCTGCTCGGCTGGTCGACCGCGTTCTTCTTCCGCATGCTCGGCCGCATGGAAGCGCACTGACCGCCTTGCTCCCTCAGAACGTGGTCGGATTCTCGTAGGCGGGCTTGCCGCGCTGGCTGGCGGCATAGGCCTCCGCCGCTTTCAGCACCCGCAGCATGTTGCGGCTGGATAGCTTCTCCAGATCGGCCTGGCTCCAGCCGCGCCGCGCGAGTTCGGTGAACAGCGCGGGATAGGCGGAGACATCGTCTAGCCCCTGGACCGAAACCTCGATTCCGTCGAAATCGCCGCCCAGCCCGACATGGTCCACGCCTGCCAGCTTGCGGATGTGGTCAAGGTGATCGGCCACCTCGGCAATGCCGCCGCGCGGTGCGGGATTGGCCTTTTCCCAGGCGGCGAGGGCGCTTGCCGCGCCATCCGGGTTGCCATTGAAGACCACGTCGAGCCGCCCCTTCTCGGCGGCGCGGGCGGCCTGCCATTCCCAGGTCGGGCTGTTGACGAACGGCGGGTAGAAATTGACCATCACGATCCCGCCGTTTGCCTTGATCCGGGCGAGCACGCTGTCCGGCACGTTGCGGGGGTGGCCGTTGAGCGTGCGGGCGTTGGAATGGCTGAAGATCACCGGCGCCGCCGCAACGTCGAGCGCGTCCATCATGGTCTTCTCGCTGACGTGGCTGAGATCGACCAGCATGCCCAGACGCTGCATTTCGCGCACCATGTCCTTGCCCAGCGGGGTCAGGCCATTGTGGACGGGCTTGTCGGTGCTGGCATCGGCCCAGGCGTTGTTCTTCGAATGGGTCAGGGTCATGTAACGCGCGCCCAGCGCGTACATCTGACGCAGCACGGCGAGCGAGCCGCCGATCGAATGGCCGCCCTCCATGCCCAGCAGCGAGGCGATGCGCCCCTGCTTCATCGCGCTCTCGACGCAGGCGGAATCGGTGCAGAACTGCATGTCCCTGGGATTGGCGGCGATCAGCCGCTTCATCACGTCGATCTGTTCCAGCGTGGCCTGCACCGCCTGCGGCTCCGGCAGGCTGGCCGAGACGTAGACCGACCAGAACTGCGCCCCCACCCGGCCCTTGCGCAGCCGCGCAAGATCGGTGTGCATGGCGATCAGGTTCTTTGCCGGGTCGGCCGTTGCGGTGGTGTCGGTGAAGTCGAACCCGGCGATCACGTTGCTGCGGCGGTCGCGCAGCTGCTCCGGCACGTCGTTGTGCCCGTCCCACACCGGCGCGGCCTTCAGCGCGGCGGCAGCCACCGCTTCCGGGCTTGCGGCGGGCGCGGCGGCCAGGGCGGGTCCGGCAAGCGCGAAGAGGGCCAGGGCCAGGGCAGCGCGGGTGGTCGGCAGGTTCATCGGTTTCTCCAGTCTTGCAGGCGGTTGCTTAGCCCGCCCGGCGCGCTTCCGGCAATGGCTGGCGCTCGCGTTTTGCCGAAGTCAGCTCCATCGTGCCGTCGAGCTTGCTCCACACCACCAGCCGCCAGCGCTTGCCATCCTTCAGCACGACCAGCATCCGGTAATTGGTGCCCGCCACCACTTGCCGCTCCGCCCCGACGATCCGCTTCAACGGAGCATGGGGGCGCGGCAGCCGCGACACGGCGAAGCGCGCCGCCGGGCCGGCTGCGGCCTGAAGCTCTGCGGCTGGAATCTCGCTCCATCCTCCCACGATCCGGGGTGCCGGCGCATCGGCCAGCACGGGTGCGGGCGCCAGGATCAGGGCGGACAGCAGGATGGACGGCTTCATGGATGCTCCGGGGCGGGGTTCAGGGAGTGGTCGGGTCCGGCTCGGCCGGGCGGGTCATGGTCCAGAAGTGCGGCCCGCCGCCCGCGACGTCCCATTCGCTGCGGGTCGCAAAGCCCAGCCGCTGGTACAGCCCGACATTGGCGGGGGTCGCGGTTTCGAGGACGGCGGGAACACCAAGCCGCGCCGCCTCGGCAAGGCCCGCGCGGATCGCCTGTCCGCCCAGCCCCTTGCCCTGGCAGTCGGGCCGGACCCCGGCCATCTTGAGGTACATCCAGCGCTCGTCGGGGGGAAGGTGGCGGCGGATGCCGTCGTCCACCCGCAGCGCGCGCGGCAGGTGGCGGCGGAAGATCGGCACGAAGCGCAGCGCACCCGGATGCCACAGCGGCTCGTGGAAATGGACCTTGCCCGGAGCGCGCCACAGCGTGACGACCTCGCACCCCGGCGTGCCCAGTACCATGCCGATGCTCAGGTGCTCCCGCACCATCCACCCGCACAGCGCGGTCAGGCGGCGCGCGCGGGTTTCGGCAGCGGGCAGCATCCAGCACATCGCCGGATCATCATGGAACGCGGCGGCCAGCGTTGCGGTTGCTGCCGCGTGATGGCCCGGGCCAAGCTGGACGATGCTGCGATCCATGCCCGCTTGTCCCGGCTGGAGCGCGCGCGGTCAAGCCGTCCCCGCGCGAATGCCGCTCTGGCCAAACGGGCCCCCGCCTGCCATGGCTGGCACTGAAATGGAGGACACGATGGCCGGCGACGACGAGGACTATGTCTATGACGAGGAAAGCGGCGAATGGCTGCCGGCCTCGCAGCTTGCGGCCAAGCAGGCGGCGGCCAACACGGTCGAGGTCCGCGATGCGGTGGGCAACCTGCTGGCCGATGGCGACCAGGTGACGCTGATCAAGGATCTTGAGGTCAAGGGCGCGGGCCAGACGCTGAAGCAGGGCACGCTGATCAAGTCGATCCGCCTGACCGGCGACCCGCAGGAGATCGACTGCAAGTATCCGGGCATCAAGGGCCTGGTGCTGCGCGCCGAGTTCGTCCGCAAGCGCTGAGGTCTGCCGCCATGGAACGTGTTGCCACGATCACGCTCAACCCCGCGATCGATTCCGCCTGCGAAGCCGAGCACGTTTCCGCGACCGACAAGATCCGCACCTTTGCCGAACGCTACGATCCGGGCGGCGGCGGGCTGAACGTGGCGCGGGTGCTGCACCGTTTCGGCGTGCCGGTGGAGGCGATCTACCTGTCGGGCGGGCCGACCGGCGCGCTGCTCGACGGGCTTCTGGACGAGGCGGGGCTGCCCCGCCGGGCGATCCATATTGCCGACCACACCCGGATGAGCCTGGCGGTGTTCGAACGCTCCACGGGCCACGAATACCGCTTCATCCCCGAAGGCCCGGACGTGGCAGAGCACGAATGGCGGGCGCTGCTGGGCGCCTGCTTCGCCAGTCCCGCCGAATGGGTGGTAGCCAGCGGATCGCTGCCGCGCGGCGTGCCGGAGGATTTCTTCGCCCGGCTTGCCGCGCCGCTCGCCGCGCAGGGGCGCAAGCTGGTGCTCGATACTTCGGGCACCGCACTGAAGGCCGCGCTGGCGGCGGGCGGGCTCTACCTCGTCAAGCCGAGCATCGGTGAATTCGAAGCCTGGGCGGGCCACAAGTTTGCCTCTCACGAGGATGTCGCCAGGGCGGCGGGCGAACTGGTCGCATCCGGCAAGGCGCAGATGGTGGCGGTCACCATGGGCGAGGATGGCGGCGTGCTGGCCCATGGCGGGGGGGCGGAAATCCATCGGGGCACGGGCATCGTCGCGCGTTCCACCACCGGGGCGGGCGACAGTTTCGTCGCCGGGATGGTCCACGGCCTGCTGCTGGGCGAAACCCCGCGCGAGGCGTTCCATCGCGGCATCGCGGCGGGAACGGCGGCGGTGCTGCATCCGGGCACCGGCCTGTGCCACCCGGAAGACCTCGAGCGCCTGCTGACGGAGATCGACTGGAGCTAGCCGCGCCCCGGATCACCAGGGCGAGGGCCGGTTTCCGTGCCATGTTCCGGCGAGAGCTTGACGGAAGTCAAGGCGGGCGGCGCATCCAGCCGCCACCCTGCACCGATGCAGACCGCGCTCCTCCCGCCGCCTCGAAGGTGCGGTTAATGGGTCCTGACCCTAGGGCGCGTGGACAAATTCCTAGCCCAAAAAGCGTCCACTATCCGGGCGTCCGAGGATCGGCTTCAAAGGCAGGCAGGTTGGGGGAAGCTGACGTTGGGCCATGTCGCCCTTATCCGGCGTTCCATGCTTGCGAATCTGGGCCTATATCCACGTCAGTGCAGGCCAGCGGAATTCTGGCCAGCAAGGGAGGGGCAGTTGGCGAACGTCTCATCAAAAGCGACCACGGCAGCAATACTTGCATGCGCAACTCTTTTGACCGGGTGTAAGCCAACTTCTACGATCCAACAGCGCCCCGGATCAACGGGCGTTTGCTACAGCAACCTGTCGGCCTTGAGCCAAGGGAGCGTCGTTTCATTCCACCAAGTCATCTTAGTGCGCTCGTCCGGCGATTTGTCCAAAGACGTTCGCAGGATCAACACTTTCTCAGCAGATCGCTATCTTTTTCGAAATCCAGACACCATTCCAAATGTTTGGCTCTCGGCGTGGCTCGATGATCAACGCTTTGATGCCACAACCGGGCCGGATTGTTCCTTGCTTCCGATGGTCAAGGCTAACTCCTAACGTCCGCATAGTTGTCGTGTCCGGACAGGCAGCTTCCGGCCTGAAATTTTGAAAGGCCGTCACGAGAGCCCCAGCCGGAATTTGTCCACGCCGCCTAGGCCCCTTCGCACTTCGGCAGCAGTTCGCGCTCCAGCCGCTGGCGCTCTTCCATCACCTCGTTGTGCAGATCGACCGCCGCCTGGCCGACCACGTCCTCGCCCAGCTGCCGGGCCAGATTGGCCTGCCGTTCGGCCAGCACCTGCACGTTGCGCTCGGTCGCGATCAGGTCGCGGGTCACGCTGCACCCTTCGGCAAAGCTCTGCACGTGGCGCAGCCGTTCGCGCAGATCCATCATCCGGCTCATCGCCTGGTTGGTTTCGTTGCGGTTGGTGTTGAACTGGTAGCGGGCAAAGCCATCCTCCGCGCGCAGCGGCGCGGCCAGCCCCAGTGCGGTCAGCGCCGCCAGTCCCAAGCCCAATCCGCTCAACCGCATTGCCCGCGCTCCCGAAAGTAGCGCCCATCCTTGCCAGCGCGGAGGGCTGCCCGCCTAGGACAAATCCGTCACGCCGCGCGCCGCGCCGGACCGAGCAGAAAGGCCAGGAAGGCCAGGGTGAACAGCGCGTCGCCCGCGAGGATCGCGCCGGTGCCCGGAACGGCGCGTCCGGCCAGCACTTCGGGCATCATCAGCGCGACGACGCCGATCTTGCCGATCACCCCGGCCCACAGCGCCGGGGCCAGCCGCAGCGGCTGCCAGGCGACGAGGGCGTAGAGCACCCCGAAACAGGACACGAGCAGGGCAACGACCCGCGCGGTCACCCCGGCCTCGGCGGAGAGCAGGCCGGGCACGCCGACCATCAGGTTGTAGGCCGAGGCCGCGCCCAGCATCCAGCGCCAGGACGAGGCGAGCGGGCGGGCGGATTGAGCGGGATCGGACATGGCTGCACCTCTTGCTTGAAGTGCCAGCCTAGCCCGGTCCGCCCTCCCGCGTCACCCTCTCACGCCTGACAGGTCGCACGCCTCAATCGTGCTCGCGTCCGCCTGCACCGATGTAGAGTTCGCGTCCGGTCTCGTTGTACTTGGCAGCCATCTCCTGCATGCCCTTTTCAGCCTCGTCGGCGGCGACGAAGGTTTCCATGCCCGCGTTCTGCTTGGCCGCGAAATCGCGCACTTCCTGCGTGATCTTCATCGAGCAGAACTTCGGCCCGCACATCGAGCAGAAGTGCGCGGACTTCGCCCCTTCGGCGGGCAGGGTCTGGTCGTGGTACTGCTCCGCCGTGTCGGGATCGAGGCTGAGGTTGAACTGGTCGCGCCAGCGGAATTCGAACCGCGCGCGCGATAGCGCATCGTCGCGGACCTTGGCCGCCGGGTGGCCCTTGGCAAGGTCGGCGGCGTGGGCGGCCAGCTTGTAGGTGACGACGCCCACCTTCACGTCGTCGCGATCCGGCAGGCCGAGATGCTCCTTGGGCGTGACGTAGCAGAGCATCGCCGTGCCGTACCACCCGATCATCGCCGCGCCGATGCCGCTGGTGATGTGGTCGTATCCCGGCGCGATATCGGTGACGAGCGGCCCGAGGGTGTAGAACGGAGCCTCGCCGCAGGCGGCCAGCTGCTTGTCCATGTTCTCCTTGATCTTGTGCATCGGCACGTGGCCGGGGCCTTCGATCATCACCTGCACGTCCTGCTCCCAGGCGCGCTTGGTCAGCTCGCCCAGGGTATAGAGTTCGGCGAACTGGGCTTCGTCGTTGGCATCCGCGATCGATCCGGGGCGCAGGCCGTCGCCCAGCGAATAGGCGATGTCATAGGCCTTCATGATCTCGGTGATCTCGTCGAACCGTTCATACAGGAACGATTCCTTGTGATGCGCCAGGCACCACTTGGCCATGATGCTGCCGCCCCGGCTGACGATGCCGGTGACGCGCTTGGCGGTCAGCGGGACATAGGGCAGGCGCACGCCCGCGTGGATCGTGAAATAGTCGACGCCCTGTTCGGCCTGCTCGATCAGCGTGTCGCGGAAGATCTCCCAGGTCAGTTCCTCGGCAATCCCGCCGACCTTTTCCAGCGCCTGGTAGATCGGCACGGTGCCGATCGGCACGGGGCTGTTGCGCAGGATCCATTCGCGGGTGTCGTGGATGTTGCGGCCCGTGGAGAGGTCCATCACGGTGTCCGCGCCCCAGCGGATCGACCAGACCATCTTGTCGACTTCCGAGGCAACGTCCGAGGCGACGGCGGAATTGCCGATGTTGGCGTTGATCTTGACCAGGAAATTGCGCCCGATCGCCATCGGCTCGCTTTCCGGGTGGTTGATGTTGTTGGGGATGATCGCCCGGCCGCGCGCGATCTCGTCGCGCACCCATTCGGGGGTGACATAGTCGGGGATCGCCGCGCCCCAGTCCTGCCCGTCGCGGACGTATTCGCGCAGCATTTCGCGGCCCAGGTTCTCGCGCGTGGCGACATATTCCATTTCCGGGGTGACGATGCCGCGCCGGGCATAGTGCATCTGGCTGACGTTCATCCCCGGCTTGGCGCGCAGGACCGTGCGGCGGACATTGGGGAAGGGCGGAACGCCGCCCGAACGGTCGGGGCCGAGCTGGCCGTTGTCCTCCGGGCGAACCTCGCGCTGCAGCACTTCCTCGACATCGCCGCGCGCGCGGATCCAGGGCGATCGCAGTTCGGGCAGGCCGGCGGAAATGTCGATCCGGGCATCGGGATCGGTGTAGGGGCCGGAGGGATCGTAGACCCTGACCGGCGCCTCGCCGCTGCCAGGCTCCAGCGTGATCTCGCGCATGGCGACGCGCAGCGGGCCGACGTGGACCTTGCGGCTGCCCCGGATCGGACCGGTGGTCACTCCGATTTCAAGCTTGCTGTTGATGTCGGCCATGTGGAAACGCTCCTTCGAAGGCGAAAGCGGAGCGCGGGCGTGAACGGCCGACCACTCCCTCCGCCCGTGCTAACGGGTTCAGGTTCGACGGGTCGGGCGGTGCCATCCGCCCCTCTCAGCGCAGGCGCGCTCCCCGGGGATGGCGCGACATTAGGCGAGGGGCGGGACTTAGTCCAGTGCGCCAGTCGCGCTGCGGAACGGCGCCCGGCGCCGGGCCAGAAAGCAGTTGCAATAGGATCGCAAAAATGTAGGCATTCCAACGCTGAATTGGATCAGGAGAGGTTTTTCCATGTCTTTGCATTCCTTCCGCAGCGCGCTTGCGCTGTCGGGCGCGCTTGTCTCTGCGACCCTTGCCACCGCTGCCGCCGCGCAGACTTTCGTGCCAATCCGCGAGCCGCTGTCGGACGCGGCCTGCACCGGCGCCAATGTCGCGCTGGCGAACTGCACGGTCACCGGAACGCGCACCAACACGGCGCCGGTCAACACCGTCGCCCCGGCCAATGCGACGAGCTCGACGATCACCCATACCGAAAGCGTCACCTTCAACGGCGACCTGCAGGTTGCGGGCCGTCCGGTCACGCTGAGCGGCACCACCCCCTTCACCGTGCCGCCCACTTTCGTGTTCGATCCCGCTGCGGTGAAGGTCAATGTCACGACCGCCTATGATGGCGAGATCAAGGTGACCGTGCCCAATGCCAACGTCGGTGCGGCGCTTGGCGCGCTGTCGGCGCCGCAGGGCCTGTTCCAGCGCTATACCTTCAGCTCGCTGACCACCAATTCGATCGACGTGGATGTCGAAGGCGGGTCGATCACCGATGTCGGCACCGGCACCACTTACACCTATGATCTGAGCGCGGTGAACCCCGCCGCGATCACCAACAATGCGACCGCGCTGAGCGGCGTCTACCGCTCCGACCCGACCAACAGCGGGGCCATCGTGTTCGGCACGATTGCCGGAACCGCGCAGCTGGTCGCGGCGAATGCCGGCCTGGTCGTCAGCCCCGCGCCGATCTTGCTGGATGGCAGCGGCAATCCGACCGGCGGCTGGGTTTCGCCCTTCGCGCTCGACTATGCCCTGACTGCCGTGGAAACCACGCGCCTCGATGAAACCGGGCTTGCCACCCCCAAGGTCGAAGTGACCCAGGGGATCGAGATGAACGGCAGCAGGATCACCGGCCTTGCCGCCGGGACCGCCGCGACCGATGCGGTCAACAAGGGCCAGCTCGACGCCGAAAGCACCGCGCGCCAGGCCGCTGACGTCACCCTGACCAATCGCATCGCCACGGAAGAAAACACCCGCCAGTCGGCCGACCTTGCGCTGACCCAGCGCATTGCCACCGAGGAATCGGCCCGCGCCGCCCTGTCCGGTGCGCTGACCAGCGAAACCAACGCGCGCCTTGCCGCCGACCTGGGCTTGCAGAACCAGATCGGCGCCCTGGGCAATCGGGTCGGCAATCTCGAAGCCCATGTCGCCGAACTGGACGACCG
>Ga0116180_1001686_pt1 | contig 18334 bp, 18 predicted proteins | sample AD_UKC073_MetaG_FD_89804 | JGI IMG/M metagenome (GOLD analysis project Ga0116180, IMG submission 89804) | Active sludge microbial communities of municipal wastewater-treating anaerobic digesters from USA - AD_UKC073_MetaG | ecosystem: Engineered > Bioreactor > Anaerobic > Digestate | place: USA...
CGAATTATTTCCATGAAGATATCACCTCTCGAGTAGTCTTTTCGGAGATTACTCGTCCTTGGCAGGACGGTGATATCTTCTCTTTTTGTCTGTAAAACTCCTACAATAACTTTACACTAACCTAAAATTGGCCGCTTAAAGCCGGCCCTTCGCTCATAATCCCCTGATATTCGAGCACAATAAAATAAATTAAATAAAACTAATAACGGAGGTGAGCCTTTGAATTCAATAAAGCCTTTCAGGTATTCAGAACCCATCCGTGGGGTGCAGGTAAAACCCCTTACGGAAGACGGCAAAAAAGTGAGTATCCTTTATAATGGCATGTTGTCGGAAAAAGGAGCAGAACGTATCTACCTGCATTGCGGTTACGGCAACCAGCAAAACTGGAGTTCCACCAGTGACCAGCCAATGGAACAAACCCAGGCCGGCTGGGAAAAAGTGGTTTATCTTCAGGAAGGTAATCAGCTGAACTTTTGTTTTAAGGACAACAGGGAAAACTGGGATAATAATAACGGGATCAACTGGACCTACCGGATCTCAGATTAGGTTGTAGTTTTTAAGTGGTCCTTTTTAATAGATTAACCTACCGTAACTTTCCCGGTAGGTTCACTGATTATTGCCGTTTTGGCACGGCCCAGCAGTTTGGACCACCGCCTTCACGGATTTTTCAAACTTAGGCCTGGGAAGCAAGAGGACCCTGCCACATTTCAAACACTTGATCCGGAAATCCACACCTGTGCGGAGGACTTCCCACAGGTCACCACCGCAGGGGTGAGTCTTCCTGGTCTTGACAACATCTCCAACAAAAAACCTAGGCAATTTAAAAACCCTCCTAGACATACTGCCCAGCGGCTCAGGCGTCAACAAACCTGAGCCGCTGAGTTTAATGGCTAGCTAAAAAAGCCCTGTATCCCTTATAAGCCATATAGATATCAGCCTTACTGGCTACTTCAAAGGGAGAATGCATACCGAGTAAACCGACGCCACAATCCAGCACGTCCATCCCGTGGGCAGCCAAAAAATGGGCGATAGTGCCGCCCCCGCCCTGGTCCACCTTGCCCAGTTCACCCGTTTGCCAGATGATTCCGGAGCGGTTGAAGAGTTGCCGGACCCAGGCAACCATTTCGGCATGGGCGTCATTGGTGCCGGATTTACCCCTCGTACCGGTATACTTGGTGATAACCAACCCGCCGCCGACTCTGGCCGTGTTCCGCTTCTCTATAACATCCACGTAATTGGGATCCAGGGCAACGTTTACATCAGCTGACAGGGCCCTTGAGTTAGCCAGGGTCCTGCGTAAATCCAGCTCACTGAAGTAAGGGCTATAGCGGGACCCGATTTCAGCTATGGCGTTTGCCAAAAACGCTGCGGTCATCCCTGTATTACCGGTACTCCCGATTTCCTCTTTGTCGGCCAGCACAAGCACTGCCGTCCGTTCCGGAGCAGATATATCCAGACAGGCCCTCAGGGCCGTATATGCACAGACACGGTCGTCCTGGCCATAACCTCCCACAAAGCTCCGGTCCAGCCCGATGTCCCTGGCAGGCCAGGCGGGAACCAGTTCAAGTTCCGCACTGACGAAATCCTCCTCAACAAGTCCATAATTCCGGTAAAGCAGATCCAGCACGGCCAGCTTGAACCGTTCTTTCAATTCTACATCCTGGAGAGGAATACTACCGACCAGGATATTCAAGCTTTCGCCGGGCACTGCGTCCATCATTTTTTTCTCCATCTGGTCCTTGGCCAGGTGGGGCAACAAATCGTTGACAGTAAAAACAGGATCTCCGGGATTCTCACCGATAATCACCTGAATGCTTGAACCATCATTTTTAACAACCACGCCGTGCAGGGCAAGGGGAATCGAAAGCCACTGGTATTTTTTAATACCACCGTAATAGTGGGTTTTCAAGAAGACAAGCTCCTCTTCCTCATAGAGGGGCAGGGGTTTTAAATCCAGGCGGGGGCTGTCGATGTGGGCGCCCAGTAGATGCAGCCCCTCTACCAGGGGATTCCTGCCGAGAACAGCTGCCACCAGGGCTTTCCGCCTGGTTATTGTGTAAACCTTGTCCCCCGGCTTAAGACTGGTACATTCCGGCAGATTCCGAAAACCTGCCTTCTTTAGCAGGTTTTCGGATATTGTTATAACTTCCCGCTCTGTCTTGCCGGCATCAAGAAATTGTTTGTATTCTTCGGCAAAAGCCATGGTTTGGTTTTTTTCTACTGCACTCAGAAGATCCCAGACATTACGCCTGCCGCAGGCCAACCGGGCAGCCGGGTGCTGCTCTTTAGCTGTGTTCATTGCGTATCCTCCATCTCCTAATAAGTGTAATAAGTGATGATTAAACATTCCACTGCTGCGATCTTATGATGTCTTTTCACAGTTTATTATTGTTAGTCACAATTAAGTCTACCCTAAAATATACGGAAATGTTATGCTCTTTCCCAGGGTAGCAGAACTCTGTTTAAATCCTTATTGGCCTCCGTCACCGGTACCTGCCATAATTCGTCCTGCACTTCTTTTGAACTGCCCGGTAGGGGATATTGGATGGCATCGAAGATAGGTTCAAAATAGGGCAATAAAACTGAATCCTGGAAGGCCTTTCCGGGGGGCAGTGATATCCCGGGAGATCCGGATTCACCACCGGGAACAACATAGCCCCGCTGGAAGGGCGACATCAGCATCAGAATGACCATCACGATGATGATCCCCCGCACCAGTCCGAACAAGAAGCCTCCAAGATGGTTGGGCAGCCCCAAAAAGCTGAAGTTGGCAATTTTATTTAGGATGCTCCCGACCAGACTGGCACCCCAAAGAGTAGCAAAGAGCAGGATTAGGAAGCATAAAACCTCCAGAATACCTGAAGTAAAAACTTCCATTAGCTGATCACCAAGGGGATTCAGCGGGTTTGACGCCACAGGCAAAGCAGCAACCGAACTCTCCGGGTATGACACGTAGGTCAGGGTTTCATTTCCAGGAATCAAGTTTTTTAAAAATTTTTCCAGCATGGGCTGTAGTCTGTCCTGCACGTTCCACCTGCTGGTAAGGTAGGCAGCGAGAGGGCGGTGGTAAGCAAAGGCAACTACCAGACCGATAACCATACCGGCAAGCCCTGCGACGCTTTTCAAAAAGCCGCTGCGCAGTCCTCCCAGGGCGGAAAGGACAATAATAATAACAATCATCCAGTCCAGCCAGTTCACGGTTTCCCCATTCCTTTCAATCAATTATTTCCTATAATATATATGAATCCCTTTTAAAGTGTGAAGTTTTTTTTAACTTTTCGGAAATAAATGGTAAAGGGAAGCAGTAAAAGTCCCAATAGTAGAACAAGGCCGGCACAGCCGAACAAAGGATAAAGCACGCGGACAAGACCGGAAAAACCAAGTCCGGAAAGGGGCAGGGCCAGCAAACAGGCGCCGGTTCCCCAAAAGCGGTATAAGCTGCTTCCTCCGGGAGCCATCCGGCTGGCGAAGCCGTGGGCATCGGCAATGGCCGTGGTAAGAATGGCCAGCCAAATTAAGATGCCAAGGACCTGACTGAAAAGGGATCCCAGCAGCCCGGTCAAATAAAGAAGGGGAATTTGATAAGAGGCTGCCTCCGGCATGTGGGCCAGCCCGGCCAGGGTGACAAGAAAGACGGCAAGGCCAATTAGGAACCCTCCCAGGGCTCCCCCGGCAATACCCAGTTTCAAGGAAACAGAGCGCCCTAGAGAGGAAAGAACCGCTACAGGAACAACCATGTTGTAGGATACGTACAGAAAGCCCGCTACAAGCCAGTTTCCCGCCACTCCCCCGGCAGGCTCCCTCGGCAACTGGTGTAGCTCAGGCAAACCGCCCACCCCAAGGACCGTCAGGGAAATCAAAAAAACTGCCAGCAGTTTCAAGGGAACCAGAAAAACGTTAGCAGTCATCACTCCTTCCAGACCGCCCAGGATAACCAGTGAGGTCAAAATGACCACCACCCATGTACCAGCCCTTACCGGCAATCCGAAATGCTCCCCAAAAACAGCTGCGCTTCCGGCCAGCATCACGCTCAAACCCCCTAACAACATGAAAAGGCTGAGGCCGTCCATCAATTTACCCAAGCGCGGCCCCAGCAAGAAATTCAGAAACTCCTTATAATTGGCGGTTTTGATTTTAATACTAAGAAACATTACCAGCCCGCCCAGATAAGCGAAGAGAAATGTGGCCAGGGCTGCACCTGCCAGCCCTTTGCCGCTGTGTAAAATAAAAAACTGCATGATTTCTTGACCTGAAGCAAATCCTGCTCCTATAACGGCACCGATATAAGCTGTTGAGATTTTGGCCAAAAGCCAGAAATCCCCCTTCAACCAGCCCATGCCCGCCTCCCCCCTGGCCAACCTCAAATTCACTCTGATGCAATACTATGCAATTGCCCCGACGGGCTGACCAAAAAAATTTTACCCCGGGGAATAACTGCCCCCTGGGGTGGCAATAAATATATTAGTTGTGTTTTTCAAGGGGTGAGGTTAAAGGATGAACGCATTAAATACTGCCCATGCTGAACAGAGCCCGGGGAAAACCCGGATTAACATAGAGGATCCGATGGCAGCCAGTAAATTCGCCTGGGATCTGGGCAACAGGCTGCGACAATCCGGTCTTAGTCCAGAAAGGCCAATAATCCTGCTCTGTATCGGTACCGATCGTTCAACGGGAGACTGCCTGGGACCTCTGGTGGGTACCAAGATGGACCAGCTGAACCAAGACTTTTTTATAGTCTACGGCACCCTGGACAAACCTGTACATGCCAGCAATCTCAGGGAAACACTCCAGGAAATAAACACGTATTTCAAAAACCCCTTCATTATTGCCGTAGATGCCTGCCTGGGACGTCTGGAAAACGTGGGCAGCATTCAACTGGGCAACGGCTCCCTGCAGCCCGGAGCGGGGGTAAATAAAGAGCTTCCTCCGGTGGGCCAGGTTCATATTACCGGGGTCGTCAATGTAGGAGGCTTTATGGAATACCTGGTCCTGCAGAATACACGCCTGAACCTGGTGATGCGTCTTGCTGATGTTATCGTCAGCGGCCTGACAAAAACCATTACCGAGTTCCACAAACAGAGTGCCCGGGGGGTCTAAACCCCGGGCATGTCCTCTCCTGTTGCTTTTACATTATGCTTAGGAAAGCTGCCTAAAGCGCCGCTTCAAGTCATTCAGAACCTCGTCGGCCGTTTTCCCAGAAGCATCAATAACCATAGACTTGTCCGTGGTATCCTGCATGCCCATTATATTCTCACTCATTCCCGTGATTACAGTAGCGTCTATCCTCTGAGATGTCCCAGGCTTGACCACAACGTACCCTTCTTCTTCCAGTGCGCTTCTGATCTGGGAAAGACCCTCTTCAACAGCTATAATCTTTTTCATCAAGCTATGTCACCTCACCTTTATTTTTCAGTTCTCCTTCCTCAAGGAACGGTTATAAAATATCCTTAATTTAATCCCTTTATGCAGGCAGCCCGGTAGAAAACGCTTTTTATGCCCAGCCTTCAATCCCTTACCCTAAGCCTTCCTTCTGTAATCTCATGAGGATTTCCTTAACTTCAAAGTCTTCGACCTGCTCGAATCTTTCATAGAACTGACCCACTGCGTAAAAACACTCCGGAACAAAGAGACAGACTACACGGTCCGCCTCTTTTTCCAGGGTTTCCAGTGTATCCCGGGGCGCCACGGGAATAGCCACAACCAACTCCTCCGGCTGGTAATTCCGGGCAGTACGCAGGGCAGCAAGCATTGTATGTCCGGTTGCTACACCGTCATCCACCAAAATGATCTGTCCCCCCTGAAAACGGCTCAGCATCCTTCCCGCCCCGTACAAATCCATCCGGCGCTTGATTTCATTAATTACGTCGTTCTTTCTTTCCTCCAGCTCCCCCCGGGTTATACCCAGGAGGCTGACCAGGCGGTGGTCAACAATACTGGTTCCGTCCTGGGTCACTGCGCCGATGGCTACTTCCGGGTTTTGGGGGGAGCCTATTTTGCGGGGGATGATCAGGTCCATCAGATAACCCAGCCTCCGGGCAACCTCGTAACCAACCACCACACCACCCCTGGGGATGGCCAGCACGATCCCCTTTCCTTTGCTATAGGGGGCCAGTTTATCAGCCAGCTGCCGCCCGGAATCCACACGGTCTTTAAACAAATTCCCACCCCTTTCTGTAGTCGTTAAAAAGCACGACGCCAGCTCGTTTATATAAATTCATGCCCGGCCGGCAGATCCTCTTATACCTGGATCCATGAGAAAAACAAAAAAATAGTGCCCAGGGAGCTACGGATAATGATCGAAAACAGCAAAATAAGTTATACTAAAGTGATTAAGGAAATCATCTTACTGGAGGAATTTGTCTTGAAGATTATCTATATTGACTGCACAGCAGGCCTAAGTGGAGGAGCGCTTCTGGGAGCGCTTGTGGACCTGGGCCTTGACCGGGAGAAGCTAATTGGGGAATTGCAGCAGGAGATTATAAGCACATTTAATTTTTCATTTAATCTTTCCTTTCATAAAGATTCCCGCCAGGCCGCCCTGAGGACAGTCCTGGACCTCCCGCAGGGCGGGCAGGCGACAGCCGCCGGGGAGTTTATTAAAACCTTCTGTCTGAAAGAAAACACTAAGAACACTACCCATGACCGGCTTAAAAAAATATTCCAACTGGAACTTGCTGCCCGCTCCAGGCTGGAAGGCCTTCCCCCGGAAGAGATCACCGTTTCGCCTGCAGAGGCCATTAAAACGGCGATCCTGGCTGCCGGCGTCTTCACCGCTTTGAAACAACTGGGCTTTCCCCGGGTTGTAGCCTCGCCGGTTCCCATCGGACCGCCCCCCCTGGAAGGCGCAAAGGACGGGACCTCCCACCTGGTCCTGGAACTGGCGAAGGGAGCTGCGGTAAAGGCTGCAAGCAGTCCCTCTGTTTATGTCTCAGCCGCAGGAGTTGCTATACTTGCCCGGATCACAAACGAATACGGTGAGCTGCCCGAAATAGATCTGGAAAAAACAGGTTACGGCGCCTTCGGTGATAACCAGGGGAGAGACGTGGTCCGTGTCCTTTACGGCTCTATTCCCCAGTCTGAACCTTCCATCGGCAAACAGGAGAAAGTCCTGGTTATAGAAACGGGCATAGATGATATGAACCCGGAGTTTTTTCCCTACCTGATTGAACGACTCCTTGCCTCGGGTGCCCTGGATGCATTTTTAATCCCTATCTACATGAAAAAAGGGCGGCCGGCCAACCTGCTGAAAGTTCTCTGCAGGGGGGAAAAGCTGGAGCAAATTCTGAAGATCATTTTTAAGGAATCAACTACCCTTGGCGTTCGCATACACGAGGAAACAAGAAGGGTTCTCCAGCGCGGCTTCTTCCAGGTTCCCACCCCTTATGGAGAAGTAACCGTGAAGGCCGGCTACGCAGGGCCTGAAACACTTATACAACTGGCCCCGGAGTTTGAAGATTGCAAGCGGATTGCCTCCGAAACCGGAACCCCTCTTAAGGAGGTTTACGCTGCAGCGCAGCGCAGCGCCATTGAAAAGATAAAGGAGCAGGAACGTGGGGAGCGTTGATACCGTTGATGCTTAGGCAATAGTAAACCATGACCATTGCAGTGTCCACCGCAAGGGATGGTAGATTCAAAAGGTTTGGTTTATTCTTGGTGTATTCATTGATGTATTCTGCCGGCTCATAAGTGCCGTAGGGGAGGATCTGAACGTTGCTTTAACACTGTTTTAAAAGTGATTTTGCAGGCCCTTTCTGGCCTGGACAAGAATGTTTCACGTGAAACAATTTTGTTGCTGGACAAAAAGTGTTTCACGTGAAACATTATTCCTAATCTCCCAGCAGAAGCCCAGTATCCTTTGTATTTCTTGTTCACCTTTTGAAAAGGATATCCATTATTTTTTTGCCTGGCTTTTTCTTTAAACCAGACCATCGCACCTAAACATTTTTCCCCGAGTTTAACACTTAGAAAATTGTAAAAAGCTCTCAAGCCATTGAATTTCAACGGTTTAGAGAGCACTTTTCTTTTTTTGCGGCAGTATATATGTCAGGCTAGAATCTGGTTAATATTTCAGTATTCAGGATGCTCCGGATATCTATCGCTTTCCCAATCGCTTTGTACTCTTCATTTGAAGATTCTCTGGTTTTGGTAATTTATGGGCACTTTTCTACTTAGCCAGCTTTGTACTTTTATTTATTAATGAAATTTATTTGATACATTATTGAAACCATTCTTTAGAAATTTATAAGAATAATTTGTAAGTTTATGAATTATATGAAGTTTATGAATTATATGCAGGAATTTACATTAATTTAATTGAAGGTCATTTACATGTTTTACTTAGGAAGCAAATATGGTTGCTATAGTAAAAAGCACCTCATTAAGCGGTCTTGTTGGTTAAATAGTTAAGGTTGAAGTGGATGTGTAGAGGGGTATGTCTGCCAAGGGATTTGTCCGGTTTTGACATAGTAGGACTGCTAGATACCCCGGTACGCGAAGCAAAGTACCTCGTCTACAGCGCCAAAAAAATATGACATAAATTTCCGTCAAGAGATTTACGGTTAATTTGGCTCTAAGCGTTCTCATGAGGTAAAGCCAGTTTAACGATCACATCATCGCATTCGACATTCTGGATGCCTGGGAACAACTGCCCACTTGTAACTATTAACAATTTGTCTACATTGGAGAACTTTCCTCAAAACTTCCTTCGTAATGAATCGTAACTGGTGTTCTCTCCAACGTACTGTCGGTAAAAGAAAAAGCTAATTATTCCCCATGGAGAATGCTAAAGAAGCTTAATTGGTATGAAGTGTTGATGATTTTCCCATCCTTGCCTCGCTTAGTTGGTTACTTCCCTGCGCATTGAGAATGAAATAACCCTCAACAGGTTGGATCTTACAGAATTACTGCAACAACTGTGGGAGGATAATCTTGATTTAGAGGACATCAATTACTAGCAGATAGCCAAGCATTTCTTGAGCTAGGGCCGGCGGCCAATATTTGCTTATATCAAACGGTTCAGGTTCAAGTAGAACTGTGCTGGCCCGCAGTTTGTCCTAAGCTGCCCTACCAGCCGGACGTTTGATTACTTTAGTTAAGTTGAAGCTAAGCCAATAAAAGCCAGTTCGTCCTTTAAGACAAAATTTTTCTTCGTACAGACATGTAGCCGTGACATAACCTGTCGGTTAAAGGATATATGTACCGGGTGGAAATTTAATGCTTATGCCAGCTGTTGGACACACAAACCTCGGTGCCACCAATAAGATGAAGAAACTGGATTATGGAGGTTCTACCATGTCTATAAATGTCCTTGTTTATATGGCGATTTTCCTTTATCTTGTTAATAGTTTCTTTATAGCATGGTTCATCTGGACTGATAGAAAAATAATAAAAATTACTACTTTGCAAGCAGCCATGTGGATAGTGTTATGTATTTCTATGGTTATTTTAGTTCCAGTTTATATATACTACAGAAAAGAAAAGCTACTTTAATACCCGAAGCATTTCAGATTTTATGTAAATAAATTACCATATATCAGTTTTAACAATACTTCCCAGGGCGGAAGGTACTTTTTTATAATCTCTGCATTATCTGAGCACAAGTATGGCACTTTCAAAAGACTTAGATATATTCATTTAACAGCCGGCTAATAACCAACGTTAAATTTTTTAAGGAATTAGTATTGAAAAACATTTTCTTAGCAGTGATTTGCAGGCCCTGTCTGGCCTGGTCAGAAAAATGTTTCACGTGAAACATTACCGGTGCTGCACCAAAATGTTTCACGTGAAACATTATTCTTTATCTCCCATTAGAAGCCCCAGGATCCTTTGTAATTCTTGCTCACCTTTGAAATGGATCTCCAATATTCCTCTTCCCCCGGCCTTTTCTTTTAACTTGACCGTCGCCCTTAAACGGTTTTTAAGTTTTGCTTCCACCTCTATCCTATCTTCATCCAGGATTGTTTCACGTTTTTTTTGTTTGTCTTTTTTCTGAGAAAGGGCCCGGGCCATGCTTTCAGCCTGGCGCACGTTAAGATTTAAACGCACTATTTTTCCGGCTGCCGCCACCTGCTTTTTTCCATCCTGAATGGCCAGGAGCGCCCTGGCATGGCCGGCGTTCAACTGCCCCGAGGCAAGCATATCCTTGACTTCATTGGGGAGCCCCAGGAGCCTGACCATATTTGCCACAAAGGACCTGCTTTTGCCAACCCTCTCCGAGACTTCCTCCTGGGTCAGCCCGTAATTATCCATTAGCTGGTGGTAGGCAAGGGCCTCTTCCAGGGGATTCAAATCTTCCCGCTGGATATTTTCAATAAGCGAAACAGCGGACGCCTCCAAGTCCTGGCATTCCTTGACCACCGCCGGTATTTTCCGGTAGCCCAGAGATTTGCAAGCCCGCCAGCGCCTCTCACCGGCAATCAACTCATAACCGCCTGACTGGAGGGGCCTTACCACAATCGGCTGGATGACTCCGTGTTTTTTGATTGAGGCAGCCAGCTCAGCAAGCTTATCAGGGTCAAACATCTGTCTAGGCTGGTGAGGAGCCAGCTTTATCTCATCAATATCTATCTCCTTTAACCGATCGCTGCCACCGCTTTCTTCCGTACTCTGAATCAATGCCTGCAGGCCCTTACCTAACCCTCTGCGCTGTTTACCCAACTCCCATCACCTCCTCGGCTAACTCCCGGTATGCCTCGGCTCCGCGGGAACGCCTGTCGTAGACCATAACCGGTTTGCCGTGGCTAGGCGCTTCGCTAATCCGCACGTTTCTCGGCACTATTGTTTTATAGACCTTTTCCTTGAAGTATTTTTTTACTTCATCCACCACCTGAATGGCCAGGTTTGTCCTTCCGTCAAACATGGTCAACAGCACACCTTCAAGACTTAGCTTCTTATTCAGACGCTCCTGAACCATCCTGATTGTATTCATCAACTGGCTCAAGCCCTCCAGGGCGTAATACTCACACTGTATGGGGATGATCACGGAATCCGCCGCCGTTAAAGCATTTATCGTCAACAAACCCAGGGAAGGCGGACAGTCGATAAAAATATAATCATATTCATCCCTGATTTCCGCCAGGGCATTTTTTAGAACACTTTCCCTGCCGGCCACATTAACGAGCTCAACTTCCGCCCCGGCCAGCTCAATGGTTGCCGGAATAAGGTCAAGGTTTTCCACGGCACTGGATACAATTACGTCCCTGACATTCATGCCGTTAATCAAAAGGTCATAAATGCAGCACTGCAGACTGTTTTTATCAACACCTACCCCGGTGGTAGCATTCCCCTGGGGATCAATATCAACCAACAGAACCTTTTGCCCCATCAGGGAGAGCCACGCGCCCAGATTAACGGCCGTCGTAGTCTTGGCCACACCTCCCTTCTGGTTGGCTATTGCTATGGTTTTCCCGATGATTTTTCACCTCCCGGTTTTGTGCAGCCGTTTTTATTTTTATATAACAATATCTGATTTTTTCCCTGACAAAAGAACGTTACTTCTCCAGGTCCTACTATTCAACATTTTCCTGTGGAGATCCTTCCTAAGGTTAATTTTATCAGTTTAACCATAACCCTACCGGTAGTCTAAAAATAAGAATAACCCCTTTGGGGGGTTTTTTTTAAAAGAGAGTTTTTTCCCAAATCATCTCTGACGCCTATTTTACAGCGGCCTTTTTTGCGGTATGCCGGCACGCCTCGGGTATTTCCCGGGAGTTGGTCCTGTTTTTCTGATAAGCACGAGTTTTCTCTCCTCCCCTGTAAAGGGAAGCTTTAAGCCCATTATTTTATCCACCCTGCCTCCTAGAAGAAGCAGGGCATTCCCGGCCTTTTTCAGTTCTTCCTCCAGTTTGGGCCCTTTCATAGCCACAAAGTAACCTTCAACTTTAAGAAAGGGCAGACAGTATTCGGCCAGCACCGCCAGGGAGGCAACGGCCCGGGACACCACCCGGTCCCATTTTTCCCTTTGGGCTGGATCCCGTCCGAAATCCTCAGCCCTGGCGTGGACAACCTCTATATCCCTTAAGCCCAGAGATGAGATTAATCCTTCTAGAAAACGTACTTTCTTTTCCACCGATTCAAGTAGTGTTACCTTAAGTCCTGGCCGGTAAATCTTTATTGGCACGCCTGGAAAACCCGCACCCGTTCCGATGTCTATTAAACTCATCCCGTCTTCCAGAGCAATAACATTAAAACAACTCAATGAATCTAAAAAATGCTTTACGGCAACATCCTTTTCATCCAGAATTGACGTCAGGTTGATACTCTTGTTTGCCTCAGCCAGGAACCTGTAGTATTCCTTAAACAGCCCCACCTGTTCCTGGGATAATTCAAGCCCCATTTTAAGGGCACCCTGAACAAGGGTATCCAGCAAGATGCTCATAGCTTCCCGGCGCCTGGCAAGGTTTCCCACTGCAAGCCGAAAAGATTTCGTTTTAAAAAGCCCACGCCTTCCCCCCTGACTTAGATTTCACTAATGTTAGTATTTGGAAAATAGTTACAATTTATTATTTAGTTCTGTTCCTTATTTTGCCTCCGCCGCTGTTCCAGATAAATTAACAAAACGGAAATATCCGCCGGAGTCACCGAGACAATGCGGCTGGCCTGGCCAATGGACCTGGGCCTAAATAATTCCAGTTTTTCCCTTGCTTCTGCCGATAAGCCCCTGACCTTGTTGTAATCCAGATCATCTGGAATTTTCTTTTCTTCCAGCCGCCTGAAGCGCTCCACCTGGGCTTCCTGCTTTTTGATATAGCCTTCGTACTTGACCTGAATCTCAACCTGTTCGCGTACTTCCTCCGGCAGTGGGGGATGTTCCAGTGGAAGTTGCAGGATCTTTTCATAGGTCATTTCCGGGCGCCGGAGCAGCCCGGCCAGTGATGAACCCTGTTGGGGAATAGGGGCGGTTTGCATTTCTGCTAAAATCCGCTTTACTTCTTCGGTCACAGGCACTACTGTCCGCTCCAGCCTTTCCTTCTCCGCATCAATCAACTTCTTTTTTTGCTCAAAGGACTTGTAGCGTTCCGGTGTAACAAGCCCAATCTGGTATCCTTTCTCAGTCAGCCTCAAATCAGCATTGTCCTGCCTCAGTAAAAGCCTGAATTCCGCCCTTGAAGTCAGCATCCTGTAGGGCTCGTCAATTTCTTTGGTTACCAGATCGTCAATCATAACCCCTGTATAAGCTTCAGAACGGCTTAGAATAAAGGGTTCCTTGTTTTTAAGATAATGGACGGCGTTGATTCCGGCTATAATACCCTGGGCCGCCGCCTCTTCATAGCCGGAGGTACCATTAATTTGCCCCGCCGTAAAAAGCCCCGGTATTGACTTTACCTCCAGAGACAGTTTTAACTGGGTGGGCACCACGTAATCATATTCAATGGCATAGCCCGGCCGCGTCATTTCTACTCTCTCCAGGCCCGGTAGGGTACGGAGCATAGCCAGCTGCACATCCTCCGGCAGGCTGGTGGACATGCCCTGCACATACATTTCATCAGTATTTTTTCCCTCTGGTTCAATAAAAACCTGGTGAGCCGGCTTGTCCGAAAAACGTACGACCTTTGTTTCAATGGAAGGGCAGTAACGCGGCCCCTTGCCCTGGATGGCACCGGTATAAAGGGGCGCCCGGTAAAGATTATCCAAAATGATCCGGTGGGTCTTTTCGTTGGTATAGGTAAGCCAGCAGGGTATTTGTTCGCGGCTCTTCACGCCGGACATATAGGAAAAATTATGTACCCTCTGATCACCCGGCTGGATCGTCATGCGGCTGAAATCGATGCTGCTTTTAGCAACCCTGGCCGGTGTTCCTGTCTTAAAACGCCCCAGCTTAATACCCAAATCCCTAAGGCTCTCGGAAAGGCTAACGGCAGGGAACTGTCCATTTGGGCCCCCGGGATAAGAGAGGTCTCCGATAATGATCCTTCCCTTTAGATAAGTCCCTGTGGTCAGGATTACGGCGCCGGCCTCAAATCTTGCACCGGTACTGGTCACCACACCGTAAACTTTTCCATTTTTTACTAATATTCTTTCCACAAGGGCCTGTTTTAAATACAGTCCTTGATGTTTCTCCAGCGTCTGCTTCATCCTGTTCTGGTAACTCAATTTATCAGATTGGGCACGTAAGGCCTGGACGGCCGGTCCCTTACCGGTATTCAGAAGCCGCATCTGAATGGAGGTATAATCCGTATTCAAGGCCATTTCCCCCCCCAGAGCATCCACTTCCCTGACCAGTTGGGACTTTGCCGGTCCACCCACAGCCGGGTTGCAGGGCATCAGGGCCACATAGTCCAGGTTCAGGGTCAGGACCAGGGTGCGGCAACCCAGCCTGGCTGCTGCCAGACCCGCCTCACACCCGGCGTGCCCAGCCCCCACAACAATGATATCGTATCTTCCAGCATCATACTCCAAACCCGGCACCTCACTTCCCAATGCAGAAATCTTCAAAAATCCTGTCCAGGAGGTCCTCCGTCGCTGTTGACCCGGTAATCTCGCCAAGGGCTTCCCAGGCTTCCCGCAGGTCAATTGCCACAATATCCACCGGCAATGCCTGACGGGCCCCGTTTATAGCTTCTTGCAGGTGGCGGGCGCTCCTTTCCAGGACTTCCTTGTGACGGATATTGGCAACAAGCACGGCATCTGATCCGGTAACCTGGCCTCCCGTAACCATCTCAAAAATTTCCTTTTCCAAACGGTCAATGCCGATCCCTTTTAGTGCTGAAATCCACAAAACCGGCTTTTCCACCAGCTTCCAGACATCGCTTTCTTTGATGCGAATTTTTTCTTCGGCCACATCTATCTTATTGATCAGGATCAATGCTTTCTTATCCTTGATCAATTCCAAAATAGCACGGTCTTCACTGTTTAAGCCCCGGATCGCGTCAAGTACTACCAGCACCAGATCAGCTTTATCGATTGTTTCCCTGGTCCTTTCCACACCTATCTTTTCTACAAAGTCAGTGGTTTCCCGCAGACCGGCCGTATCAATTATCCTTAAAGGAATTCCCTGGATATTAATTATCTCTTCGATTAGGTCCCTGGTTGTACCCGGAATATCGGTTACTATGGCCCTGTTTTCCCGGAGCAAGGCATTCAAGAGAGATGATTTTCCCACATTTGTATTGCCGATTATGATCGTGCTGATCCCTTCCCGGTATACTCTTCCTTTATCGGCACTGCTGATCATCTCTGCAAGTTCCTTTAAAATCTCTTCTCCTTCCTGGATAATCGCCTCTCCGGCAGTTTCTTCCAGGTCTTCCTCCGGGAAATCTATGTTTGCCTCCACCCGGGCCAGCAGACCAAGGATCCTATTTTGTATTTCAGTAATTCTTTTGGAAAGATTACCCTTTAATTGAGAAACAGCTAAACTAAGGCCTCTGTCTGTCTTTGAGCGAATTATATCGATAATTGATTCCGCCTGGGCCAGGTCCAGCCTCCCGTTTAAAAAAGCCCGCTTGGTGAATTCACCTGGTTGAGCCAGACGGGCTCCCCTGGCCAGCACCTGTTCAAGCACCTTGCGCAGTGGTACAATACCGCCGTGGCAGTGGATTTCCACTATATCTTCCCTGGTATATGTTTGAGGCCCCTTCATATAGCATAAAAGAACCTCGTCTATCTCCAATTCATTCTCATCTACAATATGTCCGTAGATAAGCCTGCGGTTCTCATTTATAAAATTAATCTTTGAACCGGGCCTGAATATCTTTCCCGCGATATCTGCAGCGTTTTTCCCGCTTATGCGTACAATTCCGATTCCACCCTCCCCCAGGGGAGTGGAAATTGCAGCAATGGTATCCTCAATCAACTCTGGCACCTTCCGGCAGCTATTTTTAAACCCAGCGGGCCGTCACTTGCGCGCTGGGTTTAAATATTATTTTTTCGGTGATATAACAATCTTCCGGCAGGGTTCTTCTCCCTCACTAAAGGTGTAGATGTCGTCACGCCCCTGTAAAACCGTGTGAATAATGCGCCTTTCCTGGGAAGTCATCGGTTCCAGGACCACGTTCCGCCCCTTCTGCTTGGCCTTATCTGCCAGTTTCAAGGCCAGTTTCTGCAGTGTTTCTTCCCTTCTCTTACGATATCCTTCAACATCTATAATGATTTTTTTACGAGTTTCCGTATTTTTATTCACCGCAAGGCTCACCAGGTACTGAAGCGCATCCAGGGTTTCACCCCTTCGGCCGATAAGGATACCCAGTTCATTACCCTCCAGGTTAATGAGTATTTCGTGATCCTTTTCTTCTATATTCATATTTACCTGGAGCTGCATAGATTTAAAAATACTCTTCAACAATTTCCCTGCTTTATGAGCCGGTCCGTCCTTTAAGGTAACTTCTACCCGGGCCAGCTTTGCTCCCAGGAAGCCTAAAAAACCCCTGCTGGGTTCATTGATGATCCTGATTTCTACCTCATCCCGGGAAGCCCCCAGGTCTTTAAGCGCCAGTTCAACAGCTTCATCTATAGTTTTCCCGGTCTTCTCAATTACCTTCAACTTTTCCCAGCCTCCCCTTTCACAACCACAGCCTGCTTATTGATAAAATATTGCTGGGCCCAACTTACTACGTTATACACAACCCAGTACAGAGAAAGGCCTGCCGGGAATGTACTGGAGATCCAGGCAATAAAGACGGGCATGGTATACAACATCATTTTCTGCGCCGGATCTGTTGCCGAAGTTGTCATTTTTGACTGAAAATAGGTTGTGAGTCCGGCCAAAATAGGAAGTATATAGTACGGATCCCTTTCACTGAGGTTCTGTACCCAAATAAAGCTGGCATGATCCACATTCACATACGGAAAATTAATAAGAGATCTGAACAGGGCAATCAGGATTGGCATCTGGATCAGCAAAGGTAGACACCCGGCTGCAGGGTTGACATTGTGTTCCCTGTATAATTCCAGCATTTTCTCCTGCATCTTTTTGGGGTCTTTATCTTTATACTTTTGCTGAATCTCCTTTATCTTCGGCTGTATTTGCTGCATGGCCAGCATAGATTTCATCTGCTTATGGGACAAGGGATAGAGAGCTAATTTAACGATAATCGTCAACAGAATTATAGCTATGCCGTAATTTGCTATCCCAACTGCTACCGTAATATTATACAGCCAGTTTAGAAGCCAGGTCATACCATCTACAATGGCATTAAAAATTTCCAAACTACTATCCGCCTCCTCGTCCGGCCTGTGCAGGCCCAGCGGCTATCTTCTTCACTCTAAACAGGATCATAACCACCCGGATGAAAAGGATGGCATTTTAATAGCCTTTTTACGGCCAACCAGAAGCCCTTCCAGGCGCCATATTTTTCCAATGCCTGCACCGCATAGTGAGAACAAGTAGGATAAAACCGGCAGGTTGGCTTCTTTAGTGGTGAAATTACCAACTGGTAAAACCGAATCATTAGAATTAAAACACTTTTCAAAGGGAACATCCCCCGTCAAGCTTTAACCTTTTTAAAAGCTTCAATAAACTTGCTTCAACTTCTTGATAGCTCGACCCAGCTATCTCCCTTCTGGCAAGCAATACATAATCATAGCCTGCGGGAAAAAGCCCGCAATTCAAACGGCATGTCTCCCTGAGTAGGCGTCTAATCCTATTTCTCGTAACGGCATTACCAACTTTTTTACTAACAGTGAAACCGAATCTGCTCTTCTCTGTATTATTCGGTAAAAAATACAGAACAATAAGGCGATCTGCTACAGTTTTTCCGTGGCTGTAAACTCTCCGGTAATCACTATTTTTTTTTAAAATGTTAAGGCTAACCATTGATTCCTCAATTTTCTATTATTACCGTTACGCAACTTAACCATACTTCTTCTACAACGTTATACAGCTAGAAAGGCCACTGTGGTTTAGCGGCCTCACGCGGTTAACCTTTTTCTTCCCTTTAATCTTCTTCTCTTTATAATTTTTCTTCCGGAGCGTGTAGCCATTCTGGATAGGAAACCGTGAATCTTCTTATGCTTACGTGTCTTCGGTTGATAGGTACGCTTCAAATACACCCACCTCCTTCTAGGTTTTTTTATAAGTTCTACCAGTTAGATTTGATAATAAAAAAATAAAAAATTGTAATTAAATTTCTTATTATTCAATAAATTATTTTTATCAACAATTATACAATATCAACAAAAATACTTACCAACAATAACTTTTTTCTAAAACCTACCCCTTGACATACACTACCAATTATATAATAATCGCTTTTTAACGTCAAGAAGCAGGAGTTTTACGATAGTGTCAAGGCACTGTTTGATAAAGAGAGATAACTATAACCGTCTCAGAAAAGGACAAGTAATTCCTTATGATGTGATTGGCAAGATAAAAAATGTAGCAAACGGGAGTTAATTTTTA
>Ga0116180_1001687_pt1 | contig 18329 bp, 14 predicted proteins | sample AD_UKC073_MetaG_FD_89804 | JGI IMG/M metagenome (GOLD analysis project Ga0116180, IMG submission 89804) | Active sludge microbial communities of municipal wastewater-treating anaerobic digesters from USA - AD_UKC073_MetaG | ecosystem: Engineered > Bioreactor > Anaerobic > Digestate | place: USA...
GAGAATAGAACCAGCATACATTTTTGCAAAATTAACTTCCACATTCCTCGCTTTTTCAAATTTGCAAAAGTTAATTCCGCTGTCAATGATTTTGGGGTGGAATTTACTTTTTCAAATGAAGAAAATTAAAAAAATGCTACAAAGCAAAAAGCTCTTATCAAAATCCGGTTGACATCGGCTGGATAATGGATATAATATATTAAAATGAATATTGAGCATCGCACGATGAAAGGGATCAAGTAGGCTGACCCAAGCCTTCACAGAGAGAAGCCGTCACGGGCTGGAAGCGGTTTTGAAGGAAAGCAGCTGAATACCACCCCTGTGAGTGCGATCGTTGATACACGTTACGGTCTAATGAGAACCAAATAGGGTGGAACCACGTGAGTGAGCAAGCTCTCGTCCCTTGTGCGAAATGGCAGGGACGAGAGTTTTTTTATCTGCGATACAGGTACGCCTCTGCCTGAACAGTGGAAGATGTATGGGGTGCGGCAGCGGGTTTTGCCGTATATAGTTTTGCAATACTGGTAGAAGGAGTGGTCTGTATGATAAATATCACACTGAAAGATGGCAGTTCAAAACAGTATCCGAAGGGGATCACTGTCAAAGAGGTGGCTGAGAGCATCAGTGCGGGCCTGGCAAGAGTTGCTCTGGCTGCTGAGGTCGATGGAGAGGTGAAGGACCTTTCGACAGTTCTGGATAAGGATTGTTCACTCAATCTGCTCACATTCGACACCGAAGGCGGGAAGCAGGCATTCAGGCACACAGCATCCCATATATTGGCTCAGGCGGTCAAGAGGCTGTACCCTAATGCAAAGCTGGCCATAGGTCCTGCTATCGAAAACGGATTCTATTATGATTTTGACGTCGAGAAGCCTTTTACGCCGGAGGATATGGGCAGGATAGAAGAGGAAATGGGGAAGATCATAAAGGAGGATATTCCTCTTGAACGGTTCACGCTCCCGAGGGATGAAGCAATCAGATACATGGAAGAAATGAGCGAACCTTACAAGGTGGAGCTGATACAGGACCTGCCGGAAGATTCCGTGATTTCTTTCTACAGGCAAGGGGATTTCGTCGATCTGTGTGCAGGGCCGCATGTCCCTTCCACTGGAAGGATAAAGGCATTTAAGCTGACCCAGGCTGCCGGAGCTTACTGGCGAGGGGATGAGAAGAACAAAATGCTGCAGAGGATATATGGAACGGCGTTCACAAAGAAGAGCGACCTGGACGAATACCTGGCTGCATTGGAGGAGGCAAAGAAGCGCGATCACAATAAGCTTGGAAGAGAACTGGGATATTTTACGACCGTGGACTATATCGGACAGGGTCTGCCCATATTGATGCCGAAGGGAGCAAAGGTTATTCAGATCCTTCAGAGATTCGTCGAGGATGAGGAGGAACGCCGCGGGTACATGTTGACCAGGACGCCGTTCATGGCAAAGCGTGAACTGTATAAGATCTCTGGCCACTGGGATCATTACAGGGACGGCATGTTCATCATGGGCGATCCGGCAAAGTTTGAGGATCCGAATGAGGAGATACTTGCTCTTCGCCCAATGACATGTCCATTCCAGTTCCAGGTCTATCTGAGCAGACTCAGGAGTTATCGCGAACTCCCCTTCAGACTGAATGAGACTTCCACGCTGTTCAGGAACGAGGCATCGGGTGAAATGCACGGGTTGATCCGTGTAAGACAATTCACGATTTCCGAAGGACACATTGCCTGCATGCCAGAGCAGTTGGAAGAGGAGTTTGCGGGTTGTCTGGATCTTGCCAATTTTATGCTCAGGACTGTCGGCCTTGATTCTGATGTTACCTATCGATTCTCCAAATGGGATCCGAACAACAAGGATAAATACATCGGCACCGAAGAGCAGTGGGAGCAGGTCCAGAAACGCATGCGCCAGATACTGGACAATCTGGAGATACCATATACGGAAGCGGAAGGCGAGGCCGCATTCTATGGACCGAAGCTGGATATTCAGATAAAGAACGTTTTCGGCAAGGAGGATACACTTATCACTATCCAGATCGATTTCCAGCTGGCAGAGAAATTCGGGATGGTGTATATCGACCGGGATGGGCAGAAGAAGTACCCATATGTTATACACAGGACTTCGATCGGATGCTATGAAAGGACACTTGCGTTGCTGATCGAAAAATATGCCGGCGCATTTCCCACATGGCTCGCTCCGGTACAGGTCAAAGTCCTGCCCATAGTCGACAAGCACCACGATTATGCGCAACAGGTGGGCAGGAAGCTCCAGGATGCCGGGATAAGAGCAGAGATCGATTACAGGAATGAGAAAATCGGATATAAGATCAGGGAAGCTCAGATGGAAAAGGTGCCGTATATGCTGGTCATAGGCGACAAGGAGAAAGAAAACGATCAGGTGGCAGTGAGGTCCCGCAAGGATGGTGATCTGGGACCTATGCTGCTGGATGATTTCGTTGCAAGGATAGTCGAAGAAGTGAGAACAAAAGCTAAATAGAAAGCTGCGCGTGGACATAAGCCGGTACGTGCGGCATAACACTGACACAAGAGTGAAAAGCATGGCAGCAGAAAGCCGTGCTTTTTGCATTTTTGCGCAGTTCCGGTGGCGACATTTTTAAGCTCAGTGCCATTATTTTTAGTAACCGATGGATTAACAAGGTGTTTTTCAGTTGGAAAATATGCACCTGAAAGGTATAATGTTTTTAAGTATAAATGAAATGGCGGTGTGCGGATAGATGAGCAAAGCAGATATTATTTTCAGGGAAATGTGCAAAGACATCCTTGAGAACGGGTTTTCGTCTGAGGGTCAGAAGGTGAGGGCCAGATGGGAGGATGGGACACCTGCCCACACAATAAAAAAGTTTGGTGTCGTCAACCGGTACGACCTGTCGGAGGAGTTCCCGATACTGACTTTGAGATATACGAATCTCAGGGCGGCAATTGATGAATTGCTCTGGATATGGCAGAAAAAATCAAATAACATAAAAGATCTGAACAGCCACATATGGGACAGTTGGGCGGATGAAAGCGGATCTATCGGCAAAGCATATGGTTATCAGATGCGGATAAAACACAAATATCCTGAGGGTGAGTTCGACCAGGTGGACAGGGTGCTGTATGACCTCAGGCACAACCCGTACAGCCGGCGGATCATCACCAACATGTATGTCCACAGTGATCTCCATGAGATGAACCTTTACCCGTGTGCATACAGCGTGACATTCAACGTAACAGGGAAAAAGCTCAACGGCATTTTGCACCAGCGTTCCAACGATGTGCTTGTGGCGAACAACTGGAACGTCTGCCAGTATGCGATACTGGTCCATATGCTCGCACAGGTCAGCGGGCTGGAAGCAGGCGAACTGGTGCACGTGATCGCTGATGCCCACATTTACGACAGACATATACCATTGGTAAAGGAACTGCTCAGCCGTGAGCCGTATCCTGCACCAAAACTGATTATAAATCCGGATGTGAAGGATTTCTACGATTTCACGGTGGATGATTTCGTGCTGGAGAACTATCAGAGGTGGCCACAGATCAAGAATATACCTGTGGCGGTGTAAGAGGTACAGATTCACTCCTCTGCAGGAAGCGAGGATGCGCGGAAGAGGAGTGTCCCTGGCAGAGGAACGGAGCGGGCCATAAAGGTGATACTGTCGGCAGATCTCAACTGGGGGATCAGCTGCCGCGCGTACCGGAAGATATGAAATTTTCAGGGAGATAAAAACAACTATTATGTCAAAATATTCAATGCGTGTCATTTCGCCTGTAACAGTAAAAAAAACAGATGATAGCCCGACAGCAGATACCATGAAACGGGATCAGGGCTATGAGACTGTCACAACTCTTCTACGCCACACAGATACTATACCACTGATGCCAGTGCATATGATTCGAAAGCAGCGCTGATAATAAGCTAATGCCGGATATATCACAGCATGGTGGGGATCGATATGGATTTGAGCTTTGATGCGGTCTATTATGAGCCGGATTCTTTGAGATATGAGCTTGGAAAAACACTGAAGCAAAAGTATCAGGACCTGCCGTGGATCGAGATAGAATCGCACAATCGTATCCCTGAATTCAGTTCGGCAGAGAACCGGGAATTTCCAAAACTCAAAAGGCACCTTATCATAGGTATCCGAAAAACCCACAAGTATGTCGGGAACCATAAGGTTTCCGACTGGCTGGTGCCATATACGTCTTCCGGGTGCCGGGCCATGTGCCTGTATTGCTACCTTGTGTGCAACTACAACAAATGCTCCTATCTGCGGCTGTTTGTAAATCGCGAGCAAATGATGCTGAAACTGCTGAAAGCCGGCAGGGAAGCAGCCGAGCCCCAGACCTTCGAGATCGGGAGCAACAGCGACCTTGTGCTGGAGAATACCATTACGGGAAATCTCAACTGGACCATCGATTATTTTGCCAGGAACGGGCGGGGCTTCCTTACGTTCCCCACGAAGTTCGACATGGTTGAGCCGCTGCTGGGCCTGGATCACCGGGGGAAGACCATTTTCCGCATGAGTTTTAATCCGGCGGAGATCATAAGAAGAGTGGAGATCGGGACTTCTCCGCTGGAAACACGTGTAAAGGCTCTCAACGATATGGCGGAAGCCGGGTATCCCGTGGGGATGCTGATAGCTCCGGTTATCCTGGTCAAGGACTGGAAAAGGATGTACGGAGAACTTATCCGGTACCTTGCTGATGTGCTGTCTCAAAAGGTCAAAAAAACCGGCTTTATCGAAATCATCCTCATGACGTACAGTTTCGTACATAATGCAATAAATACCGAGGCTTTCCCGGGTGCGATGAAAATATATGACCATTGCCTGATGACGGGGCGGGGGAGGGGGAAATATTCGTACCGCCCGGAGGTCAGGGAAGAAGCCGAAGATTTCCTGCGCAATGAACTCAAACACAAGCTCGGCAGCATGAAAATCCTTTATATTTCATGATGCAATTACATGATACAATTTCAAAATACACTATCCTGCCGAAATATGCTAAAATAGTGGACAAAAACCAGGGACGAAATACTTCTGCATATACATGGCGGATGACAAATCAAAAGGACGGGATTATTATGGACTATTTTGAGAGGCTGATCGAGGAAATCGACAGTTTCAGTTTCTCAGGGTGGGATTTTCCTATATAGCAGAAACGGGCAGGATGCAGGAAGGTCCAGTGAAATGGAACTATTTCAGCAGGATAAGGCCGTATCTGTTCACTGCTGAAAGGCTGCCGGAAACTGGGCATTTACATCAAGGCTTTCCCGTGGGTATTTCCGCAGTTTAGTGCAAAAAAGTACGAAAAACGGCTGAGGTACATCCATGAACGCATAGAAAGAGACGGATATATCGATATCGTATATCACCTGTTTTTCATCGATGCGGTAAAAAAGTAAGCATAGCTTAATCCGGCAGCAATCCCCGTATCCAATCATCCATTTCTTTGTGTTCATCGAGGCCTTTCCAGAAAAGTTCGTTGATATTGTTGTGGCCGCTGCCACTGACCATTATCAGTTTTCCCAGTCCGTCCCTGAACTCATTGATCCTTTTCACAAAAGATACGGAATTGGCCGGTTCCACTATCTGATCACAGTCCCCATGTATGCACAGTATGGGGATGTCCGTACCGTCTTTCAGATGCAGGTATGGGTCAGCCTGTTTTTTGCTTTCTTCTGTAACAGCGAAGCCGTTGATCACCCTGGTTACAAAACTGTTTCTGCATTCAGCAAAATTTATGGGGCCGCTGATGCTTATCACGCCTTTTATCAACTTTTTATCCAACCCCATTTTATCCAGGATATCACTGCAGGCGAGATATGTTACCAGGTGTGCGCCTGCCGAATGTCCGGCAAGGATGGCTTTATCGCAGAACGATCCCTGTTCCCCGAGCCTCTCTATTCCTGCCTTCAGAGCATAGGCTGTGTCTTCGGCCTGCACAGGGAAAACATGCCGCGGGACTTTGCGGTAGCCGGCGAGTATCGTGGTATACCCGAGATCGGCAAAATAGTACCCTACAAACCTGAACAGGCCCGGGAACCCCTGTCTCCAGCCTCCGCCATGGCAGAAAAAAATGACAGCGCTTTTTTCTTTCCCTGCTTTGGGCCGGATGATCGTCCCGCGCTGGTGCCTGTCGGTCCCGTAACGGTAAGTTTCGATTCTGTACCCGTCAGTCCTGACCAGGTTCAGGATCAGGACCCTGGCAAGCAGCCGGAACGCATGGAGGTACTCGCGAAGATTTGCAAAAACAGCCATATCCTTTCACATCATTTCCGAAAAAATATACACTCATTATAGCATATGACACGGTGATATTCGAGTATCCGCCAGACCTGTGTCCCTCAGTGCCGGCAGTGGAAATATAGCTCAGGATTTGAACAACAGGAGTTTTTTTGATATAATTCTTTCTATCACAAAAAAGACTTTTGTAACATTGACTAATAAATAACCTCAGACAATTGATCATTGCAATATCTTATATTTCTGCGACTGCTGGCGGTTGCAGGTACCTTTGGTTCCGTCTGCTTCCATGGAAGCGTCAGACATGAATGAACTTCTGGCAAGCCATTCAGTTATGTATTATCTGGATTTGAACGATTATTGCATCGCAATGCTTACAGCAGTTGCCGATATAATAGATCTATGTATAAATTTGATTACTGTATTCAGGTAATTATCCTGTTAGGTGAAGGATGTGCTTTTGATATTTTTGTCTTTATATTTTTTATCCTGATGAAAGAGAGGTCGAGAGATGGGGAAAACGAAAGTGCCTGAAGAAAGATTTGAGATGCTGAGAAATGAAATCACGGACTATGAGGAGATCAAGGGCAGTATTCTGACGGGTATCGAGGATTATGAGAAAATCGAATACCAGAAAAAGAAAATCCTTAAATATCTGAACGCGACGGAAAAGGAATACGGGGATTATCGCTGGCAGATAAGAAACAGGTTCACCTCTGCCGGAAGCATTTCGAAAATCATTGATCTGTCCGAAAATGAATTGAAATATATCAATGAGGTGGCAACCAGATACAGGTTTGCGGTATCGCCCTATTACCTGTCGCTGGCAGATCCCGAAAATTCCGCCTGTCCTATTAGGAAACAGTCGATCCCGACGGAGGAGGAACTCAACGACCTGGGCGAACTGGACCCCATGGATGAGAAAGGGACCGCGGTCCACGAGATAATCACGAGAAGGTATCCTGACCGCCTGATCATAAAAATAACAAATGTCTGCGGGATTTTCTGCAGGTTCTGCCAGAGGCGCAGGCTTATAGGGGAGACCGACAGGGTCGTCCCGAAGCCGAAGATACAAAAAGCGATAGAATATGTGCGGGAAAACAGCGAGATCCGTGACGTGCTGATAACAGGAGGGGACGCCTTCCTTGCATCTGACGAGATGATCGAGTGGATGCTGAAAGAGCTCAGATCGATACCCCATGTCGAAGTAATCAGGTTCGGTACAAGGACGCCTGTTACTCTGCCGCAGAGGATCACAAAAAGCCTCGTCGATATATTGAAAAAACATCATCCCGTATTTGTAAACACGCATTTCAATCACCCAAGAGAAATAACACCTGAAGCCAAAACAGCATGTGAGATGCTTGCGGATGCAGGGATACCTCTCGGGAACCAGATGGTGCTGCTGAACGGTGTGAACAATGACAAATATGTTGTCAGGAAGATGAACCAGAAGCTTCTTACGATACGCGTTAAACCGTATTATATCTTCCATCCTAAGACAGTTAAAGGCACGAGCCATTTCTGGGTAAAAATAGAGGAAGGATTGGAGATTATGGAAAGCCTTCGCGGAAGAACCTCGGGACTTGCAATTCCAACCTACATTATAAACGGGCCGAATGGTCTTGGAAAGACACCCATAATGCCAAATTATCTGTTGTGCCTTGGCAAGGACCAGGCCTCTTTCAGGAACTGGCAGGGAGAATACTTCGAAGTTGAAAATCTGGGTTCTGATGTGTAAAAACCAGGGTCAGGCTGATACGAAAATTTCAGGCCTGACCCCTTGACTTTAAGCAAAACTTTTAGCCTGACTCCGTTTCTTTGACTTGTCGCTTATACTCCAGGTCTTATACAGTCCTGCAATCACCAGCTCTATCGGTGCCTTCCTTATTTCCGCGTCGCGGACGCCTTTGGCTTCCGACAACTGGCTGAGCAGATCCCTGACCGGCGTGTGGGCAAGGTTGATATCATATTTGCTTTATATTGCATTTTTTATTATATCACTTAATGCCTGATAAACGTACATTTTGTTTGTTTATTCACCGAACACCTGAGCAGCTTCACTGAGCACATCTTCAGGTAATGTCACACCAATGGCATCGGCTGTTTTTTTATTGACATAAATCTCGACATCGGAGATTGTCCTTACCGGCATTTCTCCAGGATCCTTCCCGTTTATTATTTCTATGGCCATGTCTGCAGTCTCATGACCCAGCTTCACATAATTGATGCCATAGGTGGCGAGACCGCCATCGGCTACCATCGAGTCGGCCCCAACATACACCGGCACTTTTGCATTTTCGGCTACCTGTGTGACTATCGGCATAGCAGCCGCTATAGTATTGTCGATGGGTGAAAATATTGCGTCGACTTTGGATGCCAGCGACTGTGTTGCCTGTTGTACCTCGGAGGTGTTGGTGACAGTACCTTCGATAACCTCCATACCGTTTTCAGCAGCAAACTCCTTCAGTTCATTAATGACTGCGATCGAGTTGGACTCACTTGAGTTATAGAGAGCGCCGATTGTTTTGATTTCAGGCGTTATACGCTTTGCCAGTTCCATTATCTTCTTTGCAGAGACGGCATCGGAGGTTCCTGTCACATTTCCGCCGGGCTTGTCAAGGCTTTTAACAAGCCCTGAACCGACCGGGTCGGTACAGGCGGAGAACAGCACTGGTATGTCTGTGAGAGTTCCTGCTGCAGCCATGGCCGAAGGTGTAGCAATAGCAACGACAAGATCCTTCCTGTCTGCCTTGAATTTCTGACAGATCGTATTAAGATTGGTCTGCTCGTTTTGTGCATTCTGATAATCGATGTGTATGTTTTTACCTTCCTCGTATCCTTTTTCAGCCAAACGCGCAACGAAGGCTTCCCGGATCGAATTCAGCGACGGATGTTCCACTATCTGTACGATCCCGATTTCTATGATCTTGCCTCCGTTTCCGCTATTGCTGTCCACTTTGTCTGAGCCGCATGCAGCAAGCGACAAGGCTGAAACAGAAATGAGCATTGTTGCAGCGACGATCTGAAATAGCTTTTTCATTTCAAAATTCCTCCCTTTTAATACTTATTTTCGAACTTGATAACTGATTTTCGAATAATAAAAACGCCTGCCCTATATAAGGACAGGCGTTAACCTGCGGTGCCACCCTAATTGATGCATTATAACTGCATCCACTCTGCGGAGTGCCATCACACCCCCTGCCAGATAACGCCGGCTTTGCGTCGAAAGATACTGGGGCTATAAAGCCCGTTCCCTTCGCCCTCAGAGGCCCATTTGTCTGCTCCTGTCCGCCGGGATCCCAGCATCCCCGACTCTCTGTGCGACTGGTTTGGCAGTTTTACTCCCTCTTCATCGGTTTAGAAAATAATAGCACAGGACAGGGAACTGTGTCAACATGTTGATGCAGTTGACCGGCCATGTGAAAATTTACAGTTGGTCAGCCTTGACTGCCGGGCCATTAATGTATTAAAATAAGTGTGCGTTTGCGAATACGCATGGGGATGTAACTCAGCGGGAGAGTGCTACGCTGGCAGCGTAGAAGTCGAGGGTTCAAATCCCTTCATCTCCACCAGAAGAATCCGGACCTCTCAAAAAAGTGCGAGGTCCGGATTTGTTTTTCATAGAAAGCTGCTGCGTCAGATACCCGGTTTATGCAGAGGCCTGGTAAACCGTGGTTTCGGACTGAAACCGGGGCTTAGTTGAATCTGCCGTCCCATACGGGCATGTTTTCCAGGTACTCGCTCTGGACCGCCGGCACATAGAATGCACCAAAGGTCTTCAGTCCGTTTTCCAGTGCCTCTGCCGGCAATTCTACCAGGAACCTGTAGTACGGCATGAACACCGTGTCAAGCCTGCCTGTGCGGTAGACCAGTTCGACACGGGCAATATATTCTTCGCCGGGCAGTTCTTCAGGGACGGATGTTATATAATGGCCTTCCAGCAGGAGCCTTCGTGCTTCTTCCGCAGTTATTATGGGATAGTCGCCGATTTTCTGCGACAGGTCGGCGTTATAATACTTGATCGCGCTGAGTCCGCCCGAACCGGTCGGCTGGAAACAGAGCCTCCTGAAATTGTAGTTAAGTATCCGGTCCGAAAGGCTACCTGCATTTTCGAATACAGATGTTTCCATGCGATTGAGGACTCCGCTGAACGTATAATCGGCTGCCAGGTCATAGCCGGGCTCCTTTATTCCCATGAATCCGCCGTACTCGGCAAAAAGATATTGTGTGGCTGCCAGGGCCTGATCGTATGTCGTGTTATCATATGCAAAGATATATCCGTCAGGCAGGGGAAGACCAGTGCTGTAAATGGAGCCGTCGACTGTTTCATATCCGAAATCAAACGCAACTGTGAATCTTTCATAGGCAGCGAGCTTGCCGATGTCTTTTGCTATGTGTGATGTTTCAGGTGTAAGCGAGAGCAGGATATCCCCGTCCCTGTGGACCTCGATTTTCGCGCCTCTGCATTCCGCAATTGCGCGGTACGCACCCGTATTTCGGCGTATTTCTTCCCCGGATGCGCCGGCGGATTCCATTTTCTGAATGATTTGCCCTATTTCATCCATAGTCGGCTCTGTGTACAGTGATGTTATTTCAAGGCCGAACAGGTCTGCGATTTTCCCTGCTTCGGCAAGCATCTCTTCGGGAGTCAGGCCGCTTACCGGCGCACCTGCTCCGTCATATTCATGTGGATTGGCAAACACGGGCATGGTCCCGAGGTCATTGTTTTCCGTCCACGGGTTGCCGTTCTGCAGTTCACCGATATCATAAGCCAGGTGACCTTCAAAGCCAAAGGTCCCGAGATCGGTGTTTACGGGCAGTTTCGGCAGGTCAGGCAAACCAGGCAGATCGTGCGGATCAGCCGGACGTACCAGGTCAGGTGCGTTGCCCGGGTCAGCCGGCTGTACCATGTCCGGCACATCGCCCGGGTCAGTCGGCTGTACCATGTCCGGCACGTCGTTTGGGGCGGTCTGCTGTATTTTGCCGTGCAGGAGGATCACAGCGGCGATAAGGCATACAGCTGCGGCGACAGCAGATGTCCGCGTTGCCCGGGTCAGCCATATGGGTCGGAGTTTTGTATACCGAGTTCCTGCTGTCATGACCTCAGCTTCCATGGCATCAGTTTTTATAACTTCTGCTTCAATGACCGGATCATCGGCTTCCGTTATAAAACGGTCATCGATCTGACCGATAAAGTCCATTAGTTTTTCCGGGTTCACGGTATCACTCCCTCGTTTTCGAGATGGGTCCTGAGCTTTTTGCGTGTGCGGAAGAGCATGGACTTGACCTTGCTTTCGCTCATTCCGAATCGTGCAGCTATTGCATGGATAGAGTCGGCATACCAGTACCGCCTTACGAACACGATCCTGCTTTCCCTGTCCAGCGACTTCAAAAAGGAGTTTATTGCTCCAGCGACGAGTCCCGAGTCGAACTCAGCCTCGACATTGCGGCTTGCCGGTATGCATTCCTCCAGTTCGGAGTATATAAGTGCGATATTGTCGCCGCCGCGTTTTTGGGTCCTCTGTTCTTTATACCTGTTGAGCGAAAGGTTCCGGGTGATCCTGCCCAAATAGGCGCGGAGGTTTGCAGGGCGCTGGGGCGGTATGCTTTCCCATGCCTTCTGATATGTATCGTTCACGCATTCTTCTGCGTCTTCGCTGTTCAGAAGGATATTGGCCGCTATTTTCGTGCAGTAACTGCCGTATTTTTTCGCTGTTTCACTGACAGCGGATTCGGAGCGCGCCCAGTACAGGTCGAGTATCATTTCGTCATCCATCTTTAGCTACCCCTTGAATTTTTGAAGCTTCACCCATAAAGACAACAAAAAAATGGTTTCGTTGCACAATAAGGCGAAAAATCCTATCAATCAGGCTGCAAAATCATTATACCATATTCAGGACACGAGCATTGCCGCCGTCCGGTTATTTCAGAAAGGAGCGAAATATTTTGACGGCGTGCGTTATAATATTGTATTGGGTCCTGGCATGCTGCCAGGTCCGATCCTGCGGATTCGGGGAGATGCAGATGGTACGGATACTGGTCGTCGACGATGATAAGAATACAAGGCGGCTGCTTGAGGCAGTCCTTGCGGCGGAGAACTATACGGTCTTCACCGCGACCAACGGCGAGGAAGCGCTCCAGGTAATGGACAGGGAACATATCGACCTGGTGGTGCTGGACATAATGATGCCGAAAATGGACGGTTACGAGTTTACGAGGATATTGCGGGAATCGAACAACAACCTGCCCATCCTTATGGTGTCTGCGAAGCAGTTGCCCGAGGACAGGCACAGGGGCTTTATCGTCGGAACTGACGACTATATCACGAAGCCCATCGACGTGGAGGAAATGCTTCTGCGCATAAAGGCACTCCTCAGGCGCGCGCAGATAGCTGCGGAGAGAAAGATCGTAATAGGTGACGTGGTACTGGACTACGACAGACTTACGGTCACGAAAAACGGCGAGGTCCAGGAACTGCCGCAGAAGGAGTTCATGCTCCTGTTCAAACTTCTTTCATATCCCGGCAGGATTTTCACCCGGATACAGCTTATGGACGAAATATGGGGCAATGAGAGCGATTCGGGCTGGGAAACAGTGACGGTCCATATCGCGAGACTGCGAAAACGCTTCGAGGGCTGGGAAGAGTTTGAGATCGTGTCGGTCAGGGGACTTGGTTACAAGGCGGTGAAAAAGGTATGAAGCCCGAACAGAAAAAACACCGGCTGGCACTGACGCTGCTTTTTGCGGGCGTCATTTTCTGTTTTCTGATCCTTACGATGGCCGTAGTCGGCGGAGTTATCATCTTCCTGGTCCACCGGGGATATCTCGAGCCCATCGGTGAAGTTCCCAGGGCGCGGCACCTGGTACTCAGGATGATGTTGGCAAGCGTAATGATCGGGGCGATCCTGTCTGCCCTTGCAAGCCGTATCCCCTTAAGACCGGTCAACGCGATCATCAATGCGATGAACAGGCTTGCCGCCGGTGATTTCAAGACGCGCCTGAGTTTCGGGAAATACCTGGGCAAACATCCGACGGCGAAAGAAATCACCCGGAGTTTCAACAACCTGGCGGAAGAGCTTGAAAAAACGGAAATACTCCGATCCGATTTTATCAACAACTTTTCCCATGAGTTCAAGACACCGATAGTTTCGATCGCGGGATTTGCCAAACTGCTCAAGCACGGCAACCTGACCGAGGAGCAGAAGGCGGAATATATCGATATCATCGAGGAGGAATCCATGCGCCTTGCGGCCATGGCGACCAACGTGCTGAGCCTGACGAAGGTCGAAAACCAGACGATCCTGACGGGGGTGACGGAATTCAACCTGTCGGAGCAGATAAGGAATTGCTTCCTGCTCCTCGAAAGCAAGTGGACCAAAAAGAATATAACGCCTGAACTCGATTTCGGCGAACACACCATAAGGGCAAACGAGGAAATGCTCAAGCAGGTGTGGATCAACCTTATAGACAATGCCATAAAATTCGGTGACGAAGGGTCCACGGTGCGGGTGACCATCACCGAGACCGAAAAAAACATCTTCGTCTCCATTGACGACACGGGCGTCGAGATTCCGCCGGAACTGAAGGAGCGCATCTTCCAGAAGTTTTACCAGGCAGACGAATCCCATTCCGGCGAGGGCAACGGCGTCGGGCTGGCCGTCGTGAAAGCCATCGTAAAGCTGCACAACGGGGATGTCACCGTTTCGTCGGCAGACCGCAAAACGGTGTTTACCGTGTCACTTCCGAAATAATACCGGCTCAGCAAGAATATCGGTTCTTTTCCCGGAATCCGTTTTCTGCGCTGATACGGAAAATCTGCAATGTCTTTTTCGGGCGGATCATTGCCGGGTCCCGAATCTCTTCCCTTGTTTATTTTCAGTTTAGAATATGTCCGTATAATCGGATCGGCAATGGTGCAGAAGGATGGGGCAGGCGCCATCGGCGGACTGAGATCCGGCAGCGCCAATGTCTGCTGGATTACGGGCGTCTCTCAGTAAAATAAAAAAAGACATCTTTCAGTAAAATATAAACCAGGTACAGCAAAGGAGTTGTGACGATGCTTGAACTGAAGAATATCACGAAAACATACCATACTGCGGGCGAAGACGTGGAAGCGCTGAAAGGGATCGACCTTAAGTTCCGCAACAGCGAATTCGTATGCATACTCGGGCCGTCCGGCTGCGGGAAAACGACCCTGCTCAATATCATCGGCGGCCTGGACAGCTACACTTCCGGCGATCTCGTCATCAACGGGAGGACGACCAAAGAATACGGGGACCGCGACTGGGACGCTTACCGCAACCACTCCGTCGGTTTCGTTTTCCAGAACTATAACCTGATCCCGCATCAGACAGTGCTGTCAAACGTGGAGCTTGCGCTGACCCTCACCGGCGTTTCGAAGAAGGAACGCAGGCAGCGCGCCAGGGAAGCGCTTGAAAAAGTCGGGCTGGGTGACCAGTTGAGCAAAAAGCCGGCCCAGCTTTCCGGGGGCCAGATGCAGCGCGTCGCGATCGCCCGTGCCATCGTGAACAACCCTGACATCATCCTGGCGGATGAGCCGACCGGTGCACTCGATACAGAAACGAGCAGGCAGGTCATGGATATACTGAAGGAAATCGCGAAAGACAGGCTCGTAGTCATGGTCACGCACAATCCCGTCCTGGCTGCGAAATACTCCACCCGCATCGTTAAAATGCTGGATGGCAGGATCATCGACGACAGCCGGCCCCTTACTGACGAGGAATACAGGAATGAGCTTGAAGAGGTGAAGCAGAAAAAGACCGACATTTACAAGAAAAAAATGCCTTCCATGTCGTTCGGCACTTCCTTCGGCCTGTCGCTCAGGAACCTCATCACGAAGAAAGGCCGGACTGCGCTGACATCTTTTGCCGGTTCCATCGGGATCATCGGCATAGCGCTGATCTATGCCGTGTCGAGGGGGACTACGGCATTCATAGATTCGGTGCAGGAGGACACTCTTGCCTCGTATCCTATTACGATCGAAGCGCAAAACGTGGACATGACCACGCTGATCTCGACTTTCCTCGGGAAGGCAAAGTCGATTTCCGGACATGAGGACGACGCTGTATACCAGAAGGCAATGATTTACGAAATGATGAATGCGATGAATTCGGTCGAGTCACAGAAAAACGACCTGAAAGCTTTCAGGGAATTCATAGAAGCGCAGCGCGCTGACGAGAACAGCAAGTTGTATTCCGCGCTGTCCGGCGTGCAGTATTCCTACGACCTTGACCTGCTGATATACACAAAAAACGTGGACGGGAACATCATCCGTTCCGACAGGCAGACACTGATGACGGAAGTCATGAGAAAATACGCGGGCATGGACATGTCGACGATGCTTGCCCTGAGGGAACAGACGGTCATGGGCAGCACTGACAACATGATGAAGCGGTCCATGGCGCTCTGGAAGGAACTTGTGCCGGGAGACGGCGGCAGGCCGGTCAACAGCGTCACTGAAAAGCAGTACGACATAATTTATGGCAGATGGCCGTCCGAATATGACGAACTCGTGCTTTTCGTGGATGAAAACAACGAGATAGACGACCTGACGCTTTATTCGCTTGGACTTCTGTCAGAAAAAGAGATCGAGGTACTGATGGATGCTGCGCTCAACCATAAGACCGTCGATTACGAGGTCAGGAAATGGTCATTCGAAGAAATATGCAACATGGATTTCCGTACGATCCTTAACAGCGACTGCTACACGTACGACGAAAAGACGGGGACATACACCGACCTGCGCGAATCCGAAGCAGGACTCAAATACCTGTACGACAATGCGCTGAAGCTCCGCATCGTGGGTATTGCGAAGCCGGATGAAGATACTGTCTCCACGATGACGAACGCGTCGATAGGCTACACATACAAGCTGACTGAGTATATCATCGACAGGGCAAAGGAATCAGAAGCCGTGAAAGCGCAGCTTGCGGACCCGTCCACTGATATATTCACCGGCCTGCCGTTCAGGGTTGCCGACGGGGAAATGACTGACGAAAAGAAGGCCGAAGAATTCAGGAATTATATATCGTCGCTCGATACTGCCGGGAAAGCGGCCGCATACAGGAAAATCATGAGCATTCCCCCGGAGGAGTCGGTAAAGGAGTTTGTCACCGGCACGCTGGCCGGCATGACGCGTGCCGACATGGAAGCGGCGATCGCCCCGGCTGTTTCGGAACAGACCGGGATGGCGGAGGAAATGATAGCGGAGTACATTACCTCCATGAACGATGAGGAACTGGCGGGATTGCTTGCAAAAGGGCTCGAAGAGCAGTTCAGGGCTCAGTATGCCGCAGGAGCGGAAGAACAGATGAGAGCCATGAGCGATGAACAGCTTGCGGCAGCGCTTGACATGGCGATCGGACAGTTCACTGAAGAGCAGTGCGTAGCCTATTACGACGAACTGGCAGTTTTCTCGGACTCCACCTATGAGGACAACCTTGTGAAGCTCGGCCTTGTCGACCGCGGCAGCCCGGCTGCCATCAACCTGTATGCGTCGTCGTTCGCCGACAAGGATGTGATAGAGGAAGTCATCGCGGAGTACAACGAAGGAGTAGACGACCTGAAGGAAATAAAATATACCGACTACGTGGGGCTGATAATGTCCTCCGTAACTACGATCATAAACGCCGTCACGTATGTCCTGATCGCATTCGTAGCTGTTTCGCTGGTCGTATCGTCCATCATGATCGGCGTTGTGACGCTGATTTCAGTGCAGGAGCGCACCAGGGAGATCGGCATCCTCCGGGCCATGGGTGCATCGAAGAGAAACATTTCAAGCCTGTTCAATGCGGAAACCGTTATCATCGGTTTCGCTTCAGGCATGCTGGGCGTGTTGATCACATATCTGCTGTGCATACCGATCAACATCATACTCCGTCATCTGACCGGGCTCGGCAACCTCGCCGCATACCTGCCGCCTGAAGCTGCAGTCGCCCTCGTAGTGATCAGCATGCTGCTGACGCTGATCGCTGGCATCATTCCGTCCCGAAGCGCGGCAAAGAAAGATCCTGTCGTAGCTTTGAGGGCTGAGTGATCCGTGCTGATGTGCCCTGCAGAAGGAGCCGGCCGTGCAGCGACCGGCTTTTTTTCGGCATGGTGTGCAACATTTTGAAGGCCTGGAGCGTTTTCTATATGACGGCTTATGAAAAACAGCCGGAGAATAATCAGATTACGGAGGGATGTATATGTCAAGGATCATCAAAAGATTGTCACTATTATTTGCAGTATCGGTATGCATCCTGGCGCTGACTGCCGGGCACGTATTCGGCAATTCCAGTATCCAGGTCATGATCAATTCCCTTAACATTTTGTACAACGGGGAAAAAACAGATATCGACCATTTCATGTACAGGAACACTACATATGTACCGTTGAGGAAAGTTGCAGAATTATTCGGCAAAGAAGTAACATGGGACCAGGCGACGAAGACAGTTAATATCACAGACAAAAAGGCAGATGGTTTTTCCGTTGGAAGCGACGCTGTGAGCGCAGCACTGATAGCCGATATCGACGGCGGCACCCTTGACCTGGAGTTCCAGCTCAGGAACGTTGCCGACGAGGATGTTACAATAACCCTGTATTATCCATTTTACGATTACGCCGTGTATGACGAAGCCGGAAATGAAGTATACAGGCATTCTGAAGAATACCCGTTTTCCATACTCCCTATAGTAGATCAGGTGATAAGCAGCGGGGAGAAATTCACCGTGAACGAAAAACTCGATCTTTCAGCCAGGGATTTCGTACCGGGCGAAACATACAGGGTCGACTTCGTAATTTCATTTGAGATGGACTCTGAGATGCATAAGCTGAGTGAAAGCGCTTATTTCAAGATCCCTGGCTGACCGGCCTTCCGAGAATGCAGTGAAAATAGCAAAGGACACTTAACATTGTCTGCACCGGGAGGACTTGAGTGTGAGTTCGGAGCCGGATCACGGAAACAGCAGACTGCCTGCCGATGTGGCAGGCAGTTTTTTTATGCAAAACCCAACGATGAAAGTCAGCACTTTTACAAAAAATGATGATACTTTGGGCTCCCGGCAAAATGTATCCATAATAGC
>Ga0116180_1001689_pt1 | contig 18298 bp, 15 predicted proteins | sample AD_UKC073_MetaG_FD_89804 | JGI IMG/M metagenome (GOLD analysis project Ga0116180, IMG submission 89804) | Active sludge microbial communities of municipal wastewater-treating anaerobic digesters from USA - AD_UKC073_MetaG | ecosystem: Engineered > Bioreactor > Anaerobic > Digestate | place: USA...
AGCAATGACATAAGAACTTTGCTTTTTTTCCTTCCAGGGTAATATTGCCTCCGGTAAAACATATATATATTGTTAGATTGCCGTATTCTTCCCGAAAGGGAAGGACAATCAACTTTTGCAAGGTAAAGGAGGGATGAACAGTGGAAATTGAACTTTTTAGCGATCTGGTAGAGCGCACCGGAGGCGATATCTACCTGGGCGTGGTCGGACCGGTCCGGACGGGCAAGTCAACCTTTATCCGCAAATTCATGGAGCTCTTTGTCATACCGAAAATTGAAGATCCGCTGGAGCTGGAGCGGGCCCGCGATGAGCTGCCCCAGGGTAGCGCCGGGAAAACAATAATGACCACCGAACCCAAATTTGTGCCTGACGAGGCCATTGAAATAACAGTGAATGACACCATCAACCTGCGCGTTCGCCTGGTCGACTGCGTCGGCTTTACCGTGCCGGGAGCTTCCGGCTACGAGGACGAAGAGGGGCCGCGCATGGTCTCCACGCCCTGGTTTGACTACGATATCCCCTTTGAAGAGGCTCCGAACTGGGCACCCGTAAGGTGATCACCGATCATTCCACTATCGGCATTGTCGTGACCACCGACGGTTCCATCGCCGAAATACCGCGTGAAAATTACGTGGAGGCCGAAGAAAGAGTAATCGACGAGCTCAAAGCCATGGGCAAACCTTTCGTCGTTTTGCTCAATGCCGTTGAACCGCACAGTGCCGAAGTTGCCGCTCTCCAGGAAGAACTGTCTATCAAATATGACGTGCCCGTTGTTGCGCTGAACTGTCTTGAACTTACCCAGGCCGATCTGGACCTGGTGCTGGAGGAAACCCTCTACGAGTTTCCGCTTCACGATGTGGCGGTAAATGTGCCTCCCTGGGTTGATGTGCTGGAACCAACACACTGGCTCAAAGAGAGCTTGGATCGAAGCATCAACGAAAATCTGGCCGAAATCAGCCGGGTACGTGATGTTCACGGGATGCTGGAAAAATTCCAGGAACATGATTTCGTGGAGAGCGCCGTTCTGCGGCAGGTCAACCTGGGAACGGGGGAAGCGGAGATCCAGCTGGATACTCCCGCCGGTATGTTCGAGCAGGTCCTGGGAGAATACTGCGGCGAAGAGATTACAGGCGACGCTGATATCATGCGCATCGTCAGGGATTACTCCGTAGCCAAGCGCGAATACGACAAGCTGGCGGAGGCGCTTTACCAGGTTCAAGAAACGGGCTACGGCATTGTGCCTCCGGCCCTGGAGGAGATGACCCTGGAGGAGCCGGAGATTATCCGACAGGGTGGCCGCTTCGGGGTCAGGCTGCGGGCCAGCGCTCCTTCTCTGCATATCGTCAGGGTGGATGTAAATTCCGAGATTGCCCCGGTAGTGGGCTCTGAACGGCAGAGCGAAGAGCTGGTTAATTATCTTATCGAAGAATTTGAAGAAAATCCTGAAAAACTATGGGAATCGCAGATCTTTGGCAAATCCCTCCATGAACTGGTTCAGGACGGCATTACCGGCAAGCTGGGGAACATGCCGCCAAACGCCCAGGAGAAGCTTCAAGAGACGTTGGAAAAAATCATTAACGAAGGCAGCGGCGGCCTGATCGCCATCATTCTATAGAAAAGAACAGCGCCCGGGTGTATACAGATAGAAGTTTTAATTTATACCCCTTTAAAAGGGGTATTTTGCTTGCCGGGCAGGAAAAAGCACGGACTTCAGCGAAAGCTAGATCAGACATCGAATGAAGCGGGGGAAATAAATGATCACCAAGGAGCTTCTGGAGCTGCTTTTTGAAGCGGCCAGCATTCAGCGCTGGAACGATCACAACCGTCCCGAGCACTTTACCGAAATGGACAAGCAGGCCCACAAGATGGTCTACGCTTATGTCCTCAGCAAATTTGAAGAAACCGATCGCGGCGCCGCGGTGGACTGGTGCGCCCTTATAGAAGGTTTTCTCTTTGAGTATTTACACCGCATCGTTCTAACCGATATCAAGCCGCCGGTTTTCCACCGGCTCATGTCCGAGAAGGGGGCGCAGCTGAACGAATGGGTTCTCGAAATGCTGCGGGATCGTTTAACGCCGCTGGGGGATGGCACATTCTTTGAAAGGATGAAAAGCTACCTGCTTTGCATTGATAATAATTCACTGGAGCAGAAAATTCTCCGGGCAGCCCATTACCTGGCCACCAACTGGGAATTCAAGCTCATCTATCATCTCAATGCCGGTATTTACGGACTGGAGGAGACCAGGCGTGATATTGAGAACCAGCTTGAAGAGCATTACGATCTCGCCGGAGTCCAGAAGCTGAACCTGAATAAGAAAACCGGCAACTTTCTCGACATGGTGGGGCAGCTCCGCTTCCAGCAGCGATGGGCTCAGTCGCCCCGCCTCCCGAAAACCTCGGTTCTGGGTCACATGCTTATCGTGGCTGCTTTCTCCTATTTCTGCTCGCTGGAGATCGGGGCGTCGCCACAGCGGAAAAAGAATAACTTCTTGGGCGGCCTCTTTCACGACCTGCCCGAAGTGTTGACCCGCGACATCATCTCCCCGGTTAAACGCTCCGTTGCAGGCCTCGAAGAGCTGGTCAAGGAGATAGAGCAGCGGCAAATGGAAGAGCGGATCTATCCCCTGCTGCCGGCCTCCTGGCACCGGGAGATAAAATTCTATACGGAAGATGAATTTACCGGCAAGATTATCAAGGACGGACGGGTTCTATTCGCAACTTCAGATGAGATCAATGAACGCTACAATGAAGACCGCTACTCCCCGCTGGACGGCGAGATCATCCGGGCCTGCGACCAGCTGGCCGCCTGCATGGAGACATATCTCTCCATTTCATACGGCATCAAATCGCCTCACCTGGAGGAAGCCAACCGCAAGCTTCAAGAGACCTACCGGGGCCGGTTTGTGGCGGGAATCGATTTCAGCCGTCTTATCGGCTTTTTCTCCATCTGATAAAAAATTGCCCCGGCAATTACTGTGCCATTTTGTCATCCTATTTTCCATTTTGTCTTCCTGAGCGAAGCGAAGGATCTCCAGAACAAGCAGGATAAAAACAAATCCTGTATGTAATGATAATATACCCCTGCAAAATGGGACAAACAGGTACGTCCCCGGTGTCCCACAAAGTGGATAAACAGTCCCATAATGGTGACATTATCTCAGACCGCTTATAGGGTGACAATATCACTGTCCGGCAACACACTATTACCTTACGCTTGACTTTTTCATTAAAGTGACTTACTATAATATTGCTAGTGAGAAACGGGGCGTGGCGCAGTTTGGTAGCGCGCTTGACTGGGGGTCAAGAGGTCGCAGGTTCAAATCCTGTCGCTCCGACCAAGGAAAATCCCGGAAAGTCAATAAATTCAGGACTTCCGGGGTTTTTATTTTTGCTGGAGCCGTACAAAAAAGTGAAATTTCAATCGGCAGCCAGCTTGCATCCGGCCCATTTGGCATTACCAATTCAAAAATTTTCGGCGGAGCTTCCTGCTTTCTCTATGGCGGCCTTTATTGTGTCCATATCCTTCTGGTCAAGAATAAGGTGGCTCAGTTTAACCGTTTCCTCTTCACCTTTTTGCCCGGTATAAGTAAAATAAGTTAGCTCTATCCCCTTCTTATCAAACTGCAGCCTGTCCAGCCGGTATTCCCGCATCGAAAAGGGAGTTTGCCTGATTTTGATCGTACTTGCAGTTAGAACCACGTACGGTTGTATGATGGTAAGGATTAAAAGAGCGAGGAAAACGGCGGCCAGGACAGCCCATAACCCCAGGAAGATGTAATCATTGCGGCGCAGGCTGTTAAAGATTTGAATCAGCGAAGTGAACAGAAAAATAATCGGTATGATTTTACTGAATTTGTTCCGGTAGATGGCTTGCATGGGCCCACCCCACAGCAATTAATTAAAAGACTTATCTCCGGCAACCCTGCGTTCTGCTGTGCCATTATTCACGGTTATGGTATTAAATTCCTTCTTTTTATGCTTCAAACAAGACCATTATGTGCCAATAAGGCACCCCTGCGGTCATCTTCTCTCTATCAGCCTGAGAACCTGAACAGCCAAGGGCATGAGAGGATCGGTGTTCATTATTCCAAAGGTATAAAAAGGAAATTATATAGTTGGGAGAATTGTGTTAATTTTCCGGCAGCAATGTGCTAAAATAGAAGGGGAGGGCTGCCGGTGAAAGATAAGTCGTTGCCACCCAAAGAACGGCCGGGCAAGCGCAGCGCCATTCTCCCGGGCGGCGAGGATGGACAGCTCCTGCAGACGATCATTGACTCTCTGTCCGACGCCGTCTCGGTGGTTGATGAAAAGGGAATGGGGCTGATGATCAACCGCGCCTATACCCGCCTTACCGGGATGACCGCGGAGCAGGTCCTGAACAAGCCGGCCACTGTCGATATTGCCGAGGGGGAGAGCGTTCATTTCCAGGTTCTAAAGACGAAAAAACCAATCAAGGGTGTGCGGATGAAGGTGGGGCCCTGGCGCCGCGATGTCGTGGTCAGCTGTGCCCCTTTGCTGATCAACGGCGAACTTAAGGGCAGCGTCGGGGTGATCCACGATATTTCGGAAATCCGCCGCCTCATGGATGAACTGGAGCGGACCCGCCGCCTGGTGCGCCGCCTCGAATCCCGCTACACCTTTGAAGATATCATCGGCCGCAGTCCCAGGCTGCAGGAGGCGGTGGAAAGGGCCAGGCAGGCTGCCCGGACCCCCGCCAGCGTACTCCTGCGCGGCGAATGCGGCACCGGAAAGGAGCTCTTTGCCCACGCGATCCATCATGAAAGCGACAGGTCGGCGAAACCCTTTATCCGGGTGAACTGCGCTTCGCTTACCGATACCCTGCTGGAAAGCGAGCTTTTCGGTTACGTTGAAGGCGCTTTTACCGGGGCCAAAAAAGGAGGGAGGCGCGGCTATTTTGAAGAGGCCAACGGCGGCACGCTCTTTCTTGACGAGATCGGAGCGATGAGCCGCGAAGCCCAGGCCAGGCTGCTGCGCGTGCTCCAGGAAGGAGAGATCACCCGGGTGGGTGAATCCCGCCCCATTACCATAGACGTGCGGGTCATTGCCGCCACCAATGCCGATCTCGAAGAGCTGCTGAGAAGCGGACGCTTTCGTGAGGATCTCTATTACCGGCTGAATGTGTTTCCCATCCATGCCCCGCCCTTGCGGGAGATCCGCGAAGACATCCCCCTGCTGGCCGATTTCTTTATCCAGCGCTACGGCCAGGAATACGGCAGGTTGGGCGTGGAACTGGCTCCCGCGGTTTACAGGCGGCTGCAGGAATACGATTGGCCCGGCAACGTCCGCGAGCTGCAAAATGTGATCTCGCGGGCCCTGATCAACCTGGGTCGAGATGAGACGGTGATCAAGGAGCGCCACCTGATGATTCCCTTTGCCAATACGTCCAGGCGCGAATCACCGGCAGGAGCCTACCGGGACAGGGGTTCCCTCAAAGAGCTGCACCAGAACTGGGAGAAGGAAATTCTCCGGCAGGTGCTGCAGCAATGCGGCGGCAACAAGACCGCGGCGGCCCGCCGGCTGCAGATCTCCATCCGCACTCTTTACAACAAGTTGGAGCGCTACGGGCTGCATAACTAGTTGCGTAATATTGACAAGAAGAATTCTTTTAAATCCCACAAAACCTGTACCAATTAAGGTAACAAAATAGATTGATAAAGCGTCTGTGTAATAATAGGGGCAGGCACAAGGCCTGCCCCTACAAATAATTGGGAGGCGGGATGAAAAGAAGAGGCTGCCCTTTGGGGCAGCCTCTACAATTTTGGCGCTGCCAGGTTTTGTTAATAGCAGGGGGGATTGGTATGGCAATTGCAATATTATGAATTGTATTGAATATTGAACAGTAGGGAGGAGAAAGCATGGCCGGCTATTTCACGAAGATGGTACCCCTGGGATATGAAGAGCTGCACCTGTTTCATGATCCGCCCAGCGGCCTCAAGGCAATTATCGCCATCCACAACACTGCGCTGGGTCCGGCGCTGGGCGGAACGCGCATGTTCAACTATCCCACCGAGGAGGCCGCGGTGGAAGATGTCCTGCGGCTGGCCCGCGGCATGACCTACAAGGCTGCGGCGGCAGATCTTGGCCTGGGCGGCGGCAAGGCGGTGATTATCGGCGATCCGGCGCGGGATAAAAATGAACGGCTGCTCCGGGCTTACGGGCGCTGCGTGGAGAAGCTGGGAGGACGCTATATCACCTCCGTGGATATGGGGATCGACGAGAAGGATCTTGATTGTGTTCGCCTGGAGACAGAACATCTCCTCGGCGAATCGACCGCGGGAAACCCTTCTCCTTATACCGCCTTCGGCGTCTGGCGGGGGATGAAGAGATGCGCAACCGAGGTCTACGGGGAACCCGGCCTTGAAGGGCTGACGGTGGCGGTGCAGGGCCTGGGCGGCGTGGGCAGCGCGCTCTGCCGGCATCTTGCAGAAGAGAGGGCCAGGTTGATCGTTACCGACATCGATCCGGAAAAAGTAAAGAGGGCTGTTGAACTCTGGGGAGCGGCGGCGGTGGAACCGGGAGAAATCTACGGCCAGGAATGCCATATCTTTGCCCCCTGCGCCGCCGGCGCGGTGATCAACCCGGAGACGATTCCCCGGCTGAAATGCCGCATCGTGGCCGGTTCGGCCAACAATATGCTCCTGGATGAAGAGAGCGGCGCCGCACTCTACCGGCGCGGCATCCTCTATGCCCCCGATTACGTGATCAATGCCGGCGGCCTCATCTTCGTGGACTGCTGCCGGCTGGGGATTACCGATCCTGAAGAGATCCGGGGCATTATCGCCCGCCTCGACGAGAGGCTGCAGGCGATATTCAGGCGTTCGCGTGAAGAGAAGAAGCCGCCGGAAGTAATAGCCGATCTGATAGCCGAAGAGCGAATCTACAGCGCAATGAAAGCCTAAACCGCTACCATACGGCAGGGGTATGCAATTATCTGCAGGCAATCTGCTGCAAAATGCAGATTGCTGCAAGGAGGCAGAAACCATGCTCGAGATGACCGAATTTCGTTTTCACGGGAGGGGCGGACAGGGAATTGTCCTGGCCGCCGCAGTATTCGCCGAAGCTATTTTTCGAGAAGGGCTCTACGCCAGGGCCTTCTCCCTTTTCGGCGCTGAGAGGCGCGGTGCGCCGGTGACCGCTTTTGTCCGGGCCGGCCAGGAGAGGTTGATGCCCCGCTGCCGGGTTTACCGGCCCGATTATGTAATGGTGATCGATCCGACCATGACCGGAACGGCCATCCCGGCAGGCCTGAAGGAGGGAGGCGTGCTCCTGGTCAATGACCGGGAGAGTGAAGAGGAGACTCCTTTTTTGAGCAGCCTGCCCCCGGGCGGTTCCTACCGGATCTACCGGGTCGACGCCTCGGCGATTGCCTGGAAGCATCACTTAACCATCGGCAGCTTCCCGGCGGTAAATGCGATCATGGTGGGGGCGCTGGCCAGGGTCAGCGGACTGGCCTCGCTGGAGAGCGTCCGGGCGGCGGTGGAGAAAAGAATTACCGCCCGCCTTGAAGATAACCTGCAGGCTGCCGCAGAAGGATACAGGCAGGTTAAGGAGGTGACCGCAGTTGGCCGGAACTTCCAAGCCCGCAGTCTATAAATACTCGCGCGGCGCCCAGCCGGGCACGGCCGCCAGGACAGGGGACTGGCGCTTTCTCACGCCCAATTGGATTTACCGGCCGTCGCCGTGCCGTATCGCCTGCCCCCTCGGCAGCGAGATTCCCGCCTGGCTGGAAGCGGTCAAGCGGGAGCGCTTTGACGAAGCGTGGCGGATCCTCCGCCGGAGCAATCCCTTTCCTGCCATTAGCGGAGCGGTTTGCTTTCATCCCTGCACCGAAAACTGCAACCGGGGGCAGCTTGATGAAAGTATTGCCATCCCGGAACTGGAGAGGGCGGTGGGCGAATGGCGGCAGAAACATTACCGGCCGCCGGCCGGTCCGCCCGTGACCCGCGGCCGGGTTGCTGTGATCGGTTCGGGGCCCGCCGGGTTGAGCTGTGCTTATTACCTGAACCGCGCCGGGATCGGGGTGACCGTGTTTGAGCGCGCCCCTGTCTGCGGGGGCCTCCTGGCGCTGGGGATCCCCCAGTACCGGCTGCCGCGGGCGCTGCTCTCCAGGGAGCTGGAGATGCTCAAGGATGACGGAATCATTTTCGAGACCGGCGTGGCGGCCGGTGGGGAGCTGCCGCTGGACCGGCTGAACGAGGAATATGACCTGCTCTTCCTGGCTGTGGGAGCGCAGAAAGAGCGGCCTCTCAATATCCCCGGGGCGGAAGCTGCCGGCGTGATCAGCGCCTACGAGTTTTTGCGGCGGGTTAACCTGGGAGAGACGGTGCGCCTTGTCGAACCGGTGATCGTTGTGGGCGGCGGCAACGCCGCCGTCGATGCCGCCCGGGTGGCCTTGCTGCAGGAGGGGATCACCCGGGTGAGCCTGGTTTACCGCCGCACCCGCAAGGAGATGCCCGCCACCGCCGATGAAGTGGACGCGGCGGAAAAAGAAGGGGTGCAGCTTTATTTTAACCTATCCCCGCAGGCGCTCCGCCTCGAAGAAGAGCGGCCGGCGGAAATACTGTTCGAGCAAACGGAGACGGCGGAAGGAAAAATAAAAGTACTGCCCGCCCCGCCGCGCAGCTTTGCCTGCGGCACCCTGATCTACGCTTTGGGGCAGCAGCCCGATTGGGAGGCGCTGGGCCGGCTGTCGCGCGAGCTGACCCTTTTTGCCGGGGGGGACCTGGTGAGCGGGCCTTCCACTGTCCCGGCGGCGATTCAGGCGGGGCGGCTGGCGGCGGCGGGAATCATGGAACGGCTGAAAAGGCGGCCGGGGACGGGTGAAGCGCAGTTTCTCGAGGGGAAGCCCGTGGTGGGCTTCGAAGAACTGAACCTGGCGGCACTGCCGAGCGCCCATCTGACGCGGCGTCTTTCAGATCCGGTTGCCGAAGCGGGGCGCTGTATCGGCTGCGGCACATGCAGTTCCTGCGGCCTCTGCGCGCTTTACTGCCCCGACCTGGCGGTACAGTGGCGCCGGGAGCGCTACGATGTCAACCTGGACTACTGCAAAGGTTGCGGCCTCTGTGCCCGGGAGTGCCCGGCCAGGGCGCTGGTGATGAAAGGAGGCTGGGAAGATGCCTGTTGAGATGATTACCGGCAACCGGGCCGCAGCCCTGGCGGTGCAGCAGGCCGGGGTGGACCTGGTGTCGGCTTACCCGATTACCCCGCAAACCGCGATTGTCGAAGATATAGCGGATTTCTGGGCACGCGGCGAACTGGGAGGGGAATTTGTCAGTGTAGAATCTGAATACGCCGCTCTCTCTTACTGCTGCGGGGCCTCCGCAGCCGGAGCGAGAACTTTTACGGCCACCTCCTCGCACGGCCTCGCCTTCATGCACGAGATGACCCACTGGATTGCCGGGGCGCGCCTGCCGGTGGTCATGGCCGTGGTTAACCGGGCCCTGGGGGCGCCCTGGTGCCTCGACCCGGACCAGGGCGACAGTCTCTCGCAGAGGGATACCGGCTGGATCCAGCTTTACTGCGCCAGCGCCCAGGAGATCTTCGACACCATCCTGCAGGCCTTTCCCCTGAGTGAAAGTCTGCTTTTGCCGTGCATGGTCGTGCTGGACGGATTTTACCTGTCGCATACTTATGAAGCGGTGGAGCTGCCCGAACCGGAACAGGTTAAACGTTTTGTCGAGCCGCCGCGCTTTGCGGCCCAGGTTGATCCCCTGCAGCCGGCCAATATGCACGGCCTTGCCTCCGGAGAAGAGGTTTCGCGGCTGGTGCGGGAGCGCCACCGCGATCTGCAGCGGGTTCCCGCGGTCTTGAAGGAGATTAACGAGCGCTTCGCCGCCATCTTTGGCCGCCGCTACGCCCCGGCCGAGGGAAAGGCTCTGGAGGGAGCGGAGACGGTGGTGGTCACGGCGGGCAGCATCTACGAAACGGTGGTGAGCGCGCTGCCGGGCCTGGATAAAACAGGAATGATCCGGATAAAAGTATTTCGTCCATTTCCGGCGGAGGAGCTGCGGTCCCTGCTCAAAAAAAGCGAGGCTCGTCGCATCATTGTCATTGACCGGAATTGCTCCCCGGGGGCGGGCGGGATCCTGGCCCAGGAGCTCAAGTCGGCTCTTTACAATGACGGATCCGGTCCTCTGGTGCAAAACCTGCTTCTGGCCGGGGGCATCGATCTCAGCCCGCAGATGCTGCGGCAGCTGGTGATGGAGGCTCCAGCAGATTGCTCGGGCGATTTGATCATGGAACAGTGGGGGGTTGACCTGAGATGATCACACCGGAAGAAGCCCAGAATGGAGGCCTGCTCTATGCGGGTCACCCGGCCTGTCCCGGCTGCGGGGCGGCCCTCTCGGTGCGCTACCTGACGCGCGCCCTTGGAGAGAAAACTGCCTTTGTCATTACCGCTTCCTGCTGGAGCATCATTGCCGGGCTGCCGCCCCTGACCAGCTTAAAATGCCCCATCCTGCACTGCACCTTCCCCAGCGCGGCTGCGGTAGGGAGCGGCGTGAAAAGAGGGCTGGTCCGGAAAGGAGACAGAGAAACCAACGTTCTCGTGCTTTCCGGCGACGGCGGCACCTTCGACATCGGCCTGCAGGCGCTCTCGGGCGCGGCGCAGCGCAATGAAGATATCATCTTTGTCTGCTACGACAATGAAGCTTACATGAACACGGGGGGGCAGACCAGCTCGGCCACTCCTTACGGCACCCGCACGGCCACGGCGCCCTTTCCGCTTTACCAGGACCGGCCGAAGAAAGATATGATCAGGATCATGGCCGCGCACGGCATCCCCTATGCGGCCACGGCTACGGTAGCTTTTGTAGACGACATGCATAGAAAGTTTGCCGCCGCCCGGGAAATCCGCGGCTTCCGCTTCTTTCACCTGCTGAGCCCCTGTCCGCCGGGCTGGGGCGCCGAACCCGATGAGACGATCCACCTGTCGCGCCTGGCGGTGGAGAGCTGCCTTTTTCCTCTATACGAGGTTAGAGACGGAGAGCATTACACGCTGACCTACCGCCCGGCGCAGAAAAAGCCGCTGGAGGAATACCTGAAGCTGCAGCGCCGTTTTCACAGCCTGGAGAAGGAGCAGCTGGAGGCGATGCAGCGGCAGCTGGACCTTAACTGGCAGAAGCTGCTGCAGCTGATAAATTGAAAGGTGAGAGGTTAGAAGTTAGAGGTGAGAGATTGTTGCCGGGCTAGGGGCTGTCCTTTTTGGGACAGCCCCAGTTGGAAAATTATCGATTTTTACATTAGGCCAACCCCCGCAGGGGTTAAAAGCATTTATAACTCCCCCCCGACCCCCCTTTTTCCAAAGGGGGGCGGGGGGGAGTTCACAGAGACTTTCGCAAAGGGGGGAGTATTCGTTATCTATCAGCCGCCGGCGAGGGGCGGAAAGATTGAAACCACGTCACCGTCCTGTAACCGGGTATTTTTCCACTTCAGGTGGGCGATATTCTTGCCGTTAACGAGAATGGTGGCCAACTTCAGCTTGGCGGCAAATTCATTTCCGTAGCGCTCCTTGGCTTCCCGTAGCAGAGCTTTTACGGAAGAAGCCTCTGTAAGAAATCTCTTTTCTCCGGCGGCAGCCCGCAGTGAAGCATACAATTTTACCTCAACCATGAAGCGGCATCCTCTCTTTTCTCAAAAGGCATCAGTTTCCGGCTATGGCGGCTCCGGAAGAGTCTGCTGCAGCTCCCGGTAGCGAAGGCTCCTGTTCAATGCTAAGTGCCTTCAGGGTTTTAGACCTGGGGACACCGTCGCTGCTCCATCCCCTGAATTGGTAATACTTGGGGAGCATCTTTGCCAGGGGCACCCGTGAATTGGGTTCCTCGCTCCGCTGCAGCTCTTCGGTCAGACGCGCGGGCAGGGTATCGTCCGCGGCGGTCAGGCCTTCCCGAAGGTTGAAGATGCGGTCCATATTCACGACCCGCTTCCCCAGTTCCATGAGCCGGCCCAGGGTGAAGCGCCGCCCGGTACAGTGAGCGTGTGCCTTTACCTGGGGGAGCATGAAAAAGGGTGGCGGCACAGGCAGTGTCCAGGCGGGCAGCGATAGCGCCCTGCCGATGAGGTTGCCGCCGTAAAGGAAACCGCTGCGGATCATTTTCGAGACGAAGCGAGAACGGGCATTGATCTCGATAAGCTGCCGCGGGAGAAACATGTAGACGGTGAAGATGCAGCAACCCAGAGAGCTCACCGCTTCCATGGTGGTCTGATTGAGGATAACCAGGCCCGGTTTCCCGATTGTGGAGTGGGGATCAACGGTTATGGGACCGTTTGCTTCCAGGTAGATGGGGTAGCCGGCGGCGATATGGCAGCCTCCCCTGCTGGCAATGGCATATCCAAGTCCCTGGCCTACTGCGCCCCGCGGTTCATATGAGGCGATTTCAAGGCCTTTTACATGAATGGCGAATTCTTCTCCGCCGTATTTTTTTGAAAGAAATCGAACCCCTTCGGCCATATCATCTCCGAGGCCCCGCCGGTAGGCAATATCCTCAATGGCCCGGCTGATCCCGCTGGTTTTGCCGAAAGCAAGGTCTGTTATGAGCAGCCCTTTTTCTCCGGCTTCCATGACAAAACCGAGCGTATTCCCCAGTGATATGGTGTCCAGGCCGAGCAGATCGGCCTGGTAATTAAATTCGATTATGGCCGACAGATCAGCGTTCATGATATTGGGTCCAAGAAGACCCACAGTTTCGTATTCAGGCCCCTTTATCTTTTTTCCATTAAGCTCAACCTGCCTGCCGCAGGCCACCGGGCAGCCGCGGCAGCCAATGTTTTTGACCAGGTATTTTTCAGCCAGGGTTTCGCCGCTCACGGCATCGGCTTCAGAAAAGGTTCCGTAGCGGAAATTCCTGGTGGGAAGGGTGTATGTGGCATTGCACTTGTTGACAAAAGCAGCGGTGCCGTAGCGGGGAAGCTCTTCGCCGGTGGCCGGATGCCGCCGCGACAGCTCGCGCCATTTTTTGCAAGTATTCTTGAATTTCTCTTCGTGGGCCACCCGGACCTTTTGATCTCCTCCGGCGATTACCGCTTTAAGGTTCTTGCTGCCCATAACCGCGCCCACACCGCCGCGGGCAGCGACTCTCTCTTCCGAAATTACAGAGGCAAACTTGACCAGGTTTTCTCCGGCCGGGCCGATGACGATCTTGCCGGTTCCGGCGGGCAGCTTTTCCTGTGTTTTCTGAGTATCCAGGCCCCACAACTCCGCGGCATCTTCAATGGACACATCATCTCCGTCCACCTTCAGATATACCGGCCTGCGGGCTTTTCCAGTTATGATCAGGGCATCGTAGCCTGCTCTTTTCAGGTGAATACCGAAATCGCCTCCGCAATTGGAATTGACGATAGCGCCGGTAAGCGGTGATTTAGTGGTGATATTGAACCGGTTGCTGCTGGGTGCGCCCGACCCGGTCAAAGGTGCGGTGGTGACAATGAAAACATTCTTTTCAGTTAGAGGATCCGCAGAGGGCGGCAGCAGATCGTAGAGCAACCGCGCCCCCAGGCCCTTGTTGCCCACATACAGCTCAAGCATACGATCGGGCAAGGCGTATTTCTTTACCCGGTTGGAAGCCAAATCGACTTCCAGCACTTTTCCCATATAACCGCCGATCATTTTACCCTCTCCTTGTTATTTTCTTAGTGTAGGACTGAAATAGCTAAGAGAGTAAGTGTACAATTTAATAGTTAAATTTACCTACCTGGATTCTATCAGAAGATTAAAAAAAAGTCATGCCTGTTTATAAATTATAAACAGATTTTTAAATCCAATGAAATTTCCTGGTTCTGCCTAAAATGATTATTTACCTGGAGGGATAAATTTGCTATAATTGATTCACTCATATGACGATGCCCTCTTTATTAATTGCCATAATAATACCTGCTCACCTTGCGGATTATATAAAGGACCGGTAGGATTGTGAGAAGCATGCCAACCTTCACAAGAGACAAAACAACTGAAACAAAAGATTTCAACCGCTATACCTACTACAGCTATGAGCTAAGGCGCCAGGTCAAGATAAGCCTTATCTTTAGAAAGATCCGGCTGTTTTATATAGGCTACTGTATTATTTTCCTGGTGGCGGCATACCCATACTTAAACTATTCAAGGCTTGCTGCAACAGGTTTGATTGTATTATCCACCGCTTATGGCATCCTGCGATATTTTAGGGAATCGAGAATGGAACGGGAATGGCCGAGAGATTTCTGGCTTGACCTGTTCGACTATATTATTATTGGCATCCTCGTTTATATAACCGGGGGCTTAAGCAGTTTTTTTTATATTGCTTACACCATACCTATTCTGGCTGCGACTATCCGTTTCAATATAAAGGCCGGGTTATCAGGCCTGGGACTGGCCATCCTTTTTACTGGGTTAAGCGCCCTGGCTGACAAAATTAACCAGGGCGTATATTACCCAATGGCTTTTTATCTTATCTTTGGCCTGGGCACCATGGTCTTTGCAGCATGGGCCATCAACGGGCTGATGGGGGATGAAACTAAATTAAGAAAAGAGTTATATAATTCCTCGGTAACCGATCCCCTGACCGGCCTCTACCATTGCGGCTATGCCCGAGAGCGGATTAACGAAGAGATCATGCGCTGCCGCAGGGACGGAAGCTCGTTTTCCATTATCTTCATCGACCTGGATCATTTTAAAGAGGTCAATGATCGCTATGGTCATCTCATCGGCGACAAGGTGATCCGGCATGTGGCCGCCGTGCTACAGTCGTCCGTGCGTAGAGGGGACATCCTGTCACGCTACGGGGGGGACGAGTTCCTGCTGCTTCTCCCGGGGACGGAGAGCAAGGATGCCGAGCTAACCCTGCAGCGGTTGCTCCGAGCGGTGCAATCCCATCCCTATTATGTCAACGGCCTGCCGCTGCATCTGGGCTTGAGCGGGGGGACTGCGGAGTACCCCTGTGAAGGGCAGAACCCGGAACAACTGCTGCAGGTTGCCGATCAGAAAATGTACTGCAAGAAGAGTTAACCTTGCCCCTTCGTTAAACCGGTTATCCTTTGACGTAATTAAGCACCGGCTCCCAATTCATGTATGCATCTATCACTTTCCTGACAATTTTAATTGCCGCTTCGTTGTCCGGGTGAATACTCCGGTACACGCTGTGTAGATTTTCCAGGGTTGTGTAAGTATCTTCATGAACCAGGATCACAGGAACCCCTTTCTCTTCGGCCCGGGCCAGAACCCGCACATTGGGGTAGAGACCCCCGGTTAGAATAATTACCGAGGTGCTGGTCTCCAGCGCGGTCAAGGCCATATCGCTGCGATCGCCGCCTGTGATCAACGCCTTGTTCGGGGCGCGCCGCAGGTATGAGAGGGCGCTTTCAATGGTCATCGTTCCAACGACTACATCTTCAACCAGGCGGTTCATATTTTCGGGCGCAGCAAGGATTTCACCGTTCAGGGCGCTGCAAAATTCAGCAACAGTGGGAGTGGCGATCTCTTCCTGACGGGGGACTATGCCGAGAACCGGCAGCTTCCTTTCCTCCAGGAGAGGTTTGTAAATTCCTTTTGATTTATCCAGTTGAGCGCGGGAAACGTTGTTTAGAAGAGCGCCGATCACCTTGATCTTCCGGCATTCCCATAGCTCGCTGTAGAGCAATCCCATGTCCAGATCGAAATCGCTGTCCGCCTGGAGGACGTAGATGACCCCGGCTCCCCAGCGCTCCGACAGGCTAAAGTCGTCAAATCCCTGGTTGTAACCGGTGTGGGGGGCTACGCCGCCGTCGATGAGAAGAACGTCACAGCCTTCTTTCAACCGGTTAAAGGATTCATCAAGAAGGGGCAAGACGTTTTCTTTGCCCTTGAGAAGAAACCCGGTCAGGTAATGGGGATTTAGCGTAACCGGGCAGATCACATCGCCCGGGAAAGGGAGTTTGAATACTTCGCGCATCAGCAGGACATCGTCGTCTTCTTTCTTGGCCACTCCTTTTTGGAAACCCAGCGGCTTGAAGTAAGATATTTTAAATCCCTCTTCCTGGAGCTTTAGCCCCACACCCAGGGCGGTTGCTGTTTTCCCGTCGCCTGCTTTGCCTGAGAAATAGATTGCTTTCATTTTATTCACCTCGTTGTTTCTTGGTAGCTTACATCTGGTTAATCGTGATCTTCACATCCAGACCGGTTGCTCCCCTGGTGTGAACCCGGAGCGGGTTGATATCCATTTCGGTGATCTCTTCAAAATCCTGGACCAGCCGTGCCGTCCGGTAGATGGCGTCGATGAGCGCGTCAATATCCGCCGGTTTCTGTCCCCGGTAGCCCTTAAGCAGAGTGTAGGCTTTTGTCTCGGTAATCATCTCCTCGATGGCTTGCCGGTTGTTCAGGGCGGAGGCCAGGCGGAAGGAGACATCTTTAAGCAAATTCACATATATGCCGCCCAGGCCGAAAGCGATCATCGGTCCAAACTGGATATCGCGGGACATGCCGATAATTACTTCTACGCCGTCGTCGACTACTTTCGAGACCTCGATCCCGTAGATGGGAGCGTCAGGCAGGTAGCGGCGAACCCGCTCCATGATTCGATTGTAAGCTTTCTCTACTTCACGCCGGTTATGCAGCCCGATCTCGACGCCGCCGACGTCGGTCTTGTGAGCAATGCGCGGTGAGGATACTTTTAAAACAACGGGGTAGCCTATCTTCTGGCTGATCTGGCAGGCCTCTTCAACCGAAGTGGCCAGGTAAGTGCGGTTGACCGGAATTCCGTAGGCATCAAGCACTTTTGAGGATTCATGAGCCAGCAGGGAAACCCGCTTGTCCTTGAGCACATCATAGAAAGTTGCTTTAACTGTATTGCTGTCCACATTGGGAGGCGGGAGAACGGGCGCAGCATCGTTTGCGCGCCTGAACTCGGCGTAACGGACCATCCCCTCCAGAGCCGTAACTGCTGATTCCGGGAAGGTAAAGGTGGGCACGCCGGCCTTCACGAGCATCTCCTTGCCTTTGACCAGTGTTTTACCGCCCATGTAGACGGCAAAGATCGGTTTGTGGGGATATTTATCTTTATATTCAAGGATTGCCTGGGCTGTTTTTTCAGGTTCGGCCACCGCGGTGGGGCTGAGAATGACCATGACGCTATCTACATTCTCATCTTCATAAGCCATCTGCAGGGCAAAGCGGAAACGATCTACCCGGGCATCGCCCAGCACATCGATAGGATTGTAAATGTTTGATTCAGCAGGAAGGTTTTCGCGCATCTGGTCGATGGTAGCCTTGCTGAAGCGGGCCATCTTCAGGCCGGTCTTCTCGATGGTATCAGTGGCAATGATGGCCGGCCCCCCCGAGTTGGTGATAATAGCCACCCTGTCGCCCTCGGGTAGAGGCTGGGTGGAGAAAGCCCGGCCCAGGTAAAAGAGATCGCTCATATTGTCAGCTCGTAAAACTCCGCTTTGCCGGAAAGCGGTGTCGTAAGCGCGGTTGCTGCCGGCCAATGCGCCTGTATGCGAGCTGGCGGCCTGCGCTCCTGCGGTGCTTGTTCCGGACTTTAAGATAACGATTGGTTTTACTTTGCTGGCTTCGGTGCAAACCTGGACAAACTTTTCCCCGTCGGTCACATCTTCAGCGTAAACAAGAATAACCTTGGTGTTGGGGTCGGCGGTGCAACTTTCGATAAAGTCAATTTCACTGAGGTCCGACTTGTTGCCGAGGCTGATAAAACGCGAGAAGCCCAATCCCGCCTGGAAACTCCAGTCAAGGATGGCGATAACCATGGCCCCGCTCTGCGAGATAAAAGATATGTTTCCTTTTTCGGGGAAGCCGGTGGCAAATGAGGCATTCAGCGGGGTGTGGGTGTCCATCAGGCCGACGCAGTTTGGCCCGACCAGGCGTATGTTATATTTCTTACCGATTGCCTGGAGTTCCCGTTCAAGTTTTAGCCCTTCTCCACCGACCTCTTTAAAACCGGCAGTGATGACGATGGCTCCTTTTACTCCCGCTTCGCCGCATTCCCGGGCTACTTGAAGACAGAGCCTGGCGGGAACCGATATCACGGCCAGGTCAACCTGCCCTTCAACCTTGCCGATGCTGGGATAGCAGGGCAGTCCGAGAATTTCTTTTTCTTTTGGGTTTATAGGACAGATTTTTCCCTGGTAACCGCTCTTGATCAGGTTGCTGACAATGGCGTAACCGATTTTTTGAGGTGAGGCCGAAGCGCCGATCACAGCTACTTGTTTGGGATTGAATAAAAAACTAAGATCACTCATTGAACCTATCTTCCTTTCTGCCTGTAAATCCTGATGCATTAGTGCTGCATATATAATAAACTAAGGTGTCATGCAA
>Ga0116180_1001695_pt1 | contig 18268 bp, 19 predicted proteins | sample AD_UKC073_MetaG_FD_89804 | JGI IMG/M metagenome (GOLD analysis project Ga0116180, IMG submission 89804) | Active sludge microbial communities of municipal wastewater-treating anaerobic digesters from USA - AD_UKC073_MetaG | ecosystem: Engineered > Bioreactor > Anaerobic > Digestate | place: USA...
GTCTTCCATGACCTCCGCGACCGACGGCTTGATTTCGTTCACGAACACCGTCAGCACAAAGAACGCGGCCAACCCGATGATGGCAAAAACCGCAAACAGCAGACGGATGCCCAAGTGCATGATTGATCAGTCGGTAATGCTGTACCCGAGGCCCCGATGCGTCGTGATCGGGTCGAGGCCGACGCGCAAGGCCTTGAGCTTCGCACGTAAAGTCTTGATGTGGGTATCCACAGTACGATCACCACTTTCTGCATCCGTCCCCCATGCTGCATCAAGCAGCATGTCACGCGAGCAGATTCGGCCCGGCCGCTCAAGCAGTGTCCGCAGTAGCAAATATTCGCGGCGCGTCAGGTTGAGCACCTCGCCAGCAAACAGGACCCGTTGCCCTGGGGCATCAACAACGAACCGAGCTGGGGCTGGCGGCGGCGGTACCGCTGAAGACACCCGTCGCAACACCGTGCGCACCCGCAGGCTCACCTCGCGTGGACTAAACGGTTTGACCACGTAATCGTCGGCCCCCAGCTCCAGCCCAACCACGCGATCAACCTCCTCGCTGCGCGCCGTAAGCAGGATGATCGGCAGGTCACTCCTCCCGGGCGTCGCACGAATTTCGCGGCACAGGTCAAAACCGGTGCCATCCGGCAAACCAACGTCGAGGATCACCAGCGCTGGTGCCGCTCCCGCACCACTGAGCTCGCGTCGGGCGTCCGCCAGCAGTCGCACATGCACCGGCGTAAAGCCATCGGTGCGCAGGGCGTAGGCCAGCGTCTCGGCGATCGCGTCCTCATCCTCGACGATGAGGATGCGTGGCTTGTCCGTAATGTCGTGGGTAGAAATACGCGGTTTCGGTTGCAAAGGATCTGGCCTGAGCATATGCCATCGGTTGCTTCCGTTCGCCGCCGGCGGCAAGGCCAACGTATATCAAGCACCTACCCGCAGCGGTACACATCGGCGGATGTCGCCGCCCTGCCCGCGCTCATGCGTGAGTGATCCACGACCGGTACGCGGGCGCTTCGAGATGTGGCAGCGTGTTGTAAGTGATGAGCGCGTGCCGCTTCGGTGTGACTGCGAATTCGGTCACTGCACTGTTGCGCATGCGCATGTTGAGATCGATGGTGGTCTCCGGCGTCGTACCCAGCACCAGCCCGACCGCAGTCGAAATCGGCCCACCGCTGGACACGATCAGTACGTCAACATCAGCGTGTTCAGCGCGAACGTGGTCGATGGCGTCCTGCACGCCGGCACGGAACGCCGCATAGCTGATCATGCCCTCGGGCGCGGTACGCCCCTGCATCCATGCTGCAATGCCTTCCCGCAGCAGGCGAAAATGTGCGCGCACGCCATCTGGTGTCGTCGGCCGCTGCAGCGGCTCGGGATGGATGGCGCGGATGACCGCGTCGCCGTCGAACTCGTTGAGCCCGGGCAACTCCCGCGCCTCAACCGCTCCAAGTTGCATGCCCTCCGCGATACCGGCAAAGGTCTGCCGGTGCCGCTTCAGCGTACCGGTCAGCACCACGTCGAACTGCTGCCCCTGCTCGCGAAAGTGCTCCCCCAGACGAACGCTCTGACGCTGACCCAGTTCGCTCAGGTTGTCGTAGTCCGCAGCGCCGAATGACGCCTGACCGTGCCGTACAAGATACAGATTGCCCATGCTGACAATTGTCGCAAACAGCCCGACTGGCGATTAGAACGGGAATTCCAAAGCTTGCGCGGTGCGAATCCAGCGAATGACTCTGCGCCGGTCGCTAGCCGGCATTCGCCGCCTTGCTCGCAATAGCCGCAGCTGGCGACACAAATAGCGCCCGCTCTTCGGCCGCACGATCGAGTTTGCGTGCGATGTTGCCGCACACCAGATCGCACAGCTCATAGATCGACGTGTCGGCAATCCGGTAGTAGGCACTGTTACCGCGGCTCTCGCGTGCGACCAGACCATGCTGCGTCAACAGGCTCAGGTGCCGGGAAATATTGGCGGAGGTGTAGCCGCAAAGCTCGGCCAGTTCGCCGACATTGCGCTCCTTCTCACGCAGCAGATTCAGGATTTGCAGGCGGGTTGGCTCTGACAGAGCCTGAAAGTAGGCCGCTACCTGAGTGAGCGCTTCGGGAGGGAGTCCATTCATTGCCGGGCACGGAGCTGGGTTCAAAGTCACGATGTTGCCTCAAGACGTCTTGATCGACAAATATTTGACCAATCTCACAATTACGCACTTGACTATTTAACTACTTGCGCAAATAATACATCAAACTTCACGATGTGAACACCGCCATGAAGATGTTTCGCTCATTTCGCCAATTTCGACTTTCGCTCCCGCCGCACCGTGGCCAGTCGCGGCGCGTCATCGCGTTCGTGCTTGTGGGGCTAACTGCGGAGATTGCCATTACATCAGCGTCGCTCGCGCAGTCCAGCGGAGGTGCCCCGGCGAAATCGAATTCGGAAGCGAGTACCGCCTCGATGCTGCCAACCGTCGTGGCGCGTGGCGCGACCAACGGCGAACAGGCTGCGTATGACGGGGTGGTTGAGGCCGTACGTCAGACAGTGATCGCCGCGCAGGTGCCTGGCGCCATCGTGCAACTGGACGTCAAGGCGGGCGACCGCGTGAAGGCAGGTCAAGTCCTGCTGCGTATCGACGCCCGTGCTGCTGATCAAGCGGCGGTCGCCAGCGAGGCGCAGGTGCAGGCTGCGCGCGCGTCGCTGGATGTAGCGAAGGCGGACCTTGCGCGCCAGCAGCAACTCTTTCAGAAGAACTACATCAGTCCGGCTGCTCTGGAGCGTGCGCAGGCACAGTTCAAGGCCACCGAAGCGCAGGTCAACGCGCAGTTGGCGCAGGCAGGTGCTGCCCGCACGCAAACCGGTTTCCACGTGGTCCGCGCGCCCTATGCGGGTGTGGTTTCGGAGGTGCCAGTCACGCTCGGTGACATGGCGATGCCGGGGCGCTCGCTGGTCACGATCTACGACCCGACCGCGCTGCGAGTCACTGCTGCGGTGCCACAAACCGCCCTGAACGGTTTGCCCACGGGCAGCGCGCCTGCGGCCAAAGCCGAGCTCCCCGGCCTGCCGGCAGCAGCGCAATGGCCCGCAACGGTGCGCACACAGGTGTTGCCAACCGTGGACGCCAGCACACATACCTCACAAGTGCGCCTCGACCTGTCGGGCGATCTCGTCGGCGTTACGCCTGGCATGTTCGCCCGCGTCTGGATTGCCAGCAAGAGTGCCGCTGCGGCCGCCCGAATCTCCGTGCCAGCCAGCGCCATCGTGCGTCGCAGCGAATTGACCAGTCTCTACGTGCTGAGCAGCAGCAACCAGCCGCTGCTGCGCCAGGTACGACTCGGCCGCAGCGAGGGCGACAAGGTTGAGGTGCTCTCCGGACTCAGCGATGGCGAGCGCGTGGTCACCGAGCCGCAGCTCGCGGCGCGCATTCGCTGATCTGGAGCACACCCATGTCGCAAGTGACTTCAACCCGAACAGACAGCGCGGCACCGATGGGGATGTCGGGTCGTATCGCCGCGTTCTTCCAGAGTGCACAGATCACGCCACTCCTCGCGCTGGTCGCCTTGCTGCTCGGTGTCTTTGCCGTGCTCGTCACCCCGCGGGAAGAAGAGCCGCAGATCAACGTCACCATGGCCAATGTGCTGATCCCGTTTCCCGGCGCGGCAGTGCGGGACGTGGAGCAGATGGTCGCCGGCCCGGCCGAGCAGGTGCTGGCGCAGATTTCGGGCGTCGAGCACGTGATGTCGATCTCGCGACCTGGCCTCGCGGTGATCACAGTGCAATTCAAGGTAGGGGTTGGGCGCACCGAGGCGCTGGTACGACTGTACGACACCGTGAATTCGAACGCTGACTGGCTGCCGAAGGGTCTGGGCGTGCTCGACCCGATCATCAAGCCGAAAGGCATCGATGACGTACCGATTGTCACGCTGACACTGTTCAGCAAAACAGCCGACACGGGCGCCTTCGATCTGGAACGCGTGGCGCACAGCATTGAGACGGACATCAAACGGGTGAACGGCACCCGTGAGGTGGTGACAGTGGGTGGTCCTGGACGCGCCATAGTGGTCGAAATCGACCCAACGCGCATGGCCGCCGTCGGCGTGACGGTAGGCGACTTGCGCAACACGCTGCAATCGGCCAACCTGGGCTTGCCGGTGGGTGACCTGCTCAGTGGCAACAAGGCGGTGGCCGTCGAATCGGGTCCGTTCCTGCGGCAGGCCAGCGAAGTCGGTGATCTGGTGGTCACGGCGCGTGCCGGCAAACCGGTGTTTCTGCGCGACGTGGCAAGCATTCGCGACGGCGCACTACCAGCCAGCCGCTATGTCTGGCACGGCACGGCAGACAAGGATGGCAAGCCGGGCGCCGAATATCCCGCTGTGACCGTGAGTGTCACCAAGAAGCCCGGCGAGAACGCGATCGACGTCGCCAACGCCGTGATGAAGCGCGTGGAGAGCCTGCGCAACACGGTGATCCCGGCGGATGTCGAAGTCGCCGAGACACGCAACTACGGCGCCACCGCCAACGACAAGGCGCAGAAGCTGATCCAGAAACTGCTGTTCGCGACGATCTCGGTGGTCGCGCTGGTGTTCTTTGCTCTCGGCCGCCGCGAAGCCGCCATTGTTGGCGCAGCGGTGATCCTGACGCTGACCGCCACGCTGTTCGCCTCGTGGGCGTGGGGCTTCACATTGAACCGGGTGTCGCTGTTCGCGCTGATTTTCTCGATCGGCATCCTGGTCGATGACGCGATCGTGGTGGTGGAAAACATCCACCGCCACCAGCAACTGCACCCCGGCAAAACACTCGCACAGATCATCCCCGGTGCTGTCGATGAGGTGGGCGGCCCGACCATCCTTGCCACGCTCACCGTTATTGCAGCGCTGCTGCCGATGGCCTTTGTGTCGGGGCTGATGGGGCCGTACATGAGCCCGATCCCCATTAACGCCAGCATGGGCATGCTGCTCTCGCTCGCGATTGCGTTCGTAGTGACGCCGTGGCTCGCCAGACTATGGATGAAAGCGACGGGACACACGTCCACCGGCTCGCACGCGGCTGGGCATGGCCTGGCCGCAAAGCTGGCACCGCTGTTCGAGCGCGTGTTCCGCCCGCTGCTGGACGCGAAGCGCGGCGGCCGCAATCGCAAACTGCTCGCACTGGGCGTGGCGGGTCTCATCGCGCTTTCGGTGCTGCTGCCGGTGCTGGGGCTGGTGCAACTCAAGATGCTACCCTTCGACAACAAGAGCGAGTTCCAGGTCGTCGTCGACATGCCAGCCGGCACCCCCGTCGAGCAGACTGCCGCCGTGATGCATGAGCTGGGCGCCTATCTGCGCACTGTGCCCGAAGTCACCGACTATCAGGCCTATGCCGGCACATCGGCACCGATCAACTTCAACGGCCTCGTACGCCAGTATTACCTGCGTGCCGGCGGCGAAGTGGGCGACCTGCAGGTCAATCTGCTCGACAAACACGCGCGCAGCGAAAAGAGCCATGCCATCGCCACCCGAGTGCGTCTGCACCTGCAGAAGATCGCGGCCCGCTTTGGTGCCAACGTAAAGGTAGTGGAGGTACCGCCCGGCCCACCCGTGCTGGCGCCCATCGTGGCCGAGATTTATGGTCCCGAAGCCGACGGTCGGCGTAACGTGGCGAAAACAGTGCGTACGGTGTTCGAGAAAACCACCGGCGTGGTCGATGTTGACGACAGCAGCATCGCCAGCGCGCCGAAGAAGCTGCTGATCGTGGATCGTCGCAAGGCCGCCATGCTGGGCGTGCCGCAACAGGCCATCGTGACTACCCTGCGTGCCGGGCTCGCCGGCGAGGCCACGGCCTGGCTGCACGACGCCGGCAAATACCCGGCCGCCGCGACGTTGCAGCTCCCCGCTGAGCGCCACGGCGATCTCGATGCGCTGTTGCAGTTGGCGGTACGCAGCACGGAGGGCAAGCTCGTTGCCATTCGCGAGCTGGTCACCGTGAGCGACACCGAGCGCGAACAGCCGGTGTATCACAAGGACTTGCTGCCGGTGAATTTCGTGGTCGGTGACATGGCGGGCAAGCTCGATTCGCCGCTCTACGGCATGTTCAGCATGCGCAGCGAGATCGCGGCGATCCAGGCGCCCAATGGCGGCGGACTGGTCGAATACTTCATCAAACCGCCTGCCGAGGCTTATCGCGACTACGCGATCAAATGGGACGGCGAGTGGCAGATCACTTTCGAGACATTCCGCGACATGGGCGCAGCCTATGCGGTCGGCCTGATCCTCATCTATCTGCTGGTGGTAGCGCAGTTTGGTTCGTACCTGACGCCGCTGATCATCATGGCACCGATTCCGCTCACCATCATTGGTGTCATGCCCGGCCACGCACTGCTTGGTTCGCAGTACACCGCGACCAGCATGATCGGCATGATCGCGCTGGCAGGCATCATCGTGCGCAACTCAATCCTGCTGGTGGACTTCATCAATCTGCAGGTGCGCGCCGGTGTGGCTTTTGCCGACGCCATCGTGCATTCGGCGATCACCCGCGCGCAGCCAATCATGTTGACCGGCGTGGCAGCGATGCTGGGCGCGTTCTTCATTCTCGATGACCCGATCTTCAACGGCCTCGCGATCTCACTGATCTTCGGAATATTTGTCTCGACCATCCTTACGCTGGTCGTCATCCCGATCCTCTACTACGTGGCCTACCGCAATCGCCTGTCGGCAATCACCGGCGGCGCGCTATCCGTTTCCGATTCGTCCCCGCAAACCGCTTAAGGAGTAATCCCATGACCTCATGGCAAGTTGTTCGTTTCATTGCAGGCACCTTCATCCTGCTGTCGCTGGCACTCGGTATCCCGGGCAGCCCGATTTTTGTGAGCCAGTGGTGGCTTGCGTTTACCGCGTTCGTTGGTGCCAATCTGCTGCAGAGCGCACTCACCCGCTGGTGTCTGATGGAAAGCATCCTGCGCAAATTTGGTGTGAAGTCAGGCTGCTGAGCAGTCGCGCACAGAGCATCTTCATGCATCTCGTTTGCCCAAAATGCGCAGCCGTGAATCGTGTACCCGATGAGCGACTGGGTGACAACCCGGTTTGCGGTGTCTGCAAAACGCCTGTCGCCGCGCCAGCCCCGTTCGCGCTGACCGATCTCACTTTCGCTTCTTACATCAAACACACCGAACAGCCCGTCGTGGTTGACTTCTGGGCGAGCTGGTGCGGGCCGTGTCGCATGATGGCGCCGCAGTTCGAACTGGCTGCCAGACAGTTGCCAGGCGTTCGTTTCGCGAAGGTCGATACCGACGCGGAGCCGCAAACGGCATCGGAGTGGGGCATCCGCAGCATTCCAACCGTCATCCTTTTCCACGACGGTCGCGAAATTTCGCGGCAAGCGGGCGCGATGCGCGCTGCCGAAATCATCCAATGGATCAACAAGTCGTTGCCAGGCCAAACATGAATTCGCGAAGAAAGGCGGATCAGATGCCAGCTCGGGCGACCTGACGTAGCCGCAGGGCTGCGGCGTACATCAATCAGAAGGAGGACTCAACATGGCTCACATTGTCATTCTCGGCGCCGGTACAGGCGGCATGCCAGCAGCCTACGAACTGCGCGCCGCACTTGATCGCAGTCACCGCATAACCGTGGTCAACGCGGTGGACTACTTCCAGTTCGTGCCGTCGAACCCGTGGGCCGCAGTCGGCTGGCGGCAGCGTGAAGCAATCACCTTTCCCATCCGGCCGTACCTGGAAAAGAAAGGCATCGAATTCGTCGCGCAGCGGGTTACGCGCATCGATGCCGAAGGGAATACGCTCCAGTTGCTTGACGGCAGCGTACTCGGCTACGACTATCTGGTGATCACGACTGGCCCCAAACTCTCATTCGACGAAGTGCCCGGCGCCGGCCCGGAAGGCCACACCCGTTCGATCTGCACCATCGACCACGCGGAGCAGACGTGGGCCGACTATCAGAAATTCCTCGACGCTCCCGGTCCAGCCATCATCGGTGCGATGCCAGGCGCATCGTGCTTCGGGCCGGCGTACGAGTTCGCATTCATTTTCAACAAGGACCTCCAGCGCAGAAAGTTGCGCAACAAGGTGCCGCTGACGTTTGTTACAGCGGAACCATACGTCGGGCACATGGGCCTGGGCGGCGTGGGGGACTCCAAGTCAATGCTAGAGAGTGACTTCCGCAACAACGACATCAAATGGATTGCCAACGCGCGCGTGACCAAAGTTGAAGACGGGAAGATGTTCGTCACCGAACTGGACGACGCCGGTCAGGTGAAAAAGGAACACGAGCTGCCATTCAAATTCAGCATGATGCTGCCGGCCTTCAAAGGTGTCGATGCCGTTGCCGCGGTGGAAGGGCTGTGCAATCCGCGTGGATTCGTGCTGATTGACGAACATCAGCGCAGCAAGAAGTATCGCAACATCTTCTCCGCCGGCGTCTGTGTAGCGATCCCTCCGGTCGAAGCGACACCGGTGCCGACCGGCGCGCCGAAGACGGGCTACATGATCGAAACCATGGTGACTGCAATCGTGCACAACATTGCGGCAGAACTGAGTGGCAAAGCAGCCGACGCCAAAGGCACCTGGAACGCGATCTGTCTGGCCGACATGGGCGACACCGGTGCCGCGTTCGTCGCGTTGCCGCAGATCCCGCCACGCAATGTCAACTGGTTCAAGAAGGGCAAATGGGTGCACCTGGCCAAGGTGGCCTTCGAAAAGTACTTCATGTACAAGATGAAGAATGGTTCCTCGGAGCCCGTTTACGAGAAATATGTGCTCAAGGCGCTCGGGATTGAGCGCCTGGAAGGCGAGCCGAAATCTGGCGCGCGATAACGCGGTGCGCGGCTAACGCAGTGGTGCCGCGTCCAGCCACCAAAGCCAGGCAGTGATGGTAGCGAAGGATGCAACGGTGGTCGCCAGCAGGGTTGCTGCACAAAAGCCCTGTTGACCGTGTCGCTGTGCCAGCACCGCGTAGATACTGAGCATCGGCACAGCGGCGTAGAGCACGGCAGCCTTGGCCAATAGTGGATCGGTCGCGGGAAGCAACAACAACGTGCCAGCCACCGCAAGTGGATGCAGCAGCAACTTGCCGATGACCACAATGGCGATATCGGTACGCTGCCCGTCCAGTTGCAGCCCGACCAGCGAGCCACCAATCACGAACAGGGCGACCGGACTGGAAGCAGTCGCCAGCAATCCAAGTGTTGACGAGGCAAACGATGGCAATGGGATGCTCAGCGCCGAGAACACGATGCCGGCGCCAATGCCGTAGATCATCGGATTGCGCACGAGCCCACGTAACGATTGCAGGAGCGCTTGTTGCCAGCGCTGCGTGTTACCGGAACCGCCCTCCGCATAGGCCAGCCCCCAGGGGATCGTGATAAGGTTTTCGATCAGCGTGCACAGTGCGAGCGCCACCCCCGCGACCGGCCCGAACACCTGGACCGCGATCGGGTAGCCGATGAACGCACTATTCGACGAGCAGGCTCCCATCGCCTGCATCCCGCTCATCGCCTTGATATTGCCCCGCCACAGCCGCGCAAGCAACAACACCGTGACGAACGCTGCCATCGAGCCTGCACCGTAGGCAACTAGATAACTGGCGTCAAACACTTCGCCCAGTCGCCGCTGTGCAAACGCGCGGAACAGCAGCGCCGGAATGCAAAAGTAGAGGACAAACCGACCCAGCGCCTGATTGTCAGTCTTCGACAGCAGCCCGGAACGAACGGCGAGATAGCCGATCGCCATCAGTACGAAGATCGGGGCGGTGACTGACAGTATGGCAACCATCAGTCACCAGCTCCTGCCGCCGGGCGCGACTGACGCGCACTCTGCAGCCTTTGCGGTCGCACCGCCCTGCTCACGCGTACTTGATCTGCGCGACGTTGCGCAGCGTGTCCGCCGTGGTCGTCGGAAATCCGAAGTATTCGAGATAGGCCGGGATCTGCTCGAACAGCATGTCGGTGCCAACCTGGACGCGGCAGCCACGTGCCTGTACGGCCGCGAGGAACGCTGTCGTTTCGGCGCGCATGACCACTTCACCGACAAACGTGGTTGATGCGATGCGCGACACGTCCATGGGGAGTGGATCACCGGGGTTCATTCCCATTGGCGTCGCGTTCAGCGCGATGTCAAAGCCAGCGGGATCATTGCTACCGGTTTGCACATCAAGCGCAGGGTAGTGCTGTCTCAGTCTCGCGGCCAACGCCTCCATCGAAACGGTATTCACGTCGAACAACGCAATGCGGGAGACGCCTGCGGCCGCGAACGATGCTGCAATCGCAGAGCCGACACCGCCGCTACCCACCACCAGCACGCTGGCACCTGCCACGGTGATGCCCTTGCGTTTGACACCGCGAACGAAGCCTTCGCCATCAAACATGTCGCCTTCGAGCCTGCCATCCGCGCCGATTCGCACCGCGTTGCACGACCCTGCGACCGAGACCGTTGGCGTGACGCGATCAACCAGATCCACCACAGCGACCTTGTGGGGCATCGTAATCAGCGCGCCACGGATATTGGTCAGCGAAAATACGGCTCGCAGGAAGGCAGGAAAGTCATCGGGCTTGCAGCCCATGGGGACGACGCAGGCGTTGACGCCAATGCTGTCAAAGTACGGGTTGTAAATCATCGGCGCCTTGAAGCTGTGCGTCGGGTAACCGATGTGAGCGATGAGTTCTGTGTTGCCGGTAATCATGGGATTGGGAATTATCGCGCGCCGTTCAAGCGTGCCGGGGCTATATGCGAACGAGTTGACCAGTCGCGGCCGCGAGAGTGATTGCCTCAGTCACGCGCAGATTCTGCAAGCCGTCACGGGCAGACACCAGCGGAGCCACTTCGCCCCTGACAACCGCGCCGAAATGCTCCATCTGCCGCTTCAGCGGGTCCTCTCGCACCATGCCCACGACGCCAACCTCGAACGGCTTCCACCATGAGCGATCCTCAGCGCGCGGATAGGTCTTCAGACGCATCGTCGGGACCGACAAAGTGCCGTCGGTGCCGCTAATCACATAGCAGTCCTCGTCCTCATACGTTGGGTACGCCTTGTTTTCCTGCGAGGTGTGCTCCCAGCTCCGCGCCGACGCCGCGACATCGGACAGCAGGAAACTGCCAAGCGCTCCGCTGGCAAATTGCAGGCTGATGGCGACGGTGTCCTCCACGGCAAAGCCGCGTAGGGCATGTGACTTGATCGCCTGCACCGCAGTCACTTCCCCGCACAGCATCCGCAGGTTGTGCACCTCGTGGATCATGTTGATAAGGATAGGTCCACCACCGACTTCGCGTCGCCAGGGTCCATCGTCAAAATAGTGATCGGGCTTGAAGAAGGTCGCGCTGCCCATCACACCCACAACACGGCCAAGCTGGCCCGATTGCACGACAGCGCATGCCTTGGCCATGATCGGACTGTGGGCCCGATGATGTCCGATCAGCAGGCGCGCGCCGCGCATGTCTGCCGCCGTGACCAGCGCTTCAGCCTCCGCGACCGTTGGCGCAATCGGCTTCTCAAGCAGGCAGGCGACTCCAGCTTCAATGCATTGCAACGCCTGTGGCACATGCAGTTGGTTCGGAGTGGCCAGAACGATGCCGTCGGGTCGCTTCTGTTGAAGCAAGTCTTCCAGCGTACGGTAAAGCGGGACGCCAGCGGCGTTGGCGATTGCATCAGCTTGAGGTGACGGGTCGACGACAGCAGTCAGTTCGACCGTTGCGCTCGCCTGAACGACATTGATATGGCTACGGCCAATCAGACCAGCCCCCGCAACCGCAATACGTGTCTTGCTCATGATTCTTCCGGGCATTGAACGCTAGCCAAAATCGGCCCGCGCACCAGCTCTGGGGCGGCACTCAACCCCTTCAAGCGTGACTGCCTGAGCGGCGAACACCGCATGCAGAGCCCTCTGCAATCAGGCAGAGGGACCGCTTGTACAAAGGCTTACTTGCGCATCTTCGCCAGTTCAGCGTTCATTTCATTGACCAGCGGCTCACCCACGTTGGCGGTGAACTGGGCGATCACCGGCTTCATCTTCTCGCGCAGCTTGGCAACTTCGGCCGGGCCAAACGAAGTGACGGTCATGCCGTTCTTCTTCAGCAGCTCAAGATTGCCTGCAACCTGTGCCCGCGACTCTTTGCGCTGCACCAGTGCGGACTCGTGCGCGGCGTCATCGAGAATCTTCTTCTCCGCTGAAGACAGGGTGTCCCAAACCTTCTTGCTGAACAGCACGGACTGCGGGTTGTACTGATGGTTGGTGATGGCCATAAACTTCTGGACCTCCCAGAACTTGTTGGCAGCGATCACACCAATCGGGTTCTCCTGACCATCGATTGCTTTCTGCTCGAGCCCGCCGTAAACCTCAGCGAACGGCATCGGCGTCGGGTTCGCACCCAGCGCCTTTACCCAGGCGACATTGATCGGGTTCGGGATCACACGCAGCTTCAGGCCTTCGATATCCTCGACCTTGTTGAGCGCCCGCTTGCTGTTGGTGATCTGACGATAACCCAGCTCCCAATAAGCAAGTCCGACAATACCCTTCGGCTCAAGCAGGGCATGCATCTTCTTGCCGATAGCACCGTCGACAACTGCATCAGACTCTTTCTCGTTGGCAAACAGGAACGGGAAGTCAAATATCGCCAGTTCCTTGGCTTCACTGGCGAGAATGCCGGTGTTCATTACCGCCAGTTCGACAGTGCCGCCCTTGAGCGATGACACCACCGCCTGATCCGTGCCCAAGGCGCTGTTGAAAAACAGGTTCACCTTCATCTTGCCGCCCGAGCGCTGACTGACCAGCTCAGCGAATTTCTTCATTCCTGGCGAGGCCGGGTGATTGCCTTCCGGGCCGGCGAGATGGAACTTGAATGCACGCTCCTTGATGTCTTGTGCCGATGCGGCAGCCATCGCGATCGCGGTGACGCCAAGCGCCACGGCCTTCAACAACATGTGTTTCATTGATTTCCTCCAGTGAGTTTGAGTAACGGGCAAAAATTAGTAACCGCAGATACGAAAAAATTAATAGAACCAGCGTGCCGGAACCATGACCAGTTGCGGGAAGGCGACCATCAGGAACATGATGACGAACTGCGCAATCATGAACGGCATGACGCCTTTCGTCACATCATCCATGCTGACTTTGCCAACGCCAGCCACCGCGTTGAGCACCGTACCTACCGGCGGCGTGACCAGACCAATCGCGTTATTGATAATGAACAGCACACCAAAGTAGACCGGGTCGATGCCGGCGGCTTTGACCACCGGCATCAGCACCGGCGTCAGCAGCAGGATGGTTGGTGTCATGTCCAGCGCTGTACCTACGATCATCGTTATCACCATGATCGCAACCATCAGCAGTTTGGGGTTGTCCATGAGTGGCCGCAGCAAATCAACCAGCTGTGCCGGCAGGTTGGCGACAGTGATCAGCCACGCCGAAACCATTGCCGCAGCAACCAGAAACATCACCACAGCGCAGGTCGTAGCTGCAGCAATAAACAACGGCACCAGCTGCCGGAAACTCAGCTCACGGTAGACAACGAGCGACACAAAGATCGCGTAGACAGCGGCGACCACCGCTGCTTCGGTGGGCGTGAAGATGCCAAACTTGAGACCAAAGACAATGATGAACGGCAGGACGAGTGCCCAGGTCGCCTCGCGAAAGGCCTTGAACACCTCGCTCCTGGATTGCCGCGGCGGCGGCGTGACTTTCTCCTTGCGAACCAGCCACCACCAGGTAACCCACAGCGCCAGCGCCAGCCAGATGCCCGGAACAATGCCAGCCATGAAGAGTTTGGATACGGACACATTCGCGGTCACACCGAAGATCACGAAGCCGATGCTTGGCGGAATGATCGGCGCAATGATGCCGGCTGACGCGATCAGCCCGGCGGATCGAGCGCGGTCATGGCCGGCCGCCACCATCATCGGCAGCAGCAGTGCCGTCAACGCTGCTGCATCGGCCACGGCCGACCCGGACAACGCCGCCATGATCACCGCTGCAACAATGGTGACGTAGCCCAGGCCACCCTTGACATGGCCAACCAGTGCCATCGCAAAGTTGACAATCCGGCGCGACAGGCCACCGGCATTCATCACCTCGCCGGCAAGCATGAAGAACGGCACCGCAAGCAGGGGAAAACTGTTGGCTCCTTCAATGACGTTCTGCGCGAGGATTTGCGCGTCGAACATGCCGAGATGCCACATCAGCGCGGCGCCGTAGAGCAACAGGGAGAATGCGATGGGCACACCCAGCGCCATTGCAAGTAGCAACGAACCAACGAAAATTGCGATTGTCATGGCGCGCCCCTATTTGCCGGCGTTGGCGGGCGTATGCGGAGCTTCTTCTGACTCCTGCATCAGGACGAGATGGTCGTCGTCCAGTTTGCCGGTGACCAGTCGCCACAAATCGCTCAGCACGATGAGTGCCCCCAGGACGGCCATCACCATTCCCGCCGAGTAGAACCACGCCATCGACACCTCCATCACGGCGCTGGTTGACGACCAGTTGATGATCGTCTGATCGTAGGACCCCTTGAACAGCAACCACAGTCAATAGAGCATCAGCGCCAGCGCAATGCCCATGCAGATGCGCTTTCCGGCTGGCCCCAGACGCCCCACCAGCATGTCTGTGCCGAGGTGTGAGTTACTGCGCAACGCGACCACGGCGCCCAGAAAGGTCAACCATACGAACAGCCAGCGCGAAAGCTCTTCCGAGATCGTGAATCCGGAATTGAATGCGTAGCGCATGACTACGTTGCCGAAGACCAGCACAACCATGACCGCAAGCATTGCCGCGATGAGGTAGCCAATGGCTTTGCAGTAGCCGTCGATGACTCGTTCCAGCATCGTTCCTCCTTGTCGCCGTTACGTTGTGCTGCAGTTGACGGGCCTCCACCCCTGCGCTCACAACAAAATGTACCAAATGGTTAATTTTGGAATATATCAGCAGTTTCGGGCGTTGCAAAGCATGCTGATGACGGGCACCTGCCAGAGCATTTCATGATGGCGCAGCTCCGGCCTTACTTGCGAACAAACCGGACGATCATCTCAATAATGCTGTCGCGCCGAGCCGTGATGGTCTGCACGTTCTGCCAGTCAATCTGGAAAATGCAGCCGAACGTATGCTGGTTCGATACATTGAAAAAAGTCAACGCGGAAATGGAGGCGTGCAGGTCGACGGCGTCGATGCCAGACCGGAAACTGCCCTGCCTGACGCCGCGCTCGTAAAGCCGGCGGATGGTATCGATCACTGGAACATTGAGCTGCTGAATGGCTTTGCTCTCGGCGATGTACTTTCCGCGCTGGATATTCTCGTTGGCCACCAGCCGCACGTACCACTGGTTCTGCATGCAGCGGTCGAAAGCGCGCCCCACCAGCTTGCGCAGCGCATCTTCCGGCGTAAAGTCGTCCAGTCGCAACTCGGCTTCGGCCTCGCGCGTCTCGCGGTACGCCGCCTCTAAAACAGCAACGTAGAGCCCTTCTTTGCTGCCGAAGTAGTAGTAGATCATCCGCTTGCTGGTGCGGGTTGCGGCCGCGATCTCGTCGATCCGCGCACCGTCGAGTCCCTTCTCGGCGAATTCGGCCTTTGCTACGGCGAGGATTTCAGCCTTGGTGCGTTCCGGATCGTTGGTGCGGGTGCGCTCTCGTTGAGCCGCCGCCTTCGCCCCGGATTGCGCCGTGGAAGTCGCCGAATGCCGGGCGGTGCCACGGGCTCGGCCGGACCGCGTCGTTGTGGGCAGATTTTCGGAATGCGCAAAATGTACTGTTTCGTCCATTTTGCGAGTATAGGCCCAATATCGCGTTGGCGTCGCTATCTCGCAGCCAATGAAAAAGCCCGCTCAAGGCGGGCTTTTCATTATTCGATTTGGCTCCCCGACCTGGGCTCGAACCAGGGACCTACGGATTAACAGTCCGGCGCTCTACCGACTGAGCTATCGGGGAATCGAAGCTTTGAATTATAGCCATAAATCATCGAAGCCTGCAACTGAGCAGACACTTCGATCCAGCTATCGCACATCGTCGCGATCTTCAATCAGCGGCTGCGGCTTGCTCAGATGCGGCCAGGCGAGCTTGAGGTAATAAAACATTGACCACACTGTCAGACCGGCCGCCACCCAAAGCGCCACATTGCCAAGCAGTGGCGTGGGAATGCCGGGGAAGAACGGCTCATACAGCAGCAGCGCGATCAACGCGGTGAGCTGTGCGGTCGTCTTCAGCTTGCCGACGGTATTCACGGCCACACTCTTCGCCTGCCCGATCTTTGCCATCCACTCGCGAAGTGCGGAGATTGCGATTTCACGACCGACAATGATGAACGCCAGCACGGCATCGGCGCGCTTCATCTGTACCAGCAGCAGCAACGCTGCAGCGACCATCAACTTGTCCGCGACCGGATCGAGAAAAGCCCCGAAGGCGCTCGATTGCTTCAGCCGACGCGCCGCGAAACCATCCGCCCAATCAGTAATGGCTGCAATGGTGAAGATCCATGCCCCGGTCCAGTTCTGCTGCGTCGGCGTCAGCCAGTCATGCGGCAAGTAGTAGACGCCCACGAACGCGGGGATCAGCGCAATGCGTATCCAGGTCAGCGTGGTCGGGATATTGAGGGACATACGCACATTTTGGCACGCGACAAGGGCGGCGGCCTGACAACCCCCTGACGCCGGGGGCGCTGTCGCTTGCGAATCCGGCTATCGTCCCATCCACTTCTGAGCCAACGGGAACTCGCGACTGCGCAAGCCGTGCAGCAATTCCTGGACCGTCTCACCGTGCACCAGCAGGTCGTGATTGACCGCCTTGACCAGTCCAACGTCTACGGAATGTCTAACCCAGGCAATCAGGTGATCGTAGTAGCCCGCGACATTGAGCAAGCCGCAGAGCTTGCGGTGGTAATCGAGCTGGCTCCACGTCAACGCCTCGAACAGTTCGTCCAGCGTTCCAAAGCCGCCCGGCATGGCAATCACGGCATCAGCGAGGCCCAGCATCATCGCCTTGCGGCTATGCATGTCCGGCACCACGTGCATGGCGGTGAGGTTCTTGTGTTCAACCTCCAGCGCCTTTAGCGCCTCCGGAATTACGCCAATCACCTCGCCGCCGGCAGCCAGGGCGGCATCGGCGACCGCCCCCATCAATCCCACGCCGCCACCGCCGTAGACAAGGCCGATACCTTCCTCCGCAAGTATTCGGCCCACCGCGACAGCGGCCTCCTTGTACTCCGGCTTGAAGCCGACATTGGCGCCGCAATAAACAACGATCCGTTTGATGTCATTCGCCACGACAATCAATCCTCTTTCATTCCGGACACTTTCACCACCGCCGCCAGTCGCGCCTTTTCCTCGCCGACAAACTGGTTGAACGACGCCCGCGTGCCGCCAATGGGCTCGATGCCTGACGCCTTCAAGCGATTGGCGATCTCGGGCGTTTTCATCGCAGCGTCCACGGCTGCGGCAACCTTGTCCATGATCTCCGGCGCTACACCTGCTGGCGCATGCACACCCGCCCAGTGAGCAATCTTGACCTCCGGGAAGCCCTGCTCGGTCGCAGTCGACAACTGGCTGTAGGACGAAATACGCGTGGTCCAGGTATTCGCCAGCGCCTTCATCTTGCCGCCGGCAATCTTGGGCAAAGACACGATGCTGGCCTCGCTGGTCGCCTGCACCTGCCCGGCCATGATCGCTGTTGCACTCTCGTTACCGCTCTTGTACGGAACCACCTGCAGCTTGGCGCCGTACTTGCTCTTCAGGATTTCGGCGACGAAGTGTGGCGTGCTGCCGGTGCCGGCGGTGGCAAAGTTGAAACCATCCGGGCTCTTCTTTGACGCTTCGACGAACTCCTTGAGATTGCTGTAGATCGCGTTTGGTGGTGCGACGATGATCGACGGCGACAGTGCAATCATGGCGACCGGCACCAGATCAGACTCCTTGAATGGCATCGACTTCTTGATCATGTGATTCGAGATCACCCCGGCGGCGCTGATCAGGAAGGTGTAACCATCGGGCGGGCTCTTGGCCACCAGTTCAGCGCCGAGCGAACCGCCAGCACCGGGTTTGTTGTCGATCACCACGGGCTGTCCCAGCACCCTGGATGCCCCTTCGGCGGCAGCACGCGCCATCAGATCGTTGGCACCACCGGCGGTGAACGGCACCACAAACTTGATCGGTTTGTTCGGCCAGGCCTGGGCGTGCGCCGCAATGGCAGCGCTGAAGCCGCAGAGCAAAACGGTGGATCGGACAACTAGGTAATTCATGCGGATGCTCTGGCAAAAATTGGATGATCAGGCGAAGCGCCGGACGCTCAATTCAATCATGCGATGGGTCTCCGGGCCGAGCGA